>Ga0105044_10001500_pt1 | contig 31269 bp, 17 predicted proteins | sample MAT01_FD_78092 | JGI IMG/M metagenome (GOLD analysis project Ga0105044, IMG submission 78092) | Freshwater microbial communities from Lake Fryxell liftoff mats and glacier meltwater in Antarctica - MAT-01 | ecosystem: Environmental > Aquatic > Freshwater > Ice > Liftoff microbial mat | place...
AGTCGCTCGTGACCAGCGCCGCCTCATGCATCTCCGCCGTCGCGACGATCGTCCGGTCAGCTGGATCCCGGTGTGACCAGTCGAGGTCCACGTTGCGCAACCAAGTGGCAACGTCGACGTCCAAGACCTGCAGCCCGGCGATCAGGCCAACGCGTCGTGAATACTCGGCCATCGGCAACCCGATCTGGAGTGTCCCACGACTCGTCTTGAGTGCGATCTCCCAGAGCGAGATCGCACTCGCGTAACAGGCGTCGCGACTGAGCGCGCGCGCGATGGTGGTGCGGGCCGTCGCGCTGAGGGACTCTGGTCGCAGGGTCCAGAAGATCAGCGCAACGGTGTCCAACACCACCCGATCGGGTGCTCCGCTCACGCGTCGGCCCATTCGGTTGAGGTCGGCTCGTCGAGGCTCCCCTTCCACGACAGCAGCCCGCGCACGTCGGCGAACAGCGCTTCGGCGGGCTGGCGGCGAGTCAACGGAACCACCTTGAGCACCGGCACCCCGTGGTTGGTGATGATCAACTCTTCCCCCGTCGCTTCGACATCGCGGAGAAACTCGAGCAACCGCGCCTTGAGGACGCCCTTCGATACTGTGGCCATAGTCGTGACTATACTCATCTGGATTCATCTCGGCAATCGAGTTGTGCGTTAACTCGAGGGTTGATCGCGCCACGCTCGAGCGTCGGCAGACGATATGGGAACCCATCTGAAACAAGTCACCACGATCATGCGCGCGTGGCGAAAACCTGCAGTCGGTGCGAGCGCGGAGCGCCCTTCACCACTTCATGCGCCCGAGCGCATCGCCGAGCGGCCCACCTGCGGCGCCGATATAGTTGAGGCAGGTCCCTTCTCCCCACGTCTTGACGGCATCATGCACTTGCACCGTATCGCCCGTCGTGTCCCACTCTTTGGCGCGTGCGTTGCATTGTTGAGCGCCTGTCAGCGCCCCAGCGCGCAGGGTGCCGGCCAATCAGCCGACTGGCCTGTGTACGGCGGTAACACCGACCACACGCACTTCAGCACGCTGAACCAGATCACGCCCGCCAACGTGAAGCAGCTGGCGGTGGCGTGGACGTTTCAGACGGGCGACGAGTTCAAGGGATCGGAGATGCAGGCGAATCCGATCATCGTCGATGGCGTGCTTTACGCCACCACGCCCAAGATGCACGTCTTCGCACTGGATGCCGCAACGGGGAAGCGCCTCTGGATCTTCGATCCGAACAGCGGCCAGCCTCCCGCGTCGCGATTCCGTCACCGCGGCGTGGTGGTGACGGGTGATCGCGTGATCTTCAACTATCGCTACAAGCTCTTCGCGCTCGATCGAAAGACGGGTGCAAAACTCCCGGGTTGGGGTAACGACAGCGGCTGGGTGGATCTGCGCGAAGGGCTCGGCAGGCCGGCGAAGGAGATTTCGGTCAGTGCGAGTACGCCAGGTGTGGTGTTCGAGGATATGCTGATCATGGGCAGCACGGTTCCGGAACAGCTTCCGAGCGCGCCGGGCGACATTCGCGCCTTTGATCTCAAAACCGGTGCGCTGCGCTGGAGCTTTCACACCATCCCGCATCCAGGTGAGCCGGGCTACGAAACCTGGCCGCCCGACGCATGGAAGATCGCAGGCGGCGCGAATGCATGGGCGGGGGTGACGATCGATCCCAGGCGCGGCATGCTCTTCGCCGCGACGGGGTCGGCGAGCTACGACTTCTACGGCGCGAACCGGCACGGCGACAATCTCTACGCCAACAGCGTCATCGCCCTCGATGCTCGCACTGGCAAGCACCGCTGGCACTATCAGGTGCTGAAGCACGACCTGTGGGATCGTGACCTGCCGGCGGCGCCGATGCTCGTCACGGTGCAGCGGGATGGAAAGGCGGTGGATGCGGTGGCGCAGATCACCAAGACGGGCCACGTCTGGCTCTTCGAGCGCGAGCGCGGCGCTCCAATGTTCCCCGTCGAGGAGCGGGCGATGCCGCAGGTCGCGCTGGACGGTGAACGGCCGGCTGCGTCGCAGCGCTTTCCAACGATTCCCGCGCCATTTGCGCGTCAGCAGCTGACGCGCAACGATCTCACCGATCGGACGCCGGCGGCGCACGCCGCGGCGCTGAAAACCTTCGAGCAGTACAACCCCACGCATCCGTACGAGGCGCCCAACGTCACCAAGGGCACGATCATCTTTCCCGGCGTGGACGGCGGCGGCGAATGGGGCGGGCCGGCGTACGACCCGCAGACGGGGTTGCTGTATGTGAACTCGAACGAGATGGCGTGGCTGCTCAAGCTCGTTCCGCGCAACGATAAGTCGCTGTATGGGGCGAATTGTGCCGGCTGTCACGGTGACGATCGACAGGGGAACGCCGGCGGGCCGTCGCTGGTGGATGTCGCGCAGCGTCGCACCGCAGCACAGGTGACGGAGATGGTGAAGGAGGGGAACGGACGGATGCCCGCCTTTGGTGGTGCGATGGATGGCAGCGCGGTGAAGGAGATCGTGGAGTATCTGATGACGGGGAAAGTCGAACAGACGCAGGCGATCCAGAAAAGTCCCTTCTTCCTCAAGTATCGCACCGCCTACTTCGACATCTTTCTCGATCACGAAGGGTACCCGGGGATCAAGCCGCCGTGGGGCACGCTGAACGCGATCAACCTGAACACCGGAGAGTTCGCGTGGACGATTCCGTTTGGCGAGTATCCAAAGCTGGCGGCGCAGGGCATTCGCAACACCGGCACCGACAGTTATGGCGGTGCGATCGTGACGCAGAACGGCCTGCTGTTGATTGCCGCCACCACGTACGACAACAAGTTCCGCGCCTACGACAAGGCGACGGGCGCCCTGCTGTGGGAAACGGTGCTGCCGGCCGCGGGGAATGCCACGCCGTCCACCTACATGGTCAACGGCCGGCAGTACATCGTGATCGCGTGCGGCGGCGGAAAGAACGGGGCGCCGAGTGGTGGAACGTATGTGGCCTTCGCGCTTCCTTAGTCTGAGTGCTGAAGCCGGCCGTCGCCCCTTCCACCCGATCGCCCTCTGCCGCAACGTAAAGTCATGCCAACTACAGCCTCACGACTGAATGTGTTCACGGAGTCGGTCATTCGCAGCACCACGCGGATGTCCGACGAGTACGGCGCGATCAATCTCAGCCAGGGCTTTCCGGATTTTGATCCACCGGAAGTGATGCTCGCGGCGCTCGAACGCGCAACACGCGGGCCGTTTCATCAGTATGCGGTGACCTGGGGCGCACCGCGATTCCGTAACGCACTGGCGGCGAAGATCACCCGCTTCACCGGCCTCGAAGTCGATCCGGAACGCCACCTGGTGGTTACCTGCGGCAGTACCGAGGCGATGGCGGTGGCGATGATGACAGCGTGCAATCCCGGCGACAAGGTGATCGTGTTCTCGCCGTTCTACGAGAACTACGCCGCCGATGCGATTCTCGCCGGCGCCGTGCCGATCTATGTGGCGCTGGAGCCCCCGACTTTTGCGTTCGACCCCGATGCGCTCCGCCGCGCATTCGCCGAGCGCCCGAAAGCGATCGTGCTGTGCAACCCGTCCAATCCTACGGGGAAGGTCTTCTCGCGCGATGAACTGTTGCTGATTCTCCGGCTCGCCGAGGAGTTCGACTGTTTTGTCATCACGGACGAGCCGTACGAACACATCGTCTATGCGCCGCACGTGCACACCTACTTCGCCTCGTTGCCGGGCGCATTCGAGCGGACGATCACCTGCAACTCGCTGAGCAAGACCTATTCGATCACCGGCTGGCGGCTGGGCTATGTACACGCCGCGCCGTCGGTGATCGCGCAGGCGCGCAAGGTGCACGACTTTCTGACGGTGGGTGCGGCCGCTCCGTTGCAGGAGGCGGCGGTGGCGGGGCTGGAATTGCCGGACAGCTACTACGCTGGCCTGACCACTCTTTACAGCGCCAAGCGCGAGCTGTTCCTGAACTATCTGCGCCAGTCCGGACTGCCGTTCAGCGAACCGCAGGGGGCGTACTATGTGATGGTTGACATCGCGGCCCTCGACTTCGCCACCGACACCGAGGCGTCGGAATGGTTCATCCGGACCGTGGGTGTCGCGGGAGTGGCGGGTTCGAGTTTCTTTCGCGAACCGGTGCAGAACTTCATGCGCTTTCATTTCGCCAAGCGCGACGAGACGCTGCACGCGGCGGGGGAGCGGCTGGCAGCGCTTCGGACAGGGCGGGTGCGGTAGGGCGGGGCTACCGCCGACTGCCGCAAGACGGCGCGCTCATCGAACGCATCAAGTGACTCCTGAGTGCGTCGCCGACCATCCAACCTGACTGCGGCGCGCTGCACCGGTACCGGTGCCGAACTGCGGCCACCCGAAGCGCTTCCGCCCGGCAATTGCGATACAGCGAAAGAGATTAGGGAATCCCTATAAACGCGTTGGCAATACGGCGCGTAACAGATTCGCAAAGGCTTGCAGGGAATCTGCTGGCCGTGTCGATCCTCTATTGAGTGCGGTTCGGTGACTGTCCTCAAACTCAGCGATGCAACATTCTCTTCGGAATCGATTGAACGTCGTGCTCGCCCTCGTGACGACGGTCGTGATCGGCTCTGTCCTCCTGGTCGTGTCAAACGTGGCTCGTACCGGCCAACTGTACGAACACCTGCTCGCTGTGGACGTGCGGTCCGAACTTCTGGCGCGCGAAGCGCAGGTCGCCTTCAAGGTGCAGGTTCAGGAGTGGAAGAACGTGCTGCTGCGAGGCCGTGACGACGCCGCGCTGCGTAAGTATCGGACACAGTTTGGTTCGGAGGGGGGCCGCGTTCAGTCCATTGCGGATACGCCCGCTCCGCTGCTCGGCGGGGCGTCGGCGTCGGCACTGTTGGCGCGGTTCCGATCCGAGCATCTGACGCTCGTGGGGCGTTACAAGCGCGTGTCGCTCAGCTTACGCATTGATACCGAGGCGCTGCGGACAGAGCGCGAATCTGCCGGCGTCGCCAGCGTGGGTCGTGAGCTGCATGCACTTCAGGATGCGCTGTTGGCGACAGCACGGAGCACGGCCGGGACTGCCGACCGAGCGAGCGCGCTCGTGGAAGATGCGAATCACATGCTGCGAGGACTGGAGCGCTTCACGGTTGCCGCGCCTGCTGCGACGTCAGTTCACAACAATCGGATGAACCGCAATGCAGCTTGAGGCCGTCCCACCCGCGCCGACTGAACGCCGCGGCCGAGCACTCTGCATTGCCTTCATGGCGGCCGCCGGATGGATGTTCCTCTACGAAGCGACCAAGCAGGCCCTCCTGCCAAGATTGTCGCCGTGGGAATCCCATTGGATCACGATCGCTGTGTCCGCCGTTACCGCAGCCTTCGTCACCCACATCACCGTCGTTCGCCAGTCCCGCGTGCTGCGGGCCATGGCTGACATCGAGAGTCGAAGCGAGCGACTGGAGCATCAGCGGAACGCGCTCCTCCTCAGCGAAGAGCGGTACCGTTCGCTGGTGGAGGCGTCACCAGAGGCGATTGCCGTGCACCGGGATGGTCGCCTGCTCTACGTCAACGACTCGGCAGCGAGGCTGATCGGGGCCGACAGCGCTTTCGCGCTGACCGGACTCGAGATCACGGACTTTGTCTACAGCGCCGATCGATCATTGCGCACGAGCCTCGACCGATCCGGCGAACGGAGCGAGTATCGGTTGATCCGAGGCGACGGCGAAGTGCTCGACGTGGAGGCGGCATCGGTAGGCATTACATACGAGTCGGAGCCGGCGATACAGACGGTGTTGCGCGACGTCACTGCCCAGAAACACCTCGAAGCACGACTCGTACATGATGCCTTTCACGATCCGCTGACCGGCCTCCCCAACCGATCGTTGTTTCGTGACCGGGTCAATCACGCGCTGGTACGGCTCGCGCGCGACGGGACGCACACAGGTGTGACTGCACTGTTTCTGGATCTGGACGACTTCAAATCGGTGAACGATACGCTCGGTCACGCTGCCGGTGATCGCGTTCTCGCGGTGGTCGGCGACCGATTGCGCAACGTGACCCGCGCATACGACACGGTGGCGCGTCTCGGCGGCGACGAGTTCGCAGTCCTGCTGGAAGAGGTCACGCACGAAGGCGAGGTGCTCGAGATCGTTGAACGGATTCGTGCCGCATTTCTCCAGCCGGTGCGTGTGGACGGGCAAGAGCTGATCATTTCGGCCAGCGTGGGCGTGGCACATGCGAGCACTGACGACGAGGCGGATGTCCTGCTTCGAAACGCCGACGTCGCGATGTATGACGCGAAGGAGGCTGGGAAGGCCCGCCACGCAGTGTTTGAACCCGAGATGTATGAGGCCATCGTGCGGCGCCTGCAGCTGGTGTCGGAGCTTCGCGAGGCGAGCCTCGATCCATCGGCGGCGGGATTCACGCTCTTCTATCAGCCAATTGTCGAGTTGTCGAGTGGAAGTGTACGCGGCCTGGAGGCGCTGATTCGATGGGCGCACCCGATCAGCGGCTTCACATCGCCCGATACCTTCATCCCGCTCGCTGAGCAGACGGGAATGATCGTGCCAATCGGTCGCTGGATACTCCGCGAGGCTTGTCTTCAGTTGGAACAGTGGCGCTTGCTGTGGGCGGCTGAAGGTCGCGATCCCGAGACGGTGCCATCGGTGTCGATCAACATTTCGGGGAGACAGTTGCAGGAAGCGGGGTTCGTCGACGACGTCGTGGCCGCCCTGGCGCTCACGCTTGCGCCATCGCGCCGGGTGACTCTGGAGATCACCGAGACAGTGATCATGCAGCACACGGAGGTCACGTTGGCGCGCTTGCAGCAGATAAAGGCACTGGGGGTGCGGCTGGCGATCGATGACTTTGGCACAGGGTACTCGAGCCTGAGCTACCTGCAGAAGTTTCCCGTTGATATTCTGAAAATCGATCGTGCCTTTGTCGAAGGTGTCGCACGCGGTGGCTCCGATGCCGCTCTGGCCCGGACGATCATTGCGCTGGGCCAGACGTTGGGACTCCGCACCGTTGCCGAAGGCGTGGAAGATGAGGCGCAGCGCGAACAGCTGCGTAATCTCGGATGCCAGCTCGGCCAGGGATACCTCTTTGCGAGACCGATGCCGGCGCCGAAGGCGCTGTTGTGGCTCGCCTCGTCGCAGGCCCACCGGTACCGATCAGAAGTGGTGGCCTGATTTGTTGAACCGGTGCTGCAGACACAGGTCCACAGCGGGCGCTGCTATCTGGCGGCGGCGAGCGCGAGTGTCAACGCGCTCTGCAACCGCTCGGCCGAGAACGGTTTCGTGACGAGCGGCACAGTGCTCAATCCGGCCAGCTGCTGGGGCGCTATCTCATCGAAGCCAGAGAAAAACACCACAGGTAGAACGGTGCTGTAGGTGTTCCGTATCTCACGGGCGAACTGCACGCCATCCATTCCCGGCATCCGAATATCTGTCAGGACGATGTCCACCCGCTCTGGCCCCGACCGCAAGATCTGCAGTGCATCGAAGCCGCTTTGTGCATCGATCACCCGATACTTCAGCCGCTGGAGCAACCGACGGGTGGTGCTGCGCACCAGGTCATCGTCGTCCACCAACAGGACGGTTGCTGTGGTGCCGGCGTCGGATTTCGGCAGGTGTGCGCCATCGGTCGCGTCACCCGCCCTCAATGGGAACTCGACGGTGATCGTCGTCCCCGACCCAACGGCGCTGTCGGCCCACACTGCGCCGCCGGCCTGCGTGACGACGCCGTAGACCATCGCCAGACCGAGGCCCGGCCCGCCACCAACCGCCTTCGTCGTAAAGAACGGCTCGAAGATGCGAGCGCGTGTCGCATCATCCATACCAAGACCCTCGTCGCTGACACGCAGCGCGACGGTCTGCCGCTCGGCGTCAACGGTGACCGTCAGTGTCAACGTACCGCCCTCGGGCATCGCGTCCTGCGCATTCTCCAGCAGGTTCATGATGACCTGCTCGAGCTGGTCTCGATCCGCCGTAATACCTGCGGACTCCGGAGACGTATTCGTCACCAACGAAATACCAGCGGGAATGGTGCGCTGCAGCAGCGGCACCATATCGCGAACCAGTGCGTTGAAATCGATGCGCTCCATCTCGCGCAGCGGTTGGTTGGTAAAAGCCAGAAGTTGTCGCGTCAGGCGCGCGGCGCGCTCGATGGCGTCCAACGCCACGGACAGATCCTCCCGACTCGATGATGACTTCGACGCGTCGTCCTGCGCGAGCTGTACGGAATTCTGGATGGCGGTGAGCAGATTGTTGAAGTCGTGCGCGATGCCCCCGGCGAGCTGGCCGACGGCCTCCATCTTCTGCGCCAGGTGCAGGCGTGCATCCAGCGCAGCGCGCTCACGCTCGAATTCCTGCCGCCTGGTCTGGTCGCTCCACGATACCACTGAGACGCGCTTCCCGTTGAACATCGCGTGCCGGACGTTCACATCCACAGGCACATCGGTACCGTCGGGCCGCTGATGCACCCAACTGAATGCAAGCTCACCTTGTTCGAGGGTCTTTGCGCCAAGCCCGCGCGCCTTTTCGTCTGAGCGCGAACCGTCCGGTTGCCACAGTGGGGAGAATTCGGCCGGCCGACGTCCGAGCAGCTCCGACTTGTCACGCAGGCCGAGCATACGCACCGCCGCCGGATTGCAATCGATGACCCCGGTGTCGTCGGCAAGCAGCAGCCCGTCCACCGTGTGTTCAAAGATCAGGCGAAAGCGCTCCTCTGCTTCCTTCCGTTCCGTGATGTCCTGGCCCGTCGCGACGACTCCGAACACGCGCTCCTCACTGTCCGTTCCGCGTTCCGACACGCGAGTCACATTCCAGATCAACGTTCGTCGCGAACCGTCGGGGAGGATCGAATCGTCCTCGAAGTTCAGTGTGCGCTTTCCTGCCAGCACCTGTTGGATGTCGGCGGCGACAGCGTCGCGATGTTCCGGTGCAATGAAGGTGGCGACGTAGTCCATGCCGATCGCTTTGGCGCGCTCCGTTTGATACAGCTTTTCGGCGGCGCGATTCCATGCAAAGATGCGATGGTCCGGATGCAATCCGAGAATGACGCTGCCCGCCGTGTCGACGATCGCGGCGAGCATCGTATTCTCAGTCAGAGCGTTCTGTTCCGGTATGGAATCGAAAGGCATTGATCTCCTGCTGTGCACCTGCTGGGCACTGTGCCCCGGCACGACGATCCCGCCGCGCGCGGAGAAGAATAGCCGATGAGGAGGTCCGTGAGGAGGACCAGTCCCGTCCGCTCAGTGCCAGCGAGAACGAGAGATCCGCTCACGATGCTACCATTAGAAAGAGCTAGCGACGTAAACATCCGTTTGCATGGAGCCACTAAAAACGCGCGCGTTCTACTTCTGACGATCCAGCACGTACTGCACGGCGAGATCGGTGGTGCTCCACAGCTGTATGTCACCACCGCTTCCGTAGCGCAGCGCGCCGAGCGTTCCGCCCTGAAATCCGTAGCTCCACAGCTCCGTGTGAAATCCCGACTGCTCCACGGCGGTTCGAATCTGGGTCAGCGCGCTCCGAAGCTCGGAGGCGTAGCCGGCGTCGGTGTCCGATGCCTGCGCGGCGCGGGTCGCGACACCGAGGAGGAAGAGATTCACTTCGCGACCCCAGACCACACGCGGGCCGTGATACGGATCCTTCGTGAACGCGTCCCAGATGGCGTTGCTGGCGTAGGCGTCGTTGGCGACGACGGGACCGATGCGATTCACGAACAGCCCGGCGGGGTACGGGCGTACGAAGAGTCGCACATCGCGCAGTGTGGCGGCCCGTTCGTCGGCGGTGGACGGAGTGCGCCGCCCTTCGCCATCGCCAAGGAAGAGTTGCGTTGCGGGGTCGGTGTTCGCCACGCCGATCGGTGCGCCGCCGGAATCGAGCGCCACCGCCAGAAACGTGAGCGAGTCGGCGACGGCGGCGGCCGTCGTTGGGCGCGACACCCACCACGCCCGCTCCTCCTCAGGCAGCGCGGCAAGGCGAGCGGCGGTCGCGGCGCGCACCTGTACAGCCGTCTGCCGGACGACGAAATGCCGGCTTGCGCTGCGCCACGTGGTGACCGCACGACGGAGCAGGGCGCTGTCGGCGGCGTACGTCGCCAGGGGTGACCCAGCTTTCGGTGTTGCAACGTTCGTCACGCCGAGTTCGCGCAGTGCCGCCAGAATCTGCCCTGTGGCTTCCAGCGCGTGGGGCACCCAGACCGCGTTGATGTCCATGGCGTACCTGCCACCCGCGTATCCGGCGCCGCTGTCGCGCCAGCTCGCGGTGGCCCAACCCGTTGGTTCACGCGGTGCAAATGCGATCAGGTTGGCCGCGATCGGATTGGCAGCGTAGGCGGCAGTGAGCTCCGCGACCAACGCCAGCTCACGGACGATCTGCGCGGCGCGTGTGACGCCTCCGTTGGACTTCGCCAGCAGGAAGGCGCGCTTGTCGGCGGCGGCGACGCTGGGATCGGTGATCCAGCGGGCGATCACGATCGGCAGCTGGTACTCATCGTCGATCATGTGGTAGTTCTCGCGCGTTGCGCGCAGGGTCCGCAACACCCGTTCCGCGCTCGCGAGCAGCGAATCGGCCGTGGCGCGTTCGCTTCGTTCGCCAACCGCGCGGTACCGGCGCATCAGCGCGACGTACTCCGCTGCGGATTCACGCGTGGCCTGATCACCGAGCGCTTCTTCATGACTCACCTCCCCATTGGACGCGAGCTTGCGCAGTGCGGTGGCGATCACGGCTTCGAGCGTTTCATGGCGCCAGATGGGTCGCATCATGAGCGCCGTCATGAGCATGTCGCGGCCGAAGTAGGTGGCGTAGGTGGGCAACCCCGCCATCAACTTTTCCCGCGACACGAGCAGCTCGACGCCCGCCACCTGGCGCTCCATCCGCCGCGCACGCACATCGGCCGTATCACCGCGTGGCCCCGCGTCACCGCGGGCCTTAGTGGCGCGCAGGAACGCCAGAAAATCGCTGGTGAAGATCTGGTCGCGCGAGAGGGGTGTGAGGGTGGGCGCGGTGGTGCTGACGCGAACGGTGAACGAGACCGGGGTGTTTTTCCTCGACCGCAACGACAGGGAGTCGCCGGCGCCGCTTGCTTCCACCGTCGCGGTATCGGCGCGCAGCTCGAGCGTGAGCGTGTCTCGGCCGTCGAGCGTGACCTGGCGCACGCGAGCGAGCCAATCTGCGCCGCTGCGACGAACGATGAGCGGTGGGTACATGCGCGCACGGAGTGCGGCGACCGTCGGCGCATTGAGCCGCGCCAGATGGCGCGCGCGGACCGCGCGGGGGAGGGCCGCGACAGTCTCGATCAGGCGATCGACATCCGCAATGCGGTACGGGGCCGTCGCGAAGGCACCGCGCGCGTGCTCCTCGAACTGAAAGTCGCGCTCGACGCGCATGCTGCCGAGGAGAAACCACCCCACGGTGAGCGCGTTGGTTTGGGCGCTCAGGCGGTGTTCAAAGGTGCGTGTTCGTGCGCGAGCGCTGACGGTGGCGGCGCTTGCATCCCAATTCAAGACCGCCGTCTGACCGTCGGCCGTACGGGCGGTGAAGCCGATGCTGGCGTTGTCGGCGTCGGCGAAGAGGTGAACCACCCGCGCGCTGCGCTGATCGATGTAGACCTGCAGCGTGTTGCGTGCTGCGTCGCGATAAAAGCGCGTCTGGTACCCACGATAGGCGCTGGTGTCGTCGAGCGCGGCGTCAGGGAATATCAGGACCGGTTGCGCGGGGACCGCGGCGACGGCGAGCTGAGCGAGCAGGGCGGCTACGAGCACGGGTCTGGTGGTTGATTTGAGGGACGAGCCCGTCGCCGGGCGTGATGCGTAGGCCCTAATCTGCGCGATGGATGCGAATCGGTGCGAGGCTGGCCTGCATACGGGGAATGGTATGCACTTGCGTACTTCTCGTCGACGTTTGCGTCTTTTCTGCACACTTGCGTGCCGAAATGTAGCGGTGGGTGCCGAATCGTGCCGATTCGCCGCTGTAACCGGTATTGGCGAGCGTCGGCGGTGTTTTCCGGGCAACAGTCCCGTTTGATACGACATCTTGACAGAGGATGTACCGACGGCGAGCATAGCCCGCACGAATCCCTGGAAGTCGTGCGTCGAGCTGGATCTTTTTCGGTCTCACGCCTTCTCGATGTCGGTCTCCCGCTTTTTCGGGAGGTGCCGCGTGCGGGCAGTGCGCAGCGGAATTGTGGCGGAGCGGACGGTCGTACCACACGGAAGCACGCCGGGTGATGACGACCAGCATCGTGTGGGACGCTGGTGCAGGTGACGTCTGTTTGTTTCGACTTTCGACCTCCTCGTCGGAAGCATGCCCGTTAGACCATTCCCTCCGCATTTTTCAGGAGACCAGACGCATGAAATTGATTCGAGGTCTGATGGCCGCAGCAGTCGGCGGTCTCATTTTGGCCAATCCATTGCAGGCACAGGGTGCCCGCGGTGCGATTTCGGGTCGTGTCATCGACTCGACCAGCCAGCTCGCGATGCAGAGTGTGACCGTCACGATCGAGGGCACCCAGCGTGGTGCCGTGACTCGTGTGGACGGTGGCTTTCTGTTGTCTGACCTGCCGGCCGGCTCGGCCCGCCTGCGCGTGACTCGTATCGGCTACGCCCCGCAGACGAGGGAAGTGTCCGTCGTGCCCGGCCAGACGGTCAACGTCCGCTTCACGATGGCGTCTGTCGCCGCCAACCTGGGCGCCGTCGTGGTGACGGGCTACGGGTCGCAACGGAAGGAAGCGGTGACGGGTTCGGTCGCGACGATCAGCGCTGACGAGGCGAATGTGGGTGTGGTCGTGAATGCGACACAGCTGCTGACCGCGCGCGCCCCGGGCGTGAACGTGATCGTGAACGGTGGTGAGCCGGGTGCTGGCTCACAGATCCGGATTCGCGGTGGTACATCGCTCAGCGGCGGCAACGATCCGCTCTTTGTCATCGACGGCGTGCCGATCCAGAACGACGAGGCGCAGTCGCGCGGTGTGGGCGTGGGTGGTACGTCCGGCATCGGTCGCAACCCGTTGAACGCAATCAACCCGGCTGACATCGCATCGTTGACCGTGCTGAAGGACGCCGCTGCGACCGCCATCTACGGCAGCCGCGGCGCGAACGGCGTGGTGTTGATTGAAACCAAGAGGGGTCGTGCCGGCGCGGCGACGATGGAGTACGAGACCTCGGTCGCCGCCAACGTCGCGGCAAACTCGCTGAATTTCCTCGATGGCAACGAGTATCGCGCCTTCATCCAGCGGGAAGTCACGGCTGGCCGTCTGCCGGCCTCGCGTCTGGCATCGCAGGGTACGGCGAATACGAATTGGGAAAATGAACTGCGTCGCACCGGCATCACGCAGACGCACAATCTCGCGTTCTCAGGCGGCAATCAGACCACGACCTTTCGCGCCTCGTTGAACTTCCAGGATCAGCAGGGTGTCGTGATTGCGAATGGCATGAGCCGATTGGGGGCGCGCATCAACGGCGCCCACGAAGCGTTGAACGGCAAGCTGCGCGTCGGGGTGAACCTGAGCTCATCCAGGGTGGCTGACGATTATCTGCAGGCGCAGAACACCGGTGGCTTCGAAGGCGACGTGTTCTCCAACCAGGCGGTCTTCAATCCGACGCGCCCAGTGACGGTCACGAACGGCGGCGTGACTTCTTTTTTCGAGGAAGGCACCGGCCGTCAGGGCGTTCGTAACCCGGTCGCACTGGCCCGTCAGGTGCAGGACGAGGGCAGCACGATGCGCACGATTGCCAACATCACGTCGTCGCTGCAGCTCCTGCCGAGCGTCTCAGTGCAGCTGAACGTCGGCAGCGATCGTTCCAACGGTCAGCGCAATATTTACCTGCCGCGCAACAACCCGGTCGGTTTCGAGTTTGGCGGTCGGGCGATACAAACGCAGCGCGCGCTGTCCAACCAGAACCTGCAGACGTTGCTGACCTGGTCGCCGACGATCGGCAACGGCGTCGGCTTCGATATCGTCGGTGGCTACGAGTTCACCGATTTTGACAACACCGACTTCGGTGCAGAGGCGCAGGGCTTCACCACCGACGCCTTCGGATTCAGCCGTCTCGATGCGGGATCCAATCCGCGGCCGCCGACATCGTTCCGCACGGAAAGCCGACTGGTGTCGTTCTTCAGCCGCGCCAACATGTCGTACAAGGATCGCTACTTCGTGACCGGCGTCCTGCGCCGCGACGGGTCGTCGCGTTTCGGCGACAACAACAAGTGGGCGGTATTCCCCGCGATCTCCGGTGCGTGGCTCATCAGCGATGAGTCCTTCGCGAAGGGTCTTCCCTTCTCGCAGCTCAAGCTGCGCGGCGGTTACGGTTTGCAGGGCAACCAGGCCGTGCCGCCGTATCGCTCGCTGCCTTCACTGGCCGCAGACCAGGGCGCGCGCTACGTCTTCGGTGGCACGACGGTCACGGGTATCGTGCCGAACGTGAACCCGAATCCGGACCTGAAGTGGGAACAGTCGACGCAGTCCAACATCGCGTTCGACTACGGCTTCCTGAACGGCAAGTACAGCGGCACCGTGGAATTCTATAGCAGGAAGACTACCGATCTGCTGCTCGTCGTCCCGATTGCACAGACCGGCAGCAGCTTCGTCGGCGATCAGCTGCAGAACATCGGCGACTTGCAGAACCGCGGTTTTGAAGCATCGTTCGACGCTCGCATCTACGACCGGCCGAACAGGGGCCTGACGTTGACCTCGGGATTGGTGCTGTCGGTCGAGCGGAACAAGGTGTTGAGCCTTGGCCCGTCGCAGTTCATCAACACCGGCGGTGTGAGCGGACAGGGCCAGTCTGGCGTGAACGCACAGCGCATCATTCCGGGCCAGCCGATCGGCACCTTCTACGGTGCGGAATTCGTGGGTTTCAGCAGCACCGGCGCGCAGGAGTACAACAGGTACACCGTCGTGCGCGACGCGGCCGGCCGCGAGACCAGCCGGAGTGTCACCGGCCGGACGTCGTCACCGGGCGGCGATGACTTCATGATCATCGGCAACGCGCTGCCGGCCTTCAGTGTCGGTCTCCGCAGCAACGCAACCTGGCACGGGTTCGACGCCAGCTGGCTGTGGCGCGCAGAGCAGGGCCGCGATGTGTTCAACAACACGGCGCTCGTCTCGTCTGCAAAGAGCAACGTGACCCAGGACCGCAACTTCCTGCGCTCGGCGCTCGACGATCCGACGTCGGTCACCGAGCCGGCGCAGTACTCGTCGCGCTGGATCGAGAACGGCTCATTCCTGCGGCTGCAGAACGTGACCGTCGGCTACTCGTTCAAGCTGCCGGGAACCAGCGGCAAGAACGCCCGCGTTTTCCTCTCGGGCGACAATCTGCTCCTGTTCACGCCGTATTCCGGCTATGATCCTGAAGTCTTCATCGACGCAGGCCTGGCCGCGCCAGGCATGGATTGGCTCACGTACCCCCGCGCCCGGACGTTCATGAGCGGTTTGCGCATCCAGTTCTGATCATGGTCGCTCTCGTCCCACTTCTGAATTTCTGTTCGTTTCCTTTCCAGCTCTCCTGAGGCGAATGCGAATGTCCCTGATTCGAAACACGGCCCGTGCAGTGCGCTTTGGTGCGCTGCTCGCGGTCCCGGTGGGCCTGATGGTTGCCTGTACGGACCTGAAGGAGTCGCCGACCAGCCTGATCACGAAGGACAATTTTTACAAGAACACCGACGAGGTGCTCGCCGGCGTGGCGGCGGTGTACGCCAACCTCCGCAATCAGTTCGAGGATTACTACGCGGTTCAGCAGGTCAGCTCCGAAGAGACCGTGGTTCCGACGCGTGGATCGGACTGGTTTGACAACGGCGCATGGTTGGAACTGCACAATCAGGGCTGGACGCCGACCAGCGTCATTGGTCTGCGCGAGGTGAATGGCATCTGGAACCAGCAGTACGCTGGTGTGGCGCGCGCAAATATCGTTCTCGAAGCGCTCACGACGGTGACCATCCCGGGTCAGGCCGCGGTAACGGCCGAGCTGCGCGCACTGCGCGCGATGTTCTATCTCAACCTGATGGACATGTACGGCGGTATTCCAATCGCAACCAGTACGGAGGTCGTGAACCGGGCGGCCGTATCTCGCGATTCTGTCTTCAGGTTCATTGAGAGCGAACTGAGGGCTGCACGCGTCGACCTGCCGCGGACGTGGCCAGACCAGTACGGCCGCCTTACGCAGGGCGCAGCCGATGCAATGCTGGCTTCGTTGCTCATCAATGCGACGGTCTACACCGGCACGGTGTCGGCGACAGGACTCACCCGCGGCACTGCCCGCTGGGCCGACGCGTTGATCGCTGCCGATGCCGTGCTGAACTCGGGTACCTACACGCTCGAGCCGAACATCAGGACGAACTTTACGCCGACGAACCAGAACTCACGAGAGAACATCTTCGTGGTGCGCTCGAAGCCGGAAGATGGACTCGGCTTCCGTCGTCAGTATCAGTCGCTGCACTACAACAGCATCTCGCCGGGTGACGGCGGCTGGAACGGGTGGTCGGTGGTGGCGGAGACGTATCGTCGTTTCGATGCCGCCGATGCTCGCCGCACGCAGATCCTGGTTGGCCCGCAGGTGGCGATCCTGAATGGCGCGCCAATCTTCGTTCGTGGCTCGACCACGCAGCAGCTGAACTTCACGATCGACATCGCCAACATCACGACCGCGAACGAGTCCGAAGGCCCACGCAACTACAAATACCCGATCGATCCGAACAGGGTTGCCGGGTGGAACGGCAACGACTACGCCATCTATCGCCTCGGCGAAGTGATGCTGATCAAGGCCGAAGCGCTGAATGAACTCGGTCGTACCCCTGAAGCGATCGTTGTCGTGAACCTGCTCCGCGCTCGTAACTTCACCCCGGCGCGACCGATCACGGTCACGTCGCAGGTGGATGTTCGCAGGGCCATCTTCAACGAGCGTCTCTTCGAGCTCTACGCTGAAGGCAAGCGCCGCACCGACCAGATTCGCGAAGGGACGTACAGTTCCAACGCATGGTTTGGAAAGCCGGCGTCCACACCGGCATACAAGATCCTGTTGCCGATCCCGCAGCCGCAGCTGGATGTGAACCCGCTCCTGCGCCAGAACCCGGGCTACTGAGCGGTACAGTTCGACAGCGTCTGCTGTAACTTTCAGGGCCTGCCTCGGATACGTCCGAGGCAGGCCCTGATTCGTTGGCTCCTTGTTGCGGCGTCCGAGTGTGCAGACCACTTACTCCGTCGCAGCGATTTCCAGTTGATGCCGAGACGCGTGCAGTATGGGTGAACAAAGAGAGACGGCGTGTTTGTTTCGAGGCGCTGGACTGGCGCTGGTGTGCCTGCTGTCGGCGTGCCGCGGGTCGGAGCGGGAGGCGACCGCAGCCGCGGCACCGCGCAGCGCAGAGGCGCCAGCGGTCGGCACCACGCTCTTCACACTGATGCCGTCGGCGTTTACCGGCGTGCGATTCACCAATACACTGGTCGAGTCGGCCGAGCTGAACGTCTTCACCTACCGAAACCTCTATAACGGCGGTGGCATCGCGATCGGCGACCTGACTGGCGATGGCCGGCCCGAGGTGATTCTGGGTTCGAATGCGTCGGGGCCGGTGCTATACCTGAACGAGGGGGCATTTCGCTTCCGTGATATCACACGCAAGTCAGGGCTGATCACTTCCAGGCCGTGGACGACCGGCATCACGCTGGCGGATGTGAACGCCGACGGTCGGCTGGATGTGTACGTGAGCCACGCCGGCATCGGTGATGCGGCCAGCCGTCGCAATGAGTTGTGGATGAACGACGGACTCGGCGCCGACAGTCTGCCTCACTTCACCGAGCGCGCCGAGGAGTACGGTGTGGCGGATGACGGGTACACCACGCAGGCGGCGTTCCTCGACTTCGATCGCGATGGCGATCTCGATCTGATGGTGATCAACAACTCGCCGCGGCCCGCCAGCAGCTTCGGGTTGCGGAACTCGCGCAACGACCGTGATCACGACGGCGGTGACCGACTGTACCGGAACGATGGCAATCGGTTCGTCGATGTGAGCGAACGGGCTGGTATTCTCGGGCCGGAGATCGGTTTCGGCCTGGGGCTCGGTGTGTCGGACGTCAACGGCGACGGCTGGCCGGATATCTACGTCTCGAACGATTTCTTCGAGCACGACTATCTGTACATCAACAATCGCAACGGAACGTTCACCGAGTCGATGGAATCGGCGCTGGCCAACAGCAGCTACTTCTCGATGGGCATGGACATGGCTGATCTGGACAACGACGGTCGGCCGGAGCTGTATACCACGGACATGTTTCCGGAGGGTGAGTATCGCTTGCGAACCACCTCGTCGTTCGATGGTTGGGATGCGTATCAGGCCAAGCTCCGGAACGGATACGGTCATCAGTTCATGCGCAACATGCTGCAGCACAACAATGGCGACGGCACGTTCAGCGATGTGGGTCAGCTGGCCCGTGTGGCTCGCACCGACTGGAGCTGGAGCGCCCTCCTCGCCGACCTCGATCTCGACGGTCGCAAGGATATCTTCGTCACCAACGGGCTGCTCCGCGACGTGACATCGCAGGATTACATCGCGTTTCTGGCCAACGATGAGACGTCGAAGAATGTGCGCAGCGGCGGCGCCATTGACTTCATGACGCTGACCAAGGCGATGAAGACGACGCCGATCCCCGATTACGCCTTTCGAAACACCGGTGACCTCTCGTTCACCAACGAAACGCAGACGTGGGGGCTTGCCACGCCGAACATCGGCAGTGGAGCGGCGTACGCAGACCTGGATGGTGACGGCGCGCTCGACCTGGTGGTGAACAACGCCAATCTCGAAGCGTTTGTGTATCGCAACAATGCGCGAACGCTCCTCCCCAGGCGGCGGTCGGTGACGGTGCGGCTCGAGGGAACGGGGGCGAACCGTTTTGCGATCGGTGCGCGGGTGACAGTCTGGGTGGGAGGCGCGCAGCAGATGCAGGAACTCTTACCCGCCCGCGGGTTCCAGTCCAGTGTGGATTATCCCCTGAACTTCGGCGTTGACACCGTCGCACGCGTGGACTCGATCGTGGTCCGTTGGCCGGACGGTAAGCGGAGCGCGGTGGTCGGGGTGGCTTCGAACTCCACCGTGACGCTTCGCGCCGCCGAGGCGGTGTCGACGCCTTCGGCGGTGGCCATGACTGTGCCGACGTTGCTGAGCGATGTCACATCGCAGGCGAACATTGGATTCGTTCACCGGGAGAACGAGTACGTCGACTTCGACCGCGAACGGTTGATTCCGAAGATGTTGTCCACCGAAGGCCCTGGCGTGGCGGTCGGTGATGTCAACGGCGACGGACTGGATGATCTCTATCTCGGTGGTGCCAAGGATCAGGCGGGGAGTCTGCAGTTGCAGCAGCCGGATGGATCGTTCAAGCCGAGCAATGCTGGCGTATTCGAACCCGACGCAGCGTCCGAGGATGTGAGCGCCGTGTTCTTCGATGCGAACGGTGATCGCGCGCTCGATCTGTATGTGGTGAGTGGCGGAAACGAGTTCTCCGAGACCTCACCGGCGTTGCAGGACCGTCTGTATCTGAACGACGGCACAGGGAAGTTCCGAAAGGCGATCGATGCGCTTCCGTTCGAGACCTCGAGCGGATCGCGCGTGTCGGTGGCGGACTTTGATGGCGACGGGCACCCCGATCTCTTCGTTGGCGCGCGCAGTGTACCGTGGCGCTACGGTGCGAGTCCCAGCAGCATGCTTTTGCGTAATGATGGGAAGGGCCACTTCACCGACGTCACGGATCGTCTCGCGCCTGGCCTGCGCAATGTTGGCATGGTGACGGACGGTGTGTGGGCCGACATGGACCGGGACGGTCGTCTGGACCTGGTCGTCGTCGGTGACTGGATGCCGATCACGGTGTTTCGGAACGTTGGAGGTCGCCTCGTGCAGAGTGCCGTACGTGGGCTGGAGCAGAGCAGCGGTTGGTGGAACCGGATCATTGCCGGCGATTTCACTGGCGATGGCCGCACGGACTTCATCGTCGGAAATCTTGGGCTCAACACTCGCCTAGAGGCAAGCGCGACCGAGCCGATGACGATGATGGTCAAGGATTTCGACGGGAATGGGTTTCCAGATCAGATCGTGGCGTACTACAGTGAGCACAAGAGCTATCCCCTCGTGCTGCGCGACGAGATGATCCGTGCGCTGCCGCCGCTCAAGGCGCGATTCCTGAGCTACGAGGGGTACGCGAAGGCGACGGCGACGGACATGTTCCCGCCGTCGGAGCTCGGTGATGCCGTTCAGCGGAAGGTCGAGATGTTCGCCTCCACGCTGATGCGGAACAACGGCGACGGCTCGTTCACGCTCGTGCCCCTGCCGCGCGATGCACAGCTGGCGCCGCTCTTCGCCGTCTGCGCAGGTGATGTGGACGGTGATGGGGTGACGGATCTGATCGTCGGCGGGAATTTTGACGGGTTCAAGCCTGAGATCGCGCGCGCCAGCGACTCGTATGGCATGGTGTTGCGCGGCTCTCGCACCGGGATGTTTACGGCGGTGCCGCGTGTGGAGAGCGGTTTTTTCATCCGTGGACAGACACGCGACATCGTAAAGGTGCGGGGCAGGGGCGACGAGCGCATTCTGGTGGCGCGCAACAACGATCGTGCGCTGCTCTTCCGATCCACGCGACCGGTACAGTGATGTCAGCTCTCCGAATGATGGTGTGTGCACTTTCCGGTGGCCTGCTGGCGGCCTGCGCGGGGACGGCAGACGATTTAGGAGGTACGTCGTATGACGGTGGCGCCGCGTCGACGCTCACAGCCTCGGATGCGACTGCGTTGCACGACGCGGTCAAGCAGGTGAACGATGTGATCGTCTACGACATATTCAGCCCGCCGCAGGCGAGCCGTGTGTATGCGTATGCGAGCATCGCGGCGTACGAGGTCCTGCGGCAGGGTGATACCACATATCGCACCCTGGCGGGGCAGGTGAACGCGCTGACGCCTGTACCGACGCGTGATACGAGCCTGGCGATCTCGATTCCGCTCGCGGGAGTGCACGCCTACATGGTGGTCGGTCACGCGCTGACCTTCTCGCAGGCGCGCATGGACACCCTGCGCGCCGCGATGGACGCGCAGATGCGCGGAGCGATGTCGGCGGCGGTCTTCACCCGCTCGATCGCGTACGGCGACACGGTCGCAAGGCACATTCTGGCTTGGGCCGGCAAGGACGGTTTCAAGCAGCGCACCGGCCTGTCGAAGTACAGCGTATTGCGGACCCTGGGGCGTTGGATCCCGACGCCGCCAGCGTACATGGATGCCGTGGAGCCGAACTGGGGCACGCTGCGGCCGTTTACGATGGACAGTGCCAGTCAGTTCAAGCCGGAGCCGCCGTTTCCGTTCGATACGACGAAGAAGAGCGCATTCTGGAAGCAGATGGTGGAGGTGCAGACGGTGGGTAAAGGGCTCACCGGAGAGCAGCGCGCCATCGCCGCCTTCTGGGACTGCAATCCGTTTGTGATGCACGTGCAGGGGCATACGATGTTCGCGACCAAGAAGATGAGTCCCGGTGGCCATTGGATGGGGATCGTTGCGCTTGCCTCGCGCAAGACGAACGCCGACATGCTCCGCGCATCTGAGGCCTACGTGCGCACCGCACTCGCGCTTGGGGATGGCTTCCTGAGTGTCTGGTCGGAGAAGTACCGCAGCAACATGATCCGGCCCGAGACGATGATCAACACCTATCTGGACGAGAGCTGGCAGCCGTTATTGCAAACGCCGCCCTTCCCGGAGTACACCAGCGGCCACAGCGCCATCTCGACGGCGTCGGCGGTGGTGCTGACGCAGCTCTTCGGCGACAACTTCGCGTTCGCCGACTCGACCGAAATGGAGTACGGGTTACCGGTGCGATCGTACTCATCGTTCGAGGCGGCCGCGCGCGAGGCCGCAATCAGCCGGCTGTACGGCGGCATTCATTACCGTCGCGCGATCGAGCAGGGGCAGGTTCAGGGCCGCAAGGTAGGAGAACACCTGCTCGCAAAAGTGATCACGCGTGTGCCCGTCTCCGTTGCTGCGGCGCAGTAGTCGGTGCGTTCCGGCGGCGCGGTGAACGGTATGCGTCGCTGCGCCGCTCGTGGGACACTGGCACTTGTCGCACTTCTCACAGCGTGCAGTGGCGGCGATGCGTCGCTGAATCGTCTCGCTGACACCGCCGCCGCCAAACCGGTGGGCCAACCACTCTTCGAGCGCCTCGATTCCGGCACGACCGGGATCGGTTTCTCCAACGACCTGCCTGAGTCGGCAGATTTCAACATTCTCAACTACCTCTACTACTACAACGGTGGTGGTGTGGCGGTTGGGGATGTGAACGGAGACAGCCTTCCGGATCTCTACTTTTCGTCGAACCTGGGGAGCAACCGGCTGTATCTCAATCGCGGCAACTTCCGGTTCATCGACGTCACAGGCGCGGCGGGCGTCAGTGGCCCCGCAGGATGGAAAAGTGGCGTGACGATGGCCGATGTGAATGGCGACGGCAGGCTGGATATCTACGTCAGTGCCGTGAGCTATCTGAGCATGCACGGCCGCAACATGCTCTACATCAACAACGGCGATGGTACCTTCACCGATCGCGCGGAGCGGTACGGTCTGGCGCAGGCGGGGTACTCCACACAAGCGGCGTTCTTCGACTACGACGCGGATGGCGATCTGGACATGTTCCTGCTCAGCCACTCGACGCACACCGAGCGCGCAATCGGCAACGCCACCCGCCGCGACACACGCAACACCACGGCTGGCGGACGGCTGTTCCGCAACGACGGCGCGCGGTTCACCGATGTGAGCGCGAAGGCGGGCATCTTTGGCGGCATCGATGGCTACGGACTCGGTCTGGTGGTCAGCGACCTGAATCTGGACGGGTGCCCTGATGTGTATGTCGCCAACGACTTTCAGGAGCAGGACTTTCTCTACTACAACGACTGTCGTGGGCACTTTGTCGAGTCCATCGCGACCGCCACCGGCCACACCAGTCGCTTTTCGATGGGCGTGGACGCGGCGGACATGAACAACGACGGTCGGCCGGACATCGTCGTCGGTGACATGCTGCCGGAGCGCGAGGACATCCTCAAGTCGTCGGCCAGCTCGGAATCGTACAGCCTCTTCAACCTCCGACTTCGCGCAGGCTATCACGCGCAGTTCGCCCGCAACACGCTCCAGCTCAATCGCGGCAACGGGCAGTTCAGCGAGATCGGATTCCTGGCGGGGGTGGAAGCGACCGACTGGACCTGGTCGCTGCTCTTCGCCGATGTGGACAACGACGGGCTGAAAGACCTGTTCGTGACCAGCGGAATCTTCCGTCGCCCCAATGATCTGGACTACATCAACTACGTCGGCAACGAGCAGGTTCAGGCCTCGCTCGCCAACGGGGTATCGCGCGCGAACATCTCTCTCCTGAAGCAGATGCCGACGGTGCCGGTGGAGAATCACCTGTATCGCAACGACGGTGATCTCCGCTTTACCGACATGGCCCGCGCGTGGGGCGTCGCACAGATGGGATACTCCAACGGCTCGGCATACGTCGATCTCGATAACGATGGCGCGCTCGATCTGGTGGTCAACAACTACGATGCGCCGGCCTCGATCTTCCGCAATCGAGCGCGCGAACGCAATCGCAACGCGACGCTGACGGTCACCCTCCGCGGCGCGGGCAGGAACTCGGCGGGCGTTGGTGCCAAGGTCTACGTCGTGACGCCTGCAGGCCGGCAGCTCGTGGAGCAGAGCCCGACGCGCGGTTTTCAGTCCTCTGTGGATCAGCGGCTTCACTTCGGGCTTGGCGCGAGCACGGTCGCTGACTCGGTGATCGTCGTCTGGCCCGATCGTCGCTTTCAGCGGCTCACCGGCGTGCCCGCGAATGTGCCGCTCACGCTCTCGCAGCGCGATGCGGCTGGCCGGTGGGATTACAGCGGTCGCACCAGACGACCGAGCCTGTTCACCGACATCACGGACAGTGTCGCAACCGGCTACGCCCACGTCGAGAACGACTTCAACGATATGGATCGCGAGCCGTTGATGCCGCATCTGCTCTCGACCGAGGGGCCTGCGCTGGCCGTTGGCGATGTGAACGGCGATGGTCTGGACGACATGTACGCTGGCGGAGCCAAGTGGCAGCCAGGGCGCCTGCTGCTTCAGCAACCGAACGGTGCGTTCATCGCAAGTGATTCAGCGGTCTTTGGTGCTGACAGCATCGCTGAAGACGTCGATGCAGCGTTCTTCGATGCCAACGGCGATGGCAAGCTCGATCTCTACGTTGTGAGTGCCGGCAACGAATTCACAACCGGGATGGAACCGCTCCGCGATCGACTCTACATGAACGATGGCGCGGGCCACTTCACCAAGTCTGCCGATCGGTTGCCGGTGTTCCATGAGAACGGATCGTGCGTCGTTCCAGGCGACTTCAACGGCGACGGCAGCACCGATCTGTTTGTTGGGAGCCGAGTGGTTGCCAAGTCATACGGTGTATCGCCGAAGAGTCATCTGCTGCTCAACGACGGCAAGGGGTACTTTACCGATGTCACTGACGCACGCGCTCCCGTTCTGACCGAGGCAGGGATGGTCACATCGGCCGTCTGGCTCGACTACGACCGCGATGGAAGGCTGGACCTCATCACGGTGGGGGAGTGGACCCCCATTCGCGTGTTCCATCAGGAGCGCGGCTCGCTCGTTGATCGCACGCGCGAAGCCGGCCTGACAGGAACGGAAGGGTGGTGGAACAGCGTCACGGCCGCTGATCTGAATCGGGATGGTCGGTTGGATCTGGTGCTGGGCAACCTCGGTCGCAACTCGTACATCACGGCCTCTGCCAACGAACCGGCCGAGATGTACGTCTTCGACTTCTTCGGCAACGAGACGCTGAAGCAGATCATCACCTTCTACAAGCACGGTGTGAGCTATCCACTTGCGACGCGCGATGAGATGATCAGGGTCATGCCGTCGCTGAAGGCGAAGTACCCCACCTACCGTTCGTTCGGGGCGAGCCGAGTGCAGGATATCCTGCCGAAGGAGGAGCTCGCTCGTGCACGCCTGCTGACGGCACGGACGTTCTCGAGTGCGGTCGCAATTGCATCAGGAACGGGTACGTTCTCGCTCCGTCCCCTGCCCGTCGAGGCGGACTTCGCGCCAGTCTACAGTGCAGTGGTCCGCGACTTCGACGCCGATGGCGTGCCGGATATTCTGCTCGCCGGTAACTTCTACGGCGCCCCGCCGATTCTCGGCCGATCCGACGCCAGTGTCGGCTTGCTGCTTCACGGTCGCGGTGACGGAACGTTCTCCGCCGTCGATATGCCCGAAAGCGGTGTCACGATTCGTGGGCAGGTTCGGAAACTGCGGCTGTTGACACGAGCGGGTGGTGGCACCACGGTCGTGGCGGCACGCAACGATGATCGTCTCGCCTTTCTTCGCCCCCAGTTGCCATGACGCTTCCGCGCTGCTCACCCGCCACGTTGCGCCGGCGCACCGTCGGAGCGCTGTTGACCATCGCGGTCGCCGCCTGTTCCCGCGGTGACGTGACCAAGGCACCGACGATTGAAGCGCCTCGAGGAGCCATGACGATGAGTACGGCCGCACATCCTGCGTGGTCTAAGAACGCGGTGATCTATGAAGTCAACATTCGCCAGTACACACCGCAGGGTACCTTCGCGGCCTTCAGCAGTGAGCTGCCACGCCTTCGGGCGCTCGGCATCGATGTGCTCTGGTTGATGCCGGTGCAACCGATCGGCAAGCTGAATCGGAAGGGTACACTCGGCAGCTACTACTCGATCTCGGACTACACGGCCATCAATCCGGAGTTTGGCACCGAGAGCGATTTCCGCGCACTCGTCGACAGCGCACATGCGCTGGGCTTCAAGGTGATTCTGGACTGGGTCGCAAATCACACGGCGTTCGACCACGCATGGACCGTTGCGCACAAGGACTGGTACACGCTGCGTGCAGATGGCAGTATCTCCCGCGCAATCGACGACAAGGGAAAGGAAACGGACTGGAGCGACGTCGCAGATCTGAACTACAACAGCACCGCGATGCGCGCAGCGATGATCACTGAGATGCGCTGGTGGCTGGATACCATGCACCTGGATGGATTCCGCTGCGACATGGCTGGGCTGGTGCCGACCGATTTCTGGTCGGAGGTGCGTACCGCGCTCGATCCGGGCCGTCCAGACATGTTCTTTCTCGCCGAGTGGGAGAATCCGGCGCTGCACGCGTCGTTCGATGCGACGTACGCCTGGGAGCTCTTCCACCTGATGAATGCTGTCGCGAAAGGGAAGACACCTCCAGGTGCACTCGATGCCTACTTTGCGAAGCAGGATACGACGTTCGACCGGAGCGCCTATCGCCTCACGTTTACGTCCAACCACGACGAGAACAGCTGGGCCGGTACCGAGTTTGAGCGCATGGGAGAGAATCATCGGGCAGCGTACATTCTGAGCGCCTTCTCGCAGCAGGCGATTCCGCTTCTGTACTCTGGGCAGGAGGCGAGCTTCAACCGTCGCCTGAAGTTCTTCGAGAAGGATCAGATCGACTGGAGCGGTGCATCGCTGGCGGAGTTCTACCGACGGACATTTTCACTCCGCCACACCAATGACGTGCTGTGGAGCGGTGCGTTTGGTGCACCGCAGGTGAAGCTCGCAACGGCTGGTGGCGATCGTGTTTACGCTTTCACGCGCAGCCGCGGGGATCGCGCTGTCGTCGTTCTGACGAATTTCGGCGAGGCGTCAGCCCGCGTGTCGTATCAGGGGCTGCCGGTGGCGGGGTCGTACATCGATGGTTTCACCGATGCCGGTGTTTCGCTGGCGGCGCAGGGAACGATCGACGTACCGGCGCACGGGTTTCGAGTGCTGGTGAAGTAGCAGCGCCGTCGACGGTTCTTCGACGCTGCTATTTGACCGAGATGACGAAGTCGCGATCGAGTACGATCGCAGCCCGGCTGGCCTGAGGGGCGATCAACCGGTGTTCGTGTGCCAGCACGCTGTCGATCATCGGGTCGTCGATATCCCGGTTTCGCACGCGGCGCCGCTCGGCGGTGTCCTGCCAGGTCGCCTGCAGGAAGATGCCGATGTCATGGCCGTCGATCAGCAGAGCGTACGTTCCCTCGACGATGAGTATCTGCGCGGACGCGAAGTTCAGCGACTGCGATACGAATTGATTGCCCGGATAGTCCACCACCGGCGCCTCCACCCTTTCTCCGGCGCGGAAGGCTGCCATCTGTGACCGGATGAGATCGAGCTGTACCTCTTGCGGACCAACGCTTTCGAGACCGTGTTGCAGCCGGTGCTCGTGATTGCTGCGTGGTGGTCGGATGAAGTAGTTGTCCTGATGGATGATCGCGGTATTCACGCCGTTCGCATTCAGTTCAGCCGCGAGATCGGTGGCTGTCACCGACTTGCCACTCCCCGACTCACCCGCCACCGCGATCACGGTACGCGCGGCGCCCGGCACGCCGAACTGCTCGCGCAGCACCTCGACCAGCTGTGTCGCGCGGGCCTCATACGCCGACGCCGGTCGTGAGCGTTCCGGATCGCTCATGTTGAGAAGAGGGTGCGCGTGTCTGGTGATGCGGCGTGTTCCATGAACACGATACCGGTCGCCGAGTAGGCCATCTGTGGCGTGCCGAGCGACTCGCCGCTGCGGCCATGAAAGTATTCTTCGAAGCCGTAGGTCGCGGTCTGCGTCAGTCGCGCCGATGCCAGCGACGTGAGCGATGCGAGGGCGGCGTCACGGTTGTGATGCGCGAGCGCGAGCGCCAGCCACCCGAGCCAGATCGGCCAGATACCGCCGTTGTGATACTCGAACGGGCGGTTCCGGAACTCGTGCAGATGGTAGCGGCGCAGCTGCGCCCAGTCCGCGTCACCTTCGTGAATGACAGGGTGAAACGCCGGCGGCAGCGCACCGCGATCGAGGAACTCGGCGGTGATCCAGTCGAGCGCGGCGGCGCTCATCGCCGGCGCCAGGTCTGAGAGCGCCAGCAGGCTGCAGGCGGCGAGATCGAAGATGTTGCGCGTGACGACCGGCGAGAATGACGCCACCGGGTGACACATCGTGCGCGCCGACGTCGCCCAGAAGCTCTCGTCGATGCGCCCTGCGATCTGCGCCGCTTTCTCCGCCCAGCCGTGCTCTTCGTAGGTGACGCCGAGCAGCCGAAGCGCCCAGGCGCGCAGTACCTGATCGTAGAGGATGTAGCCGTCGTAGATGTATTCGTCCGCCCAGTTGCCGCCGGTCGGGACGTAGATCAGATGACGCCCGTTGTACTCCAGCGCATCGAGTATGCGCACCGCTGCTCGCACCGACGCCTCGAAGTCGTCCGGGTTGATTGCGCCGCGGCTCGCGGCCAGTGCCACGCCCAGCAGATACCACGTCGCCCCGTCGATCCGTGGTGCAAGGGAGCCGAAGCTGACTTTTGGCGCCTCACCAGTACGCAACTCGAAGTTCGACGCGATCTGCCCCTCGCGGCCCTGTGTATCGCGCAGCCCTTCCAGGGTGCGCACCAGTCCCATCGTCACCGCATCGTCGTGCAGCAGAAGACCGGCGATGCCTGCCATCACACCGTCGCGGGAGAAAATCGCGCGATAGTTGGCGGTGTTCGCCTGCGATGCGTGGATGCCGTGCGGGCCGCTCAGCGTACGCAGCAGTGTCACCGCCGCCGACAGATGGGGGATAGACAGGTGAGACGAGCCTCGGGCAAGTGGATCGGGGAGCGTGACTGACGTTTAACTACGCCGCCGGACGCGGTCAGGCAAGCGCCTGCATCGATGGAGATCGGTCATGCCTGCCGCCTTGGCCTGTCTTGCGCAACGAATCCGTCGCCGCCGCTGGTTGAGACCGCGTCCGCTGCGTACACTGGCAGCGGTATGCCAAGGGTGCCCGATTCCGGGATCCCGCGCGATTCACGGTAGCGAGCGAGGCCCCACGATGTCCAGTCCGACCAACCCGACGCGAGCCCGTCTCACGTTCGGTCAGATCGTGAACATGAACATCGGGTTCTTCGGAATCCAGTACAGCTTCGGGCTCCAGCAGGCGAACATGAGCCCGATCTATCGCTACCTCGGGGCCGATGAAGCGAGCCTGCCGCTGCTCTATCTCGCCGGACCGATCACCGGATTGATCGTACAGCCGATCGTCGGGGCGATGAGCGATCGCACGCTCAGCCCGCGCGGGCGTCGGACGCCCTTCTTCCTGATCGGCGCCATTCTCTGTTCGCTGGCGCTGTTCGCCATGCCATTCAGCCGGTCACTGTGGATGGCCGCCGGCATCCTCTGGGTGCTGGATGCCGCGAATAACATCACCATGGAGCCGTATCGCGCCTACGTCTCCGATCGCCTGAATGGCAATCAGCGGTCGCTGGGGTTCCTGACGCAGAGCGCGTTCACTGGGCTCGGCCAGACGCTGAGTTACATCACACCGTCGCTGCTGGTATTTCTGGGGATGAACCGTGACGCGGTGAACGATCGCGGGATTCCGAACATCACGATGCTCGCGTTCATGATGGGGTCCGCCTTTTCGATCCTCTCGATTCTCTGGTCGCTGAAGACGACGCCGGAGCTGCCGCTCACACCCGACGAACGCAAACGCATCGAGGCGATGCCGCGGGGAATCGGAAGCACGCTGAAGGAAATTGTCGACGCGTTTCGGGACATGCCGTCCACCATGCGGCAGATGGCGGTGATGAAGTTCTTTCAATGGTACGCGATGTTCTGTTACTGGATCTACATCTCTCCCGCGCTCGCACTGACGCTGTTTCAGACCAAGGACCCGAACTCGTCCGGCTTTCGCGAGGCGGGGCTCGTCACCGGTCAGGTCGGGGCGTTCTACAACTTCATCGCCTTTCTGGCAGCGTTCGCGATGGTACCGGTCGTCCGGCGTATCGGCGCCAAGTGGATGCATGTGATCGCACTCGCCGCTGGCTCGGCGGCGATGCTCGCCATCCCGTCGATCCGCGATCGGGCCACGCTCCTTCTGCCGATGATTGGAATTGGACTCTGTTGGGGGAGCATAATGGGCAATCCGTACGTGATGCTGGCGAATTCCATTCCACAGGATCGTGTCGGGGTGTACATGGGCGTCTTCAACATGTTCATCGTGATCCCGATGCTGATCCAGAACGTCACGCTGCCGCTCTACTACAACGCGCTGCTGGGCGGAAACCCGACGAATGTGATTTTACTTGCCGGTGCAATGCTGGGGTGTGCGGCGGTGGCGTGCGCTTTTGTGCGGCTGCCGGCAAAGGGCGCCGACAGCGCGGTGGTCGTGCCGACGGGAGGGCACTGATGATGCGCCTGTCTGCCCCGATGTACGCGACACCGGCTCTGCGTGCGGGCTTCCGCGCGGTGTGCCTGCTCACGCTGACGGCAGCGACGGCGTGCACCACCGTCACGCAAACCACGCTGGCCATCACGCAGGACCCCACGCCGGTGCTGGGCTACGATCCCGCGCGCGATCTGGGACCGCTGTTTCACGATCTGCAGATGGCGCGGCTCTTTCCCGACTCGAAGACGCTGGCGGACGCGCGGCCGCTCGAGGCACCGGCGGCGCTGCAGGAGCGATATCTGTCTGAACGTACGGCGCCCGACTTCGATCTGCGACAGTTTGCCGCACGCTGGCTCGCATTGCCTGCAACCGCCATGGTGGTGCAGGGGAGTGCCGAATCGAGCAGCATGGAACAGCACATCCGCGACCTCTGGCCGACGCTCACGCGCCAGGCCGACAGCGCTGACCGGCGGTCGTCGCTGATCCCGCTGCCCAAGCCCTACGTCGTTCCCGGGGGACGTTTTCGCGAGGTCTACTACTGGGATTCGTACTTCACCATGTTGGGCCTGATCGAGAGTCGACGCAGCGATCTGGTTGCAAACATGCTGGACAACTTTGCACACCTGATCAACACCGTTGGCCATATCCCCAATGGCAATCGTACGTACTACCTGAGCCGCAGTCAGCCGCCGTTCTTCGCGGCGATGGTGGGGCTCTATGCAACGGCGACCGATACCTCCCGCGCGCTCGCGTACCTCGCGGCGATGGAGCGGGAGCACGCCTTCTGGATGGATGGCGGCGACTCGCTCAAGCCGGGTACCGCGCATCGACGCGTTGTCAGGCTGCGAAACGGCGCAACCCTGAACCGCTACTGGGACGATCGGCCCCAGCCTCGTCCCGAATCGTATCGCGAAGACTACGAACTCGGTGCTTCCGTGCCCGAAGCGAAGCGTGAAGCGCTCTTCCGCAACATTCGTGCGGCCGCCGAGAGCGGGTGGGATTTCTCCAGTCGCTGGATGCGCGACACGTCGGACCTGCGCTCGCTGGAGACCATCGACCTGGTGCCGGTGGATCTGAACAGTCTGATGTACCACATGGAACGCACGAT
>Ga0105044_10001503_pt1 | contig 31260 bp, 20 predicted proteins | sample MAT01_FD_78092 | JGI IMG/M metagenome (GOLD analysis project Ga0105044, IMG submission 78092) | Freshwater microbial communities from Lake Fryxell liftoff mats and glacier meltwater in Antarctica - MAT-01 | ecosystem: Environmental > Aquatic > Freshwater > Ice > Liftoff microbial mat | place...
CTTTGGGTCAGCTTCTGATTCTTCGATCCCCCACGTGAATCCATTGTTCCGCTCATTTTTCGTGTTCGGGTCGACCACTCTCTGCTGCGAACGCCAAGGGGAGCACGCTCGGAGCACGTTCTCCCGAGTGCGCGTCAGTTCCGACGTGTCTACTGGTGAGCTCGCAACGATCTTCTGGTGCCGATCTTGGTGGCAAGGAGATCCACGCGCCAGGACTACACACGCGGATTGTTTCGTCGCGGCAGGTGCAGTAGCCTTTCCTGTACGCCGCGCCCTAAGTGCGTTGGAATCATCCGCACGGCCCATCAAAGGAGCGAAACCGTTGAACGAACAGACCGACGCGCACCTGGCACCCGCACACGCTGAGCGTGTGCAGGCGATCACAAAACCCGATCGGCAGTTGCTCACGCTGTATATCATCTACTGTGTGCTCTCCACGGTGGCGCTTCCGATGGTAGCGCTGCCGTATTACTTCAAGTATAAAACGCTGCGCTATCGCTTTGACAACGATGGGGTATCGGTGTCGTACGGACTCCTTTGGCGCCGCGAAACGTACCTCACGTACGCGCGCATTCAGGACATTCACGTCACGCGCAACATCTTCGAACGGTGGTTGGGCATTGGCACTGTGAAGATTCAGACCGCGTCAGGCAGTGCCGCTGCCACGGAGTCGATTGTCGGGCTCACGGCATTCCAGGACGTCCGTAATTATTTGTATGCGCATATGCGCGGCCATCGTCACACGCCCCACGCGGCCGCAGCGATCGCCGGTCCAGCGTCGCACGCTGCGCTTGCATCGGCCGCCAATACACAAGCCGTCGAGGCACTCGCCGGTATTCGAGATGAGTTGCGGGCCGTGCGTGCATTGCTCGCATCATCGCAGACGGGCACGCGCGATGTATAACTGGCTCAAAAGGCTCGTGCTGCCGTGGCTGCGCATCCAGGACAGCGAGCCGCACCCTCCGTCGGGTCATGATCCGCATGAGATGTTGCGCATCGAACGCGCAGACGCTGGGTTTTTGCGCTTGCGCCTGCTGGAATGGCGTGTTTACGCGCTGGCGTGGGGGCTTGGCGTCGGTTCCGTCAGCATGGTGCTCGTGGCCGCCGACTGGCGGCTCATGCTCGCTGCGATTCCGCTGGTGATGATCGCCGTGGCGAAAGCGGCGACGCTATACGTGACGATGCGGCTCGACTACGAAATGCGCTGGTACGTGATCACCGATCGCAGTTTGCTGATTCGTGAAGGCGTGTGGAATGTGCAGGAGATCACGCTTACGTTTGCGAACGCGCAGAACGTACGCGTCACGCAGGGACCGCTGGAGCGATGGTTCGGCATTTCGACGGTGGAGGTTGAGACGGCTGGTGGAGGGAGTGACGAGGCGACGGGCGCGCGCCACCAGGCGCGCTTGCGCGGGATGAAAAATCCCCAGGAAATTCGGGGCGTCATTCTGGAGAGGCTCAGGAAGCAGCGAACGGCCGGGTTGGGGGATCCGGATGATCTGGAAGCGCGTGCGGCCGCAGCGCACGATGCTGTCGCGTTGCCGTTCGGCGCAGACAACCCCGACTCGCCAATCACACTGTTGCTTCATGATGTGTGGGCGGAGGCGCGGGCGCTGCGAGGGGTATTGGAGCGTGACAGCCGGCTGCTGCCGACTGACAAACCCGACACTGACGGTTAGCGAGGCAGGCATACGGCGCGCCACTATCGGCAACAGCCCTCGTGGCGCGCCGCCGTGACGTTACGTCGTTAGCGCCGGATACTGTGGTATACCGCGCTTCACCCGGCGTGTAAAAAGAGGCAAAATCGGGCGCGTTCAACGGCGCGTGCTGTTCCATACGTGCGACAAGATCGGGATTGGCTAACGACGCACGCCCGAACGCCACCAGATCCGCTTTGCCGTCGGTGGAGCAACGACTCTGGCTTCGCGCGATCAAGTCCGCCGGATGCGATAAAGGTGCCGGCGAACGACGATCCCAAGCGCGCAGGGCTGCCGCCGTCGGTCCTCGGCGTTGAAGAGCCCAGGAATGCGGGCATAGCCAAGGCCATCAGCCGACGGTGACGTCCCTTCGGTGACGATCAGGTGGCTGCCAGGTATCCAACCGGTTGCGATCCGATGCGCCGAGGCGTTCCCGGTCGTGTCACGATGTCATCACGGAAACACGACACGCCTCGGCGGTTGACCGGCGAAAACGCTACCGTTTCCGCAACCACGTTGCATGACACGAACCGTCCAGCCCGATGCGAGGCGCAGGGCCGTGGCCCCCAATGGCTCCCATTTGCGCGGGTAATGATATGACCACCTCCTATCAGCTCCAACTCGGGTTCGTGAGCGCGCTCATCGCATGCACGCTGACCCTCGCTTCATGCGGCGGCGCGTCAACAGACGGAACCACGACACCGCCTGTCACGCCTCCGGTCATCCCCGTCGCGACCACCGTCGCGCTCATTGCGGGCGACGGTCAGATCGGCGAACCTGGCTCGACGCTCGCCGTGCGGCCACGGATCGTCGTGCGCGATGCTTCTGGCGCCGCGATGAGCGGCGTTACGGTCACGTTCGTGGTCGATTCAGGCGGCGGGTCGCTCGACGCGACAAGCAGCGTCACGGCAATCGATGGCACGGCCGCCAGCGGCAACTGGAAACTTGGCACTGCCGAGGGACGCAACGTGATGCGCGCAAGCGTTGGTGCGCTGCCGCCGATCAAGTTCGCGGCGGCGGCCACTGTGGTGCCGGTAGCGTTACCTGCGCAGACCGTCGCGACGACCGGCGGGAGCGTAACCATCAATCGGCCCGGATCGCCGGCCAACGGTGTGACGCTGACCGTACCCGCCGGCGCATTCCCCAACGCGGTCAGTGTCACGATGAGTTACGAATCGAGCGCAACCGTGCCAAAGCTCGCTGATGTAACGATCGTTTCACCCATCATTGCGGTAACAACTGATGCGCCGCCGGTGTCGGATAAACCGCTCACGCTGACGTTTCCGGTGATCGTTCCCGCTGGCCAGGTTGCATTCGTCGCGATGGTCGATCCGGTGACCGGCTTTCTTGAGGTGCTGCAGACGGTGAGCGCTGACGCCACCAGCATTACGGTCATGAACAATGTGTCGGACGAAAACATGGCCAGGGAAACAGTGGGACCCGCGCAGCCCGGAGTGCTCTCATCCATACGCGTGCTCAATGTGCGGAGCCGGTACGTGCTGGCGCTTGTGAACGCCGGCAGACTCAACACGCTGTCATACGACACAGGCTTCAGGCCCGGTGTTGACGATTGGGAGTTTCCGGCCGATCACTCACCAATTCTCAGGCCATCGGATCGCACGGATTTCGGCATGGCGGTGTCGGAGCGCTACTACTTTGCCATGCAGAAGTCGCTCACGCAGGGGTCGCTGAACAAGAAGTTTCAGGAGGCCAAAGGAGCGATTGGCAGTAACGCAGCCGGCGAGCGGTGGGCAGCGGGATTGACTAAACAGTTCGCGCAACGCTCGACTGATTTGTTTGACAAGGCGGTGACGGCCCGCGCTACCTCCGCGACCCGATACGACGCGTGGACGTTGGCCACCGTTGTCATGTCGCTGTATGCCTCACAACGTCCGCAGATCATTGCGTTTTTCAACCCGTCACTCGGATACTATAAAATTTCGCTCGCGTACAAGTGGGACGGCCCCTCCGGAGTGCTGTATCTCACCGACCCGAACAGGCCGGGAGACCTTACTGGCACAGTGCAGTTTACAGCGGCGGGGCTACAGTGCTCTGATGGGTATTGCATCACCGTGACCGGGTTCAATCATCTCATTGGCTATCAGACGCAGCTGAACGCCGAGTATCCGCTGGTGGTCAACGGCACCATCAACAAGTCGCTCTTTCCGCAAGCGTTCGTGAGCTCGCATCAAACCGCGGTCCCGAACACGGTGAACCCGGGCTTCGACACGGTTTTCGTGCTTCAGGACACGACACGCTTCTGGGTGGAATGCCCCGTGTGCGCTGGTCGCCTTCCGTTTCCACCCACCATCACAGCTAAACACGGCGCTGCCGGCATTCAGAGCGAACGTGTGTATAGCGAATCGGCGGGCGAATGGACCAGATACACGACGCAAAGCACGACAGGTTTTGCCATCAACGTGCTCCCCTTCCCCGGTGCCGTAAAGAAGTTCGCTGATTTCTTGCTTGGCTTTGAGGGGCGCGCGTTGACCACTACCAGCACGTCAAACCCGGTCACGGGGTGGTTGGGATGGAAAGTCTATCGGGTGCTCCGATTCAATCCCACCCTTTCCTATCCGCGCGCGCTCCCGGGAGTCGCGACGACGTTTACGCTCACGAACGACGGTGGGCCAGTGCTCCCCTCAGATGCGTCGTACGTGTTCACGTGGGGCGATGGCACGCCGAATACCGTGCTCTCGTCGCGGCCGACCACCATACAGCACACGTACGAAGAGCTCGGGTCATATCAGCTTAAATTGAAGGTCAATCACAAGACGGCGGGCGTCCCGATTGCCGAAATGACCCTGACCGTTGAGGTCAAGCACGGCTCGATTGTGTGGCGCATAGAAACGGCGGTGGTCACATCGTCGGGCCCCACCTTTAGGGGTGACAAGTGGGATTCAGTGCGCTATAACTTCGTCGTGGCGGCCATGGACGAACTTCGCGCTACGCCGGGTGACAACCAGGTGGTCACGTGGACAAGTCCTGATACGGTAGGCGTGGTTTGGCAACAGGTTGCCGCTGGCAAGGGGGGCACGACTATTGGTTACGACCCCACCGCGCGCCTGTTTTTCCTCGCGTACCTCAACAACATGGTGCGTGGGCGTATTGGCAGCGGCGTCCTGTCTGGGCGTTTCAACGCGTTCGACGAGCGCGATGCACGCACCCGTGGCCCACCGGGACTGGAGCAGACCATCAGCGCCACCATGATTCCGGGCAACCTCCTGGGCAGAATCACCATCGCCTCCTTCTGGGAGGGGGTCGGGCCCACGTTTACCATTCAATTCACGGCCAAACAGCTCATTCCGTAGCCAACGAAGCGAGCAGTGCGTCGCCGCACCGGCGTCGCAGGTCTGACAACAACCTGCGACGCTCAGAACGCACTGACGCGTGACTGCCTGCTGCAACGCGTCAGAACGTCACCGCGCGCGGGCGATCAGCGGCACCACCATCGTAGACCTTCATGGCAGAGTGGAACGCCTGCTCGCCGAGCGGGTGAGGGCGGCAAAGCGTTGCCCCCTACTGCGGGTAGAGTCCCCACCGCTGGGCGACCTCAATTTCCACGCCTCACAACTAACGTTACTATGCGCGCGCTTCTCGGATTGATGTGGGGCATCGCTGGCGCCGTTGCGGGCTTAGTCCTCGGCGTCCTCGGCGCGATGGTTGCTGCCAAGGCGATGAACATCACCATGCGCGAGGGCGCACAGGGGTACTTCATTGTTTCCATCGGACTGTTTGGTGCGGCAATCGGGCTCATCGCCGGACTGGTGCTGTACGCACGATCCGCTCCGTCGGGGCAGGGTGGGGCATTCATTTCATCGGGCGTCCTTGGCGTGCTGGGCATTGCCGCAGCGATCGCGCTGTCGCTATGGGTGTTTGCGGCGCTCCGCGAGTCGCCGTTGGAGTATGGCGGCTCGATGGCGACGCTGGAGATGGAGTTCCGCGTGCTCACGACGGCGCTCCCAGCCGACGCCTCGGAGCGATGGCTTGACGTTGAGGTCCAGACCAGACAGACGCGACCTTTCGGCACCGTGCTGTGGACGAAGCGGCGATCCGAAGGAGGGTACACTGTGATTCCTGTCGAACAAAATCCTGTGTTCCGCGCCGGCAGCCGGGTCATCGTGGTGCGTATCGCCGGCGTGCATGATGAGACATTCATGCCGCCCATGAAGCGCACGCCCGACCTCAAGGCCGATTGGAGCGCGTGGTCGCGACCGGCCTCTGTTGACGCGGCATACGGTGTGGTGCCCACCGTGCCGCTCGCACCCATACTCGAGTTACGCTATCGTGTGCGCCCGTACGCGGACATGCAGTAGACGCCACCTGTCGCGTTCACGACGATCATTGGCGCGCGCCGTACCTTGGTGCGGCGGACCCTTCCACGTCGATCCGGCGCGCATCAACCCTCACCATCCTGCGGATCCGGCGCATGGGCAAACCGACCTTCTCGCAGCACCATCTCTTGCCCGCCGGGCGCGCCATACCGGCCTGTTCGACGTTGCAGCCTGATAGGTGGGTCAGGGTGCCGGTGCCGAGGAAGACTACGATCTCGACAACCTGTCGACCTTCATTCCCCTTCTCGGTGTTCCTTGAGGACGGCCGTCGTCTGTTCAACATCGGCACAATGGCTCCCGACGCGATCTGGTCGAGCGTACGTGAAGACTTCGACGTCCTGCTCGGCGCCTTTCAACTCGACGAAATCCATGGCCTGACCACCGCGCCGGTGAAGCTGATGACGTCCAAGCCGGTACTGGACCTGTAACAAACGTAAGGCCCGTCGAGCGGGATCGATGCTGTCGCCACGACCATGGAACCTGCGCCACACGAGGGCGCGCACAGCGACGGCGCGTCGGTGGAGAGCCCGCGCTGGCGGACACCGATCAACGTCCCGCACAGGCGTCCGACGTGGCGCTGGCGGATGATACGTCTACGCTGGACCCGGAGCACCTGATCAATGCCCGAGGGCGAGACGCGGGTGCTGGGCTGGTGCCGCGCGAGTTACGCGAGGTGCCCGAGGAGAAGTACGCGATCGTTGGCGCCGCTGCGATCGAGTCGATGTTCCATGTGCCGTTCGGCTGGCACGTTATCGATGACGGCACGCGCACACTTGTGTTTGATCCCAACGGCGGCGTGCAGACTAACCTCAATCTGCGCCAAGCCCATACGGACGAGCTCACGGCGCTGCTGGAGGGCATCGGCGATGCGTTGGCGCGAGACAACCCCAAAGCACTCTTTCTCAGGCTCACCTTTCGCAGGATGCCGTGCCTGGCAATTCGGGATCTGCCCATCGACAGCGAGTTGCTGGATCAGGCGTACATGGCGCGTCCTTCGCATCGGAGCGACTAGGCGCTGGTGTGCCGCGTGACTTGGCCAAGGTACTCCTGGACAAAACGCTCGTGCTTCACGGCGACGGCAGGCGGGCCCAGTTCATAGGTGGTCCCGTTGGTACACCAACTGATGTGATCGGCCGCGTGCAGTAACGTGGGGACTTCGTGTCCGGTGATCACGACGGCCATGCCGGCCCGCGCCATGTCCTTGAGCACGTCCGTGATGTGCTCGGCGTCCTGGGGTGCAATCCCGCGATACGGCTCATCCGCCAAGAGGCATTTCGGCTGACGCACGAGAATCGCCGCCAGTTCGGCGCGTCGCAGTTCGCCGCCTGACAGCGCCGATGGACGTTTGTCGAGATGCGCGGTGATGCCAACCCGTTCCGCAGCCAGTGCCACGTCGCCGCACCGAAACTGCGCGCGCAGCATGGTGAGCTGATGTCGCACCGTGAATGCACGTGACAGCAAGTCATGATCGGGCAGATAAAACAGTCCTTGTGCGGCCAACGCCGCTTGATGCACCGAGAGATACGCACGACCGGCAAAGTGCACCGTCCCGTTGTCCGGGCTCACGCGGCCGGCCGCAATCTTGAGCAACGTCGACTTGCCGATGCCATTGCGTCCAAACATGACGCGCAGTTCACCGGGTACCGCACGCAGCGTTGCCGACGACAACACACGCCGACCGGCGTACGACTTCGACACGCACTCAGCGGCGAGCAACGGCGTCGTCGTGCCTTCGCGCGCGCTTACAACCATACGGCCGCAGCGCGCACCGCACCCTCGCCCGTGACGGCCGCCGCGATGAACAGCAGCGCAAGGCTCCGTCGGCGAATACCCATGTTGGCGAGCAAATCGCGCTCGCGATTACGCGCCATTTCTACATAGCACAAGGCCGTGCAGAGCAAGACGACGGTGAGCAGTCCTCCGGTGTCGAGCCGCAGGGGATCCTTTCCTGCGTAGGCGAAGACGCCGCTGGCGGCGATTCGCGTCACGAGCCAGATCGCAACGCCGCGCCGGAGCATGGTGAGAGTGACCAATCGGTTGGGAAGCATCGTGCCGCTGGGTACCCGATACCGAGAGCGTTGTGCCGAGACGAACTCGCGCTGCACGGCGCCTTTCTGGCGCATCACGCTGCCAGGCGCCGAGAATCTCGATGAGGCCTTCCTCAACGGCGATGACGATGCCCGAGCGCGCCTTGAACACGTCGTGACTGCGGTTCGGAGCGGCTCGGGAAACCGCCATCGCGAAGAACCCCCCGGTCGGCTTGATTCCAGTCCACGGCCGACCGGCACCTCCACACGTCGGCGGATCCCTCACGCGCGCTCAGCGTTTCACCCCATGTGGCTACCACACGAAGCGGTCAGCTTTCGCCATCACCCACGCGCTGCGTACGCGCATCACGCTCCCTCGCTCCGAGGCTGGTTCACATCATGCGACTGATCCTTGTTCCCCTCGACGGATCCCTTTTTGCCGAACGGGCCTTACCCGTGGCCCTTGACCTCTGTGCGCGACACCACGCCCGGCTCATACTCGTCGCGGTGCACGAGCCCACGCTGCCGACGTACGTTGGCCACGGTGCGCTGGCGATGGATCAACGCTATGAAACCGGACTCCGTGACGGGCTGGCGCGATACCTTGATGTCACCGCCGCGAGTATTCGCGCCGATGATGCCACGATCGACGTCGAGGTGAATCTGCTGGTGGGCTCGCCGGTGCCGAGCATTGACGACTATGCGCGCCAGCACGGCGCGGAATTGATCGTCATGACGTCGCACGGGCGGGGCGGCCCCGCGCGCTGGATGATGGGGAGCGTCGCTGACGGCCTTGTTCGCAGGCTCCACACGCCGGTTCTGGTTGTGCGCGTCGACGAACAATCCACGACGTCTGTGCCAATGCCGTTTCAACAAGTGCTGATCGCACTGGACGGGACGGAAGAGAGCGAGAGCGCCATCGCCAGCGCCGCGAGTATGGTATGTAACGAGCGCGCGAGCTTCACCCTCCTCTACGTGTCGCCCCCACTGCATCCGTTGCTTCGCGCGATGGCAAACCCCGAGGAACTGCAAGTGGACATCGCAGAGCAACAGGCTGCGGCGCGCGCGTACCTTGCCGATGCCGCCGCGCGTGCGTCAGCGCTTGGCGCGTTCCACACGGCCATCACGGTTGACATGCATCCCGCGGAGGGCATTGTCGATTTTGCCAACGACAACCGCATCGACCTGATCGTGCTGTCGACCCATGGCCGCGGCCCGATCGGACGAACGCTGTTGGGGAGTGTCGCGGACAAAGTCGTGCGGATCGCCCGAAATCCCGTGCTGCTCTGTTACGCGCCGCGTCGGGAGTGACGCGGCGCACGGCGCGCTATGCGGACGGGGTGAGGCCAGGCGCAGGTAGCCGCAGGAACTCCAAAAGCAGCTCCTGGTAGCAATAGACGTCGGTCGGTTTGGCGCTGACCATTGCCCACAGGAGGCGGGTGCTCCCGGCGTCAATCACGCCTAACGCACGCGCGAGGATCGCGAGCTCGGCGAGCGCAGCGCGCTGGTCTGCGTCACGAGGCATGGTATGGTGCGTGGACGCCAGGAAGCGCGCCATGCAGTCGCGCTCGGCGGCCACACGATCGCTGCCGTACTCTCGGCGTATCATGCGCGTCACGCGGCTGGTCACGGACGATAGCGTGATCGGAACGGGCCCGCCAAAGTTCAACGCGACGCTGCTCTCGGCGAGTGCCAACAACGTGGTGCGCGTGGAGCGCGCGCCAGGGAGGGCCACCAGTCGCGCTTTCTCGCGCCGTGCCAGCGATCTGAGCGTCGCGCTGGTGGGCCTGAAGCCATATCGGTAGTAAAACCAGAAGGCGCCAGTGGCGATCCCTTCCGGGTTATCGAGGCCGAACTGATGCGCGTCGACTTCGAAGTAGCGGACGCGAAACAGCTGGCGATACACGCGCAGCAACTGACACATGAGGTAGCCGGATTCGCCGCCGCGGTAAGGCTCGAAGATGTTCATGCCAAAGTCGGCGCGTTCGCCGAACACCCACGCACCGCCATACGACACCGGCATCCCGTTCTTGAACGCGGTAAAGCCGACGTACGACTCGAGCGCCAGTTGCCGCTCATGGTGCATTCCGTACACCGCGATCGAGGTGCCGCGTTCGAGATCGAAGACGCGCAGCGATCGGGCATCAAGGTATGTTGCGGGATCGGTCTCCCGGCCGGTCAACGTCATCGTATCGCGAATAATGCCTACGGTGTGCGCCCGCTCATCGCTGCTGAACGACCGCGCAGCGGGGAGCGTGCTGTTCATCAGCACACGGGAGTCAAACACGCTGAGCCGTTCGTGATGAAAGAACGGCGCGGGCCCAGTGAGTTCATTGAATGCCGTGGAGAAGCGAGCTGACGTTGGCGTGACGCGGACGAGCACCCCGAGTGCGTTATACAACTCGTCTTTGATAAAGGGGGCGGCATCGAGACGACTGAGTTCAGCGATTACAAATCGGAGTCGGCGAGTGGGAGGAACGCCGAGTGCGTCGAAGAGTTCGCTGCTCGAGCAGTCGAGGTCTGTCGTACTTCGCTCGAGTGTTGGCAGGGTAAGTCGGAGTACGTCATTGAGGCTGCGCGTGCTGTCGAAGAACTCCTCGAACGTGACGGTGCAGTGTGGATGTTCCATGAGTCGTCGCACGCAGTCATGCGAGTAGCGCCGAACGGCACTGACATAGGGCATCCCCAATTGCTCCACAAGCGCCGGATGACGCCGTGTATCAGTGCGGAGACGCGTGGACACGCGCCGCAACTCGGACACCGCCAGTCGGAGCATGTTGGCGTTGGCCGGGTACGCACGAAGGAAGAGCAGGCACTCGTAGTAGATGGGGAGCTTCGTGTTCGCCGGTAACGCGAGGCCCCGCATCGCTTGAAGACGCTCCATCGTCCTGGCTCTTGCGTCGGCGTCGAATCGACTGTACACGCGACGGAGCGCGGCGAGGTTGGCGTCAAACCGTGACCGCGCTGACCGCGCGCGCACCGAACGCACCGCGCCTTTAGGCGCCGTGCTCAACGGCCTGCTGCCCTTTGTGAAACGTGCTGTACACGAAAACGGGGATCGGGAGATCACCAAGGTGGTGGTCAATCAGCGGACGCACCACATCCCACGACAACCCGCCGGTACCAGTGGCGAGCTTGGGGAGCGCGAGGCTCTTCACGCCACTGGTCTCCACTTCGTGGCGCAGTCGGCGCAGCGCGTGATTGACGTTGGCTGTCGTTGCGCGGCCGGATGACGACGAGGCGTGATCCCCCTCTTGTGTCAGCAAGTTGAACACCGTGCGCCCCTCCACATTCCTGTACGTACAGAGCTCACGGGGCTTTGGGTGTGACTGCCGAGCGCAGTGGCGGTAGTCCTTCGCCATCGATGGCCACAGCTCACGCAGGTCCAGCGCGAGTCCGGCGTCAAAGTGGTCATTGGGCGAAACATCATGCGCGCTGCCTTCTGCATTCGTGAGCAGGATACCACCAGCAACGTCGTGAATCACGGAAGGTACTCCAGGTAAGGGCGGTCAGCGTGCGCACCAGACGCGGTGCGCTGTAGGGTACAGAAGGCTGGCCCGACCGCCCTCAGAAAGCTGTGCGGAAAACCCTCACGATCCGTAAGGACTCCCGCACGACGCCACCTACCGCGACGGTGGCGGCGGCACCCGCGGGCTGGCGACGCGAGGATCCTTCTTCCACTCCTGATTGTCTTTTCGGATCTCGCTGAGTGGTCGCAGATTCCACTCGAAGAACGTCCACGTTCTGTTCCACGAGTCGATCTGTTCCGGCGTGTCGTCGCGCGCTGTGCTGGTTGGGTTCACCCGACGATTGAACGTGTGCCCGCAGCCGCCGCCACCTTGCGGCGGATTGACATAGATCCTGGTCTCTGCCAGGTCCGGCTTGAGTGCTCGCAGCGTGTACACGAACTGCTGATTCTCACGGAAGAACACGTCACAGTCGTTCGTGGCCACATGCACCAACATCGGCACCTTCAGGTTTTCTGTCTGAAAGACGGGCGAGCGCCGGATATACTCCTCCAGCTTTTCGAATGGCAGCCCCTGGATTCCCTCTTCTGCTGCGAAGTCGCGCGCATACGACGGGCTGTGATCTGACAGGCGGAAAATGAGATTGGTGACCGGCACCATCGCTGCCCCGGCGCGAAATGGTTGCCCGTCACGGAACAACGTGTGGGCCGTGATAAACCCGCCGTGGCTCCAGCCCATCATCCCCAACCGATCCATGTCGACGTAGCGGAGCGTTTTCAGGAAGTCCACCGCGCTGAGCGCGTCATCGACTTCCATGCCACCGTAGTCGATCTTCTTGTGAAAGTCATCGCCATAGCCCGTGCTGCCGCGGTAGTTCGGCGTAATGACGACGTATCCCTTTTCGACGGCTTCTTTCACGAAGGGCCACATGGAAAGCCCCCAGTTCGAGTGGACGCCGCCATGCACCCAGACCAGCGCTGCGTGACCGGTTGCGTTTTTCAGGAGCGGGGCGAACAGGTACGCGGGGACGTCCAGCCCATCAATGCGGCTTTTGTACGTGACCTTTCGGAACTCCATGAGGCCCTTGGCGCGCGCCTCGTAGGAGCTGTCGGTCTGTATGCGCTGACGCATATCGCGATCGCAATTCGCGCCACAGCCAGCAAGGTCCGCAGGACTTTTGCTGACAAACAGCGCGCGGGCGCGTGCCGTATCGGTGATCACCACTAGGCGAGCCGCACGAGCGGCGGTGGTATCCTGCGCCTGCAGGGAGCTGGCGGCGAAGAGGAGGGCGGTAACGACGCGTTTCATGCTTTTGTCGAGGAGGGAGGAAGAGACGGGCATTAAGGCTATTTTCCCGTTGCGTTCAGATCGTTCCAGTTCATGATGGCGTTGAAGCCCATGATGAAGGTGCCCTGCGTTTGCCACCGCCAGAACGGTCGGATGCTGAACATCACCACGTGTCCGCTGCCGATCGGTGAATCGATCACGTTCGGACGGTTGGATAGGTTCTCACCGCCTTCCAGCACACCCGACAACAACATGTCGCGCGGGCTGCCGGGGAACGACATCACGACGCGTGGTCTCATGTCCGCCAACGTACGGATTGCCGGAGCGGCCGCACCACCACCGCCACGACCGCCGCCTGCATCAAATATCGGCGCACTGCTGTTGGACGCGGGCCACTGCTGCATCGGGTCCCACTGCGAATGTTCGACCCAGGTCGCCATCGGCTGCGTGTTCTGATACACGCCACCGGCACGTCCACCAAACCCACCGCCTCCGCCACCAATCGCGGTGCCGGACAGTGCCGCTGAACTGCCAGGGCGCAGCACGTCTGTCTTGGACACTGGCGCGGCGTTGGGCGTGGCGGGAGCTCCCGCATCCAACAACGTGCCACCGCTGTAGTACACGGGCAGCTGATTCACGTTGAATCCGTACGCGATCGGGCTGCTCATGTCCGTGACGATACCGCGCAAGATCGTGCCGCGATTCACCAGGCCTGGTGCTGCAACCGGCCGAAGCCCCGGTGTGAGATTATACGTGGGGAAAATGCCGGCCGTGCCACCCTCGGTGATCAGCGTGCCACCCTGTTGGACAAACTCATACAGCATTTTAAGGCCATCTTCGCCTAAGCCGCCGCGGGTATCGGCGGTGGAATCGGGGTAGCCAAGCGACGGATACTCGGCCGAGCGTTGATAGGGCACGGGCGCGCCGGTTGTCGGCGGCAGTTGACCCACCGCTCCGCCGTGCGGCCACATAATTACGTCGAACTTCGCGCGCAGCGAGCCCATCTTGCGGACCGCATTCTCGCCGAAATAGTTGTACGGGATTTCGTAGAAGTCGAGCGCGGCGCGCACCCAGCCTTCGTCCTGCGTATTGGTCCAACTGTGGATGTAGCCAATGCGCGGAATATCCAGATCATGCATCTTGACCGCGGGCGCCGCATCCACAGCGACGGCGGTGAGGCCGAGTTCTTTCAGCGCTGGCTCCAACTGCGCCTTGTTTGCCTTGGCGATGATGAACGAGCCCGCGCCGAACTTCTGACCAGCGACGTCGAATGCGGCTTCGGCTGCCGACATTTTGGTGTTGGCAAATCGATAGCGCAGCGCCACCAGATTGTTGTCACCCGTATGTGCCACGACCACCGTCGCACCACTGCCGGTGATGCCGCCCGCGGCGGCAACATGCGCTGACACCGGGGTCATTGCCGCGCGAAGAAGCGCCGGGTCCTTGATCTCGTACAGAATGATGTTGCGCATCATCTGGTAGGTCCAGCCCGTGTCGTCGTAGGGCGACGGGTTGGTGGTGGGGTAATTCTGGATGGAGAAGTACATGTCGGCGATCGTGCGCAATGGTTGATCGCCGCGCACAATCCAATCGCCCTTTTTGACATCCACGATGCCGACCTTCATGTCGCCGTTGGCGACGTGAAATTCGAGTCCCTGATCGATCAACTGGTTCACCGCTTCGGCGGCATTCGCTTTCGAATGCTGCGACGCCGGAATCACCCAGCCCTTCACCGGGCCCATGGTGCCCTTCTTGATGGCGTTCTTGTTCTTGATCCAATAGTTCTCAAGAAAGCGCTCGCGTTCCTTGCCGGTATTCCAGAGGGCGTACAGCACTGCCGACTGCTGAATGTTGGTATTGGCGCGCGGGCCCCAGCGAATGTCGTTGGGCGTGGGATTTGGGCGAAACCACTCGCGGCTCTGGTTGTACGTCGTGCCGCCGAGAATACGCGTGAGTCCCGTGTCTGACGCGGCCGGTGTGGACGCCGGTCCTGCGCCACGACCACCGCCGGACACGACGCCGTTGCACCCCGACCCATAGCTCTGCACTTCGTAGAACCGGCCGATCGCGTTGTGTGAGTGCACGAGAAAGAACATGTAGTTCGGCACCCAGCCATCGTAGAAGCCGTACGTCCACACACCGGGCACGCCCTGCTTGGTCATCTCCATCACGTCGTTCTCGGCCATGTACCACCATTCGTTGATGGTGATAGGGTCCAGCTGTTCGTTGTAGGGGCCTGTTCCGGTAGACACGTAGAGCAGCGTTTGCGCTTCGTGCAGATCATGCATGATGGTGGGGTGCCACTCGTTGGCCACGCCACGGATATTCTGCGTGAGCTTGAGATACTGCCCCATGCCGTCGCGATTGTTGTCGTGCGCGACATACTTGCCCCAATAGGGCGTGGGCAAGCTCAGCCCCGTTTTCTGTCGGTAGCAGACACCGTCCACGATCTTTTCGCGACCGTCTACCTCAACGACCGGCGTAATCATGGTCAGCACGTTCTTGCGAATACTTTGCACGAACGGCGTTTCTTCCACCACCAGCCGGTAGGCCAACTCCATCAGCATCTCGGGTCCACCCGTCTCCGTGGAGTGAATGCCGCTGGTCAGATAGTACACGGGCTTCGCCAGCCCAAACAGCTGCCTGGCGCGTGCCTCCGGCGTCTTGCGAGGGTCGGCGAGCTCGTGCAGATAGCCCTTGTATTGCTCAAGATTCTTGATGGTCTCTTCATCGCCAATGACCAACGCGACCATGTCGCGCCCTTCTTCGCTCTTGCCGATGGTCCAGAACCTGGCGCGCTCGGGCGCCGCGTCGGCGATGGCCTTGAGATAGCGATGAATGTCTTTGGCGTGCGTGAGATACCCCGGCGTGCCGACGATGCGATTGATGCCGGGAAATTTCAGCGTCGTTGGGACCTTGTCTGAGAAGGGCAGGTGATCGACGAGGTCGGTGCTGATGCGCGGGTCGGTCAGATGCTGCTTGATCAGGCGTGTGTACTCTTCGTCCTGGCGCTGCGTCGTTTGTGCAGCGCTGTCGTTACTGAAGCCAATCCACGCGGCCGCTCCCAACAGGCAGCGCCGGAGCGCGCGCATCGGTGTACGAGTTCGGTTCATCGGGCGTTTCTCTTGAGCGGTGAATGCTGGTCGCGAGTGGGAAACCGACTAGAACCCGTACTCAACACCCAGTGTGAAGGCGATGCGCGGCTGCAGCCCGCCGGTCTTGATCGGGACCAGTGCATTGAGCACCGTCGTGAGGCCGCGTGATGAGGTGTACTTCGCACCAACCGAGCCGCTCACGACGTGGTCCTTGCTGCCCGGAAGGTTGGTCGGGGCGATGCTGCGCGTATAGGGCACCGTGAGCTGTGTGGGTGCAGGGAGCAACACTTTGTTGTCGCCAAGTTGGTACTCGCTCAGGACATCCAGGGCAAGCGTCCATTTTTCACTCATGAGCTGATCAAAACCGACCACGGCGATCGCGGCGTTGTTTTGCAGGCTATCCGTGCGAACGAGCAAGCCGGCGTTCAGGTGCGGCGAAAAGCTGCCGTAACGACCGGAGTAGGCGCCAAGCAGGCGCGCGCTCAACGCCCCCGCGCCACGAAAATTGTCTTCGTCACCGGTCGGGAGGCGTACATCGCCAAAGAACGCCACGCTGGACTTGGCGCTTTGCGTGACGTTGGCCTTCACGCGTAAGGCCACGTCGCCCAGGCCAACACTGGACCCCTGGGTGCTTCCGCTGGCAGTGAGCGACGGGCTCGCTGCCGTGCCAAACGCGTGCGGAGAGTTGGCGGCAAAGGGATTTACAGTGCCGAGGCTGGTCCCGTTCAGCGACGACCGAACCAGTGGAACGGCGATGCCGACGTCGAGTCGATCAAGCACGCCGTAGGTCACGAACGCAGTGGTGACGAAGACATTCAAGTTGAGATCGGAACGCACCGAGATCACGTCATTCTCAAACACCGGCTCGCCATACGCGGGATCGCCCACGTTCTGATGGCTGAAATTGAAGTTGAGCTGATCGAGAGGAAGTCCACGAAAGGTCGCGAAGCTCAGCGACGTGACGTTGGCGCCAGCCAGGATTTGCCCTTTCCCAATTGTTTGGCCTCGCTCGGCGAAGATCGGACCCGAGGAGGTGGATGTCTTGACCGGTCGCCCACCAATAAACGCAAACGTCACACCACCCGACGACGAGCTGATCGGCAGGTTGGAGACCGACGCGCCGATGGCGTCAGCGAAGAAGTTGATCAACGCGCCGGTGGCCTGCGTCGCCGACGGCGAGTAGTGCAGTCCATGGACCGCCGCGTTGACTTGCAGGCAGAGCGCTTCACCACACTCGCCGAAGCGAAAGAGGTTGTTGACTTGCTGCTTCAACGTTTGCGCCTGAAGTGGAAGGGCGACAAGCGTGGAGAGGGCAACGGCTGGGAGACATCGACGCATGGAAACTCCGACAGTGAAGGGGACCATCAATTGTTGTTCGTGCCTTGCGTGATCCAGAGTGCCATTAGATCACGAAGCGTGAGTGGAACGGTTGATCCGACCGAGACGGGCATCGGGTGCGCGCCAGCAGTTTTGCTGAGCTGATACATCAGGTAACTCTGCGAGGCGTTGCCCGCCACAATGACCCGATTGTAGACGGCAGCAAGCGGATATGTGATGGTTGACCCAGTCGGTACCACGTTCACCATGTTGTTTCGGAACGCGGTCACGTTGCTGAGATTCGGGTACGATCCACCTGAGAAATGACATCCGGAACAGTAGGTGGGATAAATCTGGCTGTAGAGATTGTTGGCCAAGGACACCAACACGGTGAAGGTCACGGTGATGTCCCGCGAAGTAATGCCCGCCGTCGATGATCCGATACGTACGGTGGCCGTGTATGTGCCTGGAGTACGGGGCGCGCCGGGAGTTCCGGCGTTGGCAACGATGGAAACGATCGCCGGTGCGACGGTCGTGTTGAGCGTGGCGGTCAGCCAACCGGTATTCGGCGCCGGACCGGTGAAGTTGAGGATGCTGGCGGAGAGCCCGGCCAGCGTTCCCGCGCCGCCGTTGGTAATGGCAACGGCAACGGCCGTCGCGTCACCGCCGCCGCTCGCACGCGATATCGTGGCGCTGTTCGCGGCCAGTGTGATCGACGGCCCGGCTATAGTGAGTGTCACGGTGATGGGGCGCGGCGAATTGGTCGCCACCGCCGACGACACGTTCACGGTCGCCGAGTAGTTGCCAATAGGTAGCGAGCTGGGAAACGCAGCGATCGTGAGTGTTGCTGGCGCGGTTGTGGTATTGAGCGTTGCGGTAAGCCAGCCAGCGCCAAAGCTGTAGGTGATGTTGGCAGCGAGGCCCGTGAGCGCGCCTCCACCGCTGTTCGTGATGTCGACCGTTTGCGCGGCTGGATTGGGATCACCAACCACACCAGCGAATGCTCGAGTCGTCGCCGAGAGCGTGATCGACGGTAGGGCGGCAATCGTCAACGTCACCGGCACAGCGAGCGGGGTGTTTCCGGCCAGTGCCGAGGCAATATTTACCGTTGCGCTGTACGTGCCGAGCGCCAGTCCTGTGACGTTCGGTTGTAACGTGAGCGTCGCCGGTGCTGTCGAGGTGTTCAGCGTGAGGGTCATCCACCCGGCGGCTCCCACATACAGCGTCGTAGCCGACAAACCAGACAGCGTTCCGCCGCCGCTGTTGGTGACGTTGATGACCTGCGCGGCCGGTGACGGTCCTGTTGTGGTGAAGGCCATCGACGGAGGTGCCGCCGCGATGGTCGGTTGTCCGCTGATGATCAGCGTCACCGCGACGTCGCGCGGTGTGTTGCTCGCGCCGGTTGCCGCCACGCGCACGCTCGCGTTGTACGTTCCAGCGGCAAGCCCCGCCACGCTTGGCTGCACGGACAGCGTTGCCGGAGCGCTCGCGCTGTTGAGTGTGGCGGCCAACCATCCGGCGCCGTTGGTGTACTGAATGGTGGTGGTCAACGCGCTGAGCACGCCTCCACCGCCGTTCGTAACCTGCACCGTCTGCGCTGCCGGATTCGACGCGCCGAACGCGGTACCGAATGCGAGCGCGGCAACGTTGAGGTCGATACGCGATGGGGGCGCAATCGTGAGTACCACCGTTATCGCGCGCGGGCTATTCGCCGCGTCGACCGATGCCACCGAGACGGTGGCATTGTACGTGCCCGTGGGTCGCGCGCCGGGCGTCGCCTGCAGCGTGAGCGTGGCGGGGGTGGTAGTGGTAGTGAGCGTCGCGGTCAGCCACCCTGCCTGCGCGGACTCCGCAAAGGCAATCGCGCTGCTGAGTCCGGTCGCTTGCGCAGGCACCGACGACGTGATGTTGATAACGGACGGCGAGGGGTTTGCCTCGCCGGAGACGAAGGCGAACGCGGTTGTGGTAGCGGACAACTGGACGGTGGGTGGTGCAGTGACGGTAAACGTCACCGCGACCATGCGCGGACTGTTGGAGGCGCCAGAGGCCGAGATCTGCACGGTCGCAGTGTACGCGCCCGGTGTGAGACCGGCGACTGATGCCGTCAGTTGCAGCGTCGAAGACTGGGTTGCGGTGGCCGACGCGCTCGACAGGGTGGCCGTCAGCCATCCTGCGGGTTGCCCGCTCGCGAAAGTGATGCCGGCAACCGCGAGCCCTTGAAGGGTGCCCGGCCCTCCGTTCGTGATCGCGGTCGTTTGCGCCCCGGGACTTGTAGCTCCCGCACGGGCCGTAAAGGCCATGCTGGTGTTCGCAAGACTGATCGCCGGTGGTGCGAGCACCGTGATCGTGCTGCTGGCAGACTGCGATCCTGACGACGCCGTGATCGTAGCCGTTCCGGGACCGACGGCGGTCACGAATCCGGTGGATACGACCGTCGCCACTGCCGTGTTGCTCGACGTCCACACGACCACACCGGCGGCGTTTCGCGCACTGAGCTGCACGTTTGTACCAATCTCGAGCGACGATGACTCGATGTTGATCGTCAGCGTCGGCGCGGTCCCACCGTCCGCACCGCCGCCACCGCACGCGGCAACGGCCAGCAGCGTCACAAAGCCCCAGAAACGGGAACGCAGGATCCGTGAGGCGATGGAGATGACACATGGCGTTTGCATAGGAAAGATGTTGCCCCTCTCCTCAGCAAGTCGCAAGGAGTCCGCGCATCTCTCGCGTCGCGCAGGTCGTCACCGTGGCGCGCGGCGCAGGGTGTCTCTCTCGTGGTTACGGGAGATCGAACGGACACGACCCGGAACTATGGCGAACTGACCTGCAGCAAGCGCCAGCCGTTACTTTCCCGCTGCAGGACGATCGGCCACGTGTCATTCGACGGCGGTGCTGCGCGACCGCGCGTCGGCGTCTCGGCGAACGATACACTTGCCGACAGTGACGTCTGTGATCCCGGTGATCCGTCGTAGCTGCCGGATCCGCTCGTGACGGTCAGATTTCGGATCGTGACGCTCACAGCGCGTGAGTTCTCGAACAACGCGGCCAGATCGGCGGCATATGACGACGAAATGCCGCTGTAGACCGCGCGGACACGACCAAGGTCCCGGGATTCGATGGCCTTGGCAAACGACTCGACAGTCGCCCGGGCCTCACTGGCGAGTTGTGCCTGCGACACGCTCGCTGGTGCGACGGCGGTGGGCAGCGGGGTCGCCGTCAAGGCGTTCATGCCGCTTGCGGGCGGGGTTGGGCTACTGGAAGCAGCCGCCGGCGGCGTGAGTGACGCAGGCGGCAGGGCGGTCGGGACGCCGGTCGCGACGCTCGTTGCGCCGACCGTCGCTTGCACGACCAGCGACACGGTCGCGCGTCCGCTGTCGCCGCCGTCGGCAACGATCGTCACGCGTCCAGGGCCAACGGCCGTGACCAGTCCGCTTCGCGCATCGACGCGCGCCACGCGGCGATCACTCGTTGAATAGCGGACGTTCGCAGCAGACGGTGCGGTGGCACGCAGCTGTAGGGTTTCCGCGACGAACAGCGGCTTGGACGGCACCGGCGCCAACTGCAATGCTGGCGATGGTTTCGTCGCGGCGGCCGGCTCGGTGGCCGCTGGGCTCGTCGTTGGTGCGGCGACATCGGGCGACGCCAGCGCCGGTGCCGGTTGTACGGACGGCGACGTCGATGGCGAACGGGCCGCGGCACCAGCGGATTCTGCGATCGTGCTGCGTGGCGCCCCATCGTCCGTCTGCCCACGCATCAGCAACCAGGCAATCGCTGCGACCGGCACGAGTGCGAGCGCGTACACCAACGGTGATCGGGGACGCGTCGTTGAAAGGGCAGGCGCAGCAGTGGGCTTGTCGGAAGTGCTTCGCAGTGACGCGGCAGGGAGGGCCAGCGCGGCAATCGGGCTGGCATCGGTCGCACCGCTCAACCGCGCGCGCGGCGCGGGGAGACCCGCCAGCGCGACGGTCGCGCTTGCCGCCGGGGCGCCTGCTACGGGCAATGGCGCTGCGAACAGTGGCGGCGTGGCGTGCACCACGAGCGACGTCGATGCGTCCATGCCATCGATCGTGACAGTGATGGTCGTCGAACCCGCAGCGAGCGCGTGCACCGCACCCGCGGCGCTCACCCTCGCGACGCTCGTGTTGCTGGAATGCCACGAACCGACGCGCGTGAGTGGCGCGCCTCGAGTATCGCGGGGCACGGCGGTCAGAGTGAAACGATCGCCGTCGCGCAGGAGCGCCGGCGCACCCGAGAGCTCCACTCGTGCCACGCGGGCTGGCGCAATACGCAGCGTGTGCTGTGCGGATGCGTCGTCGCAGTGCGCGTGCAGCACGACCGTCCCGGATTCGATCGCGCTCACCACGCCGGCAGCGTCGATGCGGGCACACGCCGTGTCGTCGAGATGCCATCGCACCGCCCGATCGAGCAGCGGTGTGCCGCGCGCGTCGGCGATCTGCGTCTGCATCGCAATCGACTGCCCGACCTCAAGCGTATCGGCCGGCGCCACAATCTGTACGGTCACCGCTCGCGCCGGCAGTACCTGCAGCACGACCGACGTCACCACGCCGTCGCACGCGGCGACGACCTCGCTGCGGCCAATCGCCTGCGCACGCAGTGTGCCGTCGGCGTCAATGCTGACCGATCCCGACTTGACGCGCCACGCGATTACGCGTGCGAGCTCGGCGCCGCGACGATCAACAACGTGCGCCGTGAGCACGACTTCATCGCCCACGTGAATATCTGTGGTCGGCATGTCTACGCGCAGCGCGGCAACCGTGGGCGCAACGACCGTCACGGTGAACCGTTCCGTCACGTCGCCAACCGCCGCGACGACCGTCGCCGCACCGGCGGCTAACGCGAGCAGCGCCCCACTCCGCTCATCGACCTGCACAATGGACGGCGCGTCGGTGCGCCAGCAGAGCACGGTTGGATCGGCAACGCCACGAACCGTGGCGCGGAGCTCCACGCGTTCGCCAACCTCAATGGTCGCGGGGACCGGCGCGACGGCCAGCGCGACGGCGGTCGCTGCAGGGGAGGGCGTGCGCGGCGTCGGCGCGCGCGCGGCCGCACGCTGGGCAGCGCGCGCGCCGGAAATTGGATCAGACGGTGTGCGCAGCAAGTCCCCGAGCGCCTCGCGGCGTTCCTCGACGGCCGCGAGACGAATCATCTCGACGCGCAGCGGGCTCCGTTCGCCGAGCGGCTTGGCACCCATCGCCTCCAACGCATCACTGAACGACTCAAACCGATCCGCCGGTTTTTTCCCAAGCATGCGCAGAATCGCTTGTTCCACTTCGACGGGCACGTCGGGCGCGAACTCGCGAAGCGGCGGAACGGGATCGATAGTATGGCCCTTCATGATCTCGAACTGGCCACCGGTGAACGGTGCGCGTCCGCAGAGCATTTGGTACGCCACAATGCCGAGCGAGTACTGGTCGCTGGCGCCGTCGAGTTCTGCGGCGTAGCACTGTTCCGGGCTCATGTACGTTGGTGTACCCACCACCATACCGGTCTGTGTCTGCGTTGGTCCCTCGGCGACTTTCGCGATTCCGAAATCGGTCACCAATGCGTCGCCGTCGCCACTCAGGAGAATGTTGCCGGGCTTGATGTCGCGATGTACGACACCACGGCGGTGCGCGTAGGCCAGTGCCGATCCCACTTGATACAGCATTGGCAGCACCAGGTTGACCGGCAATACACCATGCGCTCGCAGCACACCGTCGAGCGATCGTCCCTCGACAAACTGCATCACGAAGAAATGCAAATCCTGCAGCTGCCGGACCGCATGGACGGTGACGATGTTGCCGTGTTGCAAGTTGGCGATGGTGATCGCTTCGCGACGAAACCGCTGCACCATGTCGTCGCCAATCATAAGCGCGGGCGACATGACCTTGATGGCCACCTTGCGATTCAGGGCCAGATCCTGACCGAGAAACACCGCCGCCATACCCCCGCGTCCAAGTTCCCGACCAATCGTGAACTCGCCAGCCGTGACCTCACGCAGTCGCGCGAGGACCTGATCCCACGGCGATGCGGGCGGCGGCGTGGTGGGCGCGGGGGTGACGACCTCAAAGCGCTGGGCACCGAACATCGAAGCCGATATCCCGCTCACTTCGGTTCCACACTGCTTGCAATACCGATCATTGTCGGCAACGACTGAGCTACAGGTAGGGCAGGTGGCGGTGCGAGGTGCGGCCATGTCGCAATTTACAGTCTGGTGTCCGAGTACACAACCATGGTCGCCGCCGATCGCCCCTTACGGTAGGACGGTCGACCGTTGCGTTGGCCGACAATTGACGAGTGGGGTGCTGGCGCCGAAACCCCTGGATGCACATTCTTTGCAGCATGTCCGACATGATTTCAGGCCAGGGGACGCTCAGGATCGACGGGGCCGCAGTGACGATTTCCTTCACCGTCCCATCGGGCGCCTGTGGAGCGGAGTCGCTGCTCAAGGACGCGCACGGCCTTGCCACCACGGTGACCGAGGTGGCCGTGGCGAAAGTGGAGCAACAGGGACGACGGGTGTCCTGCGCGAAGGGGTGTGCTGCGTGTTGCCGGCAGATGGTGCCCATTACGCCCACCGAAGCACGTCAACTGGCGGCCGTTGTTGATGCCATGCCACCGGATCGCGCGGCGACGCTCCGCGAACGATTCGCGAACACACGCGCGACGATGGCCGCCGTGGATCTTCCGCCTCGCGGGCACCCGGACACGGACAAGGCCGCGTATCGCGCGTTTGGGCTCGCCTGGATTGCCCAGAGCGTGCCCTGTCCGTTTCTGGAGGATGAGAGCTGTTCCATCCATCCGCTTCGTCCGCTGGTGTGCCGCGAGTATCTCGTGACCTCGCCACCGGCGGCCTGCGCGACCATTGGGAGCGGTGACGTGCAGATGGTGCCTATTCCGCTGCGCGTGTGGGCGGCGTTCGGAAGAAGCGCGTCGCCGGATCGCGCGCTGGACTGGATGCCACTCAGTGACGCGCTGGAGTTCTCCGCCAACACGCCGCGCCCTGACGACACGCGTACTGGACCGCAGCGCGTCGCCGACTTCCTGCGGGAGATTCAGGAGTAGCCGGTCGACACGTTCGTTGGCGCAGGCGCCGCGGTTACTTCGTCACCTGCGCCACACAGCTCATGCCGCGCCCCAGCCACCCGCGCTGCAGCACGGGATACTGTGGGCCACGCTGCGCCCTGAAGTCCACCACGACGGGCACGGCGTCCTTGCCGGTCGCCGGCCACGTGCCGCTCGTGCCATCGAACTTCGCCGACAACGCCAGGCGGAAAAGCGCCCAGTCGCCGCTGCCTTTCGCGATGGTCAATGATTTGTTCTTCTTGAACGTCGCCTCGAGTTGCGCCTCGCGACCCTGTGGCCAGGCAACCAAGTTGGCGGGCGTGGCGCTGTTGAAGCTGGCGCGCCTCGTGCCGAACTGCAGGTCCACAAGCGGTGTTTCGGGAGTGATGGTCGCTCTGGAAAGCCACTCGATGCCCGGGGTCGCCGCACCGTCGGCAAAGAGGGCACGCGAAACCTCGGCGGCACGATTGAAGAAGGTGACGAAGGCCGGTGAGAGCTCATCACCGCCCACGGCCTTGCCCGCCCACTTGCCATCCTTCTCCTCGAGAAATGCCTTAAGACGACCCTGCTGAAAGACCCACAGCGCCCCGTCGTTTGGCGCGAGCAGCGCGGTGAGCTCTTCCATCGTGACGTCTGCGGTCGCGTCCGGATTGAATGGGAACTTGGAGATCACCGGGCGCATCTGCCCGCAGAGCGCTTGGCCTTGGTCATTCAACACCTGCGACAGCGGAATGCCACCACCGCCACCACCACCACCACCACCTGCGGGCGGGGCGGGTTTGGGCCTTTCCGCCACCACCGTGCGTGTGGGCACACGCATCGCGCCGGCGGTCCGTAGCGCCGCTTCCGCGCCATCGATCGGTGCAACGAGCAGGCGATCGACCGCATTCGCGAGCGGCGCGGCAAGCGGTGTGAGCGTGAAGCCTTGCGCCACCTTCTTCTCGGCCACGCGCGCGTTCGTGACGTCGCCGCCGGCGAGCTGCGCCGCCTGGACAATCGCCTGCGTTGCCGCGGTGTCGTTCGGCGCCGGCGGCGGAAGGTTGGCAACGCGATTCAGCGCGCCCATCAGTCCGAGCAACCCGTCCTGATACGGTTGGTTCTTTTCCGATACGAACTTGTCCACGATATCAGGCGGCGTGACGGCATGCACGGGCTGAAACGTGAGCCGCGTGATGGAATCCGTGTTCGTGTTGACGGCCGTCGTACGAAGCACCTGCAGTATCGGCGACTGATTGCCGCTGAAGGCTTCGAGTTTGCTGGCGGCGTCTTTCACGCTGCTGGGTCGTGACACCACCGCCGTCGCAATCACCGCGCGCCAGGCTTTGGCGTAGTCGTCGGCGTACCGCGTCTTGATGCCGCTGATCACGGCGTCGCGATCAACGCCCTTCGACGCGGTGGCGTCACCCACCACCCACCGCTCCCCTTGGAAGTAGCGGTCGGAGTTGCGAAACGCGTCGGCCATGAAGGCGTGGCCTTTGGCGGAAAACGCGCCAGCCACCTCCGGGACCGTGGTGAGTTTGCCCGGTGACTGCGGAATTTTCACGGCCGCCACCGCTTTGTTCGCCGTGTCGAGCATGTTGCGATAGATCTGCTCGCCACCGGTAAAGCGCGCGAGAAACTCACGCCCTTGTGTCACGATCGCGTTGTCAGCGGCCTTCGGATACGGGTTGAACGAGGGCAATTCGCTCGAGTAAAACTCAAACTGACGTTTCGCCAACGTCGTGAAGTCTTCATCGGTGGTCTGCCCGCGCTGCAAGCTGGTAAGCAGCACCGGTGCGAGAAAGGTGGCGGTGCTGGAATCGGGAAAGTTGGTGGTAACGAGGTATCCCTTGAGCCATCCGTACGTGGTGCCATAATCGTTCGACGGCGTGGGGACATCGGGGAGTGCCTTCAGTGAGTCGACCATCGCGCCCCACGCCGTGGCAAAGAGCTGCCGACGGAAGCCTGCGTACCACACGGGACGTGCAGCATCGATCAGCGCAGGGCCCTGCCAGAGCCCAAATCGCAGGCGAAGGGGCGGGCCGTCCTTCACGTAGCCGCGGACCGTGTCGAGCTGCGCCCGCAATTGGTCAAGGCTTTGCAACGCCTGAAGCGACGGAAACGAGATGGTGCCAGGGGCTGACTGCACGAGCGGAAGCGAAGCGACGGCCCGCGACGCCTCGCTGATGCGGTTGGTGAGGGTACGGTTCCCGAGCCACGACGTCGTGGCGCCGAGCAAGACAAGCAACGAGGCGGCGATCGCCGCGCCCAGCATCGCGCGTCGTGTCGTTTGCACGCGCACGCCGCCGCCAGCCATCGAGGCCGCACTCGTGTCCGAGAGCACGACATCGCGCAGGAATCCGTTGAGAAAGACCCACTCGGGCACCTTGCGCGACGTGGCCGCTGGGGTGGCGATCGGTGACGCCTGTGGTGCCGCCGCCGACCGAAAAATTGCCGTTGCGTCAGAGGCCGCTGGCGCGGCGACTTGCCGCACTGCCGCCGCCTGCGCCACGTCGGTGATAACCACCGGGCGCGCGCCGACAAAGTAAAAACCACGAAGCAGCGGACTGGAGCCTAATTGGGTGGGGCGGCAGAGCTCGAGCAAAAATGTGGTGATTGCAGGCGTGAGCTTTCCCAGTTCGCGCGGCAGTTCGTAGGCGCCGAATCGGCGGGCGAGCACCGCATCGCGCCCGAGCGAATCGACGCGACGCGAAGACAACGAATCGATGATCTGTTTCAGTGCCGCACCGATGCGCGGGGCGAGGCGTTCGGCGAACGTGGCGGTGGATGCCGCGGCATCGAATGGCAACGTCGCACCGAGCGGCGCGCGCAATTCATCTTTGGTGAACGAGCCGATCCACGGCTCAAAGTGCGGGATGCGGTCGGCTTTCGTGAACACCACATAGACCGGCATGGCAAGACCCAGTTCACGCGATGCCTCGGCCAATCGCTGACGCAGCGCAACGCCCAAGGTCGCCAGCTGCTGTCCGTTGTTGCCGGCGTAAAACAAATCGCACGGCACACACACGACGGCGGCGCGGGTGGCCGCTTGCCCTTGTCCAACCGCCGCCGCTACACGCGGAGCACGCAGGGCGCGCACCACCTTGGTCCACCGCGTCGCATCGGTCAGCAGCGATGCGGTGAGTTCGACGAGAACAGACTGTTGCATCACCCAGACGTTGGCGGTCTTGGTCGTCGCAGGCACGTCGTTGGATTTGGCACTCGGATCGCCGGCGATCTGCTCCGGATCACCGCCGGATCGCGCCACCAGTGTGGTCTTGCTGCTGCCCTCCGGGCCGATCACCAGGACGACGGGGCGATTGCCAAAGCTGCGCTTCGGCAATCGTGCGCGGGCACCGGCAATCGTCAGCAGGATGTCGTCACCGGGATCAATCGCTGGCTCTTCGTCCTGAGGCCGCAGATACCACAACACGGCACCGGCGGCGATCACGCCCAGCACGACAAAGCCGATCCGAAGTACCCAGCGCGAGAGGTCATCGAGCGCCATCGTGCGATCCAGCACGATCATCACTACCACGAACAGCAGCAGGACGGCGGCGGCCATGAGCCACCGCATGAGAGGCCTACGTGTCGCCATGAGAGTCGTCGAAGTCAGCGGGGAATCAGCGATTAACGAACGGAGACGGCGAGTGCACGAATGTCATTGCTGCCACTGCGCAGGAGCAGCGCATAGCCGCCCCAGAGCGCGACCACCAGGACCACGCTGGCGAGCGCCGCCATGGTCAATCGGCGCAGCCACGGGTCGGTGGTGTTGACGCGGTCGGTGGGTGGCTTCCATGCCGGCGCAAGATCACCGTACGGTCCGCGCATGCGCGCCAAGCGCTCGTTGACGCGCGACGATATTGCATGCAGTTCGCCGTGGTCTCCGGCGCCAAACTTGCCGCGGAAGCCAAGCAACAGGCACAGCTGATGCACCTCCAGAAGATCCGCCAGTTCGACCGAGTCCGGGCGCGCGAGCAGCTGCTCCAGGTGCTGGAAGAACCACTCGCCGCCCATGTGGCCACCAAACAATTCGTCCTGCAGCGGCCGCCTGGCCCAGTCGGCCAGTGCAGGCACGCCGGCGTTGAGCACGGACTCGTCGAGGTAGGCAACGACCGCGAAGATCGCGAGCCGAGCGTCCTGCGCGGTGAAGCCCATCGCCATCGCGTCTTGCTCGCCGCGTGCCAGCAGCTGCGTCAGCTGCGCGCGAAACGCGCCGGCATCCGTCACCGGCTGCCGTTCCGCGCGCAGGCGCACGACGGCCGTCAGGGACTCCTGCAGCGCGTTGGCGAGACGCCCATATTCAGTGTGTGTCGATGCGCTCATGGGTCTCTGCGACGTGAGAAATTACTGCGGAACAAGAATCGCGACTTCGATGTACGCACCCGGCAGCGCGTCGGGAACGTACACGCCGATCTCGCGAGCGCTGGCCAACGACTGCGCACAGGGACCGGACATGCGCAGTTCGAAATAGGTGAAGTCGGGCTTTGGCGCGAGCCCCGCGGGCGGGGTGGGAATGTGTTCGGTGGGCAGTCCGTTGAAGGCTCGGCGCACCAGCTCCAGCACAAACTTGCTGGCACACGTTTTCGTGAGGCGCTGCACGCGGTCGATCAGTTCGGCGGCACCAACGTCCGCGCGAACCGCAAGAAACCAGCGCGCGTCGGGTTCGAAGCACCGTGGATCTGAGACGACGGCGGTGTGGAGCACATCGGACGTGCGCTGGAGGGGGATGACGACGGCCCGTGCCGCAATCACAATGTCCAGATGCGCGCGGAGCTGCAATTCGAGCGCATCGAAACACGTCGTGAGATCATCGTGATCGTAGACCGGAAGGTCGCGCGGATGCGAGCCCATGGCGAAAGTGCACAGGGCGCCGACAAGACGCGCGAGCTCGAGGTACGCGCGTTCCGGGTGCGCGCGACGGGTGAGCAAGAGATGCCGCAGCGGGGCATCGGCTGAACGCACGGCGTGCAACAGCCAGCGCGTGGCCAGTTCATTGCCCACGTAAGCGGCACCACCACCGATCGCCGCAGCGGGCGCCTGATTGAGCGAGGCGGCGAGGGCCGCACCTTTGGCTTCGAGCAGCGTGACGGTGCCGCGCAGCTGATCCAGCAAGCGTTCGCTGGCGACAATCTGCAGCGTGGGCGGGATGAATTGGACGTCGACCAGATACTGACCGCGCCCGTCGCGTTTGACCCGTGCCACTGGCATGGCGACCATCTCGTCGCTGAGCTCCGAGTCCAGCAGGAATTGCAAGTTGCGCGAGGCGAAGCGCACGGGGAGCGGGTCGACGCCGGTCGCTTCGTCGATGACCACCTGCTCGATCGCCTGAAAGCGGGTGTGGGGATCAAGGCCCCCGAGCACCGTGGCCCCACTGCCGTCGCCGACGTTCCGTTCGCCCTCCCGCCACCGTGGCAGCGCGAGATGCACCACATGCGCGTCGCGCGTCGGCGAGAACCGATCGGCCAGCACGATCGGGGTCGGCGAGGGATCGGCGTCGGGCATGTGAAACACGGCGCCGTCGGGAAGCACGCCACGCGCGTGGACCATCGCAAAGGTGCCGTTGCGCAAGGCATCAGCGTCGACGGCGACGGCGGAAAGGCCGTAGGCAAACGTGAACAGCAAGTCGACGGTATGCGTGGACTGATCGTCCTGATAGCGACGTTGCGCCTGGAAGTGTTGCGGCGTGAGATGCATGCCGTCTTCCCACATGACGCGTCGTGCCGGTGCCGACGTCAGCCGCATGCGAGGTGGGGTTGGCGACGGGTCGAGAAACGTGAGGAACGCATGCGGGAGGGATGTTGAAGGGACGGCAACCGCGCCTTTCACATTGCGCGTGACGCGCCGCGCGTGAACAATTAAACAATACATCACCAACGCGATTGTCGCGCCATGCAGGCGGGCTCCAATCGACGACTTCTCCTTCGCAAAGCCATGAGCGACGATTTTAGCGCGCGATATCGACTCCTCAAGTGCATCGCCGTCGACGATGGCATCCGCACCCACAGTGCGCAGGAACTGGCGACGGGCCGTGTGGTGCTGGTGCATCTTGCCGATGCTGCCGGTCCGGAGCATGTGGACGAGCTGCGGGCCTTGCTTGGTAAGCTCACCGGGACGGACCGCAATCGTGTTCTGGAGACAGCCACGATCCCGTCCGGCTTCGCTATCGTCACGGAGTTTGTGACGGGGATGAGCTCGATCCGGACGTGGCTGGAGAGCCGAATCGCGGCCACGTCGGCGACGGGAGACCAAACCATGATCGAGCCATTCAGCGCCGTGACGCGCCCCGCCGTCAGCGCCAGCAGTCCGCCCGTTCCGGCGCCCGGCCCGCGCGGGGCGCCCTCGGAGTCCCCTGGCGCAGGCAGTTTTACGGCGCTCTTCGGATCACACGAAACGCCAACTCCGCAGCAGCCCCCAGTGGCGCCTCCGCACCCTCCAGTGGCGCCTCCGCACCCTCCAGTGGCGCCTCCGCACCCTCCAGTGGCGCCTTCGCACCCCCCAGTGGCGCCTCCGCACCCCCCAGTGGCTCCTCCCCACCCCCCAGTGGCTCCGCCGACCGCACCTCCCGTGGCGGGTGGCGAGTTCACCCAGATGTTCAACGCGGCCTTCGTGCCGGCGACCTCAGCGCCGAGCGCCGCGCCGACGGCGCAAGCCCCAACTGTGCCCGTGCCAGTTCCGTTGCCGGCTGTAGCGCCTCCCGCCGCGGCCCCTCCGGCGGCTGGCGCGTTCACGCAGATGTTCAACGCCGCCTTCGTGGCGGCGGCCCCATCTCCGGCCGCCGTCCCACCGGTCGCGGTGCCGCGGGTCGCGATGCCAACCGCGGCGGTGCCACCAGTCGCGGCGCCACCGGTCGCGTCGCCACCGGTCGCGTCGCCACCGGTCGCGGTGCCACCAGTCGCGGCGCCACCGGCCGCCGTCCCACCGGTCGCGGTGCCACTGGCTTCCGCACGACCGGCTTCCGTGCCACCGCCACTCGCGGCGATGGCTGCTCC
>Ga0105044_10001504_pt1 | contig 31241 bp, 25 predicted proteins | sample MAT01_FD_78092 | JGI IMG/M metagenome (GOLD analysis project Ga0105044, IMG submission 78092) | Freshwater microbial communities from Lake Fryxell liftoff mats and glacier meltwater in Antarctica - MAT-01 | ecosystem: Environmental > Aquatic > Freshwater > Ice > Liftoff microbial mat | place...
CGACTGGCGCAACGGGTCCTACGGGTGCAACCAGCACGGTCGCTGGTCCCACCGGCGCGACGGGTCCCATCGGATCCACAGGAGCTACCGGTGCGACGAGCACAGTCGCAGGTCCAGTGGGTGCTACCGGCTCGACCGGCGCAACGGGTGCCACAGGCGCTACAAGTACCGTAGCCGGTCCCACCGGCACCACAGGTCCGGTCGGCCCAACGGGAGCTACGGGCGCGACTAGCACCGTCGCAGGTCCTGCCGGAGCGACGGGCCCAACGGGCGCAACCGGAACAACAGGTGCCACCGGCGCAACTGGCTGGATCGGCGTACCAGGAGCACCAGGAGCACCAGGAGCGACGGGCAGTACGGGAGCGACTGGTCCGAGCGGAACAGGGCTTACCGTCCGCAATTCGTCAGGCGTTTCTCTGGGCACAGTTGTGGGTTTAAACGTTGGGAATGACAGTTTCACCAATGTCATTACGTCAACGGGCCATTACGTGCAGACCGCATTTAACGGCGCAATTATCAACACAAGCCAGCTCTATTTCGCGAGCGCGGACTGCACTGGAACCCCATACCTCAACTCCGGATCAACTACCCAGCTCCGATCGCGGTACGCGAAGACAGTGCTTTATTCCTTCAACACAGGCAGCGCATACACATTGAGTGCGCCCAACGCGAACGGCCTAGCAACGGCGAAAACACAAGCGACTATCGGCATAGTAGTCGCCTCGGGGGAAGACGCTGGCACGGGAATCTGTACCGCAGGTCCACAGAACCTAAATCTGTTTGAGTTGACTGCGGCTACCTTCCCGTCGGTTGGGCTACCGGCACGCAACTCTCAAGCACAGCCGCTGGCGGTACCGCTGCAGTTCCCCTAGTGGGCGCACTTTCATGGTGCCAGAACAGGCCATCCGTTTAGAGTGAGGCATGCGTGGCGGCTTCAGTCGGCAGAACCCGCTATCGCGGCACGCCCATTCCTGTTGCGACCACCGGCTTAGGCGTGTTGCCTCAGGGCAGCGGCGTGATCATCATCGACTACGCGCCGTAGAAGTCGGCGTTTTTCTGAATCCGTTCCTGCTCGGTCGCAGGAACGCCTGATGATGGATCAAGTAGCGTCTTGGCGGCAGCGGCACCCTGCGCAAACGCTGTCGCCGTTCCGACGTAGTAGGCGCTGATCGCGAGTTCGTCCAGCGCCCGCCATTCGTAGGTCGCTTTGTCGACAAACAGCCGGTCATGCGGTAGCGCTATTTCGGTGGCCAGGCGGGCGTACAGGTATGCGATGGCGTTCTCGCCACGCAGTCGATGAAAACGCGCCAGTTCGGCTAGCGATTCGGCGCGTGATGGTCGCTTTTGAAACGCGCGCAGGAAGGCCGCGCTTACCCGCTCCGGTGCTTCCGCGAGACGTTCGGTCAGCACCGCTACCTGAAACAGTGAGTACCAAACCTCCTCGTCCCAACCACCCATCGTGGCACGCCGTTCGTAGGTTGTCCGCGCGTCAGTCCACCGCCCGCAGTCCCGATAGCTCTGCGCCAGATAAAAAACATAGCGCGCGTTGTTGGGTTCACTGCGAAGCGCCGCTTCGAGAATCGTAATGTCCTTGATGTAGGTCGATGGATTGCGGGCGCGCGCGCCATCGTGACTGACGTGGATCGCAGGCTGCGGCAGGGCGACGCAGCTGTGCGCATCGTTCCCGCAATCCGGGTATTCATGCAACACGCCCATCCAGCGCCAGGGCAAACGCGTCGCCACCATCGCACGGCGCGCATACACGACACCGGCGTAGTGGCAGGTCAGCTCGTACGCATCCTCCGTGAGCGCGGGCCACGCAAAGGATTCCGGTACGGCAAACACTTCATCCGCATCGATGAACAGCAGGTAGTCGCACTGCTCAGCACCGGCAAGCGTCACTGCCTCGCTGCGATTGTGGCCAAAATTTTTCCACGGACGATGATGCAGCGTGCCGGGGATGCCAGCGAGCGCGTCCGCGATCAACTCGGGCGTCCGATCTGAAGAGCCGGTATCGACGATGCACCAGTGATCAATCAACGGACGCGCCGAAGCGAGGCAACGTGCGATGACCGGTGCCTCGTCTTTGACGATCATGTTCAGGCATACGGAAGCGCTCGTCGATTGCATGATAGAGAGTGTACGCAAGAGTAAGGGCTGAGCGCTTACCTGCGCACGCGATAATTACGCCATGCCGTCACTCGTCCTCTCCACACTCAACGCCCGTTACGCCCACGCCTCGCTGGGCCTGCGCTATCTATTCGCCAATCTCGACAATGACATTCGCGCCGACGCGAAGATCGTTGAATTTGTCATTGGCAGCAAGACCGAGGTGCTGGTTGAGCAATTGCTGGCGCTGAATCCGAAGGTCGTGACCTTCGGCGTCTACATCTGGAACGTGGAGGAAACGACCAAACTGATCGCGATGTTGAAGGCGGTTGCGCCGCAGATCAAGGTGGTGATTGGCGGGCCGGAGGTTAGCTTTGAGACGACCGAGCAGCGCATCTTTGCGCTCGTCGATTATGTGATCACCGGGCCGGGGGACGTGACGTTCAACAAGCTCGCGCGCGCGCTGCTGCATGGGCCGCGACCGCTGATGAAAGTGCACGTTGGCGAAGCGTTTGAGCTGGATGATCTGAAGCTGCCGTACCAGTACTACACGGATGAGGACATCGCGCAGCGGCATCTCTACGTCGAGGCTTCCCGAGGTTGTCCGTTCAAGTGCGAGTTTTGCCTTTCGGCGCTCGACAAGACCGCCGAACCGTTCAATACCGAGCGTTTTCTTGCCGAGATGGGCAAGCTTTATGACCGTGGCGCGCGGACATTCAAGTTCGTAGACCGCACGTTTAATCTGAACATCAAAACGTCGCTGGCGATCCTTGATTTTTTCCTTGAACGTATTACTTTGAGGCCGGACGATCCCTGCTTCGCGCACTTTGAGCTGGTGCCCGATCATCTGCCGGAAAAGCTCAAGGACACTATCGCGAAATTCCCTGCCGGAACGCTGCAATTCGAGATCGGAATCCAGACCTGGAACCCGGAAGTTCAAGGCCATATTTCACGCAAGCAGAACAACGTGAAAGCGAAAGAAAACATTCGCTGGCTGCATGAAAACTCAAACGCGCACATGCACGTGGATTTGATCGCAGGGCTGCCGTCGGAGACGTTTTCGAGTTTTGGCGAAGGCTTCGATACGCTCGCGCGTCTGGGGCCGCACGAGATTCAGGTCGGCGTGTTGAAACGCCTGCGCGGCACGCCGATCATTCGCCATTCCGAGGCGTTCGCGATGCGCTACAACCCTGAGCCGCCCTACAACATCTTGTCGAACACCGAACTTTCGTTCGCCGACCTGCAACGCATCAGCCGCTTCGCGCGCTTCTGGGATTTGATTGGAAATTCGGGGCGGTTTACGCAGACCTTGCCGCTGGTGCTGCAAGAGGAGCCGACGAGCGCGTTTGAGCGTTTCCTCGCGCTTGCTGACTGGCTATACGCCGAGACGGGCGCGACGCACAAGATTGCACTGGAGCGGCTGTTTGATCTGGTCTATCGTTGGCTGGTGAGTGACGGCCACATTGAGCTGGAAGCCGCGCAACGAGCCATTCTTTTGGACTATCAGAAGAGCGGCAGCAAGGGCCGTTTGTCGTTCATGACGCGTGGATTGACAGCGGCGGACGACATTGCAAAGACGCTAAAAACCGCGACACCGCAACGCCAGCGCCGCCACCTCGCGACGCAGGACGCATCATTTTAAGTGCTTCGCGAAGAAGCGCTCCGTGCGCGTATAGAAGTCAACGACGTTTTCGGGTGCGTTGAAGCCGTGCCCTTCATCAACGTAGACTCGGTAATCAAGCGGCTTTCCTGCTTTCTCCATGGCATCACGCATGGTGGTGCCGTGGATGAGCGGTACGCGCTGATCCTGCCCGCCCATCGTGAGCATCACGGCGGCCTTGATGCGATCCGCGTTCCTGGCGGGGGAGGTTGCATCAAAGCGGGCGCGATCAGTCGCTTCGTCACCGATCCAGCGCTTGAAGTCGGTGTTGTAGTAATCGCTGTAGCGGGCGGTATCAGACCACGTGACATTTTGCTTGAGCGTAATGTCGGTCACCGCGACGTAGGCATGAGCGCATTTCCACAGTTCAGGATCCCGCACCAGGCCCTGCAAAGCCGCGTATCCCCCATAGCTCCCGCCAAACAGACACATGCGGTTGCGATCAACAATCCCTTCGTTCGCAAGATGCAATGCGCCATCGGTGATGTCATCCTGCATGCTGAGTCCCCATTGCTTGAAGCTCTGTTGATAGTGCTTCGCCCCAAACCCGGTAGACCCGCGCGGCTCCGGTTCAAGTACGGCATAGCCGCGTGACGCAAAAAACTGCGCATCAGGCCAGCGCCCCCATTGCGCCCCCTGGTAGCCGCGCACCCAGGGCCCGCCGTGAATATGAACAATGAGCGGCAGTTGTTTCGAATCCACACCGCGCGGAACCGTTAGCCACGCCGGGATATTCAAACCGTCACGCGCCTTGTACATCACAAAGCGGCGCTCGGCCATGAGCGCTGGAGGCAACCACTCACGCGTCGCGACGACGCGTTGAAGCGCACGCTTCTCTGAGTCGAAAATATGGTAAGTGCCGGCATCGGTGGCTGACTGAGCAAACACCAACATAAAGCGCGCGGCGTCGTCACCCGGCACCACAGTATTCACTGTGTTCGGCAGTGCCTTGTCAATGCCCGCCTGAATGGCGGCATAGCGAACTGTGAACCAGCTCGTGCTCTGAATCTCGGCGCTGTAGCTGATGCCGAGTATTTTTCCGTTGGATGGGTGTCTGATTAAGCCACCGTCCAGATCGAGCCAAGGATGTTGCGCCACCACCTCGCCCAGTCGTTTATTGGCTATGTCGTAGCGATAGATCGCACTAAGATCGCCGCCATGGCGACTTGCGACAAAGAGCGTCTGGTTGTCCTCATCAAATGCGAGCGGTCGCATGCGATCAACGTCACCCGTCATTTCGCCAATCTGTTGCCACGACTCGCTTGCCGACTTGCGGTGCCAGAGCGTTCGCCGCCGTGGTTTGTTGGCTGCCTCGCGAGGCTCCAGGCGCATGGCCACACGCGGCTCCAGCGCCTGATCGATGACCCAGCTCACAACCCGGCCTGGCGAATCAAAGGTCAAGAGTTTTGAGCGTCCGCTGCGGGTGTCGAATCGATAGACATCATCGGAGTCGTAGTCGCGCAGGTTCATGCTCACGATCAAGTCGCCGCTGCCATCACGGGTTCTGGCCAGAACATCGAAACCTCCTCGAATGTCATGGCCGATGTTGCGTGAGTTCTGGCCATCAATGTCAATGGCGATGAGCGCACCACGACGCCACACCCCCGTCTCCAGTTGGCGGTTTGACGCGCTAAAGATCAGCCGGGTGTTGTCCGCCCACATGAACCAGTTCACGTCCACTGTGGCGAAGCTGGTGGTCGCCGTTGACTTGCGCGTTTCCAGATCGATCACCAACAGATTTTCCCGCCCCTTCACGGGGGCTAGTGCCGCAAGCTTTTTGCCGTCTGGCGACATCGCCATTTGGGAGTAGCTGGGAAGTCTAAAAAATGCCTCAACCGGAATTTCCGCGGCGCTTTCGTAAGCAGCCACAACCGGGGCATCGGTCGGCGCTGCAACGGAGAGGCCGTTCAGCGCAAACGCCGAGAGCGCGCAGAGTGCGTTGCCGATCCATCGAAACGCTTGTGCTTTGGGCATGAAATTTATGCCCGAATGGACAATTGTTTGAACGTCACGAGTGTAGGGTCAGAGGCTCCTCGTGTAGCGTACTTCTTTGGTCAGCTTTATCTTGAAACGACTGCTGAACATGGGCTAAGTCTGCATTTGGCTGATAGTCGACTTCCAGTAATTATTAGCTTAAGCCCCAATGCAGCGGTCAATGCGGAATAAAGCTGTATTGCGCAACACAGTTCACCGCAACGCAAACAGCAACCCAAGCGGAATGAAAATCACGCTCGCGATGTTGCCGACGAGCACGATGGAAGCGACCTTTTCCGGCTCCTGCTTGTAATAGTCCGCGACCAGAAAATTGAGCACAGCGGGCGGCAGCGAACCGAACAAAAACACCAGACCGACTTGCTCTTTCGTCATCGGCAACCAGTTCACCAGCAAGCCCGCGACGAACAGACCTGTGAGCGGGCAGATCGCAGCGCCAAGCAGTGAGTTGGAAAAGTCCTCGCGCTTGACGTCAAGCATACGCACGCCGAGCGAGAGCAGCATCACGGGAATTGTGCAGTCGCCAATCATCTTCATCGGGGTGTGCACGCTGTCGGGCAAGTGCGTACCGGTGAGGCCGAACGATGCGCCGATGATCGTCGCCCACACCATCGGGCTTTTCAGGAGCACTTTCAAATCGGCATGCTTGTTCACGATGAACGCGCCTACCGTGAAATGCAGCAGATTGGATGTGGTGAAGAGGGCCACCATGCCCGCTACACCGGGCGCGCCGAACGCGAACAGCGCGAGCGGAAGCCCCATATTGCCGCAGTTGTTGAACATCATCGGCGGCACAAACGTGCGCGGATTTTGTCCGGAGAGCTTGGCGTACGGCCACGCGATCAAACCAGAGCCAAGCACGATGACAATCGACGCTACGACTAACGGCCAAAGCGACACCAGATCGACGTTCTTGTCGCTCAAATAAGCAAGCACCAGAAACGGTCCGAAAACATCCAGGTTCAGCCGATTGACGACGCGCATGTCGGGTTTCCACAGGCGACCGAGCACATAGCCCAGCACGATGATCGCCAGCACCGGCAGGACAATTTCAAGGATGCGCAGCGTGATGTTCATGCCTGGCTACCCCTGCTCGCATCATCTCGCGCGGGCCACATCCAGACGATGAGCAGCAGCTGAGTCAGGCAGAGCGCGGCAAACGCGATGACAAATCCCTCGGCACCATAACCCGTGCCGGTTCCGCTGCGGTAAAGATTCACCACGCCACCAATGCTCCATTGCAATGCGAAGATCGACGCGAACAGGCCCATGTTGAGCGCGGCGTTGGCGCGACCGACGATCCCGCTCGGATAATACGGCGAAAGCAGCGCGAAATAATTGTTCGTCGCAGCACCAAAAAATCCGAAGGTAAAGAACAAAATCGGCAGCGCGACGCTGAGCTTCAACGCGAACGGTACCATCGTTAGCGCGAAGAGCACCAGCATCCAATGGTTGTAGATAAACCCATCGCGGTTCGCCGCGCGCAACCGACCGGTTACCCAGCCGTGGAACAGATTGCCCACCAGCATGCCCACCGGCATGCAGATCAGCACGCGCGCCAAAGGGTCGCCCGACAGCCCCGCTACATGCGTGAGCCACGGGCCCGCCCACAACGACTGCACTGCCCACAACACGCCCACAGCAAACGAGACCGCAGGGAACGAATGACGTGCCTGCCGCGTGCGCCACACGTAGCCCAGTGCGGTCGAGAGGCTCACCGCGGGCTGGGCAGAGGCTTTGGACCGACACGATGGCGTAACCGTCAGTAGCATGACGAACGCGAAAGCGATAAAGCCAGCGCAATACAAGAACACCGAGCGCCAACCAAGGCTGGCAATGGCCCATTGCGCCGGAACGGTGGCCGCAATCGCGCCGAGCGTGCCGACTGCGAACATGACGCCGTTCGCCATGGGCTGCCGCGACACCGGCAACCAGATGGCGAAGGCGCGCAGAGAACTCATCAGGCACACAGCAACGCCAAGCCCGATTAACGCGCGCCCCACACCGAGCATTGCGGTGCTGTTTGCCGAGGCGAACAGTGTCGTTCCAATGGCGGCGACCACCAGCGCGGAGGCGTTGACGCGGGCGCTGTCAAACCGATCAAGCAGCGAACCCAAAGGCAATTGCGCCAGTGTGAACGCGATGAAATACAGGCTCGTGAGCAAGCCCAGGTCGGCGGCATTGAGCCCGAAATCGCGAATCAATTCCGGGGCTGCGACCGCGTTGACGTTTCGTAGTAACACTGAAGCGAAGTACGCGAGTGCAAACGGAAAAAACAATCGCGCCAGGAGCCCGAGCGTGAAAGGTCGCGCGGGCAACGCGATCAAAGCGGACCCGGCGCTCAAAGGATGAACTGCGAAAGATTCTCGTCGCGCACGATGCCTGCGAGTTTTTCATCAACGAACGCTGCATCAATATCGATGGTGTGACCGGTCAATGAATCTGCCGTGAAACTCACGTCTTCTAACAACCGCTCCATGACCGTATGTAGTCGTCGTGCGCCAATGTTTTCCTGTCGCTCGTTCACGGTGAACGCGATCTCGGCGAGACGATGAATCGCATCGGGTTTGAAGTCGAGCGTGACTTGCTCGGTCGCCAAAAGCCCCGCGTATTGCCGTGTGAGGCTCGCATCGGTGCTGGTCAAAATTCGCTCGAAATCTTCAACCGTCAACGCACTCAACTCAACACGAATCGGAAAGCGTCCCTGCAGTTCGGGAATTAAATCGCTCGGCTTCGCGAGATGAAATGCGCCACTTGCAATAAACAAAATGTGATCGGTTTTGATTGCGCCGTATTTGGTGTTGACCGTCGTGCCTTCGACCAGCGGCAGCAAATCGCGCTGCACGCCCTGACGTGAAACATCCGTGCCGCTCGACTCCTGCCGAGTCGCGATCTTGTCGATTTCATCGAGAAACACGATGCCGTTTTGTTCGGCGTTATCGAGCGCTGTCTGCTTCATTTCATCTTCATTGATGAGCTTCGCGGCTTCTTCGTCCTGCATCACTTTCATTGCTTCGTCGACGCGCATCTTCTTCGACTTTTTGCGCTCGCGATGCATGTTGGCGAACAGGCCCTGAATCTGTTGTGTCATCTCCTCCATGCCGGGCGGAGCCATGACTTCCATTTGCGGCGATGCGACGGCCACTTCGATTTCGATTTCTTTATCGTCTAACCCGCCTTCACGCAGCATCTTGCGAAATTTCTGTCGAGTCGCGTTGTCCGTCGGCTTCAAATCGTCGAAATTTACGGCGCTTGGCGGCGGCAATAGCGCGTCAAGTACGCGCTCCTCGGCTGCATCCTGCGCGCGATCCCGCACCGCCTTGATCGCCTGCTCACGCGTGAGCTTGATCGACACTTCCACCAGATCACGAATGATGGTGTCGACATCGCGCCCGACGTAGCCAACCTCGGTGAACTTGGTCGCCTCGACCTTGACAAACGGTGCGTTTGCCAATTTGGCTAAACGTCGCGCAATCTCGGTCTTGCCGACGCCCGTCGGCCCGATCATCAGAATGTTTTTCGGAGTAATTTCCTGGCGCAGCGGATCCTGCACCTGTTGCCGCCGCCAGCGGTTTCTAAGCGCGATCGCGACGGCCTTTTTGGCGGCGCCCTGCCCGACGATATGGCGATCAAGCTCGGAGACGATTTCTTTGGGGGTCATGGGGATAGACATACTGCCAATTTTACGGACGTAGAATCCTTACAGTCCTTTAAAGGTTCACACCATGCCCATCCTGCAAGACAAGAAAATTCTGCTCACCGGCCTGCTCTCCAATCGCTCCATCGCGTTTGGGATTGGTAAAGCGCTCGAACGCGAAGGTGCCACGCTGGCTTTTACTTATGCTGGCGAGGCGATGAAATCGCGTGTGGAAAAGCTTGCGCCTGAACTTGGCGGCGGCCTGATCATGAGCATGGACGTGACGCAGCAGGACGAAATTGATGCTGTTTTCGCGAAACTTGGAAGCGAATGGGGCGGGCTCGACGGTGTGGTGCATTCGATTGGTTACGCCCCGCGCGAGGCGATTGCCGGTGATTTTCTCGATGGTTTGTCGCGCGCGTCGTTCATGACGGCGATGGATATTTCGGCTTACAGTTTCGCGGCGTTGGGCAAGGCCTCACGCGAACTCATGCGGGGACGCAACGGTTCGCTGCTTACGCTGTCCTACCTTGGCGCGGTGCGCAGCGTCCCGAACTACAACACGATGGGCGTGGCGAAGGCGGCGCTTGAGGCCAACGTGCGCTACATGGCGGCAACACTCGGGCCTGAGGGCACGCGGGTGAACGGCATCAGCGCCGGGCCGATCAAGACGCTGGCAGCGGCGGGCATCGCGGGTTTTTCCACCATGCTCAAAAACTTTGCCGCTGCGGCTCCGCTGCGTCGCAATGTGACGGCGGACGAAGTGGGTAATGTCGCCGCGTTTTTAATGAGCGACTGGGCGAATGCGATGACGGGCGAAATTCTCTACGTCGACAACGGTTATTCACAAATCGCGGCGGGTATGGATGATGGCGGCGAGAAACCGAAGGAGTAGCGAGGTCTTTTTTTTGGGGCTTGTGGGAGCGGCTTTAGCCGCGAATGGTTGCGCACCGAACTATCGCGGCTAAAGCCGCTCCCACAGAGTAATCAGGGTGCCAAGACACAAAACTCTGCAACCTGCTCGATGTATGCCGGAAACCCCGTAATCGCGTGATCGCTGCCTTCGATGATGTGTTGATGAGCGCCCGGATAGTGATCGCGCATTTGCCGCCAATCGAGCACTTCGTCGTCCGTCGCCGCCAATAAAAAGTAGCGCTCCGGCTGCGTGATGTGACTGATCTGCAACTCGGCCAACTCGTAGAGATATTCCGCCCGCCATTCGAACGGCTCGCCTGAGTGATAACTCGTGAGCTCGCCCACGTAGCCAGCGAGATCATCCCCAGGCATCACCGCTGGGTTCAACAGCGCCGCGCGGCAACCATAGGCCTCCGCCAGAAAGGTGGCGTAGAACCCACCCAAAGAGGAACCAATCAGCGCCCAGTCGTTCGCCGCATCGCCACGATCTTCAATCAATTCGCGCGCCACCTCAATGGCGACTGCCGGACTCGCGGGTAGCTGCGGGCAGACGAAGCGATGCTCCGTATTCGCAAAGTGTGCCGCCATCAGCCGGGCTTTGGTTGATTGCGGACTGGATCGGAAGCCGTGCAGGTAGAGGATGTTCATCAATGCGATGTCGCGTTCAGGAGGTACGCGTATTTTGTAGGAGCGGCTTGCCGCGACCCAACCTGACATGAACAAACTGGGTATTTTGCAAACGTTGGTCGCGGCAAGCCGCTCCTGCAAACGCCCAGCGACTTCCGCTAGCTACAATCACGCGGCCTAGCAATCCGGCCTTCGACACTCACTAATTCTCGGTAGATCATGACGAAACCTGCGACCAAACCCGTTGTTCCAAACTTCTCCTCCGGCCCCTGCGCAAAGCGTCCTGGCTATGACGTGAGCACATTGCAGCTTGACACACTGGGTCGCTCGCACCGCTCTGCGTTGGGAAAGAAAACGCTGGGGCTGGCTTGCTCGGAAACGGCGCGGATTCTGGGTTTGCCCGAGGGTTATCGGGTTGCCGTAGTGCCGGGTTCAGACACGGGTGCGATTGAAATGGCGATGTGGTCGATGCTGGGTGCGCGCGGCGTTGACGTGCTCGAATGGGAGTCGTTCAGCGCGGGCTGGGTGACCGATATTGTCAAGCAATTGAAGCTGCCGAACGTCAACCACCGCAAGGCCGACTACGGCGACATCACCGCGCTGGAAGCGGTCGATTTCAACAATGACGTCGTGTTCGTCTGGAACGGCACGACCTCTGGCGTGAAAGTGCCCAACGGTGACTGGATCCCCGCAGATCGCGCGGGATTGACGATTTGCGACGCAACCTCGGCCGTGTTCGCCATGGATATGCCATGGGACAAGCTCGACGTCATCACCTACTCCTGGCAAAAAGTGCTGGGCGGCGAGGGCGCTCACGGTATGCTGATTCTGTCGCCGCGTGCAGTGGAGCGCATTGAGGCCTACAACCCGCCGTGGCCGATGCCCAAAGTGTTCCGCATGAAATCTGGCGGTAAACTCATTGACGGTTTGTTCAAGGGTGAGACGATCAACACACCGTCGATGCTGTGCGTGTCGGACTATCTCGATGCGCTGAAATGGGCAGAGAGCGTGGGCGGCGTGAAAGGTACGATTGCCCGCTCGGAGGCCAATCTCGGCGTCATCGAGGCGTTTGTCGCGGCGAACGACTGGATTTCATTCCTCGCCAAAGATAAAGCAACGCGCTCGAACACGAGCGTGTGCCTAAGCTTGAAAGCGACCGAGGAGCAGGTCAAGAAGATGACCAAACTGCTCGAAGCGGAAGGCGCGGCGCTCGATATCGGTTCGTACAAAGATGCGCCGGCGGGGTTGCGCATCTGGTGTGGCGCGACGGTTGAGAGGAGCGATTTGCAGGCTTTGATGCCGTGGTTGAGCTGGGCGTATGCACAAGCTACGGCAGCCTAGATTCGGTCATGTTCAAAATCCGAACCTACAACCAGATCTCCGTTAAAGGCCTGGAGCGCTTCCCGCGTGGCGCATATGAGGTCGCAAGCGATATCGGCAGCCCCGACGCCTTCCTGTTGCGCAGTCAGAAGTTGCAGGGTGTTGTGGTGCCCGGCTCGTTGCTCGCAGCGGCGCGTGCAGGGGCTGGCGTCAACAACATCCCGGTCGCGGAGTACGGCAAACTCGGCGTGGTGGTGTTCAACACGCCGGGGGCGAACGCCAACGCGGTGAAAGAGCTTGTGATGGCAGGCATGCTGCTCGCAACGCGGGGCATTTTGCCCGGCATGGCGTATGTCAATTCGCTGACGCACATGAGCGATGCAGCGGAAATGGCTGCGCTGCTGGAGAAAGAAAAATCGCGCTTTGCGGGTGGCGAAATCAAGGGCAAGACGCTGGGGATTGTGGGTCTCGGCGCGATTGGTTCGCTGGTGGCCGACATGGGGTTAGCCATGGGCATGAAAGTCGCGGGTTTCGATCCCGCGCTGTCAATTGACGCAGCATGGCGGTTGTCGAACGAGGTGCAGCGGGCGGAGAATCTGACAGCGCTGTTGATGCGTTCCGATTATGTTTCGATCCATGTGCCGGCGATGGAAGCGACTCATCACTTGATCAACGACGCTGCGTTAACCGCAATGAAAACCGGTGCGGTGCTCCTGAATTTCGCGCGCGAGAGCATCGTCGATTCAGAGGCGGTGCTGCGCAGTCTGAATAGCGGAAAGCTCGGCAAATACGTTTGCGACTTCCCCGAACCTGCAATGCTGGGTCAAGCGAATGTGATAGCTATGCCGCACATCGGCGCGAGCACCGAAGAATCGGAAGAAAACTGCGCGGTGATGGCTGCTGGCCAGCTCATGGACTATCTGGAAAACGGCAACATTCACAACTCGGTCAATATGCCCAGCGTTAGTATGGGCCGAGCCGCCGGTACGTCGCGCATCACGTTTGCGAACGACAATGTATCCGGTGTGTTGGGTCATGTGCTCTCCGTTCTGGCGGACCACAAAGTCAACGTGGTCGACATGATCAACAAGAGCCGTGGCGAGCTGGCGTTCAATATCATCGATGTCGAATCAGCCCCCGCTGCGAGCGTGGTTGAGGCCATTGCTTTGGTGGATCACGTGATTCGAGTGCGAGTGATCTGATTTGCAGGAGCGGCTCTGCCGCGAAAAGCGCGTCGCCAACCCGTCCTGCGATAGCCCCTCCGGTCGCGGTTCGCCTTTGGTCCTGAGCTTGCCGAAGGGCGCTCCCACAAGGATAGTGGCCTGCGTCAGAGATAATTACAAGTTAATTCAAACAATACCGGTTCCCAATCATGGCAGTCCAATGCGGCATCGTCGGTCTTCCGAACGTCGGCAAATCCACGCTTTTCAATGCGCTCACGAAGGCCGGTATCGCCGCCGAGAACTATCCGTTCTGCACCATCGAGCCGAACGTTGGCATCGTGGAAGTACCCGACTTGCGCCTCGCGCAGTTGTCCGAAATCGTGAAGCCGCAGCGCATCGTTCCGGCTTCGGTCGAGTTCGTCGACATCGCCGGTTTGGTCAAAGGCGCGTCTACGGGCGAAGGCCTCGGCAACCAGTTCCTCGCCAACATCCGCGAGTGCGACGCTACGGCCCACGTCGTGCGCTGCTTTGACGACGACAATGTGATTCACGTTGCGGGTAAGGTCTCACCGATCGATGACATCGAAGTCATCAACACCGAGTTGGCGCTCGCCGATCTGGCGAGTGTGGAGAAAGCGACGCATCGTTTTAACAAGCTCTCGCGTTCGACCGGTGGCGACAAAGAGGCAATGAAGATGCTGCCACTTCTGGAGAAATGCCAGAAGGTGCTGGATCAGGGGCGCGCCGTGCGTTCACTCGATCTCGATGATGAAGAAAAAGCGCTGGTGAAACAGCTCTTCCTGATCACGTCGAAACCCACGATGTACGTCGCCAACGTGGCGGATGCAAACGATCTGGCGCACAACGCGCACTACCAGGCAGTGCTTGCTTATGCCGCTAAAGAAAAGGCACCGGTCGTCGCCGTTTGCGCGAACATGGAAGCCGAAATCGGCGACATGGATGATGCCGACAAGATGGAATTCCTCAAAGACCTGGGTCTCGAAGAGCCCGGTTTGAATCGCGTGATTCGTGCGGGTTACGGACTGCTCGGATTGCAAACCTACTTCACTGCGGGCGTGAAAGAAGTGCGTGCCTGGACCATCCACAAAGGCGACACGGCGCCGCAAGCCGCTGGCGTGATTCACACTGATTTTGAAAAAGGCTTCATCCGCGCACAGACGATTGGCTTTGATGACTTCATCAAGTACAAGGGTGAACACGGCTCAAAAGAAGCCGGAAAAATGATCGCGCAGGGCAAGGAATACGTCGTGAAAGACGGCGACGTCCTGGAGTTCCTGTTTAACGTGTAGAGCGCGCTTTTGAGGCACCTCGTCAAGTATTTAGTCGGAGTGCCTCCGAGATTTGCTTGAACACAGGCTCCCAACGCCTCGACTCATCCTGTCTGAACAGGCGCATTGTGGGTGACCATACGCAATTCTCGCCGGTGATTCCATAGCGCCAGTCGCCCGCATGGCGTAGCAAGACCCACGTTTTCGCTCCCAGCGCCGCAGCCAGATGCGCAGCACCGGTGTCGATCGTGATGACCAGATCAAGCGCGTCAATCAGAGCTGCCATTTGCGTGAACTCTATGGTGTCGGCAGTCCAGTCGATCAGGTTAGCAGCCCCCAGAGGGGGCGCGCTGTGCTGCAATGACACCCACATGATTTCGGGATGCGCTTCGACGAAGCGCCGCATCAGGCGCGGCGGGATGGAGCGGTCGGCCATCTGGTTGTCCTGCCCGGCAAGTTGCCCTTGCCAGACGATACCGACACGCGAACGCGTTTTTTCTTCGATACCTGCGCGGCGAAGTGAGACTTCATCCAGACGACGGTCCCACGCTGATACTTCTGAAGCTTGCGTCTCAAAAAATCTCGCGGGCGCAGGCAGGTTTGCGAGCGTAATTCCGAGGGCGGACGGCAGCGACCATAGCGCGGCCCAGAAGTCGAAGGCCATCGTCTCATGCTCGCCCACCGCGATGACTTTCACATCGGGAAACGACTGCCGCATCAGTGCAATCTGCGAAGCTTGTAAGGCGAGCGTCACCGTCTGGCCCCGCGCCACCACCAGCGGCACAAACCGGGCAAACATGAAGGTGTCGCCGAGGCCTTGCTCACACATTAAGAGGATCGATTGACCGTCAGCGGCTTCACCGCGCCAGATCGGTGTGTTCGCCGGAATCTTTCCGCTCGGCTGCGTTTGCGGGAACTGCAAACGCATTTCGTAATCGGCAAATCCGAGCCCGTAGTCACCTTTTGCCAGCAATGAAAATGTGCGATTCCAGCGCGCGTAATCGAAGCCGGGCGCGAGTTCGAGCGCTTTGTCGAACGCCGCTATCGAGCCATCTATGTCGTTCATCGAGCGCAAATTGAAGCCCAGATTGTTGAGCGCACCGAGATGTTTTTCGTCCAGTGCCAGCGCACGCTCCGCAGCCCAGCGCCCTTCGTCGTAGCGACCCGAAGTCCACGCTGCGGCGCTCATGTTGCTGAAAAATTCGGGCTCCTGATCGGCCTGTTTGACCGAGCGCCAGATCAGCTCCAGACCGACTGACGGTTGGCCCGCCTGATACTGCGAGAGGCCGGCAAAGTGCAGTGCGGTGGTGTTCTCCGGCTCCTGTTGCAGGATGCGGGCGTAGCGTTCGACGGCGTATTGCACGTCGCCCTGTTCGTGATGCTGCAATGCGTCAGCGAGGACTTCATCCACTAGAAGCTTGGCAGGCGTTGCGGGAGATGCGCCCAGCTTGCCGTGACAATCCTTGTAGCGCTTGCCGCTGGCGCAGGGACAGGGGTCGTTGCGTGATGCGGGCGGTTTGAATTGGGGGGCAGCAGTGACCGACATGGCGCTTTTCAGGGCCTCCAGTCGTACGCGTAAATCAAGCGCGGCGGGGTCATGCGGCAACGTGGCCAGCCGTCGTACAACAAATTCACGTGCAGCGTCAATGCGCTTCAGATCGACGAGGTTCTTTGTTAGCGCGCCGAATCCCAGGCCTTCGACAATCGCCTCCGGCGCGGTGCGTGCGAACACGGTCAATTCTTCGTCCGTCAGCACTTGCCAGAAATTGAACACACCGTGAAAGCCAAGTGTCGGCCCTACGGGACGACTCACGTCAAAGGCAAACCGATCAGCCACACGCTCATCGGCAAACACAATCGCGTATTTCGTTTCGAGAAAATCGCGGTGGCGAACGCAAATGGCCTCATCTTCATTTTCATCTGCATTCAGTGTGATTTCCGGATCGGTGAGTGCATTGAGCAAACGTTTTGAGCGCAGTGAAAATCCGCCGTTACCCACGCGAAACTCGCCCGCTACATGCGGCCACTTTGCGCCCATGTAGTCATAGTTCCAGAACTCGCGGGCCCATTGGCTGCCATCGATGACAAAGCCGTCCCACTGCACGACCAGTGCGTAATCGGTCGTGATGTAGTTTGCAAGCTCCTTGACCATGAACTGCGAGTACGCGGCGCGAGAACGGATCGGAGCGATGGCAACGACCTCAATACCCTCGTGCGCAATTTGTGCGTCGGTGAGCAACAGCACGCGCGCAACCGGCAGCAGAGCCGCAGAGCGGGCGAGGGCGGTGGCCGACAGGTGTGCGTACGCGCAGTCGACGGCGACGAGCGTGATGGCATCACGTGTATTCATGCGTACCGCCATAGCGTCCCATCATTTCAGCCCTTCGTAAAGCAATCGCACCCCGAGCAAAAACAGACACGCCAGCGTGACGCGGCGAAAGATCACATCGTTGATCACGTTGTTAAGCCGCACGCCAAGCCACACACCGATCGGGGCGAACGGCATCAATACCAGTGCGGTGCCCAGGTTGGTCAAACTGAGCTGTCCGAGGATCGCGAATGGAATGATCTTGACCGCATTGACCACGGTGAAAAATACAATCGTGACGGCCATGAATTGCATGCGATCCAGACCTTTGGGCCACAGATAAATGGTGATGGGCGGGCCACCAGCGTGTGCCAGTGTGGAAGTGAAGCCGGACAGCCCGCACCACAGCCACGGACGGATTGCTTCCGGTAACCATGATTTCAGGTTGCGCAGTCCGGGCACCAGTTGATACAGCGAAAACGCGACCGAGATCGCGCCGAGCAAAGCCTTGGTCGTGTTCACGGACAAGCTGCCAAAACTGAGTGCGCCGATGATGATGCCGAGGATGGCGGGCAGCATCATGTGCTTCACGCTTGCCCAGTCCCACTGCCCGCGATAGGCGCGCAAACCGAGTAAATCCATCACGCAGAGAATGGGCAGCATGATGCCCGCTGCGACGCCCGGCGCGATGACCTGACTCATCATCGGCACCGCAACGCCGCCGACCCCCGCGCCGAGACCCGTTTTCGAAATGCCGGTGATGATGACAGCGGGAATGGCCCACGCGTAGAACCACGGGTCGGTGATGAAATTCAAATCAGGTTCGCGAACCGCGCAGCAATTGACCGACGCGTCGATTCGCATGACTAATCGCTGCATCGGTGGCGGCGCTGTACTTCGCCATGCGCAAAAAACCATGCGGCAACGAATCGAACTCGTCGTGCGCGACATCGATTTTGGCGTCGCGCAAGGTGCGCACGTAGGCGCGGCCTTCGTCACGCAACGGGTCGCGGCCAGCGGTGACCATGTAGGCAGGTGGCAGGCCCGCGTGCGATTGGGCACGCGACGGCGCAACGCGGTAGTCGTTTGCCGCGTGATCGTCGCCCACGAATTGTCGCCAGTACCACTGCATGTCCGCACGCGTGAGACCGGGTCCGGCGGCGAATTCCTCATAGCTGCCGGTCGCGTACGCTGGCTCAATGCAGGGGTAGAAGAGGGCCTGCAACGCAACGTGAAAATTGCCCTCGTCGCGGGCGCGGATCGCGGTGACGGTCGCGAGGTGCCCGCCTGCGCTGTCGCCAGCCAGCGCGATGGGCGTGGCTGCGTCCTGCGCAACGCGGTCGGCCGCAATCGCAGACGCCGCCTGAAAGCAGGCGTCGGTCAAGGCGTGCCAATTGGCTTCGGGTGCCAGCGGGTAATCGACGCTGACGACCAGCGCGTTCGCTTCGTGTGCAAGGCGCGCGCAGGTGGGCATGTGGGTGTCGTTGTCGCCCACCACCCAGCCGCCGCCGTGAAAATAAATGATCGTGGGCACGGGCTCGTCCGCGCCGTCATGGCCGTAAAACAAGCGCACCGGAACCTTGCCAGCTGCAAGATCAAGCGAAACATCGTTGACCGTCACGCTACCCGGCAGCGGCGTTTTGCCGAGCCCGCACAGCGTCCAATAACGGCCGCGTCGTTCCAGCGGCGTCGGATCGGCCGACAGCGGCGGAAACGTCGCGCCGAGGTCGGCGAAATAGCGGGCGAGATCAGGGTCGAGAGCGGACATTTTTTGGTACAGCTTTGACGTTAAACGTTTATCACATTGGGGCTGGCAGCGATATTAGCCTGTTATCGACTTATGCCGATTTCGGCGTTTTAGCCCCAGTGTAGCCAAGCCTGCATGGAAAAGTTGATGCTGCATTGCGTTCCGAAATCAATGTCCAGCCCGCTCTCGAGCCTCCGCAAATTCGTCGACGATAGCTTCGCGACCGAGATACGTTGGCGCGACATCTTCCAATGCTGTAGCAGTGCCGGCAAACGCCGGGAAGGCCGCAGCAGAAACGTTATCGACCGACATCGATTTCACGTTATCTGGCGTCAACGGCTGCGTCGGCACAAACTGCAACACGACCGCCAGCATCGAGGTGATGACGCCGGGCAAGCCGATGATCATGTGCTTGTCGTGCGCAAGCAGCATCACGTAGGCGACCAGTTCTTTTAGCGTGTAGACCTTCGGCCCGACGAGTTCAAAGCGCTGACCGTAGGTTGACTCGTTGTCGAGGGCTACAACAAAAGCACGCGCCACATCGTCCACCCACACCGGCTGAAACTTCGCTAGTGCGCCCGGTAACGCCATCGGAAAAAACGGCGGCAACAGGCTCACGATCTGCGCGAATTTGTTGAGGAAAGAATCGCCACGACCAAAGACCACCGACGGCGCGAAAATCGTAAAATCAAGCCCGCTGGCGCGTACGGCAACTTCGCCTTTCGCCTTTGATTGTTGATACTGACTCGGCGCATCTAGCGAGGCACCCAGCGCGCTCATATGCACATAGCGCGCGACTCCCGCGGCCTTGCAAGCAGCGAGTGCGGTCTCGGTGAACGTCACATGCGCGCGCTCGAAGTTGCCATTCAAAATGCCGATCAAATTGATCACAGCGTCTTTGCCGCGCGCGAGTCGGGTGAGCGTGGGAAGATCAGACGCATCCGCCTCTTCCACCGTGACGCTGGGCAGTGGAAACAGCGCGCGTGCATTGTCACGTTTGCGTGTTGGCACGGTGATGCTGTGGCCCGCCGCGACGAGTTTGCTGCAAATGGCGCGGCCCACGAAGCCGCTGCCGCCGAGGATCAAAATGTTCATGATGCTTTAATTTTTGGAAAGAGGTCTTGTTAGCGCTTCGCAGGAACGATGCCCAGGCGCTCCCTGATCGACGTCATGCCGCTCCCGCTTAAATGCGAATACCAGACCGCGTTGGCCAGCACTTTTTTAACGTAATCGCGCGTCTCGTTGAACGGAATGGACTCGGCGTAAATCGCGCCTTCCAGCGCGGTGTCAGCCCGCCACGCGCGAGCCCGTCCCGGCCCCGCGTTGTAGGAGGCCGCAGCCATAGGCTCTGAGCCGCCCATCTGATCGAGCACGTTGCGCAAATAGAACGTGCCGAAGCCAGTATTCACACCCACATCAATCAACTGGCTCGGGCGAAATTCGCCGGCTTTCATCCGGGAAGCAATCCATTTGCCCGTTGCAGGCATCACCTGCATCAGACCGAGCGCGCCAGCGGAGGAAACTGCCTCGGCCCAGAAGCGCGATTCCTGCCGGATCAGCCCGAATACGAGACCGTGATCGAGCGCGGATTGCGTTGCCGCCTTTTTGATTTCTGCCGCATAAGGCATCTGATAACGCAGCCCGAAGTCGTGTTGCACCTTGGTTCGCTCGGCCGTGTTGATCGAGCGGTCCCAGACACCTTTGCGGCGCATCCATTCGGCAGCAATCAAGGAGTCCGCATCATTGAATCCCTTGACCACGCTGTACCACTCTTTCGCGGCGTCGGCGCGCAAGCCCAGCTCGGAGAGTTTGAGCACGCGTTTCGTGGCAGCGGATTGATCGAAGCGCTTCAAATCCTCAGCGGTTAGCTTGACGGCACCGGCCTTCAACGCATCGGGCGTCGGCAGCGGCGCGTTGATTTGCTCAGCCGCCAGTAGCCCGTAAAAACTAAATTCCTTCGCCAGATCAACGTAGAGTGCCTGCGCGCCTGCCTTGTCGGAAAGTTCGCCCAGCGCCCGCGCTTTCCAGTAACGCCACGTCGGGTCGCCTTGCCCAGTGCTGGAGTTGCTCATGGCATTAACTGCGCGCAACACGTCCGCCCACGCGCCCACACGCAGCGCGCCGCGCGCGATCCACGCGGCTTGCCAATCGCCAAGCCGCGTCATCGTGGCTTCGTCGCCCGTGCGTTTGAACCACGCAATCGCCTCGTCGCTGTCCAGCCGCCTCGCACTGGCGTAGGCGAGCTGCCCGGCCGCGTAGCGCTGCTCTTCTTCGGTGAATTTGCTACGCATGCCGAACCAGAGATCGCGCGCCTTCGCTACGTCGCTACGCGCGAGCCGGGTCAACGCATACAGAGCCGCTTCGCGACGCCCGCGCGACGTCCATGCGAGCCCCGCGTTGAGATACGCCTCCGGCGAGTTGTGGGCGCGCTGCAAATTGTCTCCACCTGGCGCAATGCCCTCGGGCAATACTTCTGCCACCCGTGAGCCTGCGGTGAACGTGCCGCCATCAGCCGCCGTGCGGAAGCGCCAGATGATGTCGTCAGCGCTCACCTGCTTGCGCCGGGCCAATACGGCAAACGCATCGGCACAGGATTCGGTCAGCCGCTCTTCCCAGACGCCTTTCGGTATTGGCAGCAGATCTTTGGCTTCACCCCGGCCAGCAAGCGCCGTGCGGTAGCAGGCCACTTCGCTGTCGTCGGTATCGAATCCCTCGGATACTGAGGCGAATCCGTCCCAATCGCCCTTTTTGCCGAGCTGCTTCAGCCAGTCAACCCGCATGCGGTCACCGACCGCCGTGCCTGCATGCTTTTTTAGAAAACGATCAATGTCGCCGCGATCAGTACGATCAATCTGCAGACGTAGCGACCAATACTCAACGTAGCCCTCGAGCGCATGACCACGTACCTGGGGCAAAGCGGCCGCAATTCGCCGCAATTCGCCCAGACGAAAGCCTTCGCTCGCGTCTTTGACCGCCGAATCGTTAGCGTGAACAAGAGAGGCCGCAGCGAGGGCGACCACCGTAAAAAGGGGGCGAAGAACTGACATGCACTCTATTTTCCGCGAAGACGGACTTTTATTCAGGGCGTATCCAAAAATTCACTTTATCGGGATGCAGTGCAAGGCGCTGGGCGCGCAGCAACCGGAACGTACGCTCCGGTACGTGAGGATTGCGAGCACCCAGCAACGCAGCAATGCGCCCGAGAAATGAATTTTTTGGATGCGCCCCTTCGATAGAATCCACGGATGCAAAACGGGGCTAACGGAATCGGCCCAGTCGTGGGGCTTGTCATGGGCTCATCCTCCGACTGGGATGTCATGAAAAACGCAGCAGAGATGCTCGAGCGTTTCGGCGTCAATTTCGAGGCGAAAGTGTTGTCCGCGCACCGTACGCCCGATGATATGTTCACCTACGCTGAAACTGCGATGGAGCGCGGCATCCGCATCATCATCGCGGGTGCGGGCGGCGCGGCGCATTTGCCCGGCATGCTGGCGGCAAAAACTACGGTGCCGGTGCTTGGCGTCCCAGTGCCTTCGAAATATTTGCGCGGCGAGGATTCGCTGCTCTCAATTGTGCAAATGCCCAAGGGCGTGCCGGTGGCGACGTTTGCCATTGGCGAAGCTGGCGCCGCTAACGCAGCGCTGTTCGCTGTCGCCATGCTCGGGATTTCCAACAAGGCGCTCGCGCAACAATTGCTGTCATTCCGCGATGAGCAGACGGCCAACGCGCGCTCGATGCTGGTGCCGCCGGTTCTAACTGACAAATAAGACCGACAAGTAATGATGTTGCCTGAGGGATCCTGGCTCGGCTGTCTGGGCGGCGGTCAATTGGGACGAATGTTTGTGCACGCTGCGCAGGCGATGGGTTACAAAGTGCTGGTGCTCGACCCGGATGGGAGTGGGCCTGCGGCGCAGGCAGCGGACGATGTGATCGTTGCCGCCTACGATGATGCCGATGCCATTGCGGCCTTCGGCAAACGCGTCGCGGCAGTGACCACTGAATTTGAAAATGTACCTGCCGCCTCGCTCGAAGCGCTCGCGGCGATGGTGCCGACACGGCCCGGAGCGGCGGCAGTGCGCATTGCGCAAGATCGCCGTCAGGAAAAACGATTTTTCGCCGGGCACGGTTTGCCGGTGGGCGAATTTGCCGTGATCGAACGAGCTGAGCAGTTGCGCGATGCGCCGACAGCGCTATTCCCCGGCATTTTGAAGACTGCAACGCTCGGCTACGACGGCAAAGGCCAGCAGCGCGTCACGTCGTCCACGCAAGCGCTGCTCGCCTGGATGAGCATGAAGCAGGCCCCCTGCGTGCTTGAAGCGCTGATTCCGTTTGAGCTTGAGATTTCGGTGCTGGTGGCGCGCAGCGCCGGGGGTGATGTGCGCGTGTGGCCAGTGCAGGAGAACCAGCACGTTAACGGCATTCTTGATCTGACGATAGTTCCGGCGCGAATTGACGAGGCGCTGCGCGATAAAGCGCAGACGCTGGCCCGCGAACTTGTTACGTCGCTCGATTACGTCGGCGTACTCTGCGTTGAAATGTTCGTCACCAGGGGCGGTGTGTTGCTCAACGAAATCGCACCCCGCCCGCACAACAGCGGGCATTACACGATTGAGGCCTGCGTGACTTCGCAGTTCGAGCAACAGGTGCGCGTGCTCGCGGGCGCACCGCTGGGTGACGCCTCGCTCGTGCGGCCTGCTGTGATGGTCAATGTGTTAGGGGACGTGTGGTTTGACGCCTTGACTTCGATGAAACCCGCTTGGAGCGAAGTGCTCGCATTGCCCGGTGCGCATGTGCATCTGTACGGCAAAGCCGAAGCCAGAAAAGCCCGCAAGATGGGGCATGTGACTTGTGTGGCGGCGACGCAGGAAGCGGCTTTGGCGACGGCGGCTGAGGTGAAGCGGATACTGCGGATTTCTTAGCCGCGCGCAGCGCAAATCAGTTCCCTCTCCCTTGAGGGAAGAGGGTTAGGGAGAGGGTGATGGTGGAACGAGCGGGTTCGTATGCCACGCGCCGCTCATGCCGCGGGGGCAGTTACTTTCTTTGCTTCGCCAAAGAAAGTAACCCAAGAAAGGCGACCCCGACGATTGTCCTGATCCTGCGATGCTCAGAAAAAAGCGGAACGGCCCGAACTCGCTCCGCTCAAACAGCGGGCCGTTCTGATCGCTTTTTTCTTCCGCTTCTCGGGGCCAATCAACGGGGACCCATCGAGCCGATATTTGATCGCTCCGCGATGAGGATTACGAGAACCCGTATGCAAGTATCCGGGCACGCGCAGCGCCGCTGATGACGCGGCCTTTGCCGTATCACGACCACGCACGCTCCAAGCTTCAGGGCGAGCACATGACGCAACTACACTCGGCGTTCAAGCGTCAACATTTTCACCGCAGATATCCATGGCGATTCCCGATTTTCAAACAGTGATGCTCCCGCTACTTACTCTCGCGAGAGACGGACAGGAGCGCTCAATGCGATCCGCCATCGACATTCTTGGGCGTGAATTTCTGCTGTCTGATGACGAACTTGGACAACTGCTACCGAGCGGATCAACCTCGATATTTGGCAGTCGCGTCGCCTGGGCTCGCACCTACCTTAAGCAGAGTGGCTTGTTGGAGTCACCAAAGCGGGGGCTGTTTCGCATTTGCCCTACGGGAATTGCATTGCTGCTCGAAAAGCCGCAAAAGATCAACATGAAATTGCTGGAGCGCTACGAGCCATATCGCGCATTTAAGGCTCGTAGCCGTGCACCGCAGGAAGGCGAGTCGCAACCTCTGGAATTGCCCGAAGATTCTCAAAAAACTCCCGAGGACGCGCTGGCAGCGGCGTATCAGACGCTACGTGCGAATCTTGAGTCTGAGCTACTCGAGCAAATCAAGTCCTCTTCGCCAGCATTCTTTGAGCGCCTCGTGATCGATTTGCTCGTCGCGATGGGATACGGTGGATCGCGACAAGATGCTGGGCGTGCGATCGGGCGCAGCGGGGATGGCGGCATCGACGGCATCATCAAGGAAGACAAACTGGGTCTTGACGTGATTTATGTTCAAGCCAAAAAATGGGAAGGCTCCGTTGGGCGTCCTGAGATACAAAAATTTGCGGGCGCGCTGCAAGGCCAACGTGCCAACAAAGGCGTAGTGATTACAACCTCCGCATTCACTCGCGACGCTATTGACTATGCAAATCTCGTCAACACAAAAATTATCCTGATTGATGGGTCTCAACTGACGAGTTTGATGATTGATCACAACGTTGCAGTAGCGCCGATGGGAGTGTACGAAATCAAGAAAATTGACCTCGACTATTTTGAGTCAGCGTAGCCCGGATGCTCGCATCCGGGTTCTCGTAGCCCTCATCGCGAAGCGATCAAATATCGGCTCGACGGGTCCCCGTTGATTGGCCCCGAGAAGCGGAAGAAAAAAGCGATCAGAACGGCCCGCTGTCTGAGCAGAGCGAGTTCGGGCCGTTCCGCCTTTTTCTGAGCATCGCAGGATCAGGCCAATCGTCGGGGTCGCCTTTTCTTTGGTTACTTGCCTTTGGCGAGCAAAAGAAAGTGATTGCCCCGCGCCATGAGCGGGATCGTGGCATACGAATCACATCATTCGAAGTGCCCCCTCACCCTCACCCTAACCCTCTCCCGCGAGGGGAGAGGGACATAATCACCTGATGCCCGCTCCGCTCTCCGGCCTCCGCGTCCTCGATCTCACCCGCCTTCTCCCTGGCCCCGCCTGCACCCGAATGCTGGCTGAGTGGGGCGCGGAGGTTATCAAGATTGAACCGCCTGAAGGTGACTATGCCAACCGCCTTGGCTTATCGCCTGATGCGCCGCCGGATCAGATTGCGCCGCTCTACACCATCGTCAATCGTGGCAAATCGTTTGAACGCCTGGACTTGAAGTCCGATGCGGGGCGCTCGCGATTGCTGGCTTTGGTGGCTAAGAGTGATGTGCTGGTTGAAGGGTTTCGTCCTGGTGTCATGGCGCGGCTAGGGCTGGGCTACGAGACTTTGCATGAGCACAATGCAGCGCTCGTTTATTGCGCGATCACCGGCTACGGTAGTGACAGCCCGTGGGCGTTGCGCGCGGGGCATGACATCAATTACTTGTCGGTCAGCGGCGTGCTTGATCAGGTCGGTGAGCGCGGTCGCCCGCCTTCGATTTCTAACTGGCAGATTGCTGATCTGGCCGGCGGCGCGCTGGCGGCTGCGGCGCGAATTTGTGCGGCGTTGGTGCAGGCGAAGGCGACGGGTCTTGGGTCGTTTGTCGACGTGTCGATGACGCATGAAGTGGCGCGGCTCAACATCATCGCGGAGCATGGGTTGGCGCTTGATGCAGCCAAGCCGCGAGGTGAAGATTGGCTGACCGGCGGTTGGCCGTGTTACGGCATTTACCGCACGCAGGACGAGCGCTTTATGGCGGTCGGTGCGCTGGAAGAAAAGTTTTGGCATGTGCTGTGTGATGCGCTCGCCAAACCCCATTTGAAGGCGCTGGGAAGCTCGGAGGGAGTGGTGGCATTGCGGGTGCGCAAAGAGCTGGCGGATTGTTTTGGCGCGCAGCCGCTGTCGCACTGGATCGAAATCTTCGATGCTTTGGACTGCTGCGCGACGCCGGTGCTTACACTTGCTGAAGCAAAACAACACCCACTTTTCAAGGAGTTCTCATGACCCCATCCAACGGCAAAGTTGCCATCATTACCGGCGCATCCGCTGGCATCGGCAAAGCATCTGCGGTTGCGCTGCTTAAAGTCGGTTACAGCGTGGCATTCGCGGGTCGTCGTCAGGCGGAGCTTGAGGCAGCGGTTGCATCTGCGGGCGCGGATGCAGTTCGAGGCATCGCGGTGGTGACTGATGTCGGCGACCCGGCATCAGTGAAAGCGCTGTTTGAGAAGACCGTCGCTGCGTTTGGTCGCGTTGATGTGATCTTCAACAACGCGGGCATCGGTGCGCCCGCCGTGATGCTTGAGGACATCACGATCGAGCAGTGGAAGGCGGTGGTTGACACCAATTTGTCCGGTGCTTTTTATTGCACGCAGGAGGCGTTTCGCGTGATGAAAGCGCAGACACCACGCGGTGGCCGCATCATCAACAATGGGTCGATTTCGGCGCACGCGCCGCGCCCAAACAGTTCGCCCTACACGTCCACCAAACACGCGATCACCGGACTTACCAAAACCACCTCGCTCGACGGCCGCAAGTACGATATCGCGTGCAGTCAGATCGATATTGGCAACGCCGCCACCGAAATGACTGAGCGCATGGCCGCTGGCGTGATGCAGGCCAACGGAACGATGGCGATAGAGCCGCGCATGGATGTAAAGCACGTCGCCGCCGCGATCGTTCACATCGCGGGCCTGCCACTGGAAGCCAACGTACAGTTCATGACGATTATGGCGACCAAAATGCCCTACGTGGGGCGCGGTTAACGCGGACGTCGAACTACGCCGCAACCGTCGCTTTCGATGCGTTCGGGGCGGCGGCTGCGTTTGCCCGCAGCGCGCGTCGCGCTTTCGACCGATACAGCGCACGATCCGCAGTGCGCAGCGCTTCTGAAAATTCGCCCTCAATCACATTAAATCGCGCCGAGCCATGACTGACTTTGCATGAAATCGCGGCGGGTGCTGTCAGCTCCAGCCGCGTCGGCAATTGCTGCTTGAGCGTGTCGATCCAGTTGGCGTTCTTTCGCCGCATTTGCGCCGTTTCAACGACACAAAATTCGTCGCCACCGAGACGGGCAACGATGGCCCCAGCTGGCGCGTTGGCCCGCAGCGCCAGCGCGAACGTCTTCAGCAGCATGTCGCCCGCTTCATGCCCATAGCCGTCGTTGACGCGCTTGAAATGGTCGATATCAAACACGTTCGCCACACCTGGTTGGCCCCTCGGCCACGCGTCGAGCGCGTCGCGAAGTCCCCGGCGATTGAGCACGCCGACAAGCCCCAGCAGTGCGATCACGACCGAGACGACCAGCCCCGCCAGTCCGAACATGAGTCCGATCATCGCGGGATCAATCGATGACAGCCAGGCGTGCATTCCGGTATCAGCTAAACAACGCCGCCAGCGCTGGATCGGTGAAATCATTCACCGTGTGCGCAACATGTTGTGTGTCATCAAGCGCCGCGACTTGTGCGCGGGTCAACGTGCTGGTGATCACGACACAAGTCATGCCTGCGCGCCGCGCCGCTTCGATGCCTGCTGGCGCATCCTCGAACACGACGCAATCCTCGGGGCGCGAGCCCAGACGCTTTGCCACCAGCAGAAATATCTCCGGATCGGGCTTGCCGCGCTCGACATCGGTGTTGCACACAATCGTCTGAAAGTGTTGGCGCAGGTTAAGGCCGTCAAGCACCAGATCCACGTTGTGCGGCGGCGCTGCGGTGCCAACGCCGCGCCGATAACCGGCCGCTGTTGTTCGCTGCAAGAACGCTTCGGCACCGTTCACAGTGGTCATTTGCGAACGATATAGCTCGCGGAACAGGGATTCTTTGTGATCAGACAGCCGGTTGATTTCCTCAACTGTGATGTCGCTGCCGAGCAAACGCGGAAAAATCTCGCGGTTCGTAAGTCCGGCCGACCAGCTAAAAAAGTCGTCACGGTCCACCACAATGCCCAGTTCTGGCAACAACTTGTCCCAGGCCAGCTGGTGGGTGGGCATGGTGTCGGCAAGCGTGCCGTCCATATCAAAAATAAAAGTACGCATCAGGCCTTCGTTAAAACTTCATTTTCAGGGCGCGTGTTTCCGGGCTCACGGCTGCGCTGCACATTTATAGGGGGTACTTTGCCGTCGCCTCATGCCGAACTTGCGAGATCGTAGCCCTTAAAGAGAATTCTCGGAGTACCCGTCCGTGCGTTTCTCGCCCCATAGGACCCGGTCAAACGCCGGAAAACAGCGCCCATTGGGGATTTCCGCGTTGACAGTATCGACCGCTACAAGCATAATTCATGGGTTTTTCTATCGGAGGATTCCACCACATGAAACATACGAACAAATTCGCGTTAGCAGCCGTTGCAGTTGCAGTCGCTGCCGGACTGGCCGCTTGCGGCAAAAAAGAAGAGCCAAAAGCAGCAGCAGCTGCCGCAGCCGCTCCTGCTGCAGCCACCGAAATGGTTGTCAAGATTGGGCACGTTGGCCCAACTTCTGGCCAGATCGCTCATCTGGGCAAAGACAACGAAAACGGCGCGCGTCTGGCCGTTGAAGAAGCTAACGCTAAAGGCGTGACGTTCGACGGCAAGAAGATCAAGTTTGAACTTCTGGCTGAAGACGACGCTGCTGACGGCAAACAAGCCACGCAAGTTGCACAAAAGCTGATGGACGCTAAAGTCGTTGGCGTGATTGGTCACCTGAACTCGGGCACCACGATTCCAGCATCGGCAATCTACAACACGGCAGGTGTTGTGCAAATTTCGCCTTCGGCAACCAATCCGAAGTACACGCAGCAGGGCTTCAAGGGCGCGTTCCGCATGGTGGCTAACGACATCGCTCAAGGCACCGCGATCGGTAACTATGCAGTTAAAGGCATGGGCGGCAAGAAAATCGCAATCATCGACGACAAGACGGCCTACGGCGTTGGTCTGGCCGATGAAACCGAAAAAGCAGTTAAAGCCGCCGGCGGCGCAATCGTCATCCGCGAAGCCCTCGCAAACGAGAAAGAGCAAGACTTCAAAGGCGTTCTGACTAAAGTTAAAGCCAAGAACCCTGACGTCATCATGTTTGGCGGTATGGACGCACAAGCGGGCCCAATGCTCAAGCAGATGAAGGCGCTTGGCATCAAGGCCAAGTTCATTTCTGGCGACGGCGCGCAATCTGCTGAGCTGATCAAGCTTGGCGGCGATGCTGCTGAAGGTGCTTACGCCACGACAGCCGGTTTGCCGAAAGAGAAAATGCCACAGGGCCCGGCTTTCTATGACAAGTTCAAAGCCAAGTTCAACGCGGACGTGCAGGTCTACGCTCCCTTCGTTTACGACGCTACAAACGTTCTGATCGCTGCTGTTGCCAAGGTTGGTCCAGATCCAGCCAAAATCATCGACGCTGTCAAAGCGACGTCGATGGACGGCGTGACTGGCAAGATCGCGTTTGATGACAAAGGCGACATTAAGGATGGCGCGGTAACCGTGTTTGTCGTCAAAGGCGGCAAGTGGGACACCGTGCAAATCGTTGGTGGCCCGGCTCAAGCTGCTGCTCCGGCAGCCGCTGCTCCGGCAGCCGCTGCACCAGCAGCCGCTGCACCAGCAGAAGCGAAAAAGCCCTAATCGGTTAGTTCGTTATCCAGTAGAAACGGCTCCTTCGGGAGCCGTTTTTTTATGTCGGAAATCACTACTGTCCGCTGAAAACTACAGCAAAATCAGTTGTTTAGGATCGCGTGGTTCTGGGGTTTTGTAGTCATCGGGCTGGAAGGCGCGTGTAATCGAGGTTTTCTCAAAGACCGAGACCGACAAAATCTGTAGACAAGTGTAGAGCGAGGCATCGAGTTGAAGCTGCGTTTTAACGATAGCGATGAGCACGTAGGTCGCGATGGCACACCAGATTTGCGTGCGCACCGCGTTCTCGCTGTTGCCCAGGAATTTCTTGATTCGCAGATGCTGCTTGATCCACTTGAGGAACAGTTCGACCTGCCAACGGTTTTTGTAGAGCGCGGCGATCACGTGCGCGAGCAGGATCATGTTGTTGGTCAAAAACACCAGCGTCTTACCCGTCTCTGGGTCTTTGAAGCGCACGCGGCGAAGCATGTCAGGGTAGTCACGGGTGCTCTGGTATCCATTGAGCAACACCCGCTGATCACACATCACGCCCGTGGCTTTATCGACGGTAGCGGAATAGACGCGTCGGGCGTTGGTATTCGACTTGGCGCGAGTCACGAAGAACGCGCCGTGCTGATGCATCGCAAAGAGACGAGCGAAGTCCAGATAGCCGCGATCCATGATGTAGAAAGCACCGGCCTCAATCTGCAGAATATCGAGCACGCGAACGTCAGCCATCTTGCCATCGCTGAGTGCCGCGAGGGATCAGGTTGCAGAGCGTTGCGTGTGTTTGGTCTGACTCGTTAAGTTACCTGATGTTTCGCTTCGCTCAACATGACAACGCTCTCCAACGTTCATGGTGGGGCAGGCAGGCCATAAAAAAAGCCGCCGCAGTTTTCACGCGGCGGCTGGTTCTTCTGTAGAACCTTTACGACTTACTTGCCACCCGGCACTTTACCCTCAACGCCTTTAACGTAGAAGTTCACGCCGCTCAGAAATTTGTCATCAGCCGTTACGCCCTTGGCGATGATCTCTTTACCCGCCTGGTCGACAATCGGACCCGTCCATGGATGGAACGTGCCGGCTTTGAGTCCCGTTTTGATCTCCTCGATCTTCGCTTTGATATCCGCTGGAATGTCATCAGCCATCGAAACCATGTCGATAGCGCCTTCTTTCACGCCCCACCATGACGAACCAGTCGCCCACTTGCCATCGAGCGTCTCTTTGGTTGCCTTGATGTAGTAAGGTGCCCAG
>Ga0105044_10001505_pt1 | contig 31233 bp, 36 predicted proteins | sample MAT01_FD_78092 | JGI IMG/M metagenome (GOLD analysis project Ga0105044, IMG submission 78092) | Freshwater microbial communities from Lake Fryxell liftoff mats and glacier meltwater in Antarctica - MAT-01 | ecosystem: Environmental > Aquatic > Freshwater > Ice > Liftoff microbial mat | place...
ATCATTGCCGGGGCGAGCGCCTATCCGCGCGAGATCGACTTTAACCGTTTCGGCGAGATTGCCAAGGAAGTCGGCGCCCTGTTCATGGTCGACATGGCCCATATCGCGGGCCTCGTGGCCACCAAGCGGCACTCCGACCCGGTCCCCGTCGCCGACTTCGTGACGACGACGACGCACAAGACCCTGCGCGGCCCGCGTGCCGGCGTCATCATGTGCCGTGAAGCGTGGATCCAGAAGATCAACTCGGCCGTCTTCCCCGGCCTGCAGGGCGGGCCGCTGGAGCATGTCATCGCCGCCAAGGCCGTGGCGTTCGGCGAGGCGCTGAAGCCCGAGTTCAAAGTCTATGCGCGGCAGGTGGTGACCAACGCCCAGGCCCTTGCCGCCGTGCTGATCGAGCGCGGGGCGGCGATCGTCTCGGGCGGGACCGACAGCCATATCGCGCTGGTCGATCTGCGGCCCAAGGGCGTCACCGGCAAGGCTACTGAGGCGGCCCTCGAACACGCCCTGATGACCTGCAACAAGAACGGTGTGCCGTTCGACACCGCGCCGTTCACCATCACCTCCGGCGTTCGCCTGGGCACACCGGCGGGCACCACGCGCGGCTTCGGCGTCGCCGAATTTCAGCAAGTCGGCCACTGGATCGCCGATGTGATCGACTCGATGAAGGGCACGGACGAAGCCGACGCCGGCGTATCGCAACGCGTTGCGGGTGAGGTGCGCGAGCTCACGCGTCGCTTCCCGATCTACGGATAACGCACTGATGAAATGCCCCTTCTGCGGCCATCAGGACACCCAGGTGAAGGACAGCCGCCCGTCCGACGACGGCGCCGCGATCCGCCGTCGGCGCGCCTGTCCTCAGTGCAGCGGGCGGTTCACCACCTTCGAGCGCGTCCAGCTGCGCGAACTGATGATCCTGAAGCGCAATGGCCGCCGCACCCCGTTCGACCGCGACAAGCTGGAACGTTCACTGAACGTGGCCCTGCGCAAGCGCCCCGTGCAGCCGGAACAGGTCGAGCAGCTGGTCAGCCGCATCACCCGCCAGCTGGAAAGCCTCGGCGAGACAGAGGTGCCCTCATCGACCGTCGGCGACTTCATCATGAAGGCGCTGAAGGGCGTCGATGAGGTGGCCTATGTCCGCTACGCCTCGGTCTACAGGGATTTCCGGCACACCGGCGATTTCGCGCGCTTCCTCGGCGACGAAGGTCTGGACGAGGGCTGATGCGGGTCACGCTGAAGCTGGCGACGTCGCTGGACGGACGCATCGCCACGGGCGATGGCGAAAGCCGGTGGATCACCGGCGAGGCGGCGCGACTGGAGGGGCATCGGCTGAGGGCTTCGCACGATGCCGTTCTGGTGGGCGTCGAGACGGTGCTGAAGGATGATCCGGAGCTGACCGCTCGCCTGCCAGGCCGCCCGGTCGACCAGCCGCTGAGGGTCGTGCTGGACAGTCGGCTGCGGACGCCTTTGACCGCGAAGCTTGCCGGCGGCGACAGCCTGATCCTGACGACGGTCGCGCCCCGACCGGTGGGCAAGGCGGAGGTCGAGCGGGTCGAGGCCGCCGACGGTCGCCCGGCTCCGATCGCCGTGCTGTCGGCGCTGCAGCGGCGCGGCATCGACTCAGTCCTGATCGAGGGGGGCGGCCAGGTCGCGGCCTCGTTCATCCGCGCCGGTCTGATCGATCGGCTGGATTGGTTCCGAGCCCCGATCCTGCTTGGTGCCGAGGGTCGGGCTTGCATCGCCGCGCTGGCGCTGGCGCGGCTTTCGGACGCTCCCCGTTTCCGGCGCCTTGCGGTCGAGCCCTGTGGTGACGACGTGTGGGAGCGATACGAAAGAGCCTGATGTTCACCGGCATCATCACCGACATTGGCCGGGTCCGCTCGGTCCGGCAAACCCAGCGTGATCGACGCTATGAGATCGAGACGGCCTGGGACACGGTCTCGATCGATCTCGGGGCCTCGATCAGTCACGCCGGCTGTTGTCTGACCGTGACGGAGAAGGGCCCCGGCTGGTTCGCGGTCGAGGTCTCGGGCGAGACGCTGTCGCAGACCACGCTCGGCGGCTGGAGCGAGGGCGATCCGGTCAATCTGGAACGGGCGACCAAGGTCGGCGATGAACTCGGCGGCCATATCGTCTCTGGCCATGTCGATGGCCTCGGCCGGGTGGTCGCGGTCACGCCCGACGGCGGTTCGCACCGGCTGGACATAGAGGTGCCGGCCCCGCTTCACCGTTTCATCGCGCCGAAAGGGTCGATCACGGTCGACGGCGTGTCGCTGACCGTCAACGCGGTCGAGGGCCGGGCCTTCGGCCTGAACATCATCCCCCACACCTGGACGGCCACGACGTTGGGCCGGCTGAAGCCGGACGACGCGGTCAATCTGGAAATCGACATGCTGGCGCGATACCTCGCGCGATGGCAGGAGACGGCGTGATGCAACTGGCCGCGAACATGAACGACAGCCCGATCAGCCCCATCGAGGACATCCTCGAGGACGCCCGCAACGGCAAGCCCTACATCCTCGTCGACGCCGAGGATCGCGAGAACGAAGGCGACATCATCATCCCGGCCCAGTTCGCCACGCCGGACCAGATCAATTTCATGGCCCGCCATGCGCGCGGCCTGATCTGTCTGGCGATCACCTCGGAGCGCGCGCGCCAGCTACGACTGCCTCCGATGGCCGCCGATAATCGCACCAGCATGGGCACAGCCTTCACCGTCTCCATCGAGGCCCGTGAAGGGGTCACAACCGGCATCTCCGCCGCCGACCGCGCCCGCACGGTTCAGGTCGCCTCCGATCCAACCAAGGGCGCGGACGACATCGTCTCGCCGGGTCACGTCTTCCCGCTGGTCGCCCGCGACGGCGGCGTGCTGGTCCGGACCGGTCATACCGAGGCGGCGGTCGACATCTCGCGCATGGCCGGCCTGACGCCGGCCGGGGTGATCTGCGAGATCATGAACGATGACGGCTCGATGGCGCGGTTGCCGGATCTGGTCGCGTTCGCCCAGCTGCACGGGCTCAAGATCGGCACGATCGCCGACCTGATCGCCTATCGTCGCCGCACAGAACGCTATGTCGAGCGGGTCATGGATACGCCGTTCGAGAGCGTCCATGGCGGTCCGTTCCGGCTGATGCTGTACCGGAACACCATCGAGGGCGCCGAGCACGTGGCCCTGGTCCATGGCAGGATCGAAGCGGGCAAGCCGACCCTCGTGCGAATGCACCAAATCGATTTCGCCGCCGACCTTCTTGGCCACGTCGAGGCGCGTCAAAGCTATATTCCGCAGGCTCTCAAGGCGATCAGCGAACATCAGGGCGCGGGCGTGACCGTCTTTCTGCGCGATCCGAACCTGCACGGACTGGCCGAGCGGCTGGCGGGATCCGAGAAACCCGCCGCCGTCGACCGCTCGATCCGCAACTACGGTGTCGGCGCGCAGATCCTGCTGGATCTCGGCGTGCGCGACATGATCGTGATGAGCTCGACCCGCCCCAACCCTGCTGCGCTTGAAGGCTATGGTCTGCGCATCGTCGGCTGGCGCGACATGGACGGAGAAGACCAATCCTGAGCGAACCGATCCGCGTCCTCATCGTCGAGGCGCGCTTTTACGACGGTCTGGCCGACGCCTTGCTGGAAGGGGCGAGGGACGCCCTGCGCGCGCAGGGCGTGGAGGCGGACGTCGTCTCGGTGCCGGGCGCGCTAGAAGTTCCGACGGCCATTGCCCTGGCCGTCGAGGCAGGGCGCTATCCGATCGCGCCGCGCTATGACGGCTTTGTCGCCCTCGGCTGCGTGATACGCGGCGAGACCTATCATTTCGAGATCGTGTCGGATCAGTCGGCGCGGGGCCTGACGGACCTGGGCCTGAAGGGCGTGGTCATCGGCAACGGCATCCTGACCACCGAAGACGAGGATCAGGCCTGGGCGCGGGCCCGGATCGGCGAGGGCGACAAGGGCGGCGGGGCCGCCCGCGCCTGTCTGGACCTCATTGCCTTGCGCAAGCGGCTGCGGGTAGGACTGGGCGCGTGACCGAACCCGCCAGCCTCAAATCCGTGCTCGAGCAACTCGCCGAGGCCGAAAAGCAGCGCGCCGAGCCGCAGCTTACCAGCCGGCAGCGGCGGGCCCGCACCGTCGCGCGTCTGGCCGCCGTCCAGGCGCTGTACCAGATGGAACTGGCCGGCGAAGGCGTGGACACCGTCATCGCCGAATTCTCGAACCACCGCTTCGACGCCGATATCGAGGGTGAGGCGCTGGCCGAAGCCGATGAGGCCTATTTCGCCGAGATCGTGCGCGGGGTGGTGGAGGGTCAACGCGACATCGACGCGGCAGTGAAGGCGCGGCTGGCGTCGAACTGGCGGATGGAGCGGCTGGACTCAACGCTTCGGGCGCTGCTGCGGGCCGGGACCTGGGAGCTTCGGGAGCGGCAGGACGTGCCGCGCGAGATCGTGCTCGACAAATATGTCGAGCTGGCCAAGGCCTTCTTCGACGACGCCGAGGCCAAATTCGTCAACGCCGCCCTGGACGGAGTCGCCCGGGACGCCCGGCCGAAAACCTGAGGATGAGCTGATGCCCGCGGTCGATGTCGCCGGCGAGTTCGAGACCATCCAGCGGCTGTTCGCGCCGCTGGCCCATCCCGAGTGGGGCCGGGGTCTGAACGACGATGTGGCGGTCGTTCCCGCTCGCGCCGGCCATGATCTGGTCCTGAGCAAGGACGCGATCGTCGAGGGCGTCCATTTCATGCCTGGCGATCCGATGGACACCGTGGCGCAAAAGCTGTTGCGGGTGAATCTGTCCGACCTGGCAGCCAAGGGCGCGGAGCCGTTCGGCTATCTGCTGGCGTGTCACTGGTCGGGACGGTGTGGCTGGCCGGAGCGGGAAGCGTTCGCCGCCGGCCTGCAAGCCGACCAGAAGGCGTTCGGGGTGGCCTTGCTGGGCGGCGATACAGTCGTCACGCCGGGACCGGCGAGCTTTTCCCTGACCCTTCTGGGGTGGGTTCCCAAGGGACGGACGGTCGGTCGCGCGGGGGCCCGGCCGGGGGACCTTGTTTTGGTGACCGGGGCCATCGGCGACGGCTGGCTGGGACTTCAAGCGGTGCAGGGCCTGCTGTCGCTGGACCCCGAGCGGGTCGCCGTCCTGGTCGACCACTTTCGGTCGCCGATGCCGCGCAGCGATTTCGCCGTGCCGGTCCGCGACCTGGCGACGGCCTCCATCGACGTGTCCGACGGCCTGATCGCCGATCTCGGGCATCTTGCCTCGGCGGGAAAGGTCGGGATCGAGATCGATCTGGAGGTCGTGCCTCTCTCGGCCGCCGGTCAGGCCTGGTTCGACGGTCGGGTCGACGAGCAGGCCGCGCTCGAAAAGTTGGTCACGGGCGGGGATGACTACGAGATCGCCTTCACCGCCGGGGCCCGCGACGAGGCGGTTCTGCGGCGCGAGGCCGAGCGCCGTCACCTCCGGCTGACCCGCATCGGGCGGGTCACGGCCGGGCAGGGGGTCGTCGCCCGTTTCAGCGGTCAGGCCGTCACCTTCGCGCAGCCCGGCTTCACGCACGGCTGACAACCCTTTCTCAAGGCGACGCGGTCATCATGGCGACATGCATCGTCGTGACCTCATCGCCGCCTCCACCGTTTTGACCGCCCTCCTCTCCGCCGGCGTGGCGCGGGCCGAAGACGCACCGAAGGGGGGGCAGAGCCTCAATATCTCGGGCGTCGGACTGCCGGTCATCTCGGGCGGACGGCTACGGAACTATGTGTTCGTCTCCCTGCGCCTGCATCTGGGCGGGTCGACCACGCCCGAGTCGCTGCAGCCCAAGGAGGCCTATCTGCGCGACGCCCTGGTCCGCGCCGGTCACCGGACTCCGTTTGTCGTGGCCGACGACTGGACCCGGATCGACGCCGCCGGCGTGGCGGCCAGCCTGATGCGATCGGCGGTCACGATCGCCGGGCGCGGGGCCATCACCCGCGTCGAGATCGTTAGCCAGGCGCCTCGACGCCGGACCGGAATCCGTACCGGCTGAATTTCGTTTACCAATCCTGTTGCGTCGGTTGTCGGCTTTTGGCACGTTCCCGCCGCAATTCCCCAAGGACGTGATAGACGTCCGGTGCGCACGGGGGGACCGGAAGGCGGACAGGGGCGAAAACGCCCGCCGCGCCAAGGGACCGGGCGCTTTTGTGATCACAGGATTTGGAATCGCCATGACGAACTATCTGTGGCTGGTCATCGCCGCAGGCGCGCTGGGAGTGCTTTACGGCCTCGTCCAGACCGCCACGTTGATGAAGGCCAGCACCGGCAACGACAAGATGCGCGAGATCGCCGCCGCCATCCAGGAAGGGGCTTCCGCCTATCTGCGGCGACAGTATTTGACCATCGCCATGGTCGGGGTCGTGATCCTCGTCGCGGCGTATTTCCTGATCGGCATCTATGCCGCCATCGGCTTCGTGATCGGCGCGGTCCTATCGGGTGTGGCCGGGTTCGCCGGCATGCTGATCTCGGTCCGGGCCAATGTGCGAACGGCCCAGGCCGCGTCCGAGAGCCTGTCCAAGGGTCTGGACCTGGCCTTCCGCTCGGGAGCCATCACCGGCATGTTCGTGGCGGGCGGGGCCCTGGTCGGCGTCGCGGGCTACTATGCCGTGATGACCGAAATTCTGGGTCTTGAGCCGACGGGCCGTGGGGTCATCGACGGCCTCGTGTCCTTGGGCTTCGGCGCCTCGCTGATCTCCATCTTCGCCCGTCTGGGCGGCGGCATCTTCACCAAGGGCGCCGACGTCGGCGGCGACATGGTCGGCAAGGTCGAGGCCGGCATCCCCGAGGACGACCCCCGCAACGCCGCGACCATCGCCGACAATGTGGGCGACAACGTCGGCGATTGCGCCGGCATGGCCGCCGACCTGTTCGAGACCTATGCGGTGACCACGGTCGCCACCATGGTGCTGGCAGCCATCTTCTTCCGCGATCAGCCCTATGTCGAAGTCATGATGCTGCTGCCGCTGCTGATCTGCGGCGCCTGTATCCTGACCTCGATCATCGGCTCCTTCTTCGTCCGTCTGGGCAAGAGCAAGAATATCATGGGGGCCCTGTACCAGGGGCTGATCGTCACCGGCGTGCTGTCGATCGGCGCGGTCTATGGTGTCATCCAGCATCTGGTCGACGCCGGCCTTCTGGGCCCGGTCACGACCAACGGCGGGCTGGTCATCGAGCCGATGAGCCTGTTCTGGTCGGGCATGGTCGGCCTGGCCGTGACCGCCGCCATCGTGGTCGTCACGGAATACTATACCGGCTCCAACTTCCGGCCGGTGCGGTCAGTGGCCAACGCCTCGGTTTCCGGGCACGGCACCAACGTCATTCAGGGTCTGGCCGTCTCGCTGGAGTCGACCGCCCTGCCGGCCCTGACCATCATCGTCGGCATCGTCGCCAGCTATCAGCTGGCGGGCCTGTTCGGAATCGCCATCGCCACCACGACCATGCTCGGCGTGGCGGGGATGATCGTCGCGCTGGACGCCTTCGGTCCGGTCACCGACAACGCCGGCGGCATCGCCGAGATGGCAGGGCTGCCCGCCGATGTGCGTCATGCGACCGACGCCCTCGACGCCGTCGGCAACACCACCAAGGCCGTGACCAAGGGCTATGCCATCGGTTCGGCCGGCCTCGGCGCCCTGGTGCTGTTCGCGGCCTATACGTCCGACCTCGCCTATTTCTCGGACCCGGTGAACGCCGCCGTCTATCCCTTCTTCGCCGGCATGGGCGAGATCGATTTCGCCCTGACCAACCCCTATGTCGTCGTCGGCCTGTTGTTCGGGGGGCTTTTGCCCTTCCTGTTTGGCGGGATGTCGATGATGGCGGTCGGTCGCGCGGCCGAAGCCGTCGTGGAAGAGGTGCGTCGCCAGTTCCGCGAAAACCCGGGCATCATGACCTATGAGGTCAAGCCCGAATACGGCCGGGCGGTCGACATCCTGACCAAGGCGGCGATCAAGGAGATGATCGTGCCGTCCCTGCTCCCCGTGCTGTCGCCGATCGTTCTGTTCATCGCGGTGCTGTCGATCTCGGACAAGGCCACGGCCTTCGCCGCGCTCGGTGCCATGCTGATGGGCGTGATCGTCACCGGCCTGTTCGTGGCCATCTCGATGACCTCGGGCGGCGGGGCCTGGGACAATGCCAAGAAGGTGATCGAAGAGGGCTTTACCGACAAGAACGGCGTCGTCCACGGCAAGGGCTCCGAGGCGCACAAGGCCGCGGTGACCGGCGACACGGTCGGCGATCCCTACAAGGACACCTCAGGCCCGGCGGTGAATCCGATGATCAAGATCACCAACATCGTCGCCCTGCTTCTGTTGGCGGTGCTGGCCAGCGGCAACGTCGGCTGATCCTGCGAAACGGTCCGACCGCGTCCCGGCAACGGGACGGGGTCGGCCAAGACGAGGAACGCCCCGGAGAGCGATCTCCGGGGCGTTCCTTGTTCGGGGTTGGCTGGTCGGCCTATTCGCGGCGTTGCTGGCCGGGGACGTCCTCGTCGGTGCGGGGCAGCTGGCCGCGGCCGACGTTGCCGAGCAGTTGCTCAAGGATGGTCAGCTGGCGGCCGCGGGTCGGGGTCTCGCGTCCGTTCATGGCGACCTGCTGGCCGTCGTCGAGGCCCAGGGTCCGGACCTCGGCGACCTGACCGGCGTCGTTGAAGGTGATCTCGGTCACATTGCGCTGGGTCACCTGGGCGGGGTTGTAGGTGTATTTCTCGGTGATCTGGCTGATGTAGTACCAGACGTTGTCGCTCTCGAAGGTCGAGGTGGTCGACGGCGACCCCAGCCGGGCCAGCACGGTCTGTTTGGTATCCGTGCCGGCGACGATGTCGGCGGGCTTGGTGTCGATGGCCTGGAAGCCGTTCTGACCGACCACCGGTGCGCAGGCTGCGGTCAGGGCTGCGGCCGAGATGACGACGAGAAAGAGCTTGGAACGGAGCATGTGCGGTGCCTGCGACAGAACAAGGTCTTTGACCTAACCGGACCCGAGCCTTAGTTCAACGGCGCGGCGGAAAAGGGGCCGTATGATCATGCTTCAGAATCTGTTCCGAACCCGTCCCCGTCCGCGTGTCGGCGAGGCCCTGTATGAACTGGCGGTCCGACAGGCGCGCGAGCCGGCCTTCTATGCCGGGCTGGGGGTTCCCGACCGGATCGACGCCCGCTTCGAGCTCTACACCCTGCATGTCCTGCTGCTGGTCTTGCGGCTGCGCGACGAGGGCGGGCCCGGCGCCGACGCCGGACAGTCCCTGTTCGACACCTATGTCTCTGCGCTGGACCATGCGCTGCGCGAACTGGGTGTGGGCGACATTTCGGTCGGCAAGAAGATGCGCAAACTGGGCGAGGCCCTTTACGGGCGGATGAACGCCTATGAGCCGCCGCTCCGCGATGGGGACGCCGCGACGCTGGCCGGCGCGCTGGCGCGCAACGTCTTCGAGAGCGACGATCCGGCGACCGGCATGGCACTTGCCACCTACGCCCTGGCCAGCCGTGCCCGTCTGGCGGCGCAGGATTTCGCCACGGTCGTGACTGCGCCGGACTGGGCGGAGATCGGCGCATGACCGGTTCCAGCCTGCCCTACAGCGATCCGGTCCGGCTGCATCAGATCGGCGGCGGCGTGAAGCGGACGCTGGAACCGGATGCCGCAGCGCGCGGGCGGATCGTCCGGGCGCTGGACCTTGCGTCGCTGGACGCCTTTGTCGCCGAGGTTCAACTGGCCCCGTCGCCCGGCGGCTGGCGTCTGACCGGCCGAGTGCGCGCCAGCCTGGCCCAGACCTGCGGCATTACGCTGGAGCCGTTGCCGCTCGAGATCGACGCACCCTTCGTCGTCAATCTGGCCGAGGCGGTCGACCCCGAGTCGGACGAGATCGTCATCACCCTGGACGACGAATCGCCGGACTTGATCGAGGAGGGGCAGATCGACCTGGGCCAGTATGTGGTCGAGCAGCTGGCGCTTCGGCTGGATCCGTTCCCGCGCAAGCCCGGGGCCGAGTTCGTCCAGCCGCCGGAACCCGCTGAAATCTCACCCTTCGCGGTCCTGAAGCAACTTCGGCCCTCCGACGAAGGTTGACGTCAGGGCGACGTGGTTGCATCCCCCCGATGCGGCGCTATCGTCGCCTCACTGACAAGCGCCGGGCTGACGGCGCGACGGAGTCGAACGGCTTGTCATCCCCCATTCTGATTTCGCTCGACGCCATGGGCGGAGACCACGGTCCCCCGGTTGTCGTCGCCGGCATACGCGACTACCGCAAGCGCCACGGCGGCGAAGGCGTCCGCTTTCTGCTGCACGGCGACGAAGCCGCGATCCGCGCCGAGATGACCAGACATGCGCTGGGCGACGACCTGTGCGAGGTCCGCCATACCGACAAGGTCGTGGCCATGGACGAAAAGCCGGCCCAGGCCATGCGGCGCGGCAAGGGCTCCAGCCTGTGGAACGCCATCGAGGCGGTGAAGCTTGGCCAGGCCGGCGCGGTCGTTTCGGCGGGCAATACCGGTGCCCTGATGGCCATCTCCAAACTGATCCTGCGCATGTCGGCCCATGGGCTCGAGCGACCGGCGATCGTGGCCAGCTGGCCGACGCTGACGGGGATTACGGCGGTTCTGGATGTCGGCGCCAATGTCGAAAGCGACGCCGAGCAGCTGGTCGAGTTCGCCATCATGGGCGAGGCCTTCCACGCCGCCGTGCACAGCGGCGGCGGCCGGCCGACCATCGGCATTCTCAACGTCGGCTCCGAAGACATGAAGGGCCACGACGAGGTCCGCGAGGCAAACCGCATCCTGCGCGAGGACGGCGAGGGCCTGGGTCTGGACTACAGGGGGTTCGTCGAGGGCGACGACATCGCCAAGGGCACGGTGGATGTGGTGGTGACCGACGGTTTCACCGGCAACATCGCCCTGAAGACCGCCGAGGGCGTGGCCCGCTTCATCTCGGCCCTGATGAAGGAGGCCCTGACTTCGGGCGTCATGGCCCAGGCCGGAGCCCTGCTGGCCCTGCCGGCGCTGCGGCGGATGCGACAGCGCATCGACCCCAGCGCCATCAACGGCGGCCCGCTGCTCGGTCTGAACGGCATCGTGGTCAAGAGCCACGGCGGTGCCGACGCCAAGGGTTACGGCAATGCCATCCGCATCGCCGTCGATCTGGGCCGCAGCGACTACCTCACCCGGGTCAGAGAAAGCTTCAATCGGCTGAACGCCGTCATGGAACAACCGCCCGCGTCCGCCGTGGACACGGCGATGGAGGCCTCCCAGTGAGCGTAGTCCGCAGCGCGGTGACCGGCGTCGGCTCCTATTTGCCGGAACAGGTCGTGACCAATGCCGATCTGGCCCAGTTCGTCGACACCTCCGACGAATGGATCGTCGAACGTACCGGCATCCGCCAGCGCCACAAGGCGCGCGACGATCAGCCGACCAGCGATCTGGCGACGGAGGCGGCGAAGCAGGCCCTGCAAGATGCCGGCCGGACCGCCGCCGACATCGACCTGATCATCGTCGCCACTACCACGCCTGACATGACCTTTCCGTCCGTCGCCTCGATCGTGCAGCGCAAGCTGGGCGCGCCGGTCTGCATCGCGTTTGACGTCCAGGCGGTCTGTTCCGGCTTCGTCTATGCGCTGAGCATCGCCGACGGCTTCGTGGCCCGGGGGGTTGCCAAATGCGCCCTGGTCATCGGCGCCGAGGAAATGACCCGGCTGATGGACTGGACCGACCGCTCGACCTGCGTCCTGTTCGGCGACGGCGCCGGCGCCGTGGTGGTCGAAGCGCGCCAAGGGCAGGGGACCAAGGTCGATCAGGGCCTGCTGGGGTTCGCCCTGCGCTGTGACGGGACCAAGACCGATCTGCTGTATGTCGACGGCGGGCCGGCGACCACGGGCACGGTCGGCCACCTGCGGATGGCGGGCAACCAGGTGTTCCGCCACGCGGTCGTCAATATCGCCGAGGCCATCACTGCGGCCTGCATCGCCTCGGGCATCGAGGTGGCGGACGTCGACTGGTTCGTGCCTCACCAGGCCAACCAGCGCATCATCAAGGGCGTCGGCGACCGGCTGGGGCTGGACGAGAACAAGGTCATCTCGACCGTGGCCATGCACGCCAACACCTCCGCCGCCTCCATCCCGCTGGCGCTGGACGCGGCCATTCGCGACGGGCGGATCAAGCGCGGCGATCTGGTCTTGCTGGAGGCGATGGGCGGCGGTCTGACCTGGGGCGCATGCGCGTTTCGCCTGTAGAGAGCATTTCCGCCTTTCCATTTGACGACGCTTGCTCTTTTATGTCCGGGACCGACCTTTTGGAGGGGAGCGGACCATTGCCTGAACACCAGACCCTGACGCGTGCGGACCTTTGTGAAGCGGTGCATGAGGAAGTGGGCCTGTCCCGACAGGAATGCTCGGCCATGGTGGAGCGAACCCTCGAGCTGATCATCGAATCGCTGGAGCGCGGCGAGACGGTGAAATTGTCCGGTTTCGGAGTCTTTCAGGTTCGCGACAAGCGCGCCCGCATGGGCCGCAATCCCAAGACCGGCGAGCCGGCGGCGATCCATCCGCGCCGGGTCATCAGCTTCCGCGCCTCGCAGATCATGAAGGGACGGGTTCACGACGCCGCCGTGACCGCCTGACGCCGTGGCCAAGAGCCCGAACGCCTTTCGCACCATTTCCGAAGCCTCCGACGAGATCGGCGCGCCCCAGCACGTGCTGCGCTTCTGGGAGACCAAATTCGTCTTCCTGACCCCGCTGAAACGGGCCGGCGGCCGCCGCTTCTACCGGCCGCAGGACATCGTGCTGCTGAAGGCGGTGAAGCGGCTGCTGCATGATGAAGGCCTGACCATCAAGGGCGTCCAGCGGCTGCACAAGGAGCAGGGACTGAAACGGCTGGCCCACTACGGCGACCCGGACGGAACGGTGGTGTTCGAACCCGAGGGTGCCGCGCCGGCCACCGTTCCGGTTTCGAACGGCGGGGGCCAATCGTCGATCCGGCTGCGGCAGGTGCTGGCGGAGCTGGAGGGCGCGCGGGCCCGTCTGGAAGCCGTCCTGACGAGAACCGACTGACAGCCGCTTTTTCGGTTTGCCGCGCCGCCAACCCCGTCTATAGGGAGCGCCTCTCGGAGCGTGGCGCAGCCTGGTAGCGCACTTGACTGGGGGTCAAGGGGTCGCAGGTTCGAATCCTGTCGCTCCGACCATTATCGGACGAGAAATACGGCCCCCAGCCGGTTTCCGAAGGAAGGCCAAGCCCTTTCGGGCAAAGAACCACAGGCAACACGCCGTGTTCGGGGCCGCCTCCCTGTAAGGAGGCGGGCGTCGGGGTCATCAAAAGGCCTGGCCGGGCTCAAGCGGGGTTCAAGAGCCATCCGCGCCAACCGGCGGAAGATGCTCGGTTCTGCTTCACGGATCGGATTGATCGGACCCGGTCGAGCGTCGCCGAACCCGGTGCACAGCGTTCGATGAGCTTGCTTCATGGCTCGCCAGCGGTTAGGCATTCGCCCCATCGATCTCTTGGGGAAGAGTTCAACATCATGGGCATTTTCAGCGCGCTTTTTGGGGGTCGCAAGAAGGCTGCGCCACCGGGACCCCTCGCGGCGATTCAGGCCATGATCGATTCAGGTCTGGTCAGTATTGCCGCACAGCCGCGAAACAATGCGCTCGACCTGAAAGATGGCAAGATCAAACGGCTGTATGTCTTTTTGATCGACCATGATTATCCAGGCGGATCAGCGGCGATGCACAATGCCGTGTTCGCGCATTATCGGCTGCCCTATCGTAGCTGCTTCATGATTGGCGATCCCGCGCGCGTGGCCGATATCGTGGCCGGGCTACGCTCGTGCGCCATCTATAGTGGGGGCGGTGCCGGATCGGGCTTCAAGGACAAGATCGCCCCCTCGCTCGACAGCCTGGCCCCGTCGGCCAAGGTGATCGGGAGCGTAAACGTGGTGGCGCGAGAAGCGGGCGGGTTCGTCGGCCATAACACGGATGGGATCGGCTTCGTCGCCGGGCTGCTCAACGAGTATCCGAAATGCGTCGCAGGCAAGAAGGTCGTCATTCTTGGCGCGGGCGGTACCGCGCTGCCGATTTCCTATGAGCTCGCCAAGCAACGCCCCAGCGAAGTCGTGATCGTCAACCGCACCGTCGCCAAGGGCCAGGTCATCGCCGACCTGATCGCACCGATGACCCGCGCCCGGGCCGTTGGCGAAGACGTGCTCGGTGACGAGCTCGCGACGGCCGGACTGGTGGTCAACACATCAAACAAGGGTGCGCAGCCGAATGAAAAATTCAGTGCCTTTGCCGCGATGACCGGCGATGTCGATGCCGACCTGGCGCAGTCGAAGGCCAATCTGGCGCGCCTGCCCCGGAAAGCGATCGTGGCCGACATCCTCCTCGAAGACCTGCCGCTGACGCTGAAACTGGCGCGCGAGGCCGGCAACCGCACCCATTCGGGCAAGCACATGAATCTGTTCCAGGCAGCACCCGCCTTCAAGATCCTGACCGGGCTCGACAAGCCGGATCGGGTGCTGCTCGGCATCATGCGCAAGGCGGTTGCATGACCAGTGCCGCCAGGGCCAGTGCACGACACGCAGACTTTATGTCGCCGCTGGAAATGCCCCGCGACGAGATGGCGTTTCGCCGTCCGTATGAATCCATGCTGCTCGCGCAGTCGTTGACGACCGTGTTCCGTCCGGGCGACCGGCTATGGCCCAGGTGGCGCGGATATAAGCCCGGCGAAATCGTCACCGCGCGGGTGATCGCCCAACCGGGATCGGACGCGCTTGGCATTCCACCCGATTTCACGCCCACCCGCATTCTGATCGAGATCGCGAACATCAAGGTGCTCCCAATCGAGGCCCTCTCGGCGGATGACTTTGTCGGTTCGTCGCTCGATGTGCATGACGCGGCATCGCTGATCGCCCACCTGGTCGAGATCTATGGGCAGCCACTATCGGCATTTGGCGATGTGGTGACGGCGATTCGGTTCGCCTATCTGGACCACGAGTGATTTCGCCGACTGCCGCAGTCTGATTCGCGGACCACCCGACCCTCTTTCCGTGACCGCCGCCAACTGGCCTGCGGGCCTTACTTCTTTCCGCCTTCGGCCCAGCTGTGCAGAGGAAGCAGTGGCAAACCCCAGGCGAGACCGGCGATGCCGTAGAAGATCAGATCGATCCACATCGACTCGGGCAGCCGGTCGCCGATCGCCACGACCGCCCAGACATAGAAGGCCAGGAAGGCCAGGGTGCCGATGGCGGCGATGAAGCGGCGTGTGCGAAGGCCCATGTCAGCGCTTCCAGCGGAACAGGAAGAAGCCCCCCAGGGCCATGATCGACGCGGCCATGGACCAGCCGACCCAGACCCAGCCGTCCATCGTCGCGACGGCGAACACCCGCACGGCCAGGAACCAGCCAGCGATGGCGGCGACGCCCGAAACCAGAGCGGTGGCGAACAGACCCCGCCGGCCGGTGGCCTGATCGGCCAGCCAGGCGAGGACGAAGGCGCCGAGGACGGCGATGACGATGTCGGCGTATTGCAAACGGCCACTCCAGACACTGCGGCGTCACGACGCCTGAAAGCGACTCGATCTCGCCGACGTCGGGGGGCATACCCCCGTCAGTCCGCGCCACCGGTTCCGCGTCGGACACTGTAACCATCGGAGCGGCGGGCGTCGAATGAAGCGTTTTGTCACGGAAGACCAGAGTCGTGCGGTCGCGGTCTGGCTGTTCGGCTGCGCAGCGCTGGTGTTCGCCATGGTGGTCGTCGGCGGGGTGACCCGTCTGACCGGATCGGGCCTGTCGATCACCGAATGGAAGCCGATCATGGGGGCTCTGCCGCCGATGAACGCGGCGGACTGGGCCGAGGCGTTCGACAAATACCGCGCCATTCCGCAGTACATCGAGGTCAACGCCGGAATGAGCCTGGCCGAATTCGAGCGTATCTTCTGGTGGGAGTGGGGGCACCGGCTGCTGGGCCGGGTGATCGGGGCGGCGTTCGCAGTGCCCTTCCTCGTCTTCCTCATCCTGCGGTGGATTCCCCGCCGCCTGATCGTGCGTTGCGCGGTGCTCCTGGGGCTGGGCGGGCTCCAAGGATTGATCGGCTGGTGGATGGTGTCCAGCGGCCTGTCCGAGCGGGTCGATGTGGCACCCGAACGTCTCACGGTCCACCTTGGGCTGGCGCTCGTGATTTTCATGGGTCTGATCTGGACGGGGCTGGAAGCGTGGCACGGGCAGGGGCGGTCTCGTCCGCCGGTGGGCTGGAGCCGGGCCGCCGCCATCCTGCTGGGCGCGATCTTTTTCCAATGCCTGCTGGGCGGGCTGGTGGCGGGGGCCAAGGCTGGTTTCGTCTATACCGACTGGCCGCTGATGAACGGCCAGGTTCTGGCCCCCGTGGCATGGGATCTCGGGGCCGTGGCCTTCCTGCACGACCAGTCGCTGGTTCAGTTCAACCACCGGATCTGGGCCTACGGCCTGCTGGTCGGCGGCACGATCTATGCGGTTCAGGCGTGGCGCCGGCGGTTGGCCGAGGGATTGGGCGTGGCCGCCGTCGCCGTCGCCGGGGCCCTGTGGCTGCAAGCGATCCTGGGCGTTATCACCCTGATGAGCTTCGTGCCGCTGTGGCTCGGTGCCCTGCATCAGGCCGGAGCGGCGCTGGTGCTGGCGGCGGCGACGGTCAACCTGTGGCTGGTGCGCCGCTCGCAGGCGCGGCTGTTTACGTCCGGACTGAGGTCCAGGGGCCTCTGATCGCGAAGGTGATCCCGGGGTACTGGATGTTGACGAACATCACCTGACCATCCGGGGAGAAGCAGGCCCCCGCGAACTCGGAGTTTCCGGTAAAGACGTTGCGGGCGATCGTATAGGCCTTGCCCTCCGGGGTAACGCCCTTGACGTGGTTGCGGACCTCGCTGGAGTAGTTGTCCTCGCACAGGATCAGGTGACCCCAAGGTGCGATGGCCAGATTGTCGACCATGTTCATCACGCGCTTGTCGGCGCTTTCGGCGAACAGTTGCAGGCGCCCGGGCCGACGGACCTCGCCACGGCCGCCCTCGGCCGGCGACGGGACATAGCGCATGACCTGGCCGGCACGGATCGCGCCGCCGGACGTGGCCGTCAGATAAAGCTCGCCCTCGCCCCAGAAAATCCCTTCACCGCGCGCCACCAGGGCCGCGCCCCTCGCATGACCTCTCTGGCGCAGGTCGCCCGCAGGGTCCTCGACGTCCTCCATGTCGATCCAGGCGATCTCACGCCAGTCGCCGACAGCCCATGAGTTGTCGCCGTGGTTGCGGGTGTCGGCACCCGGCTGGTCCTTGAAGGCCATAGCCTGCAGTCGACCGCCGTCGGCGAGCTTGCCGGGCGTGGTGGGCAGAAACCGGTAGAACAGTCCGTCATTGTCGTCTTCGGTCAGATAGACGATCCCGGTGCGCGGATCGATGCAGACCGCTTCATGATCGAACCGGCCCATCGCCTTCAACGGCAGGGGTTCGACCAGACCGGTCGCGGCGGAGGGTACTTCGAAGACCCAGCCGTGAGCCTTGCCGACGTTCGCGTCTGCGGGCGTCTCTGTGGTCTCTTCGCAGGTCAGCCAGCTACCCCAGGGCGTATGGCCACCGGAGCAGTTGGTCGAGGTTCCGGCCAAAGACAGATGCTGGCGCACCGTCCGGCGGGTTTCGAGATCGTAGACGAGGGTCGTCGTCCCGCCCGGCAAAGACCGGCCGTCCTTATAGGTGTCGAACCCCTTTGCAGCGTCCAGCAGGCCGATCCGCTCCTGATGGAAACCGCCGGGCCCCAGGTTCCTGTGCAGGGCACTGGAGCCCTTGAGCTCATGGTTGCGGACCAGGGCGACCTGGCTTCCATCCAGCGGAAAACAACCCATGCCGTCGAACTGGCCCGGCACGAACAGACCGTCGTCCATGGTGTCGCCACTCTGGGAGACCACCTGGTAAGTGAAGCCTTCGGGCAGGTCGAGCAGCCGGTTGGGGTCGGGGATCAACGGCCCGTAGCCGGGGACCTCGTTGATATAGGTCTCTTCCGTTGCGGTCGCCTGGGCCTGGACGCTGCGGGCCAAACCGGTGAAGGCAAAGGCGGCGGCCGAGCCGGCGATCAACTCTCGACGATGAGGGCGCATGGAAACTCCGGATTCTGCTGGTGGCGTTATGGCCTTGCCGGGTCCTGCGGTCATCATGGTTCTGTGACGGCGGGTGCGACCGAAGGTCAGCCCTTGAGCGCCCGCCCGGCCACCACGGCACCGGCTCCGAATTTGGCGCGCAGGGCGTCGATCGCGGTCTCGGTCTTCAGCGCGCGACCCTCCGTAGTCTCGAACAGGGAGGGGGCATCCATCGCGTCGATCACCTCGGCCATGCCGATACCGATCAGGCGATAGGGGCGGCCCAACTCAGGGGCCATCAGCGCGCGTCCGGCGGCGAACAGGGCGCGCGCCGTCTGCACCGGTTCGGGCAGGGACAGGCGGCGGGTGACGATCCTGAAGTCTGTCCGACGCAGCTTCAGCACCAGCACCCGGCTGGCTAAACCGTCCCGCCGGGCCTTGGACGCCAGCTTCTCGCAAAGGGGCCAGAGTTCCGCTTCGAGGTCCTCGGCCGTCGTCAGGTCCTCGTTGAAAGTGGTCTCGGCGCTCATTCCCTTGCGCTCATGACCCGGATTGACCGCCCGGGCGTCGCGGCCGTGGGCGAGATCGTGCAGGCGCAGGCCGGTCTCGCCGTAGCGCCGCACCAGATCGCGCAGATCGGCCGCGGCCAGATCGCCGACGGTGGCGAAACCGTCGCTGGTCAGGGCGCGACCGAACACCGGCCCGACGCCCGGCAGGATACGGACCGGTCGGGGGGCCAGAACCGTCTGCGCCTCCGAACCCAGCACCGAGAAGCCGCGCGGCTTGTCCATCTCCGAGGCGACCTTGGCCAGGAACCGGTTAATCGCCAGGCCGATCGAGACAGTCAGGCCGGTGTCGTCCTCGATCTGCTTCTGCAGCCGGACCAACTGCCAGGCCGGCGGGCCGCCATTGAGTCGCTCGGTGCCCGCCAGGTCGATCCAGGCCTCGTCCAGCGACAGGGTCTGGACCAGCGGCGTCAGCCTGCCGACCGCGCCGAATATGGCCTCGCTGGCGGCGATGTATTTGCGGAAATCCGGCTTGATCACGACCGCGTCGGGACAGGCCTTCAGCGCCTTGAACATCGGCATGGCCGAGCCGACGCCCGATTGGCGCGCGATATAGCAGCAGGTCGAGACCACGCCGCGCCTTCCGCCGCCGACGATCACCGGCCTGTCGCGCAGTTCGGGCCGGTCGCGCTTCTCCACCGAAGCGTAGAAGGCGTCGCAGTCCAGATGGGCGATGGTCAGCTGGTCCAGTTCGTCGTGACAGACGATCCGGCGCGACCCGCACCCGCCGCACCGCTCGACCTTGCGATCGCCGGTCCACAGGCAGTCTCGGCAGATGGCGCGGATCGGCACGGCGGGTCCTGACGGGAGGCTTCACCCCAACTTAAGACTGGTCGGGCCAAAGTGCACGAAGAAGGCGACAAGCCTCCGTGCAGCCCGCAACCAGAGGCAACCAGGCCAGGTGATGATGTCCAAGAAAGTCCTCATCGTCGAGGATAACGAGCTGAACATGAAGCTGTTTCATGATCTGCTCGACTCGCAGGGCTACGAGACGCTGCAGACCCGCGAGGGGCTGCAGGCGCTGGCCTTGGCGCGCCTGCACAAGCCCGACCTGATCCTGATGGATATCCAGCTGCCCGAGATCAGCGGTCTGGAAGTCACCAAATGGCTGAAGGACGACGAGGAGCTGAGTCATATCCCCGTGGTCGCCGTCACCGCCTTCGCCATGAAGGGCGACGAGGAGCGGATCCGCCAAGGCGGCTGCGAGGCCTATATCTCCAAGCCGATCTCGGTGATGCATTTCCTCGACGTCGTCCGGAAGCACCTGGGATAGACGGGGATGACGGCGCGCATTCTTGTCGTGGACGATGTCGAGCCCAACGTCCGCCTGCTCGAAGCCAAGCTCACCCTTGAATACTATGAGGTGCTGACTGCCCACGACGGCGCGACGGCCCTGCAGATCGCCGCCGACGAGCGCCCGGACATGATCCTGCTGGACGTGATGATGCCGGGCATGGACGGGTTCGAGACCTGTCGCCGGTTGAAGGCCGATCCGGTGACCCGGCACGTGCCGGTGGTACTGGTCACCGCGCTGGACGGGCGCGAGGACAAGATAAAGGGGCTGGACGCCGGGGCCGACGACTTCGTCACCAAGCCGATCGACGACGTCATACTGTTCGCCCGGGTCCGCTCCCTGCTGCGGCTGAAGGCCGTGATGGACGAGTTGCGCGAGCGCGAGGAGAGTGGGCGCAAGCTGGGCGTCGATACCGACGGCGCCGGCCGGCTGCGCGGCTCAGGCGGCCGGGTGCTGATCGTCGACGACAACGAGCGCCAGGCCCAGAAGATCGTCGACCAGTTGGCCGCCGAGCATCGTCCGGTCGTCGAAGCCGACCCCGCGGCGGCCCTGATCGCCGCGCGCGGGCCGATCGACCTGATGATCGTCAACGTCTCCAGTTCCGGCTTCGACGGCCTGCGGTTCGTAGCCCAGTGCCGGTCGTCCGAGGCATCGCGCCGCACGCCGGTGCTGGCTATCGTCGATCCGGCGGACCGGCCGCGGCTGCTGAAGGCGCTGGAGCTGGGCGTCAACGATATCCTGCCGCGCCCCGTCGATCCGGAGGAGCTGGCGGCCCGGGCGCGCACCCAGATCAAGCGCAAACGCTATTCCGACTTCCTGAAGCAGAAGCTGGACTACAGCCTCGAGATGGCGGTCACCGACGCCCTGACCGGCCTGCATAACCGCCGCTATATGGCAGGCCAGCTCCAGGCCCTGATGAGCCGGGCGGGGCAGGGCGGCGATCCGGTGGCCGTGCTGGTCATGGATATCGACCACTTCAAGCTGGTCAACGACGGCTTCGGCCACGACGCGGGCGACGAGGTCCTGCGCGAGTTCGCGGTCCGGCTGGCGACCAATGTCCGGGCCATCGACCTGCCGTGCCGGTTCGGCGGAGAGGAGTTCGTCGTCGTCATGCCGGGTGCCAGCCTGGAGGACGCGCGGCGAGTCGCCGACCGCATCCGCCGCGACGTCGGAGCCCAGCCCTTCCCGATCATGAACGGGGCCGAGGCCCTGACCATCACCGTCTCCGTCGGCGTGGCCTCCAGCGCCGGCGACCTCGACACGCCCGAGGCCCTGTTGAAGCGGGCCGACGAGGGCGTTTACGAGGCCAAGGCCCGAGGGCGGAACCAGGTCATCGCCCGGGCGGCTTGAGGCAAACGAGAACCGCGAACGTCGTTGAGGATGGCGGAAGCGGTAACGTTGCCCACCTTTCTGGCTGGGTGTGCCAATCCTGCGCGGCCAATCGAGCTGGTTCAGCGCCCTCTTCCGGGTCATGAACCCCCTGATGCCATCTGGGCCGCCAGATTGCGCAGGTCGCGCTCGATCTCACCGAGCGTCGCCGAGCCGTAGCCGTCCGGATCCCCGGCGCGACCGCGATAGGCCGCCGATTGCACCGTGAGGGACTCGATCAGGTCGGGCAAGGATCCGGCTTTTCGAACCACCTCGAGGGCGACGCCATAGGCCTGCAGGACATCCTGTCCGACATTGTGACCGTCAGGTCCGGTCCAGTAGCTGGAGTTCAGCCGTTCGTTCGCATCCGCCAGCTGCCGGGCGAGGATCAGGATGATCCGGCCCCGAAGACGACGAAGCGGCCCGCCTGAGAGGCTCAGGCCAAGGGCGGAGCTCGTCTCCTTCATCGCGGACATCATCGGTTGCGACGGTCGCTTGGGACTGGCCTCGCAGGCCTCTCGCCGGGACTCCTGAATGGCGCGGCGCAAACGCTGCGTCTTCAGCCAGTTGAACATCAGCGTCCCCCCACGCCAGGCCCACACGGGCTCCCGACGGACTATGAGTCATTGTCGGCCCGTCGTCAGCCCCAATGATCCGGTCAACGGGTGCCGGGCGAACCCGATCACCGAACCGTCTGCTCGCTGTGCCGATACCCCAAAGCAAAACGCCCGGCCTTGCGGCCGGGCGTTTCATGAATCGGTCCGGGACAAGATCCTACTTGATCTTGCCTTCCTTGAACTCGACGTGTTTGCGCACGACCGGGTCGTATTTCTTGACGACCATCTTTTCGGTCATCGTGCGGGCGTTCTTCTTGGTGACGTAAAAGAAGCCGGTGTCGGCCGTGGAGTTCAGGCGGATCTTGATTGAAGCCGGTTTGGCCATCGGAATTACCTTTGCGACGGCGAAAGCCGCTAAAATGAGAGGCGCGGAACATACTCAGGCGCGACCGGAAGTCAACGGGCGCGGCGTTTGCCGTTGTGACGGCGCGCCAAAGGGGTAGGGTCGCCCGATGAAACACCTCGCCGTCGCCGTCGCCGTCGCCGCCCTTTCCCTGACCGGCTGCGCCACGGCCCCGCAACTCGCCGGCCCGCAGGATGGCTTCATGGCCAATCTCAACGCCCTGTGCGGACAGCGTTTCGAGGGCCGGGTGGTGACCACCGACCCGGCCGATGCCGACTTCGCCGGCAAGCGGCTGCTGATGCATGTACGGGACTGCTCCGCCGAAGAGGTGCGCATTCCGTTTTCGGTCGGCGAGGACCGCTCCCGGACCTGGGTGATCACCCGAACCGCGAGCGGTGTCCGCCTCAAGCATGACCATCGCCACGCCGACGGGACCGAGGACGCGGTCAGCCAATATGGTGGCGACACCGCCACGGTGGGCACGACCGGGCGTCAGGCCTTTCCCGTCGATCCGTTCTCGAAGGACCTGTTCACCCGCGAAGGCCGGACGGTGTCCAACACCAATGTCTGGGCCGTCGAAGTCCTGCCGGGCGACATTTTCGCCTATGAACTGCGCCGGGCGAACCGGCATTTCCGGGTGGAGTTCGATCTCGGCCGCCCGGTCGCTCAGTAGGCCTCAGCCGGCCGGCTCGAACACGCCGCAGGAGATGCGCGCGCCGGCCCCGCCGATCGGCTGGCTGACGTGGTCGTCCGCGTTGGCGTGGACGACGAACGACAGGCCGTCAGCGTCCAGCAGATCCATGCCGCCCATGCCGAGGCCCGACCCGGCCAGATAGACCTCGGCCCGGGCCGTCCCGTCGGCCGCCGCCCAGATGTTCTGCAGATCGCCCAGGTCCGGGCCGCCGTTGGTGTTCAGCAGGCCGTGGGGTCGTGCCTCGGTATGGTTCAAATGGGCACCGGCAGAGGTGAAGCCGGGACCCTCGCACTGGCCGACGGCATGCAGGTGCACGCCGTGCCAGCCAGCCGGCCAGCCAAGGCCCTCGACCCGCAGCAACACGCCACGCGGGCCGAGGAAGGCCGTGACGCTGCCAGCGTCGACGCCTTGGGCGGTCTTCAACGTGGCCCGTGCGACCGGTGCCGGCGCCGGCGAGGCGAGAGCCGGGGCGGGGAGCGGTGTCTGGGCCACGGCCCCCGTGCAGCCCACGATCAGCGGGGCCATCAGGCAGGCGGCGAGGTGGAGGTTGCGCATGGTCGTAAATCCCTGTCTCGACGGAGCGTTTTCGAGGGCGTTCGCTTTGCCACGACGGCCCACGGATGCTAGAAAACCTGTTCGCGGATCACGTTCCGATTCCGGCCATTTAAAGCCTGATTTCCTTGACTGACGACAGCCATACCGACGCACTTCCCCCGGCAGCGGGCGGCGGTGGCGGCGACATCTCCACAATCACCATCGAAGACGAGCTGAAGCGCTCGTATCTCGACTACGCCATGAGCGTGATCGTGTCCCGCGCCCTGCCGGACGCGCGCGACGGGCTGAAACCCGTTCACCGCCGCATCCTGTATTCGATGTACGACCTGAAGATGACGCCGGAGCGGCCCTATTCCAAATGTGCCCGGGTCGTCGGCGATGTGCTGGGCCGGTTCCACCCGCACGGTGACGCCTCGGTCTATATGGCGCTGGTGCGCATGGCCCAGCCGTTCTCGATGGGGCTGATGCTGGTCGACGGCCAGGGCAATTTCGGCTCGGTCGACGGCGATATGCCGGCCTCCATGCGCTATACCGAGGCCCGGATGGCCCCGGCGGCGGCGGCCCTGCTGACCGACATCGACAAGGACACGGTCGATTTCCAGCCGAACTACGACGAGAAGGAGCTGGAGCCCGTCGTCCTGCCGGCGCGGATCCCCAACCTGCTGGTCAATGGCGCGGGCGGCATCGCCGTCGGCATGGCCACCAACATCCCGCCGCATAACCTCGGCGAGATCATCGACGCCTGCGTGGCCCTGCTGGACGATCCGGCCATCGCCGACGATACCCTGCTGGACATCGTGCCCGGTCCCGACTTCCCGACCGGTGGCGAGATCATGGGCCGCAGCGCGCCGCGCAACGCCCTGCGCGACGGCCGGGGTTCGGTCATTGTGCGCGGCCAGGCGACGATCGAGACGATCCGCAAGGACCGCGAGGCCATCGTCGTCACCCAGTTGCCCTATCAGGTCAACAAACAGACCCTGATCGAACGCATCGTCGAAATGGTCCGCGAGAAGCGGATCGAGGGCATTTCCGACGTCCGCGACGAGTCCGACCGCGACGGCATGCGGATGGTGATCGAACTCAAGCGAGACGCGTCCGGCGATGTGGTGCTGAACCAGCTATGGCGATTCACGGCCATGCAGAGCTCGTTCGGCGTCAACATGCTGGCGCTGAACCACGGTCGGCCGATCCAGATGGGCCTGCGCCAGCTGCTGGAAGCCTTCCTCGAGTTCCGCGAGGAGGTCGTGGTTCGTCGGGTCAAGTTCGAACTGGCCAAGGCCCGCGACCGCGGTCACGTGCTGGTCGGTCTGGCCGTGGCCGTGGCCAATATCGACGAGGTCATCCACATCATTCGCAGCTCCACGGACCCGGCCGAGGCGCGCGAGCGGCTGCAGGGCAAAAGCTGGCCGGTGGGCGACATGATCGCCCTGATCGAGCTGATCGCCGACCCGCGCTCGATGCTGGTCGACGGCGACAAGCTGAACCTGACCGACGAACAGGCCCGCGCCATCCTGGGCCTGACGCTGTCCCGCCTGACGGGTCTCGGCCGCGACGACATCTTCGCCGAGGCGCGTGGGCTGGCCGACACCATTCAGGGCCATCTGACCATCCTGTCGGACCGGGCCAACATCATCGCCATCATCCGCGAAGACCTGCTGCTGGTGAAGGGCGAATTCGCCGTGCCACGCCGTACCCTGATCGGCGACGGCGATTTCGAGCTCGAAGACGAGGACCTGATCCCGCGCGAGGACATGGTCGTGACCGTGACCCACGGCGGCTACGTCAAGCGGGTGGCGCTGAACGCCTATCGGACCCAACACCGCGGCGGCAAGGGCAAGTCGGGCATGACGATGAAGGACGAGGACGCGATCGTCGGCGTCTTCTCCGTCTCGACCCACACGCCGGTGCTGTTCTTCGCCACCAACGGCAAGGCCTACAAGTTGAAGACCTGGCGGCTGCCGCTGGGTGGGCCGACGTCGCGCGGCAAGGCCTTTGTCAATCTGCTGCCGATCGAGCCGGGCGATTCGATCATGAACGTCCTGCCCCTGCCGGAAGACGAGGCGGACTGGGCCAACTACGACATCATGTTCGCCACCCGCTCCGGCGACGTGCGCCGCAACAAGCTCAGTGACTTCGCCACCGTCAACCGGGCCGGCAAGATCGCCATGAAGCTGGAAGACGGCGACCACATGGTCGGCGTCGCCCTGTGCACCGCCGAGGACGACGTCATGCTGACGACCGCCCTGGGTCGCGCCATCCGCTTCAAGGCCGACGACGTCCGGGTGTTCAAGGGCCGGGATTCGACGGGCGTGCGCGGCGTCCGCCTGCAGAAGGACGACGCGGTCATCTCCATGGCCGTGCTCGGCCGCGTCGACGCGACGCCGGACGAGCGCGCGGCCTATGTCAAACACGCCACCGCCATGCGCCGCGCCACCGGAGAGGGCGAGGACGTGACGACCACACCGGTCGAGGCGGACGATGAGGTCACCGGCGATGCCATCCTCGGCGTCGAGCGGATCGCCGAACTGGGGGCCGCCGAACAGTTCATCCTGACGGTGACCGAGACGGGCTTTGGAAAACGCTCTTCGGCCTACGAATACCGCCGGACCGGCCGGGGCGGTCAGGGTCTGACGGCCCATGGCCTCGGCGGTCGGGCCGGGACGCGTCTCACGGCGTCATTCCCGATCGAGGACGGCGATGAACTGCTGCTGGTCACCTCGCGTGGTCAGATGATCCGCACCCCGGTCGGCCAGGTCCGCATCGTCGGCCGCACCAGCCAGGGCGTCACCATCTTCCGTACCGCCGAGGGCGAGAAGGTGGTGTCCGTGGAGCGGTTGCCGGACAGCGGTGGGGACGGTGAGATCGAGAGGAGCGATGAGGGCGGAGCTTCCTGAATTCAGCCCGTCAACCGCTCAACCAATGCCCCCAGGCCGACCGCTTCCGCGCGGTCGGCCAGCCGGTGATCCAGCGTGACCATCTGTACGCCTCGCGTCTCGGCGAGGGCCAGATAGGCTGCGTCATAGGCCGAAAATCGATGGGCCGCAGCGAGCGCGAAGGCACGGCCGGCCAGGTCGTCCATCGGCGCCAGCTCGGAAACGAAATCCCTCACCGACGCGACGGCCTTTTCCCCGACCTCGACCGAAGCCTCGCCACGCCAGACTTTTTTGGCGGCGATACTCGCCAGTTCGATGCACAACAAGTCCGGTGCGATCAGGCGCAGATCCTCACCCAGCCACACGCGCGCCGATCTGGACGCCGTCTCATTGAAGAAAGCCGCGCCCAACACCGATGCGTCAACGACGCGATCAACGCGCATCGCGATCCTCGCGAATCAGATCGACGCTCGTAGCGGATGAGGGGGTGGTGTGGGCGGCAAACCAATCGAGGGTTGCCTCGCGACGAGCCTTTGCAGCCTGGTTGATGAACACCGCCATAGCGGCTCCCAGATCGAACCCGTTCTCCTCGGCGATATCCTCAAGCATCCGGAGTGCCGTGGGCTTGAGGGCGTCGATGCGCACGACGAGATCACCGGCCACGACAGTCGATACGATGTCATGTTTCGAAAACGTCACCTGATCGCGATTGAAGTCCAAAGTCGCCTTGCGACCTGCTCTCAGCCAGGCCTTGGCCTGACTGTGGGTGTCTGTATTCGCCCACCACTGGCGGCGATGGTCACCCTTGGCCGACGGCGGAAGGGGGCGGCCCAGCACGCGTTCTATGTCATTGTAGTTCAGGGTCACGATCGGGGCGGCCGTCCGGGCGAGGAAGGATTCGAGTGGAGCATAAACGGTCATTGACGTACCTGTCTGTATCTGAGGTATCTATAAACATGATACATAGTCTTTTTGTCAAGCTACATTAGTTCCGTTGACCCCTGTCCCCGTTCGGGTGATCCATGAGCATGGCTCTCCAAATTGCCATCGACGGCCTGCCTGCCACGACGGAAATTCTGACCCAGCTCGCCTTGGTCAACTACGGTGCCTACACCTCGTTCCGCGTCGAGGACGGTGCCGTGCGTGGCCTGGACCTGCATCTGGCGCGGCTGGAGGCCTCGGCCGTGGAGCTGTTCGGTGAGGCGGTCGGCGAGGCCAGCCTGCGCGAGATGATGCGGCGCGCGGTGGCCGACCGTGACGCGTGCTGGCTGAGGGTCAGTCTGTTCTCGTCCGCCCTCGGCGCGCGAACGCCCGACTGGCAAGGGGTGCCCCAGGTCATGACTGCGGTCTACCCGCCGGGTTCGCCGCTGGCGCAGTCCCTGCGGCTGCAGGTCCAGACCTATGCCCGCGAGGCGGCGCATCTGAAACACGCCGCCACCTTCGGCCTGATCCGCGCGCGCCGCGCTGCGCGGGCCGCGGGATTCGACGACGCCCTGTTCGTCTATCCGGACGGCCGGGTGTCGGAGGGCAGTCTGTGGAACATCGGGCTGGTGCGAGGCGAGCATGTCACCTGGCCCCGTGCCCCCATGCTATCCGGCGTAACCCAGTCCCTCCTGCAAAACGGGTTGGAGCGGGTCGGGCTGACGGGCGGGGCCGAGCCGGTCGCACGGACGGATCTGGATCGCTTCGACGCGGCCTTCATCTGCAACAGCGCGACCCCGGCCTGCGCCGTGTCAGCCATCGGCGAGCGGGTGCTGGCGACCGCGCCCGATCTGATCGAACGGCTGCATGCGGCATGGGCTTCCAACCCGGCGCAGGCGATCTAGGCCATCCCGTTCGCACCTGCTAGACCGCTGGAAAGGCGGGGGAGTAGCGCCATGCGCATCGGCCTGTATCCGGGCACATACGACCCCGTCACCAACGGGCATATGGACATCATTGGGCGGGCCGTGAAGCTGGTCGATCGGCTGGTGATCGGCGTGGCCCGCAATGACGACAAGGGGCCGATGTTCACCACCGACGAGCGGGTCGGGATGGTGCGGGCCGAAGTCGCGGGTCTGGGCGCGCGGGTCGAGGTCCGGCCCTTCTCCAGCCTGCTGATGCATTTCGCCGAGGAGCTGGACGCCAGCATCATCGTGCGTGGCCTGCGGGCGGTCGCCGACTTCGAATACGAATTCCAGATGACGGCCATGAACCAGCGCCTCAATGCCGACATCGAGACGGTTTTTCTGATGGCCGACCCGCGCCACCAGGCGATCGCCTCGCGGCTGGTCAAGGAAATCGCTCGTCTGGACGGCGCGATCGACAGTTTCGTCAGTCCCGCAGTCGCCGAAATGGTGCGGGCCAGGGTCAAGGAATAGAATGAGTTTCAGGATCGTCACGGCCGGCGCGTTTTCGCTGGTGCTCCTCTCCGTCGCCGGTCCGGTCGCGGCCCAGGCCCCCGCCGCCGACGCCGGATGGCGCACCGTGGCCCCCGAAAACCTTCTGGTCATCGATACGGCCAAGGGACGGGTGCTGGTCGAGCTGGAGCCGCGAATGGCACCCCAGGCGGTCGGGCGGGTCCGGACGCTGGCGGATCAGGGCTTTTACGACGGCCTCAAATTCCACCGCGTGCTTGACGGATTCATGGCGCAGACCGGCGATCCGCTCGGAACCGGCGGCGGCGGCAGCGACCTGCCCGATCTGGCCGGGGAATTCGCCTTTCGGCGCGGCCGCGACGCGGGGTTCACCAGCGTGATCATGGGGTCGACCGGCCAGCAGGGCCTGATCGGTTCGGTACCGGTGATCACCCAGCCGGACGCCCAGATGATGGTCACCGCCGACTTCAAGACCGCAGCCTATGGCCTGTTCTGCTCCGGCGTGGCCGGCATGGCTCGCACTGGCGAGAACCCGGACAGCGCCAACAGCCAGTTCTTTCTGATGATGGCCCCAAACGACACCCTGAACGGAAGCTATACGCCGTTCGGCCGCGTGGTCGCCGGGCTTGACGTGGTCAATGCGCTGAAGAAGGGGTCGCAGGCCGAGAATGGCCGGGTGACCGATCCGGACATCATGGTCCGTACCCGCACGGCCGCCGCCATGCCGGAGGGCCAGCGGCCGTCGGTCCGGGTGATGAACACCGGCACCCCGGCCTTCGCGTCCCTGCTTGAGCGGACCCGGACCGAGCTGGGTCCCCGGTTTACGATTTGCGACATTCAGCCTCCGGTCGAGGTCGTCGGCGGCTGATCCACCTTGGGAGAGATGAATGAAGCGGATCCTTGTCGCAGCAGCCTTGCTGACCTTGGCCGGTGCGCCGGCCCTGGCCCAGGACGCCGGCGGTGTGCCCCCGCCGCAGACCCCGCGGACAACCGTTCCGGCGGCTGAATGGCGGACCGTCCTTGCCGAAAACCTGCTGGTCATCGACACGACGCGCGGCCGCATAATGGTCGAACTGACCCCGGAGGTCGCGCCTCTTCATGTCGAGCGCATCCGGCTTCTGGCCGGGCGCGGCTTCTACGACGGCGTGCCGTGGCACCGGGTGATCGACTGGTTTATGGCCCAGACCGGCGATCCGCTGGGTAATGGCGAGGGCCAGAGCCCCTATCCGGACCTGAAGGGCGAGTTCACCTTCCGCCGCGAACCGACCCTGCCCTATGCCGCCGTCGCGGAACCGTCCGGCGCGCGCGTCGGGTTCTTCCATTCGCTGCCGGTGCAGACCCAGCCAGATTCGGCCTTCGCCCTGACAGCCGACGGCAAGGTCCACGCCTGGGGACTTTACTGTCCGGGCGTGGCGGGCATGGCGCGGGACGAGGGCAACGATACCGCCAACAGCCAATTCTTCATCATGCGCCAGTCCTATCCGGCGCTCGACAAGCGCTATTCGATCTGGGGCATGACGGTTTCGGGACTGGACGTCGTGCGCAGCCTGACGGTCGGCGACGGCGAAAACGGCATGATGGCCACGGCCGAGCCCGACCGGATGACGCGGGTGCGGGTTGCGGCGGCGATCCCGGAGGACGAGCGACCGTCGGTCCAGGTGCTGGCCACCGACTCGCCGCGATTCCGCGCCCTGGTCGAGTCCTCTCGCGCGGCGCGTGGCGCGGATTTCTCGGTCTGCGATATATCGTTGCCGGTTCAGGTCGCCGGCGGCTGACCGTTCTTGCCGCGGCGCCGGCGACGCCTCGGCTTCCGGTCCGCGCGCATCTGTTGCAGCAACAGGCCTTCGCGCAGGCCGCGATCGGCGACGCGCACCCGTTCCGACGGCCAGGCCCGCTGGATGGCTTCCATGATCGCGGCTCCGGCCAGGACCAGATCGGCCCGGTCCGGCCCGATGCAGGATTCCGCCGCCCGCCCAGTCGGGCCGAGGCGTTTCAGCGTGTTCGCGGCGGCCTCACAGTCGGCCCGCGTCATCCACAGGCCGTCGACCAGGTTCCGCTGATAGCGGCGCAGGCCCAGATGAATGCCCGCGAGACTGGTGATCGCCCCCGAGGTCCCGACCATATGGGCGCGGCCGGCGACGAACAACTCGCGCAGGGCCGGGTTCACCGGGGCCTCGGCGATGGCCTGGCCCATGTCGGCCACCATGGCCTCGTACCACGCGTCCAGCGATCCCTCTGGCTCGGGGTGCCGCTCTGCGAGGGTGACAACGCCGACCGGTGCCGACATCCAGCCCTGCAGCACGAACTCATCGCCAGTCTTCTTCAGCCAGCTCAGCTCGGTCGAGCCGCCTCCGACATCCACCACCAAAACCGCCTCGGCCGACCGGTCGAATAGATTCAGGCAACCCTCGACGGCCAGTCCAGCCTCTTCAACGGGATCGATGATCCGCAGTTTCAGCCCCGTGCCGACCCGGACGCGTTCGATAAAGGCGGCTC
>Ga0105044_10001507_pt1 | contig 31228 bp, 26 predicted proteins | sample MAT01_FD_78092 | JGI IMG/M metagenome (GOLD analysis project Ga0105044, IMG submission 78092) | Freshwater microbial communities from Lake Fryxell liftoff mats and glacier meltwater in Antarctica - MAT-01 | ecosystem: Environmental > Aquatic > Freshwater > Ice > Liftoff microbial mat | place...
CCAGGCCGAGTCTCGGACTCGAGCGCATCGCAGGCGGGCGCGTCCCGGCATTCACACGGTGACGAACGCCCGTCGCGATCTTCGGCGCGAACCCGCTGAGGAATCGAGCATCGAATCATGATTCGGCGTACATCGACTACCGACCCGCCCGCCCTTGTCCGTGCCGCAGATGGCGAGAGCGATGGAGCCTGCGCTGGGTGGTCGCGCCAACAGCTCGCACAGGCCGAGTCTCGGATTCGAGCGCATCGCAGACGGGCGCGTCCCGGCACTCACACGGCGACGAACGCCCGTCGCAATCCTCTGCGCGACCCCGCTGAGGAATCGAGCATCGAATCACGATTCGGCGCACATCGAATGCCGACTCGACCCCTTGTGTCCGTGCCGCGGATGGCGAGAGCGCTGGAGCCTGCGCTGGGTGGTCGCGCCAACAGCTCGCGCAGGCCGAGTGTCGGCTTCGAGCGCATCGCAGGCGATACGCGTCCCGACACTCACACCGTGACGAGCGTTCGCCAGAATCGTCTGCGCAAACCCGCTGAGGCAGACCGATGTCCTCCGCCCAGACAGCTCATCCGGCTGCCTTCACGGAACGCGCGTCGACTGCGCCCGTGCGCAGGACAGCACTTCGGAGCGCGACGCCGGTGAGGCTCGTGATTCATCCGGGCTGAGGGCGCGGAGGCATCGGAGCTCGCGCTCCCCAGTCCGGGTGGCGTCGCTTTCGTGACGCATCGGCCCTGAACTCTCCACGGGCTCGTAGAGCCCGCGCGCGGCGACCCGATCCCGTCACGCGCGCGCGACAACCGCCGGAGGTCGCCGTCGCCAGCACCACGACGATTCGCGCGTCCGTCGCTATGATCCTCGCCCTCGAAATGGCAGGACGGAGGCTCGCGACGTGACGGAAACCCGATTGCAGGACCTGAGGATCGATCGTGGCGAAGGCAGTCGCCCGAAGCGGCGCACGCGCCCCTGGTGGGTGAAGTGGCTGGTGCTCTTGGTCCTCCTCGGTGCGGTCGGGTACTTCTTCCGCGACCGGCTCGCCGACGTCGGCGTACCCGTCGTGAAGGTCGAACGCGTCACCGAGCGCACGGCGTCCGCCGTCGCCGCGGCGACCGGAGCGTCGGCGAACGGGTACGTCGTGGCGCGCACGCGCGCAGCGCTCTCGGCCGACACGCCGGGGCGCATCGTCGAGCTCAACGTGACCGAGGGCTCGGTCGTGAAGAAGGGCGACGTCGTCGCGCGGCTGTTCGCGGAGGAGTACGCGGCCGCCGTGCGCCGGGCCGAGGCGGACATCAACGTCGCCGAGCGCGGAGTCGACGTGGCCATCGCGAACGTCGCGTCGGCGCGGAGCGAGCTCGACACACTGCGAGCGAACGTCGACGCGTCGCGCGCGGACGTCTCCTCGGCGAACGCGTCGCTGTCGCTCGCGACGCTGACCTTCGAGCGCGCCGTCAAGTTGCTCGAAACGGGCGTCGACACCGCCGATCGGCGCGACCGGGCGCAACGCGACCTGCTCGACGCGCAGGCGATGGAGCAGGGATTCTCGGCGCGCGTGCGGTCGTCGGAGATGAGCCTGGCGCAGGGCGAAGCGCGCCTCGTGGCGTCGGAGACCGGCGTTCCCGAAGCTCGCGCGCGCGTGGCCGCGGCGGTCGCTTCGCGCGATCTGGCGCAAGCGACGCTCGACAAGACGAACGTGCGCGCACCGTTCGACGGCATCGTCGTGCTGAAGGACGCCGAAGTCGGCGAGGTCGTCAGCCCGAACTCGCAGGGCGGCTCCAACGCGCGCGGCTCCGTCGTGACGATGGTCGATTTCGCAACGCTCGAGGTGCAGGCCGAAGTGCCCGAGACCTCGCTCGCGTCGGTGGTGCTCGGCGCCGAGGCGCGCATCTACCTCGATGCGGCGCCGGAGAAGTTCTACGCCGGCCGCGTGGACCGCATCTGGCCGACCGCGAACCGCACGAAAGCGACGGTCGAAGTGCGCGTGGCCTTCGAGCAGCGTGACGACAAGCTGCGGCCCGAGATGGGCGTGCGCGTCGTGTTCGCGGCGAGCGCAGATCCGAACGCGGCCGGGCCCGATGGCGGCCTGCCGGTCGAGGCGCGCATCCTCGTCTCGCAGGACTGCATCGTGAAGAGCGGCGCGAAGCCGGCGGTCTTCGTGCACGAGAGCGGCATCGTACGGCGTCGCCAGGTCGAGCTCGGATCCGAGCGCGCTGGACGCGTGGTCGTGTTGAAAGGCCTCGCCGCGGGCGAGGAGGTCGTGCGCGCGCCCGCTGCCGGGCTGGAGGACGGAGCGCGCGTCCGGCTGGAAAAGGCCGCGAAATGAGCCTCGAATCGTCGAACGTAACGGAATCCGCGGACAGGAACCGCTCATGACGCAGAACCCGATGATCCGCCTGCGCGGCGTGACGAAGATCTACACGCGCGGCGGCGAGACGCTCACCGTGCTGGATAAGCTCGACCTCGACATGGAACAGGGCGGTTTCTACGCGCTCATGGGTCCGTCGGGCTCGGGCAAGACGACGCTGCTCAACCTGATCGGCGGCCTCGACAAGGGCGACGCCGGCTCGGTGGAGATCGAGGGCGAGAACATCTCGGCCATGGATGGGCCCGAGCTCGCCGCGTGGCGCGCGGAGAAGGTCGGGTTCGTGTTCCAGGGCTTCAACTTGATCCCCGTGCTGACGGCACAGGAGAACGTCGAGCTGCCGCTGCTCTTGACGAAGCTCTCGCGCAAGGAGCGTCACGAGCATGCGCGGCTCGCGCTGGAGCTGGTCGGCCTCGACGACCGCCGCGGACACCGTCCGTCGCAACTGTCAGGCGGTCAGGAACAGCGCGTCGCGATCGCCCGCGCGCTCGTCACGGATCCGAAGCTCATTCTTGCGGACGAACCGACGGGCGACCTCGATCGTAAGTCGGCGGACGACGTGCTCGGACTCTTGCAGCGCCTGAACCGCGAGTACAAGAAGACGATTTTGATGGTGACGCACGACGCCGAGGCCGCGCAGAAGGCGCTCGCGATCGTGCACATGGAGAAGGGCGGGACGCTCGGTCGCATCGAGCGCCTCGACGCAGCCGCGGCGACCAAGCCGACGCGGAGCTGACATGGTGCCGCTGCGTCTCGTCTCGAAGAACCTGCTGAAGCACAAGCTGCGCTTCGTGCTGACCGTGCTGTCGTTGGCGGTCGCGATCTTCCTCCTGTGCGTGCTGCGCTCGCTGGTCGTCGCGCTGAACGCCGGCGTGGCCGACGCGGCCGCGAACCGCGTGATCGTGCAGTCGAAGGTAAGCCTTTTCGTCCTGATGCCGCAGTCGTACGGCCCGAAGCTCGCGCAGGTGAACGGCGTCGAGGCGCTCGTGCGCTGGAACTGGTTCGGCGGTTACTACAAGGAGCAGGCGAACTTCTTCGCGCAGTTCGCCACCGACCCGAAGGAGCTCTTCGACGTCTATCCCGAGATCTACCTGGTCGAGGGCACGAAGGAAGACTTCCTGGCGAACCAGAAGTCGTGCCTGATCGGCGCGGAAACAGCCGCCAAATACGGTTTCGAGATCGGGGACACCGTTCCGATCATCAGCCCGCTGTACCCGAAGTCCGACGGCGGAGCGTGGGACTACCAGGTCGCCGGTCTGTACCGATCCAAGAAGAAGTCGCTCGACGAGAACACGCTCTTCTTCCACTACGACTACCTGGAGAAGTCCCTCGAGGAGGGCGTCGCCATGGGTCCGAAGGACGTCGGCATCTTCGTGTTGAGGATTGCACCCGGTGCGCAGCCCGTCGACGTCATGTCCGAGGTCGACGCGATGTTCGAGAACGGTCCCCAGGCAGTGCAGGCCACGTCGGAGTCCGAGTTCCAGGCGCAGTTCGTCTCGATGGTCGGCAACGTGCCGCTGCTCGTGTCGTCGATCGGCGGCGGCGTCATGATCGCGATCCTGCTCGCCGTCCTGAACACGATGCTGATGTCGGCGCGGGAACAAACGCGCGACATCGGCGTGCTGAAAGCACTGGGATTCACCGACGGATCCGTGTTCGGGATCCTCATCCTGCAGGCCTTCGTCCTGTGCGGGCTCGGCGGCGCGCTCGGGATCCTGCTCGCGAAGCTCACCGAGCCGAGCGTCGTCGCCAGCATCGGTTCCATGTTCCCGGGCTACCAGGTCACCGGACCGACGATCCTCGAGGCCGTCGCGGCGACCGTCGCCATCGGATTCCTCGCCGGGATCGCGCCGGCCTTGCGCGCGCGCTCACTGACCGTCATCAACGCACTCCGAGCGGTGAGGTGATCGCGTGGCACTCGTACCCCTGAGCTACAACCTGAGGAGCCTCGCCGTCCGCTGGTCGGCGACGCTGCTCACCGTGTTCGGCATCGGCGCGACCGTCGCGGTCCTGGCCGGCGTGCTCGCCCTGCAGCAAGGCTTCGAGACGCTCTTCACCGAGAGCGGGCGCGAGGACGTCGTCGTGTTCTTGCGGCAGGGCTCGACGAACGAAGGCGACAGCGTCTTCACGCTCGAACGCTCGCAGATCCTCACGAAGGGCCTCGACGAAGCCGAGCTCGGCGCCGACGGCCAGCCGCTGATCGCGGGCGAGATGTACTTGGCTGTGCGGCGCTTCAAGATCGACGGCGGCGAGACGAACGTGCCGATCCGCGGCGTTTCCCAGCGCAGTTTCGACATCTACGGCGACGGCGTGCGGATGGTCGATGGCCGGCGACTCACGGGCGGCGCCGACGAGGTCGTCGTCGGCAGCAAGCTCGTCGAGCGCATCAGAGACTGTCAGATCGGCGCGACGCTGCTCCTGAACACCACGCCGTTCCAAGTCGTCGGCGTGTTCGAGAGCGACGGCCCGTTCTCGTCCGAGATCTGGGGCGACCGCGACCGCATCGGCGAAGCGCTCGAGCGCCCGATCATGAACCGCGTGGTCGCGATCCTGAAACCGGGCACCGACATCGAGGCGCTGAAGGCTCGCATGGACGAGGACCCGCAGGTCCCGTCCAAGGTCATGACCGAGAAGGAGTACCTCACGTCGCAGACCGAAGCCCTGTCGTTCGTGCTGCGCGGACTGGGCTTCTTCCTCGCGGTCGTGATGGGCACGGCGGCGGTCTTCACGGCGACGAACACGATGCTAGCCGCGCTGTCGTCGCGGACGTACGAGATCGGGATCCTGCTCGCGATCGGCTATCGGCCCTACTCGATCTTCCTGTCGTTCCTCTTCGAGGCGCTCGTGCTCGGGCTCGCCGGCGGAGCGGTCGGATGCCTGCTCGCGCTGCCGCTGAACGGCGTCGACACGGGCGCGATGAACTTCCAGACCTTCACCGAGGTCGCGTTCGCGTTCCGCGTGACGCCGCAGGTGATGGTGACGGCGGTCGTGTTCGCGCTGATCCTCGGGCTCGTCGGCGGGACGTGGCCCGCGCTGCGCGCGGCGTCGATGCGGCCGACCGAGGCGATGCGGCGCGCGTGAGCGTGCGGATCACGGCAACCACCAGATACGCCAGCCGCGCGAAGTGAAGCGCCATTCCGCTTCGGGCGGGATCTCGCGCTCGAACGAGGCGGCTGCGTCCGCGGATCCGGGCTCGGGCGCGACGGGCGTCAGCGCGCACGCGCGTTGAGTTCGTGACGACGGATGGAGCGCGCGGATACCGCCAAGCGCTCGTGGCGAGCTCGCGATCACGACGTTGCGCCACGCGTAGTATCCCGCGGCGAGGTGGAGCCCCGTGCCGGGCGGGATCACGGCGATCCAGCCGCGCGGTGTCGCGCTCGCGATGTCCGCGCCCGCCGTTGTCGGCAGCGGCACGCGGATCGTCCCGTCGCCATCGGGGCCGTCGTGCGCGCCGCGCGCGTGCATGTGGCGCTGGATCGTGCGCGTGCGGATCACGGATTCGACGGCGACCACGAGCACGAGCGCGGCGGCGAGCGCGGTCCGCAACGACGATCCGCGCGCAGCGATCCAGTCGACTGCGGACGCGGCGCATGCGGCGGCGCTGGGGACGAGCGCGAGCTGGAACATCCGCTGCGGTTCGAGCGTGTGACGGTGGAACGCGAGCAAGTAGACGAGCGCTCCCAGCACGAGCGGCGCGGCCTCGAATGCGGGGTCGACACGCGGCAGCGTTGTGATGCGGCGGCTCGCACGCTCGCGCCAGCTGCGCACGGTCCACGCGACGATCGCGAACGCGGCCAGCGCGAGCATGGCGATGCCGATCGACTCGACTGCGTGCCCGATCTGCACGCGCAACCACGCCAGCGCGAGCAACGGGCTCTCGACGATCGGTCCGAGCACGACGGGCACGCGCTCGAGCACGTTGCCGCGCACCGCGCCGCTCGCCCGCGCGAGCAGCACGTGCGCGCCGAGCGGGATCGCTGCCGCACCGCCGACGACGAACGCGGCTCGCACCGCGAGCTTCCATCTCGCGCGAAACGCCGCGTCGATCGTGATCGCGACCGCGAATGCGAGCGGGGCCCACGTGATGCAGCCGCCGACGAACGACGCGCTCGCGGCGAGCGCGAGCATCCTCCGCGAACCGTCGCGCGCGTGCCGGATCCACGCACCGAGCGTCACGAGCACGAACGGCATCACCGCGTTCTCGTAGTTGACGAGCGGACCGTACGTCACGCCGACCGGCGCGATCCCGGCGAACGCGACGGCGAGCAGCGCCGCGCGCGCTCCGATCGCCGGTCGCACGGCCCACCACAAGGCGACGAGTCCGAGGACGTGCAACGCGAGGAACGGCAGACGCAGCGCACTCTCGATGCCGATCGGCGCGAGACCGTCGCGCCAACGCTCACCCCAACCCGCGGGTCCTAACGCGCGCACGGAACTCCACGCGAGCAACGGCACCGTCGGCGGGTGGTTCACGTAGATCGACACCGCATCGTCTTCGCGAGTGCCGACGACGTCGTCGCTGACGACCGCCGGTCCGTCGATGCGCACCGACGGATACCCGGCGTGCTTCCACGCGCCCTCGCGCTCGTAGTTCACCGCCGCGATCGCGAAGAACGCGTTTGCGTGGCCGCCGAACTCGCGGTCGAACGGCTTCGCCAAGCCGGGGACACGCAGCCACAACGCCGCGAGTACGAGCATCGCGAGCGCGATCCGCTCGCGCGTGCGCTCAGTGATCACGCTTCATCCGCGACGACGAACGACGACCAATGACGAAGGGGACGCTCGGGCTCAGGGCGTCATCGGGATCGACACCCCGTCCGTCAGGTTGAACCCCGTCCCGCCGGGCAGCGTGTTGTCGCGGTAGAAGACCTGATAGTTCCAGGTCGTCCCGGGCGCGACGAGCTGCCCCTGCGGCGTGAGGAAGTTCACCGCGTACGTCGCGACTCGATTCGACGCGAACGCGCTGCCCAGTCGCGCGATCGAACCGCCGACGCAGCGCGTCCCGTCGCCGAACGGCACGCTCGCCTGCGTGCGGCTCGCGATCAGGATCCCCGGGCTCGCTCCGGGGAACGCCTGGCACCAGAAGCTCAGCGCGTTCGCGGAGACGGAGCTCGATCCCTCGGGGAGGATGCGCGCTTCCGTCGTGTACCCGTTCACTCCGGCCGTGCAGTGACTCGTCCCGAGGGCCGGCTGCAGCACCTCGATCCGCAGCGCGTACGTGCTGCAGAACGCCGCGAGCGCGTCCTTCGCGTGCACGCGGATCTGGACGAGTCCGGCCGACGCCGGTTGCGATGCGGTGAACGCGATCACCTCGGCGTCGGTGGATCCCGTCGAAGTGAGGGTCGTCGCGCCTTCGATCACTTCGAGGTCGAGATCACCGCTCGCGTGCGCGAAGTCGATGCGCACCTCGACGCTCGTGCCCTGCGGCAATCGCAACGAGAAGCTGTCGTCGTCGTCGGACCTCACCGTGAGGTTCGTGTGCACCCCGGGCGCGATCGGCGCCGCGGCACCGGCTCCGACCCCGAAGCGATCGAAGTTCCCGATGCACGGCGACGTGCCGAGCTCGACGTGCATTTCGTAGGGGATGGTCCACGTGCCCGGCGTGAGCGGAGAGCGCAGGGCGTAGACGTCGAGGAAGTAGTCGCGCGGCGTCGCGGCCGTGTTCGTCAGCGCGAATGCGCCGCCGTCGGTCAGCGTCACGATCGGCGCGAACGTCGTGCAGCCCACGATAGGGTTCTGCACGTCGACGTGCAGCAGGTCCGAGCTCGGGGGCGCCAGGCGCGCGACCCACACGGTGAGCCTCTCGCCGGCGGGCACCGTGATCCGGTACCAGTCGTAGTCGGTGTACCAGCCCGGGAAAGCCGGGTTGTAGGAGCCGCCCGTCTGCAAGCCGGAGTAAACGCCGGGGGCGAGCGGGCTCGCCAGCGAGCAGGCGTCGTTCGGCTCGGACTGAGCGCGCGCGTCGGCCGCGATCGCGACAGTCAGGACGAGGAAGGAGAGCGATCGGACGATGGAGCGCATGACGATCTCACGGTCGGAAGGGGATCGCGATGCGAAGTCGCCAGGAAGACCGCACCCGCAGGAGCAAGGCTAACCGCAATCCGGATCCGGGCGCGTTCAGCGGGTCCCGCGGAAAGTACGGCCGGCGCAGATCGCTCCGGCCACGAGGATTCCTTCGGCGGGCATAGGTCACGACGATGCGGGACGGCGCGCGGCGCAAGCCCACCGGTCCGCCGGGTTTTCCTCGTCAGCCGCCGCGCTCGACGCGCGTCATCAGCGCGGCGAGCCGGCTCGCCTCGGCCGTCTCGGCGTAGCTCTCGCGGCCGCGCTCGATGTAGGCGCGCGCTTTCTCGCCCGCGCGCGGCGCGGGGAGGCTCGAGCGCTCGAGCAGGTCGGTGTCGTGCGCCGGATCGATCACTTGGACGATGCGGCTCGCGACGTAGGGCTTCCACGCGGCGCGCACGAGCTCCTGCACGTCGCTCGCGTTCGGCGAACCGACCACGGTCACGCGGATCGGCTCGTGGAAGAGCAGGTCGACCGCGCGCGCATAGCCCGCCGTGAAGTGTCCGTGCCGCTTGTAGTCGCTGGCGAAGCTCGCCAGCGCCTCGCGCGCCGTGTCCACGTAGTCCGGATCGCGCGTCAGCGCCGCGAGGCGCAGGAGCGACTCGGCCATCACCGAGTTCTCGAGGATCGAGCGGTCGCGGCGCTTGAGTCCCCCGCGCGCCGACGGGTCGTAGGCGGTGTCGAAGAAGCCGCCGCCGGGGCTCGCGAGCTGCTCGATCGCGGCGTCGGCGATCTGCCGCGCAGGCTTCAGGTACGCGTTGCGACCCGAATGCTGCACCGCGTCGCACAGCGCGCGCAGCATGTACGCCTGGTCGCCGAGCAGGCCCGGCAGGTGATAGCCGCCGTCGTGGTAGTGGTACATCCCGACGGCCGGATCGAAGAGCTCGGCCAGCAGGAAGTCGAGCACGCCGTGCGCGCGCTCCGCGTGCCGAGGCTCGCCCAGTACCGACGCGGCCTTGAACAAGGCGCTGGCCGCGATCGCGTTCTGGTTGGCGAAGATCGTGCTGTCGCACTTGGGCGCGCCGCGTGACTTGCGCTCCTCGAGTGTGCGCAGGTTGGCGTAGACCGGATCCGCGTCCTGGCTGCCTCGAAACGCGCGCGTCTCGGGATCGAAGAGCACGTTCTCGAGGAACGCGATCGTCCCGCGCGCCGTGCGCAGGAACGAGTCGTCGCCGAGCACCTGCCAGGCCTCGAGGTACACGTGCAGGCGCTGCGCGTTGCCGTCGAGCACCTTCTCGTGGTGCGGCGCGCTCCAGTCGGCGCGCGTCGCGTAGCGGTAGAAACCGCCTGCGAGCGTGTCGTGGATCTGGCCTTCCTGCATGCCGCGCAGCGTGCGCACGACGAGCTGGAGCATCTCGGCGTCACCCGTCTGCGACCAACGGATCAGCGCGAAATCGAGCGCTTCCGCGTGCGGGAACTTGTGGTCGCGGCCCCAACCGCCGTGCACGGGATCGGCCGTCTCGACGACGGTGCGCGCGACGTGATCGACGATCGCGAGCGAGAGCTCGCCGCCGCGCGCGGAAGCCGCGGCGTCCTCCAGCATGCGCTCGCGCTCGAACGCCGCGATGCGCGCGCGGATCGTGTCGCGGTGCCGCGCGTAGTAGTCCGAGACGACTTCGGCGCGCCGCACGAGTTCGGGCACCTCCATGTACGTGTCGGCGACGAGCATCTCGCCCGTGTCGTCGAGCCACGCGAGCGTGGGCCAGCCGCCCTTCGAGTAGCGCGCGTCGATGTCGGGCCGGCGATCCTTGTCGACCGCGACGCACACGAAGCGTTCGGCGAGGAGACGCTCGACGCGCGGGTCGCCGAGGACCTTGCGCTCGAGTTCGGCGCACCAGCGACACCAGCTCGCGCGCACGAGCAGGAAGACAGGGACTCCGCGCTGCCGCGCGGATGCGAAGGCTTCGTCGTTCCAGTCGAGCCAGCTGATCATGGCCTTACCGTACGGTGTCAGGTGAGTTCGTGCAGGGTTGGTTGCGTACGGTGTCAGGTGAGTTCGTGCAGGGTTCGCTCCTTGGCTACGCGCTGCCCACGACTCGGCGGCGAACCCTGCACGAACTCACCTGACACCGTACGCAACCAACCCTGCACGAACTCACCTGACACCGTACGGCCGCGTCAGCCCGCTTGGCTCGCCGCGCGCTCGACCGGTGCCGGCACAGGCACCTTCTTCCAGTCGAGCTCCGGGCACTCGCCGTACAGCTGCTCGAGCGCGTAGTACTCGCGCGCCTCCGGCTGCAGCACGTGCACGACCACATCCTGGTAGTCGAGGAGCACCCACCAGCCGAGTTCGGAACCTTCGGCGCGCGAGTGCTTCTCGCCCAGGGCCTTGAGGCGGATGTGGACCTCGTCGTGAATCGCCTTCACGTGCGGGCGGGAGAGCCCGCTCACGAGCACGAAATAATCGGCGACCTTGATGTGATCCGAGACGTCGTAGACGCGGATGTCGACGCCTTTCTTGGCGTCCGCGAGTTGGGCGGCGAGCGCCGCTAGGACCTTGGATTCGATGTTCTTGTTCTCCGCTCGAGGCTTTCGCGAGGACCCTGCCGGCCTCGCTGGTCCCGAGTCTAGCCCGAGTCCCGCGCCGCGGGGAGTCGTAGAGATCAGAGGTGCGCCGGCGGCTCGACCCGGGCGGGCGTCGGGGGCGCTACCGCTGCCGGGGGCTGCGCGACCGCGCGGCGCTTGCGCAGCCACTTCCAGGTGAAGAAGGCGAGAACGACGACCGCGACGCCCAACAAGACGATGTGGTTGAACTCGGAGACGGCTTTGGCCGCGCCCCCCAGTTCGTCCCCGAACTTCTCGAAGAAGATGTGCGCGACCCAGATCGACGTGGGCACCGAGACGAGTACGCCGATGCCGTCGAGGACCAGGAAACGGACGTAGCTCATGCCCAGCGTGCCCGCGGTGAAGTACCCCGGGATGCGCAGGCCGGGCAGGAAGCGGCAGGTGAAGATCGCCCAGTTGCCGTTGTCGGCGAACTTGCGCTCGAGCTGCGCGAAGCGCTCGGGGTGCAGCACGCGCGCGAAGACCCGCGACTTCAACGCGGCGAGGCCCCAACGCCGGCCCAGCCAGAACGGGATCGAATCGCCGAGGAGGATCGCGGCCGAGCACACGCCCGTGATCTCCCAGAACCCCACGTGGCCATGTGCGACCAGCAATCCGCAGCCGATCAGCGTGATCTCTTCGGGCAGCGGCAGCCCGAGCCCGCACAGCATGAGCACGGTGAAGGGCGCGAGGTAGTGAAACCTCGTGAACCACTCCGTGAGGTACTCCAGGGAGTCCGCGAAGAATCCGCCCAGCAGGAACACGGCGGGAGATCGTACCGGCGCCGCGACCGCGGCGTACGAGCGGAGTCGCCCGTCGTCCGAGAGTGCGACGGCCGTGCTGGTTCAGCCGCCCGACCGGGCTTCTGCGCGCGCGAGCTCCGCGGCTTCGGCCGCGACCGGCTCGCCTGCGTCGGCTGCGCGCTCGAAGGCGTCGGCGGCGAGCGACCAGGCCTCCCGCCCCGTGATCGACAGCGCGCGCTCGCCATCGCCCTGGTTCGCGAGCGAGATGTAGACGACGCCGGTCTTGAACGCGATCGGGCCCGGGTCGCGCGCCTCGCGTTCGCCGCGCGCGAGGATCGCGAGACCGATCTCGACCCACCGCCGGCGCTCGGCCGGATCCGCGGTCCGTCGCGGCGATCCGCGGTCGTACACGGCGTGGTGCGCTAGGAACGTCCAGCCGTCGGATTCCTCGGGCGCGAGCATCAGCGCGCGGTCGGCGTGCTTCCAGGCGCGACCGTCGTCGCCCACGCGCGCCGCGGCGTCGAATCGGCTCCACTCGATCGCCGCGGCGAGCGGCGCGAACGGTCCGAGGAGGCGGCTCGCGAACGTGCCGCGCGCGGCCTTCCGCTCCGCCGGCGCAGAGGCGATCGTGCCCCACGCGGTGAGCGCCGCGAGGCCGAGGAGCGCGATGCGGGCGCCGAGCTTCATGGCCGGCGCTCCGGCCCGCGCCGGGACAGCGCGAGTCCGACGAGCGCGCACGCGAACGCGGCCGCGATCTCGGCGAGGGCCACGCTCGCGGGCGCGCGACCCTCCGCCGCGGTCGCGAGATCGCGCGCCAGGTTCGCGCCGGGGATCCACGACGTCCACGCAGCGCTCGCCACGTCGCTCCACCAGATCGACGTCCACGCGCTGGCCATGAGACCGAGCGCGAGGATCGGCGCAAGCCACGCGCCCAGTCCGAACGCGAGCAACGTCCAAGCGGCGAGCGCCAGCGCGAACCGCGCCGCTATGCGCGCTCTCGCCGTGTGCGGCGGCACGTCGCGCCACAACGTGACGTCGTCGGACGCGACGTAGCCGCGCGCGCCGGGCTCGGGCAGCGAGAGCTCGAACTCGACGTCGCCCGCGCCGTCGGGCACCGCGACCTCGACGCCGCCGCGCGGCAGGACGAGCGCGCGTCCCTCGACCGATTGCGCGCGCGAGTCGGCGCCGGCGCGCCGCGCGACGAGGCGCACTTCGCCGCCGCCGCCGGCTGAGATCACGAGCGAGACGTCGATGCGCGCGCGCAGTCCCGTTCCCGCGGGCAGCGCGCTACGCCACGTGAGCGGACGTTCGTGGTCGACGAGCGGCTTCAGGGGGCCCGCGGTCCGGCCCACGAAACCGGGCACGTCGCCGGGCGCGCTCGGGCCGAACGCGACGAACGCGCTCCACGCGCCGACGATCGCCAGCACGGCGGCGAGCGCGCCGGCCGCGAGCGAGGCCTCGCTGCGTGCGACCCCGCTCTGCGAAACGGACGTCCACGCGACCTCGCCGCGCGTGCGCAGCGCCGCCGCGCGCAACACGAGGCATGGCGCGACGAGCACGAGGAACGCAGTCCAGGCAGCTTCGATCCAGGCTCCCGCGCGCGCGGTCGCGTCGGTCGTCGTGGTGCTCGAACCGGGCAGCGGGAGATCGCCTGTGTGCGCGGATCCGTGGCGGACCAGATCGCTCGCCGTCCCCGCGCCGATGGCGGTCCACGTCGCGGCCGCGAGAGCCGCGAGCACGGTCGCCGCGTAGACCATGCGCCGCGCGCCGAGGAGTGCGAGCCGCGCGTTCACGGCGTCGCGCGCGCGTGACGACGGTAGATCTCGAGCAGGCCGCCGCCGGCGAGCACGTTCGCCGGAGCGCCGCGCACCGCGATGCGACCGTCGAGCAGCACCGCGATCACGTCACAGCGGCCCGCCAGATCGCTGGCCGCGTGGGACGCGATCACGACCGTGGTGCCCGCGGCGCGCGCTTCATCGAGGATCTCGTGCAGCACGACGAAGCCCTCGGCGTCGAGTCCAGCGGTCGGCTCGTCGAGCAGCACGAGCTCTGGGTCGTGGATCCAGGCTTGCGCGATACCGAAGCGCCGCAACATGCCGCGTGAGGCGCGACCGAGCGTTTGACGCGCGTGCGCGCGCAGGCCGACGCGCTCGAGCCGCGCGTCCGCGCGCCGCGTGAGCTCGCGACCGCGCAGTCCGTGGATCGAGCCGGCGAGCTTCAGCGCCGCGCCGATCGACATGTCGCTCGGGAAGAGCGCGTCGTCGGACAGCCAACCCACCCGATCCTCGGCCGCGGCGCGTCGGGGCGCGCGCTCGAGCACGCGGATCGAGCCCGCGTCGGGCGATTCGACGCCCGCCACGAGCCGCAGGAGCGTCGACTTCCCCGATCCGTTCGGCCCGGCGAGGCCGATGGTCGCGCCGCGGGGCACCTGCAGGTCGACGCCGCGGAGCACGTCGGTGCGCGCGAGTCCGAACCAGCGCGCGTAGCGCCTGGTGACGCCCGCGAGTTCGAGTGCAAGTCCCTGAGGGTTCTGCATTCCGTCGCGAGCGAGTGTACGGCGCGCGGATCGTGAGCGACACGTGGGGTGGGTCGTCCGGTGGCTGGTCGAACTCCGTTCGGTCGTACGGTGCCTGGAACGACCCCGACACTTTCGCGCCGCGCCGGTCTCCGGCGCGGCGCGAAAGTGTCGGGGTCGTTCCAGGCACCGTACGACCGAACGGAGTCCGACCAGCCACCGTTGCGGCCAACCGCGCGGCCGCGCGGCGCCGTCAGGGCACGAACGTGATGCTCAGCGCGTCCGAGCTGTTCACGCCGAATCCCGGCGAGGCCTGATCCGTGAACACGAACTGATAATTCCAGGTGGAACCCGGCAGCACGATGCCGGCCGGATTCTGCTGGCCGGCGTAGTTCACGGGCATGAACCCCGAGCCGCCGACGTTCGTCTGCAGAAACCGCATGCCGAACACCTGTCCGCCGACGCACTGCACGCCGTCGCCGAAGGGGATCGACGTCTGCATCGATCCGTACACGAAGCGGCCGCGCGCGTTGCGCGGTGCGCCGTCCACGCACAGCTTGAGCGAGTTGTTCGTGACGCTCGCGGTTCCAAGGCCCAGGATCGACGCGCTCCGGCTGCTCGAGTTGGGATTCGCCGCGCAGTAGCGCGTCGAGAACGGTTCCGTGTTCACGATGCTGATCCAGTCGTTCTGCAGCGCGAACTGGCCGAAGCCGATCACGCGATCCGCGCTGACGGCCACACCGTCGCACCACTGGTAGTACGAATTCGGCCCGACGGGCCGGTGCTCGAACGAGCGTCCGCCGATGCCCAGGTGGAACACGCTCACCGTCGCATTCCCGGTCACGACGGCGATCCGCAGGTCGGGGCTGATCGCGACATCGGTGTGGCGCGTGTTCGGGATCGTGAGCGACGAGATCGGCTCGAGCTCGCCGCGCGCAATGCTCCAGAACCAGACGCGCGTGTCGGCCAGGTTCGCGGCCTGCGTCAGCGATACCGCGAACTCGTTCGAGACCGCGACGGAGTCGAGTCCCGACTCGTAGCCGTCCGTCGCCGAGGCCGCGGAGATTGGAGGGTCTGAGCGCCAGCACTCCCGGCGAGAACAGTGAGGAGCGCCGAGGCCCCGAAGATGCGCGTGACGGACATGATTCGGACTCCGAGAGTGGGGCGGCCGGAGTCGGCGCCCGGGGAAGGCCAGTTCCGGCCCACCTAGGCGCGCGCCTTCGATCGGTCACGGGGCAGGCACGTGTTCGCGCAGGAAGTCCCTGACGCGCTCGACCCACTCCGAGCGCTGGAGAAAGCCGCCGCCGTTGTGCCCGCCCCCGGTCGCCAGGAAGGTCTTCGGACCGGAATGGGCCTCGAACAGGCGCTCGCCGTGTCGGTAGGGGACGAGGCTGTCCTCGGGGCTGTGGATCACGAGAAATGGCACGCGCAGGGCGCCGATCTTCGCGATCGAGTCGTACTTCGTGCGCGAGATCCAGCGCACCGGCAACCAGGGGTAGACCTCGGCGCCGACGTCGGCCAGCGCGCTGAAGGTGTCCTCGACGATCAGCGCAGCGACCGGACGGCGTCGCGCGAGCTCGATCGCGACCGCGCCGCCCATGGACTCGCCGTAGATCACGGTCCGCCGCGGCTCGAAGCCGCGCGCCGCGAGGTGGTCGAGCGCCGCTTCGCCGTCCAGGTACGTGCCCTCCTCGGACAGCGTCCCGCGGCTCCCGCCGTACTGGCGGTAGTCGAAGAGCAAGACGTCGTAGCCGAGCAGGCGGAAGGCCTGCGCCACGGGCAGCCGGTGCTCGATGTTGCCGGCGTTGCCGTGGCAGACGAGCACGACGCCGCGCGGGTTCTGGGCCTTCACGTGCCAGGCGTGGACGGTCGCTCCGTCCTGCGTCTCGAGCTGGAGATCCTCGAACGGCGCCGCGATCGCCGCGGGCGTCAGCGTCGGAGGCGGACCTGGGTACCACACGAGCCGGTCTTGGAAGAACCAGGCGACGAACACGACGACCGCGTAGAGCACGACGGGCAGGGCGAGGATCCAGATCCACACGCGCAACATCAGAGCATCCCGCTCAACGGCCCGCGAGACTGCGCCAGGTGAGTGCGGCCCGGAGGAAGGCGCGCGCTTCGTCGGCTTCGATGCGCGACCACCGTCCCCTGGCCTCCCGCGCGAGGAACACGCTGTGCTGCGCGTGCGCTCGGAGAACCGGCGAGGAGCGATCGTAGTCGGCTCGATGTTCCTGGAGCGCCGATTCGATCTCAGCTCGATAGGGACGCGCCCAGCTACGGTCGGCCTGTTGCGCCCGCGTCAGCTTGTCGAGCACGAGGACGACCTCCAAACCCTCGGTTCCGACGGCCGTTTCGTAGCTCTCCGTGCGGATCTGGACCACCTTGGGTTTCGGCGGCAGGTTCAGGCGCGCCGGGTCGAATTCGGGGAGGTCAGGTCGGCGGATCACGGCGTGCCCATTCTCCCCGGCGGGGCGCGTCGCGCCAAGGCCCGCTCGCTACCCTGGCGACCGATGCCGCGCATCTATGTGCTCTCCGGGCCCGACCTCGGACGGACTTTCGACGTGTCGGCCGGCGCGACCTTCGGCCGCACGGCCGAGTGTCAGGTGATCCTGCGCGACGCGTCCGTCTCGCGCGCGCACGCGCGGCTCGAGCGCGGCGAGAGCGGTTGGCGCGTCGTGGACAGCGGCTCGCGCAACGGGCTCTACCTGCGCGACGCGCGCGTCCCGACGGTCGAGCTGTCGGACGGCGACGAGTTCCGCCTGGGCGAGGTCGTGCTGCGCTTCCGCGACGACGCGGCCAACGTCGCGGTCGCACTGCGCGGCGAGCCGGGCGCCGAACCGCCTGCCCAATCGCGCGCCGAGATCCCCGCGGCTTCCGCGGAGCCCTCCGCTCCGCCCGTCGCCGAGATCCACTTCCACGCGCGCGGCGTTTCGCGCGCGGAACCAGCCGACGAACCGCTCGAGATCGAGCTCGAAGGCGACTGGTCGCAACCGAGCGCGCCGCCGCCGCCGCCGCGTGGCCTCGCGGAGACGGCACGCGCAAGCGCGGAGACGGCACGCGCAAGCGCGGTGACGCCCGTCGCCGCGCCGCGCTCGACCGCGAGCGAAGCGCGCGCGAAGAAGCTCGCCGCGGCCGGACTCGGTGCGACCGCGCGGACGGGCGGCGCCGACGCACGCGGCGTCCTGCAGTTCAACAAGGTCGAGCAGCAGGAGGGCATCCTGCGGCAGGAGCTCGACCAGCAACCGCTGTGGGTGCGGCTCACGGTGATCGCGGTCGTGCTGGTCGTCGTCACCGCGCTGGCGTGGTTCGGCTACCAGGCCGCGACCGCGACGAAGGCGCGGCTCGCGCCGGCGGAAGCGGTCGAGGACGAGGCGCGCTGACCGCTGCGCTCTGCGGGAGCTCTCGCGGTCAGCCGCCCTTCGCCAGCGAGCGCTTGTGCAGCAGCACGACGACCTCCGCGGGGTCGGGCCAGCCGCCGAACAGGCGCGCGAGCAACCCCCGGCTCTTCGAGGTCACGACTTCGCCGTCGGCGAGCACGTCGAACTGCCCGGGCGAACCCTTCTGGATCTCGACTTCGAGTCCGAGCTCCTCGCGGATGTGCGCGGCGAGACCCGCCGCGCGCCGTTCGTAGCCTCAAGCGGTGCAGTAGAGGATCTGGATCTTCATGGTTGCGATCGATCGTACTCCAGCGCGCACCAGCTTTCGCACCAAACCTCCGCGCAGCGGTCCCACGTGAAGCGCGCGGCGTGCTCGGCGGCGCGCTCGAGGTCCGCGGGAGTGGCCACGAGCGCGCGACGGATCGCGGCGGCGCAGGCGCGCGCGTCGTCGGGCGCGAAGCGCGGCGCGTACTCGCCCGCGACTTCCGGGAGCGCGCCCGCGTAGGCGATCGCCAGCGGTGCGCGCGCGAGCTGCGCCTCGAGCACGCCGATGCCGAAGCCCTCGAGCTTCGACGGGATGACGACGGCCGCGGCCGTCGCGAGGATCGATGCGAGCTGCGCCTCGTCGAACGCGCCGCGGATGCGCACGCGTGCGGAAATGCCTTGTTTCGTAGCCGAGTCGAGCAGCCGTGCGGCCTCGTCGCCCTTCGCCGCGCCCCACAGATCGAGCGCGGGCAGCGACGCGTCGTGCGCGAGCGCCGCGACGAGCAATCCGAGGTTTTTACGCGGCTCGAGGTGTCCGATCGCGACGATCGGCGCGTTGGCGCGCGGCGCGCGCGGCAACGCGACGTAGTGATCGCCGCCGTTGCCGATCACGACCGCGTCGGGAACGCGCAAGCGCGCTGCGATCTCGCGCGCGGTCCAATCGCTGACCGTGAAGACGCGCGCCGCGCGCCGCGCCGCGCCGCCGATGACGGGGCCGGCGACGAGCCGTCGCGGAAGCGGCGCGTCCGAGTGCGCGACCGCGCGCAAATCGTGGATCGTCAGCGTGAAGGGCACAGCGATCGACCGCGGCACGGGGAAGTGCGCCGTGTGCACCACGTCGAAGGGACGCCCCGCCGCACGCGCGCCGCCGATTGCAGCGTGCAGCGCTCGACCTTCCGCCGCGGCGCGCAGGATCGGCGGGCTCGCGGGCACGTCGCTCGCGATGCGCTCGATCTCGCGCGGGAGGTCGAACGCGACGCGCGCGCGGCCTTCGAGCACCGCCAGCGATCCGCCGCGCGCCGCGAGCAGTCGCGCGACGCGCGGCAGGAGCTCCGCGTTGTGACGGCGCACGCCGCCCGCGGGTTGCCCGAGCACGACGCCGCTCACGAGCACGCGCGGCGCTCTCACGCGAGGAGTTCCGTCCACACGGACTCGACGAGTTGCGCCGTGCGATCCCACGTGAACTCCGCGGCCCGCGCGCGTCGCGCGGACGCATCGCCAGGCGTGCTCGCGAGCGCGCGCGCGAGCCCGTCGGCCACCGAGCTCGCGTCGTCGGGATCGACGGAAATCGCCGACGTTCCGGCCGCTTCGGCCTGCGCGCTCGCGCGGGTCACGAGCACAGGCGCTCCGGCCGCGCCGGCTTCGAGGACGGGCAGGCCGAAGCCTTCGGATCGCGCGAGCACGGCGACCGCGGCCGCGTTGCGGTAGAGCGCCGCGAGGTCCGCGTCGGAGACCTCGCCCACGAACTGCACGCCGCCGTCGACGGCCACGCGCGCTTCGACCGGGCCGGTGACGACGACTGCGAGCCGCGGTCCGCCGCGCCGCGCGATCTCGACCGCTCCGCGCAGAGCCGCGTCGGTGCGCTTCTTCGCGCGACCGCCGCCCACGCACAAGACGTAAGCGCGTGCGGCGAGTCCAGATCGCGCGAGCACGGCACCGTCGTCCGCGCTCGCGCTCGCGAGGAAGATCGCGTCGAGTCCCCAGGGCACGACGCTCACGCGGTTCGCGTTCACGCCCGACCAGCTGCGCACGTCGCGCGCCGTCGCTTCCGTCGCCGTCAGCACGCGGTCCGCGCGCCGCGGCCCGAGCCGTGCCCACAAGCGATGGCGCCAGCCAGCGTTCTCCGTGACGCCGTGGATCCAGGGCAGCTCGTGGATCGTCTGCACGCGCTGGCCCTCGCCGCGCAGCGGAAAGGCCGACACAGAGCAGTGAATCCCGGCGAGACCCAGGCGTGCTTCCGCGCGCGGCAGCTCGAGCTGTCGCCAGCGCGCCGAGTGCGCGCCGTCTTGCGGCGCCAGCCGCACGACCTCGATGTTCCCGCGGCGCTCGAGCGCCGCGACGAGGCCCGCGACGACGCGCACGACGCCGCGCGGGTGCGGGCGGTAGAGCGGAGAGACGTCGAAGCCCACGCGCATCGTCACGCTACGCTACCGTTCGCGCGCGCGAGCCGGCTCGGGATCCCGTGCCCTACTCGTGTCCCCACGGCGCCGGCGGCGGCGGGATCGGTTGCGTGAGGTCGAACTCGACACGGAACATGCGGCCCTTCCGCGCGAGCTCGTAGACGAAGCTCCGTCCAGGCTCGATCTCCATCGCCCACACGTTCGTGGTCGAGACGCTGCGCTGCGTGCGCTCGAACAGCGCGCGAGAGTACGCATCGACCGGGAACTCCTGGCGCCGGGCCGAGCCGCGATCGGCCGTGTCGCCGCCGTACTGGGTCAGCTCGTCCTCGCTGCCGTCCGCGTGACGGTGATCGTGCTTCAGACGCAGACCTTGCGGCGTGCGCGTGATCACCCAAGTGCGCGAGCGGTCCGCACCCACGTGGAACGGAATCTCGAGGCGGTCGGGCTCGACGCGGCGCACGTGCATCACGAGCGTCTGGCCCGCGAACGGATTCGCCGCCTGCGCGGGCTCGTCCGCGAGGACGCGGCCCGCGTACGCGCGGCCCTCGAGCGCGGCGAGCTCCACGAGAAATGCCGATTGCGGATCCGCGCTTTCGTCCCGCGTCGATCCGCAGGCCGCGAGCGCGGGGATCAGGGCGAGCAGCGCGGCCGCGAGAGGAAGTTGGCGCATCGTGGGATCCTGAACAGTGAGGGCACGCGAAGTGAACGCCGAGCGGTCGGGCTCGGCGCCGCGCGTGAGCCGTTCCTGATTGCGTGCAAGCCTACGGTCGTTGCGCTCTTCCAACGGCGCCGCGGATGCCCAGGAGTCCCAGTGCAGCCAACAGGATCGGTCTGTTCATGGAGACACCTCTTCCAGGAGAACTGACGCACGCCGGCGCGCCAAGGCCATTCGTGGGTGTGCAACCTTTCAAGTCGGGCTAGCGCACTCGCGCTGGCGCGTCATGAGGTCGATCCGCTCCAGCCTGCGCGGCTCGGGGCCGGGAGAGCGGCAGCGACGCTCGCTGCGGGCGCTACGCTGACGACCGTGCGCGCGACCACACCGCCCAACCTGCTCGACCGCCGTATGGTCATTCCGCTCGCGCCCGTCGTGACGTACGGGGCGGTCGCGTTCCTCGCGCTCCTGTGGTTCCTCGTGGCGCCCGTCCCGTTCCTCTCGGAGGACTGGACGCAGATGGAGCAGTTGAGCCGTGTCGAAACGCTGTTCGCTGCGCTGGATCCGGCGCGCGAGCCGCTGCGGCCGTTGCAGCACGCGTTCCTGTGGACGCTGGCCAACAGCGGTTTCGATCTGGCGGGCTGGCTCCCGGCGGCGGCGCGGGCGGTCGCATTCCTCTTGCACGGCCTCGCGTTCTGGGCCGTGTGGCAACTCGCGCGGCGCGCGGACGCGCGTCTCACGGCACCGATCGTCGCGCTGGCGTTCTTCGCCGTCTACCCCAACCTGAAGATGCTCGCCTGGCCGGCTGCGATCGGCAGTCCGGGCCGCACGGCGTTCGAGCTCGTCGCCCTGCTCTTCCTCGTGCGCCGTCACCAGGACGGTCGCGCGCGCGACGGATGGCTGGGGCTCGCGGCGCTTGCGGTCGCGCTGGGCTTCCACGAGACCGCGCTGCTCCTGCCGGCGATCCTACTCGCGTGGATCGCATGCGTCGGCACGGAGAACATCGCGAGCGGCGTCCGGCGCGCGTTCGCCGCGTTGCGCGATCCGTTCGTGCTCGCGGCCTGCGCGATGGGGGCGGCGCACCTCGTGCACCTGCTCTTCTTCCGGCCCGGTCGCGTGCACGGCGCGAAGGACCTCTCCGCGATCCCGGCCAACGTGGTGAAGGCCGCGTTCGCGCTCGCGCCGGAGTTCGTGCGCGACCTCGGCGTCGAGGGTTTTCGCGGCCACGGCGGCGCGATCGGGCTCGTCGCCGCCAGCGTGGCCATCGCGGCGGTCGGCGTCGTGGCGGTGGTGTTGCTGCGCCGCGGCGGGCTCGCGCGCTTCGCGGTCCTCGCCATCGCGCTCGACCTCGGGCTGGCCGTCGCCGGCGCGGGATTCGTGCAGCGTTACGCGTGTCTGGCGTCGGCGTTCCTCGCGCTGGCGTTGGCGGATTGGTCGCGCGCGACGAAACCGGCGCTGCGCACGGGACTCATCGTGCTCGCGTTGCTGTGGGCGGCCGACTCGCTCCGCGACGCGCTCGAGATCCGCGCGGCGGGGCGAGGGGCGCTGGCGCTGGCCGCCGAAGTCCAACACCTCGGCGGAGCGCGCGCGATCGCCGTCGTCGGCGTGCCCGACATGATCGGGGCGGAGGAGGACGTTCCGTACTTCAACTGGGGCGGGACGTTCTTCCTGCGCGCTCACGGAGTCTCCGCTCCCGTGCAGCTCCTGCGCGAGCGCGCGTTCCGGACGAACAGCGATCAAGGGCTCGTCGACCGCGCCCACCTCGACGCTCTGCGTGCCGCGGGCGTCGACGTGCGGCGCTGGGCCGGCTTCGAAGTGCCGCTCGCGACGTACCCGCCCTGAATGCGGGCCCTGAATGCGGGCCCTGAATGCGCGCGCGGATGGCGACGACCGCGCGGATCGGATACGAAGCAAGGATGCGCCACCTCCTCGTCGCCCTGATCGCCGCCGCATTCCTCTCCAGTTGTTTCATCTCGCGCGATCGCGCGAACGAGCCGCTGCGGAAGGAGCAGATCGACTCGCTCTCGGTCGGGACCAGCACCGCGACGGACGTCGCGAACACGCTGGGCGCGCCGACCGAGGTCGTGCAACTCGGCAAGCGCAGCGCGTGGCGCTACGATTTCACGACCAAGAAGATGTCGGGCTTCACGCTGATCGTGATCAGCTTCCTGAACACGGACCAGCGCTCCGACCGCTGCTGGCTCTTCTTCGACGAGACGAACGTCCTGCGGCACGTCGGCTCGACGCTCGACGCCGAGGATACGCGCTACGCCATGCCCTGGCAGGACGTGGATTGAGCGCGCGTCCCATGCAGCGGATTGCGGCGTCGCTTGCGATCCCCTTCCTGTGCGCGAGCTGCGTCAGCTTCGCGTACCAGCGCGAGATCATCGAGCGCGAGCCCGAGGCGGCGCTCGTGGAAGGACTCGCGGCCGGCCACACCGACCTGGGTCACGTGCTCGACGTCCTCGGCGCGCCGATCGAGGTCTGGGAAGGCGCGGACGGCGCGCCCGTGCTGACCTACGGCGGTCTGCGCGCCGGGCGCTGGAACATCGACGTCAGCCTGCCCGTCGTCGACAACGGATCCGCCTCGTTCTCGTACACCGACACGCGCGCGCGCACGAGGGGCTTCGTGCTGATCTTCGGATCGGACCTGCGGCTCGACATCGTGCGCGCGGGCAACCTGGCCGACTTGCGACGCCGCTACGAGCGACGCAGCCCGGCATCCGTGGACGACGAGGCGATTCCGAACGCACCGAGGCCAGCGCAGGAGAAGCCGTGAACGCGCGGAGCCGCGCGGCTCCGCAGCGGACGACGTGTCCGCTCGACTGTCCCGACGCGTGCGGCGTGCTGGTCGAGACGGACGCGGACGGCGCGTTCGAGAGCTTGCGTGGCGACCCGCTGCACCCCTGGTCGCGCGGCGTTTTGTGCGGGAAAACGGCCCTCTACGGCGAGGTCGTGCGCGCGCCGAACCGGCTCCTGCACCCGCTCGTGCGGTGCGGGGGCGAGCTCGTCCGCGCGACGTGGGACGAGGCGCTGGACCACATCGCCGCACGCGTCGCGCCGCTCGCGGGATCGGACGTGCTCGCGTTGTCGTACGGCGGCTCTATGGGGCTCGTGCAGCGCAAATTCCCGAACCGCGTGATGAACGCGCTGGGCGCGACGCACCACGACGGTGGGATCTGCGACGCGACCGCGGACGCGGGTTACCAGAGCGTGCTCGGACGTTGTCTCGGTCCCGACATGGACGACGTCGAGCGCTGTGACGCGCTGATCCTGTGGGGTTGTGACATGGCGCGCACCGTGCAGCACCTGCAACCGCGGGCGAAAGCGCTGCAAGAGCGCGGCGTGCCCGTCGTCGTGATCGACGTCTGGCGCACGGACACCGCGCGCGACGTCGAGCGCCGCGGCGGACGCGCGTACGTGATCCGCCCGGGCACCGACGCGGCGCTCGCCTTGTGCCTCGCGCGGCTCGCGTTCGAGCGCGACGCCGTCGATCGCGCGTACCTGGCTGCCGAATGTGACGGCGCCGAGGAGTTCGAGCGCCACGTCCGCACCGCGCACGATGTGGCCTCGACGACGCGGATCACGGGGCTCGCCGCGGACGAGATCGAGCACCTGGCCGCGATCCTCTTCCGCGCGCGCGACCCGTTCGTGAAGACGGGCGTCGGCTGGACGCGCCGGCGCAACGGCGGCAACTCGATGCGCGCCGTGTGCGCGCTCGCAGCGATCCTCGGTCACGGCGACCGCGTGCACTTCGAGAGCTACGCGCACTTCGGCCTGGCCGAGGACGTGATCCACCGCCCCGACCTGCGGCCGGCGAGCGCGCCGACGGAGACCGTCAGCCAGGTCGGGCTCGGCCGCATCCTCGAAACGGGCCGTTTTCAGGCCGTGTTCGTGTGGTGTCACGATCCAGCCGTCACGATTCCCGACAGCGCGCGCTTCCGCCGCGCGTTCGCGCGCGACGACCTCTTCAAGGTCGTGCACGACCACTTCTTGACCGAGACGGCGGCGCTGGCCGACGTCGTACTGCCGGCGACGACGTTCGTCGAGCACGCCGACGTGTACCGCAGCTACGGACACCGCTGCGTGCAGCGCGCGCGCGCCATCGCGCGTCCGCCGGGCGAGGCGCGCTCGAACGTCGAGACCTTCACTGCCATCGCGAAGCGGCTGGGCCTTCCGCGCGCGACGTGGGACGTCACGGCCGAGTCGCTGTGCGACGAACTGCTCGCCGCCTCGCGAGATCGCTTCACCGAGGACGAGTACGCGCGCATCCAGCGTGGCGAACCGGTGAAGCTCGCCGCGCGCGCCTTCGCCGGATGGGGGACGCCCAGCGGGCGCATCGAACTCGTGAGCGACGCGCTCGAGCGCGCCGGTTCGACGCGCTGTCCGACCCATGTCACCGAGGAAACCTGCACCGAAACGGGCTCTTTCCAGCTGATTTGCGCTCCGTCCGTGCACACGCACAACGCCACGTACTCGCACAGCGCGCGCCACGCGGCGAAAGCCGGCGCGGCGCGCGCCCACCTGAACCCGCACGACCTCGCGCGGCTCGGCATCGACGCCGGCACGCGCGTGAAGCTCGCGAACGAGCGCGCGGTCGTCACGCTGCTCGCCGCCGCCGACGCGTCGGTGCCCGAGGGTCTCGTGCGCGTCGACGGCCTGCCGCGCGCGGCGGACGTGCCCGAAGGACACGGCATCAACGCGCTCGTCGCCGGCGATGCCAGCGACATCGGCGGCGGCAACGTGCTCTACAGCACGCGCTGCGACGTCGCTGTCGGTTAGCCTCACGATCCGCGGCACGGAGCCGGATAGCGCGCTTCGCCCGCCACGCCGCGCAGAGCTCCCGCTCGGAGTTCGAGCGCCATGAAGTGCGGGCCCGCGTACGCGCTCGACAGCGACCGCGCCAGATCGCTCGAATAGCCGAACCGGCGGCGGTCCGTGAGCTTGCAAGGAACGCGTGTCGATCCAGGCCCGTCCGACTCGGAGTCTGGTCCGCACGGCACCCAAAGACGGCGCAGCTAACGAGGCGTGCTGGCGTGAAGCCCTCGATGGACCTCCCGCGTGTGGCCTGAGTCTGCGCGCCTTCTCCGCGCGCGAGAACCTCTCCGCAAACAACGCCCGCGCACTGAAAGTACAGGAGGCTCGCGCGGCCAGAAGCGACCTCGGGACTATTGGCCCGGTTCACGCCATCGAGGATCGCGTGAGCTCCGAGGGTGACATCATCCTCACGCCCGAGGGCGTACACGTCTCGAATCGGCGAGGCTTCGAGGATGACAATCTCGGGCGCGTGCGTTTAGTCTGTGTTCCTCGTGCTGACACTCTCCGGATTCGCGGCATCTTCGTCGGTCTTGGCGCGACGGACATGCGCGCAGGCTAGATCCCCCGAGCTGCGGGAACCGGTCTACCCGGGTTGACGGCTCGCTCTGAGTCCGTTAAAGCAAAGATGTGGTCCACACAACCACCCTGGCGCGCGAGCCGAGCCCCATCCTGCACTCGGCCTATCATGTCAAGCTCCGGCTCTGCGAATAAGCCGCAGTTTTCGAGCGCGCCCGCACCGCCCTCGCGCTGGTGTGGCTGCGGGGTCCGAGCACAAGGTCTATGGTCCACTGCATATTCAGGATGTTTTGTCTGCTGCTTCATCGAGCGGCTCTGTCGTCGTTGTCGCGGATCGGTTGAGTGCGGCAGACGCCCAGCTACTCGCCACTAGACTGAATCAGCGCTGATCAGGGTGAGTCGGTCAATCGGAATTCAGCATAGACTGACAGTATTCTGCTGGCCGATCTGTACGACATCGCTTGCCAAACCCACGGAAGTGGAACGCACCTATATCCCGTGAATGGAAGAAGGGCATGGGCCCGGTCTCGTACCCGCTCGTTCCAACCGGAAGGGAGGTTGAACGGCGTTGGGTGGTCTCCATGCCCAGTTGCGTTGCGGTTCATCGAAAGATCGATCACGTGCTCCCGACGCGCTCGTCACAACCTGCAAGCGTTACGTTACCCAATTGCTCGCGGCCTCGCCAGCGAAGGACCGACGCGATCCGACGTGTAGTTGCACTTGCTGGCGACTCAGGCCTAGTCGGGCGTTGGTAAGCGGACGCCGCTGTCGTCCACGGCCGAGGGCGTCGTTGGCGTCTTCCTCGCGGTCGGGAGGTCACTCCCGTTAGACTCTTGGCCCGAGTCGGGCCTGATTGCGGCCCATCTGCCGAGTGCCCGGAGTACTAGCCGTCATGTCGAACCCGCGAATCCAGCCCTCGGGCGCCGCTCGTCTCGCGCCGCTCGGCGCCATCACGATCCTCCTCGCCGCCTGCCAGACCGAGGTCTTCGGCGGCAAGGACACCTACTCCCCGGCCGTCGAGAAGAAGGACTACGCGCAGGAGAAGATCGACGTCGGCCCGCGCAAGATCGACGTCTACGGGCCGGGGCAAATGGATCCGTCCACGAGCTCGGTCGGGGCGATCGTGGACGCGCTGCTCGCGTTCCAGCCGAAGCCGACGAGCGTCGCCTGCCTGCCGCTCGTCACGTACGACTTGAAGACCGGGAAGCCGTGGGTTTCGGAGCTCGGCGTCGGCACCGCGGACGCCGTCGCGCGCGCGCTGCGCGAGAAGGGCTTCGCCGGCAGCGCGTTCGCGACGGACGAAGTCGGGTTGCGCCTCGCGCAGACGAACGTCTCGCGCGCGGCGTTCACGTCGATGGAGTCCGTCGCGGCGAATGCCGAGCGCATCGGCGCGGACGTCGTCGTCTTCGGCACGATCAAGCGGCGCGACCGCGCCGGCGCGCTCGATCGCGACGTGCTGACGTGCGAGCTGCAGGCCTACGACGTCGCCGGGAAGCGCATCGCGACGTCCACGCGCTGGGAAGTGCCGAGCGACGACACGTCGTACCGTCGCACGTGGGATCTGGCCCAGGCGGAGAGCGCGTGGATGCCCGATTCGCGCTACGGCGTGCCGGGTTCCGCGCCAAGCCTCGCGTCCGAATTGCAGCGCGTCGCGGGCGATCTCGCCGTGTCGCTCGCGCGCACGATCGATCCGGCCAAGGTCGAGGGCGCTTACTACGTCGCACCGCTCGACGTCGCGGCGTTCGTGCCGCAGCTCGCCACGTTGCGCTCGGCGCAAGGCGCGTACGTGGCCGAGGTCTCGCGCCGCGTGGACGCCGCGAAATCGGCCGGTTCCCAAGCCGATTTCGAGGGGAAGATCGTGCTGAACGGCACGGAGTACCCGAACTTCCAGGCGGCCGAAGCGAATCTCACGCAGCTTTCGGAGAGCTTCCGTGCGACGCCCGCCGCGCGCTTCGCGCAGAGCTTCTCCTCGGGACTCGGCGACGAGATCCGCGCGCGCGCGCTGCCCGCGGGAAAGGCGGTCAACGATCTCGCGGCCGTTGCACCGGCCGATCGCGCGTTCGTCGAGGGTGAACTCGCGCAAGGCGGAGTCGGGCGCAGCGTCGCCGCGCGCGACGCGTTGAGGGCGGCCGGCGTCGGGCTCGTCATCGCGCCGCGCCTCGAGCGGATCGGCGACGTGCTCCAGATCCGCGTCGACGCCTACGAGCTCGCGCAGGGCCGCATCGCCGGCGACGGCAGGGTGAGCATCCCGGCGCACCTCGCCGCCGAGCTCGAGCGGTCGCTTGCCTCCGCTTCGACGGCCGCGATCCCGAACGCCCCGTCCAAGGGACAGTGGTCGTCGCTCTACGGCTCGGTGAAGAGCGGAGTCGTGCACGTCGTCGGTTCGCAGGGTCGCGGCAGCGGTTTCGTCGTCCGCGCGGACGGCCTGATCCTCACCAACGATCACGTCGCGCGCGGCATCGGCGAGCCCATCACCGTCACGCCCGAGGGTGGCAGCCCGTTGCCCGCGCGCATCGTGGCGAGCGACGCGTACTGGGATCTCGCCGCGATCCAGGTCGTCGGCCTGCCCAAGGACTGCCACGTGTTCACGTTCGCGGACGACGTCGGAGTCGGCACCGAGGTCGCGGTGCTCGGTCACCCACGCGACAGCTCGGGCTGGGTCCTCACGCCGGGTTACATCAGCTCGACCTCGGAGCAGGTCTCGACCGACGACGGCCGTGCGCGCGCCGCGCTCATGTACACCTCGCCGACGCGTCAGGGCTCGAGCGGCAGCCCCGTGCTGCTCGCCGACGGTCGCGTCGCGGCCGTCCATTCCGCCGGACGCGTCGGTCAGTCCTTGACCGATTCGTCGGAAAAGACCGAACTCACCGGCTTCGCCTTGGGCATCCCGGCGCGCGAGGCGCGCCTCTTCGCCGACAAGATCGCGCGACCCTGAAGCCGACAAGTACCCCCGTCCCGGACATCACACACAACATGCAGATCCAAACCAGCGTCTCCCTCGCGCTCGCCGCGGCCTTCGCCCTGTCCTTCTCCTCCTGTGGTTCCACCGGACGCGTCCGCGGGGAAGGCGAGGACCAACTCGTCGGCGACAAGCGCGCCGGCACGATCACCTACGACCAGCTCGTGAAGGACTCGACCACGAAGCTCGTCGCGCAAGCCGGGATGCCGGCGCGCGCGCAGGGCCCGTACCGCGTCGCGTTCTTCGGTCTGGAGACGAAGGGCGCCGAGGAGCTGCGCGACCAACTGCCGGCCATCTACGAGCAGATCGAGGAGATCCTCGTGAACTCGGGCCCATTCGTCGTGCAGTCGCGCAAGGCGGTCGACCGCGCGCGTCAGGAAGTCGGCTTGCGCGAAATCGACGATCTCTTCATCCAGAAGAATCGCGACATGTTCATGGGCGTCATGGGGCGCGACTCGCAGGCGCCGGACATCCTCGTGTACGGCACGACGACCACGCAGACGACGGAGAGTTCGGGCGGGATGTTCTCCCGCGACACGAAAGAGCGCCGCTATTCGCTCTCCCTCGAGATGATCGACGCCGCGACCGGCACGATCCTCTCGAAGGTCAGCGGCAAGCAGGAGATCGAGTACAAGAAGTAGGCGAGCTGCTCCCTTGGCTTCCGTGAGAAACCTGCTCGCAACGTTCGCCGTGGCCGTCTCGGTCGCGGCGTGCCGTGCGCCCGACCAGCGCATCGCGCCCTTCGCGGAAGCGTGGGGCGCGGGCGATTTCGCGGAGGCCGAGAAGAAGATCGACGCGCTGGTCGCCGACGAAGCGGGAGTCGATCCGAAGCTCGTGACCGAGACGCGCGCACTCGATCCCGCGATCGATCCGGCGCAGGGCGACACGTTCCTGTTCCTGCAGGAGAAGTCGATGACGCGGCTCGCCGCGGGCGACACGGACGGCTCGATCGAGCTCCTGCGCCGTGCCCGCGACGTGCTCGCCAGCCGGCTGCAGGGCAACGACATCGCCGGTTGGCTCGCGGCGGGCATCGCGGACGACACGTTCCTCGCGTACGCGGGCGCCGATTACGAGCACGTGCTCACGCCGGCGATGCTGGCCTTGTTCGACTTGCTCGAAGGCGGCCAGGACGCGTACGCCTACGCGCTCCAGGTCGGCGAGGTCCAGGAGTCGATCCTGGGCAGCACGTTCGGCGACGACATCGACGGGAAGGGCAACGGCTACAACCCGCGCGGGACGTACCAGCGCGTCGCGATCGGCGCGTACGTCGAAGGTCTCGTGCGCGAGCGCGAGGGCTATTCCGGCGAGGCCTTCAAGGCCTACGAACGCGCGCGTGAGTGGGGCGGTGCCGCGCCGATCGCCGTCGAGGCCTGCGAACGCACGTCGAACGGCGTCTACGCGCCCGTGGGTCAAGGCGTCGTGCACGTGTTCCGCTTCGCCGGCCGCGGCCCGCGGCTCGTGCAAGGCCGGTCGCCGATCACGGACAGCGCGCTCTTCCTGGCGAGCATCGGCAGCATCGTGATCGGCGAGAACGTCGGCTTGCTGGGTCAGATGAACGTGCCGATCCCGGTCGTCCTCGTTGGCGACGTTGCGATCCCCGAGCTCGAGATCCGCGCGGGCGCCGCGATCGTGGGCACGACCTCGACGCTGCTCGACGTCACCAGCGTCGCGGCGCAGCAGGTCGAAGCGAACATGCCCTGGATCCTCGCGCGCGCGGCGATTCGCCGCGGCGCCAAGGCCGTGGCGGCGAAGGCCGTGCAGGACGCGGTGGGCCAGAACAACCCGAACGAGTCGGGCTTCGCGCTCTTCGCCGGCATTCTCACGAACCTCGCGCTGACCGCGGGCGAGAAAGCCGACACGCGCAACTGGACGTCGCTGCCGGCGCGGTTCCAAGTCGCGCGCTTCACGCTTCCCGAAGGCGCGCACGACCTCGACCTGGGCGGCGGGATGCGCGCGACGGTGCGCGTCGCATCGGGCAAGGACTCGTACGTCGTCGTCGTGCAGCCCGACATCACGCGTCCGGGCGCCGTGCTGACCGACGTGTACTCGCGTCCCGTGGAAGCACAGCCCTAGCCGCGCATGGATCTGCAACTCGTGGGCAAAGTCGTCCTCGTCACCGGGGCTTCGGGCGGGATCGGTCGTGCGCTGGCCGAGGCGTTCGCGGCGGAAGGCGCGTTCCTCGCGCTCACGGGCAACGCGCAGTACGCGGAGCTCGAAGCCTGGATCGCGGCCGCGCGATTCCCGCATGCGATCGCGCTGCGCGCCGACACGACGGATCCGGCCTCGATCGAGGCCGCGTTC
>Ga0105044_10001508_pt1 | contig 31214 bp, 15 predicted proteins | sample MAT01_FD_78092 | JGI IMG/M metagenome (GOLD analysis project Ga0105044, IMG submission 78092) | Freshwater microbial communities from Lake Fryxell liftoff mats and glacier meltwater in Antarctica - MAT-01 | ecosystem: Environmental > Aquatic > Freshwater > Ice > Liftoff microbial mat | place...
ACTGCGGTTCCGATGCACCATGGATGTGCGAGTGTCGCGTAAGGCAGGATGCCGGAAGCGACCCAGCTCCGTGCGCCTTGCACTTAAACCGCTTGGCTTAGGTTTCTTTAAGGTTCCCTTAGCTTCCGGGCCGGGCAGCGAGTGCCGCGCAACGCAGCAATGGCACCGCGCAGTAGGATTCTAGAGTCCCCCGTGCGCTCTGACACGGGAGCTCGTTTACATCTCAATTGGCTGCGCGTGCTCTTTTGTGGCCGCGAAACGCAGTTTGGGATAGCGCTCTTCGGTCAATTGCAAATTGACTCGTGTTGGCGCTAAGTAGACCAGCGCGCCGGAGGCATCGCGCGCGAGGTTTTGCATGGCTTTGATCTCTAGGTCTTCTAGCGACTTGGCGTCGTCGCCGACAATCCAGCGCGCAGTGTGGATTTGCACATTCTCAAAGCCGCAGTCGACACCGTACTCGTCTTTGAGTCGGTAGGCGACCACTTCGAATTGCAAAGTGCCGACAGCACCAAGAATCAAATCATGCCCAAGCTGCGGCTTGAAGAACTGCGTTGCACCTTCTTCAGAAAGTTGCGTAAGTCCTTTCTGTAACTGCTTGAGGCGCAGAGGATCTTTGAGCCGCGCGCGACGAAAAAGCTCGGGCGCGAAGTGCGGGATACCGGTGTACTTCAAAGACTCACCGACGGTGAAGGTGTCGCCGATAGAAATCGTCCCGTGATTGTGGATCCCTAAAATATCGCCCGGATAAGCGCTCTGCGCGATTTCGCGCTCGGATGCCATAAAAGTCAGCGCGTTGGCGAGTTTGAACTCTTTGCCCGCACGCACATGCCAGGCTTTCATGCCGGCTTCGAAGTGCCCCGAGCAGACGCGGAAAAAAGCCACACGATCGCGGTGCATCGGATCCATATTGGCTTGGATCTTGAATACGAAACCGCTGAATTTTTCCTCGTTTGGATCGACCTCACGCGTGGTGGTCGGGCGGGAAAGCGGAGCGGGCGCGTGCTCGACAAAGAAATCCAGTAGCAATTGCACACCGAAATTATTGATGCCTGAGCCGAAGAACACCGGCGTCTGTTTTCCAGCTAAATAACGATCAATATCAAATGGATGCGAAGCGCCCTGAACAAGTTCCAATTCGTCTTTGAGCTCACGCAGCATCTCGGAACCGATGCGCGCAGCCAGCTCCGGTGAATCCAGGCCCTGGTAGATGGTCGAATCCTGGCGTGAGAAATTGCGCCCGCTCTCGAAGATATGCACCTCGTCCAGCAGCAAGTGATAGACACCCTTCAGGCGCGAGCCCATACCGATGGGCCAGGTTACTGGCGCGCACTGAATTTTGAGGATGCTTTCGATCTCATCCAGTAGCTCAATCGGCGAACGGCCCTCGCGATCGAGCTTGTTGATGAAGGTCATGATCGGCGTGTCGCGCAGTCGACACACATCCATGAGTTTGATCGTGCGCTCTTCCACGCCCTTGGCGCAGTCGATGACCATTAGCGCGGAATCGACCGCGGTCAGCACCCGATAGGTGTCCTCGGAAAAGTCCGCGTGGCCCGGCGTATCCAGCAGATTGATGATGCGATCCGCGTACGGGAACTGCATGACCGATGAGGTCACCGAGATCCCGCGCTCTTTTTCCAGCGCCATCCAGTCGGAAGTCGCATGGCGAGCAGCCTTGCGCGATTTAACCGATCCGGCCATCTGAATTGCGCCGCCGAATAGCAGCAGCTTCTCCGTTAGCGTGGTTTTGCCGGCGTCGGGATGCGAAATAATCGCAAACGTGCGCCGGCGCGCGGTTTCTTCAAGATGGGAGGACATGAGGCAGACGGCGATGACGGGGCGCGGATTCTCCCAGCTTGGCGCTGAATGTGCACGAAGGCTCGGCCGCTTTCGGCATCTTGGCCTCCCGCGGCACGAGCACATCCATGTGCGTCGGACTCGGGGCTCGGGCTCGGGCTCGGGAAAACTGCGCTTTGGAGCTGAGAACGCAAAGCGTTTCCTAAGCTATTTAGCAACGCTGGTCGCAACTCCGCGATGGTGACGCAGCCGTGCTCGTCATTCCCGCGAAGGCGGGAATCTAGTTTCTTTCTTGCGTTTGGTGCTTAGAGCGGAGCGCCACGAAAAGCGCTGGATCCCCGCCTTCGCGGGGATGACGGTTTTGCAGATCAATTTGACCGTGAAGCGGATTTCTTTCCACGTTGAGGTGAACGTAGCGCTGCGATTCCAGCATCAAGCCCCACTTAATCTTAAAGAGCCCAGGCGCTATCTCGCTACGCCCCAGCACCCAGCCCCTAGTCCCGCTTTTGCTTCAATCAGCCCCGCTTTTGCTTCAAACAGCTCCACTTTCACTTCAAGCAAAGCCACGTTCGAGCTGATCCAAGGCTTGGTCCCCCAGTTTTGCGAGATCTGGCTTGCCGTCTTGCGCGAACCAATGCCGCATCGTCGCGCGGATTACGCCAATCGCTGCCCCGGCGAGCACGCGGGCGTGCAGTTCGGGTTCGCTACCTCCGCTGCCGCGTTCACTAAAGGCCTGCACCATCGCGGCTTCCCAGTCGCGGTCGATCTCGTGTTCGCGTGCAAGCAAGGCCGGTGTGCGTTGAATAAGGCGTTGCTGAGCGACCAATTGTTCGCGGTTTTGTACGTATTCCTTGGCGAAGACCTGGGCCACATCGCGCAGGCTGGCCACCGGGCTTAAGTTCAAAGGTGCTTGCTGTAGCAGCTCCAGAAAGCGTGCGAGCCGCTCGCTGCGATGGGGAAACACCAAGTCTTCTTTGGTCGGGAAATAGCGAAAAAAGGTACGGCGGCTGATACCGGCGTCTTCGCAAATCATCTCGATCGTGGTGATCTCGAATCCAGTTTGGTGGAAACGCGCGTTGGCGGCCGCGACCAACGCCCGCTGCGTCGCACTCTTTTTTCTTTCACGGCGGGAACGCGGTGGCTTTTTCATGGAGCACAGGATATACAACCGCGTCCTTGGAAAAATATGACACTCAGTGCCAAAATCGAGCGCGCTTGATGCACAACTTTCTTCGCCCTCGGTCGCCAGCGCCGGCGCGCCGGAGTGGGCACAGAGCCGCTTTCCGGCGCAGATTTTGGAGCATGAGAGCCGCACGCGGCGCGCATTGATTGATGACGACAAAGCTGCGGAACTCGTCGCCACGGGTCATTGGACGCGTATTGGCAGCTTGCCGCCGCTATTTCCCGAGTGGTTGGGCGATCGCAGCTTCAGCCAATCGCACGGCACGCGCTTTCCCTATGCGGGCGGCGCGATGGCCAATGGCATCGCAACCGTATCGATGGTGCGTGAACTCGCGCTTGGCGGTTGCTTAGGCTTCTTCGGCGCCGCGGGTTTATCGCCAGCACGTGTCGAGAGCTGCGTGGCCAGCCTCGCGTCCGACTTGAGCGATCGGCATCCCTGGGGCGCAAATCTGATTCATAGCCCAAGCGAACCCGCGCTGGAGGACCATATTTGCGAGATTTTCCTGCGCCAGGGCGTTCAACGCGTCGAGGCATCGGCCTATATGGCGCTGACACCCGCGGTGGTTCGCTTCGCGGCGAGCGGACTTACAATAAAGCCCGACGGTAGCGTGCTGCGTGCGCGGCGGCTAATCGCCAAGGTTTCGCGCGAGGAAGTGGCCCGGCGCTTTCTGGAGCCGCCACCGGCTGATGTATTGGCGGCGTTGGTGCAGCGCGGCCAGCTAAGCGCCGCGGAGGCGCGCATCGCCGCCGAGATCCCGATCGCAGAGGACATCACGGCGGAGGCGGATTCGGGCGGTCATACCGACAACCGTCCGCTCACGGCGCTGTTGCCAAGCCTAATCAAGCTACGCGATCACATCGCCGCGCAGCGTGCCTACACCCGCCCCATCCATATCGGCGCGGCCGGTGGCATCGGCACGCCGACAGCCGTTGCGGCCGCGTTTGCGCTGGGTGCCTCCTATGTGCAGACCGGTTCGGTAAATCAATCCTGCGTGGAGAGTGGGTTGCACGCGAGTGGCCGCGCGATGCTGGCGCAAGCAGGCATGGCCGACGTGATCATGGCACCTGCCGCCGATATGTTCGAGATGGGCGTTGACGTGCAGGTTTTACGACGAGGCAGCTTGTTTGCGGTGCGCGCGCGCAAGCTCTATGAGTTGTATCGCAACTACGCCAGCTTGGAAGACATCCCAGCGCTTGAGCGCGAGAAGCTGGAACGCGTGCAATTGCGTGCGACCCTAGATGAAGCTTGGGCTTCGACGCGGGCTTTCTGGATGGGACGCGACGCGCATCAGGTCGAGCGCGCCGAACGCGACGCCAAACACCGCATGGCTTTGGTATTCCGTGCCTATCTCGGCCTATCCAGCCGCTGGGCGATCGACGGTATCGGTGCGCGCAGCTCGGACTACCAAATTTGGTGCGGGCCGGCGATGGGCGCCTTTAACACCTGGGTAAAGGGCAGCTTCCTCGAAGCCTGTGAGAACCGCAGTGTGGTTCAAGTGGCGCGCAATTTGATGGAAGGCGCGGCCGCAGTGACGCGCGCGCAGCAACTGCGCAGCTACGGCGTGGCACTACCCGCAAATGCCTTTGATTTTCGGCCGCGCCCTCTGGCCTAACCCCGCACCCATGACGAGATCACACATGATGGATTTCGATTCCCCCGCGCGTCAGCCCATCGCTGTGGTCGGCGTGAGCGCGCTGTTTCCTGGATCGCCGGATGCAAATGGCTTCTGGCGCGACATCCTCGCAGGGCGGGATCTGATCCGCGACGTGCCGGAGAGCCATTGGCTGATCGACGACTACTACGATCCCGATCCATCTGCGCCGGATAAGACTTACGCAAAGCGCGGAGCCTTTCTCGACCCGATTGATTTTGATGCGCTGGGCTGGGGCGTGCCGCCTTCGACCATTCCGGCCACGGACACCTCGCAATTGTTGGCGTTGATCGTGGCGCAGCAGGTTCTGCAAGATTTCGCAGGCGCGGCATACGAGGGCATGGATCGCTCGCGCATTTCGGTGATTCTGGGGGTCACCAGTGCGCAAGATTTGCTGTCCACCATGGTCAGCCGCCTGCAGCGTCCGGTATGGGTTAAAGCACTGCGCGAATCCGGACTAGCGGAGGATGAGGTGCAAGCGGCGTGCGATCGCATCGCTGCGCACTATGTGCCGTGGCAGGAATCGAGCTTTCCGGGATTGCTTGGCAATGTGGTTGCCGGACGCGTCGCCAATCGTTTAAACCTCGGCGGCACCAATTGCGTCACGGATGCGGCTTGCGCCTCCACATTCAGCGCTTTGTCTATGTCGATCAATGAGTTGCAGCTTGGTCATAGCGATCTTGTGATCTCGGGTGGCGTGGATACGTTGAACGATATTTTCATGTACATGTGTTTTTCGAAGACGCCGGCTTTGTCGCCTTCTGGTGACTGCCGACCATTCAGTGATCGTGCCGACGGCACCATGCTCGGCGAAGGCGTGGGCATGGTCGCGCTGAAACGACTGGCGGATGCCGAGCGCGACGGCGATCGAATTTATGCACTGATTCGTGGCCTCGGCACCTCGTCTGATGGCCGCTCAAAAAGCGTGTACGCACCCGTCTCGGAGGGTCAGGCGGTCGCGCTGCGCCGCGCCTATGCCTTGGCCGGTTACGCGCCCGACACCGTCGAACTCATGGAAGCGCATGGCACCGGCACCAAGGCTGGCGATGCGGCGGAATTCGAAGGCTTACGACGTGTGTTTGAGGAATCCAGGCCAGCGCTCGGATCGAATGCATCATCTCAATGGTGCGCCTTGGGCTCAGTCAAAAGCCAGATCGGGCACACCAAGGCGGCCGCCGGTGCCGCTGGATTATTCAAGGTCATCATGGCTTTGCATCACCAAGTGCTGCCGCCCGGCATCAAGATCGATGCACCGAACCCCAAGCTCGAGATCGAGCAATCGCCGTTTTATTTGTCGACGCGTACGCGCCCGTGGATCCGCAATAGCGCACATCCACGGCGTGCTTCAGTGAGTGCCTTTGGCTTCGGTGGATCCAATTTTCATGTGGCACTGGAGGAGTACCGCGGCCCTGCGCCGGTGGCGCAACGCCTGGCGACGCAATCTATCGAATGGTTCGTTTTATTCGCGCCCTCCAGCGAGGATTTGTTAGACAAGGCCCGAGCCGTGCTGGCATCCACGGCCGATTTGGCGACTACCGCACGTCAATCACAGGCGGATTGGGATGCGGCAACCGCACTTGAGCGCCCCTATCGATTGAGTGTCGTGGCCAAGGATATTGCCGATTTTAGGAACAAGCTCGATGCGGCAATCTCGCGTATTGCGGCCGATGCCACGCGTGCGTTTTCGGCAAACGAGGGCAGTTTCTATGGTCACGGCGAAGCGCCGGGGAAGCTGGCGTTCGTATTTGCGGGGCAGGGTAGTCAATATCTCGATATGGGCGCCGATTTGGCGATGAATTTCCCGCTGGCGCGCGCCGTGTGGGATCGCGCGGCAGGCATGCCCTTCGAAGTTGCTACCGCCTTGCACGAAGTGGTTTTCCCGCAACCAGGTTTTGGCCTAGCGCATGCCGATGCCACGCGCGAACGCCTGACAGCGACACGCTGGGCGCAACCGGCGATTGCTGCCGTGGCCCTGTCGCAATTGGCGCTGCTACGCGAATTGCAGATCGAGCCTGAAATGCTCGGCGGTCATAGTTTTGGCGAAATCGTGGCACTGCACGCCGCGCGTGTGATCGATGAGAACGCGTTGCTGCGCGTCGCGCGGCGGCGTGGCGAATTGATGGGCGCGGTGGCGCCAGCGCCTAGTGCGATGACTGCGCTCAGCCATTCCATTGTCCGCTTGCGCGAACTGATGCGCGAGACCGGCGCCAAAGTGTGCATCGCCAACCACAATTCACCGACGCAAATCGTGGTCGCGGGCGGGCTAGACGAGATCGAGCACTTCGAGCAGGTTTTGCTGCAGCGCGATATTGCGTTCAAGCGTTTGCCAGTCACCACTGCCTTCCACTCGCCTTTGGTGGCGCCAGCCTGCGAGCCCTTTGCGGAATTTTTGGATCAGATTGCTTTCGCGCAGCCGGCGTTGGCAACCTATTCCAATGTCAGCGCCGACCTGCACGCGAACGATGTTCAAGCCATTCGGCGCGCGCTGGCGGATCAGATCGCCAAGCCCGTACGCTTCGTGGAGATGATCGAGCGCATGTATGCCAATGGTGCGCGGGTCTTCGTCGAGATTGGTCCGAGCGCCGTGCTCAGCAACCTGATCGGCGCAATTCTCGGCGATCGGCCACATGCCGTCATGAGCGTGGATCGCAAGGGCAAGCCTGGCGTTGAGTCACTCGGCATGGTGCTGGCGCGTTTGGCCGCGTTGGGGATAAATCTGCGCACGAGGCCGCTGTTTGCGGGTCATCGAGTCGCAAACGCTGCGGCCACCGCGGCCAAGCACGCGCTGCCAATCACCGGCAGCAATTACGGAAAGCGCTACCCGCCAGCGGGCGGCAGCGCCGCTTTGCCCAAGCCAAATCCGCCTCGCAACAGCGGGCCGGTGTCGGCGCCAATCGCATCTGTGGTCGGACCTGCGCAATCGCTACCCACACAGCAATTGGCCAACGCGGTTCCGGCCCCGACGCCCAGCGGTGCGATGCCAATCAAGCCGGTCGCTGAAAGCCTGCCAGCGCCGCAACTGCGGCCCCTAATCCCTTTGGAAAGAGCGCCTGCCCCAGTGATCAGCGATGCCTTCTTTGATGCGTTCACGCAGGCGCAGACGCAAACTGCAGATGCCCACGCGGCTTTCCAGCGCGCGATGTTCGACAGTCATGCGGCCTATTTGCGCTTGTCTGAGACTGCACTAATGGGATTGAGCCAAATGGCGGTCATGCCAGAGACTGCTGCGCTCACGCCTGCGCCGATTGGGTCAAAACATGCGATCAACACATCCGCCATCGTTCCTGCCGCGGCGACAGTTGAACAAATGGAGACGCCCATCCTGTCGCTAGCCAGCGCGCCATCGCCAGCGCTTGAATCGGCGCGAGCATCGGCTTCTGCACCCGCGGCTGTATCTATTCCACCAGTGCGAAAGCTTGCGGTGGCGGTCGTCGACATCGCTGATTTGATGCTGCGCGTGGTTGCCGAAAAGACCGGATACCCAGTCGATATGCTCAATCTGAGCATGGATTTGGAGGCTGATCTCGGTATCGATTCGATCAAGCGCGTGGAGATTTTGGCGGCGGTGGAAGCGCAAGCGCCATCGGCACAAGCGGCCGATCGTTCGCGTCTGAGTGCTCTGCACACATTGGCAGAGATCGTGGATTACTTGCGTGGATCGGCTGATTTGACGCCGTCTGACGTGCCAAAGCCAGCGCCGACGGTCGAGGCGCGCAGCCAGGCGCCTCGACCGTCGCCCGCAGTTGATATCGCCGCGCTGATGCTGCAAGTGGTTGCTGACAAGACCGGATACCCAGTCGAAATGCTCAATCTCAGCATGGATCTGGAGGGCGATCTCGGCATTGATTCGATCAAACGCGTGGAGATTCTGGCAGCGGTGGAAGCGCAAGCGCCATCGGCGCAAGCGGCCGATCGTTCGCGGCTAAGCGCATTGCATACGCTCGGCGAAATCGTGCAATACCTTGGCGGGGGGTCGGGTACCGAGTTCACTCCGTCAACTGAGCTCGACACCGATGAGCCAGTCAACATGGATAGCACGCGCGCCGTGCCGCCCACGATCGATATCGCCGCGCTGATGCTCTCCGTGGTTGCTGAAAAGACGGGATATCCGGTCGATATGTTGAATTTGGACATGGATCTTGAGGGTGATCTCGGCATCGATTCGATCAAGCGCGTGGAGATTCTCGCGGCGGTCGAAGCCCGCGCGCCTTCGGCCAAAGCATCCGACCGATCACGCCTGAGCGGGCTACATACGCTCGGCGAAATCGTGGCTTACCTCTCCCGGCCAAGCACGGCGACAGCGGCTTTCGCCGAGCCGCTCGTAGCAGTTCAGCCCATGCAACAGCCGCGAAATCTGGGCCGTTTTCGTGTGCAACTGGATAGCGCACCGGTCACAGGTCTAGCGCAACCCGGATTGTTCGGCGGTGAGCCGGTGTGGGTCACCGGCGGCGGCGATCTGGATCAAATTGTGGCCGCGGAATTGGTCACGCGTGGAGTAGCCGCACACGCTGGCGGCGAGATGCCATCGCAGTCGCGCGCCTGTGTGTACCTTGGTGGATTGCGTGCGATTACCAGTGTCGACGCAGCCATTGCTGTGAACCGCGAGGGATTCGCGCTCGCGCGGCAATTGGCGCCAACTATCTCGAACGCGGGTGGTTTGTGGGTGTCCGTCCAGGATACCGGTGGCAGTTTCGGGCATGCCGTGCCGGGCGCCGCGCCGCTGTCGGCAACTGAGGCGCTTTCGCCGCGGGTGTGGCTAGCGGGGCTTTCCGCCTTGCTGAAAACCGCCGCCTTGGAATGGCCGCACGCCAGTGTCAAAGCCATTGATCTGGAGCGCGGCGAGCAATCGCCTGAGCAATGTGCCAAGCGTATCGCCGACGAGTTGCTCAGCGGTGGTGGTGAAATTGAAGTGGCTTTGCCTGCAATTGGCGGACGCTACACGCTGATCAGCGTCCCAGAGCCTAGTACCACGAATGGCGACGTGATCCAGCGTGGTGAGGTCGTGGTGGTGACGGGCGGCGCGCGCGGGGTTACGGCTGCCTGTCTCGCTGCATGGGGACGCGGCAGTGCGCCGAGTTTCGCGCTATTGGGTCGCTCGCCGCTCGCGACTATTCCGGCATCGCTGGCCGCCGTCCTCGGCGAGGCAGCACTGAAGTCGGCGCTATTGCAGCAATCGCGTAGCGCGGGCGAGACACTGACCCCGGCGCAACTATCGATGCGCGTGCGCGAGATCGAGGCTTCGCGGGAAATCGAAGCGAGCCTGGCGCTGATCCGTGCTGCGGGTGCGACGGCACTTTATGTGCCTACAGACGTGAGTGATTCCGCCGCTGTGATAGCAGCACTTGCCCAAGTGAGAGCGAAACTCGGTCCTATTCGCGCCATCGTCCATGCTGCCGGCGTGCTCGCCGACAAATCCATTGCTGAAAAGACCGATGCACAATTTGATCGTGTATTCGATACCAAAGTTGAGGGCTTGCGCGCGCTGTTGGATGCGACCGCCAGCGATCCATTGAAGTTGCTGTGCGTGTTTTCCTCGGTGTCGGCGCGTTGCGGCAATACCGGCCAAGCTGACTACGCGATGGCCAACGAGATTCTGACCAAGGTGGCGCTCGCGCAAGCCGTAATGCATCCGGGCTTACGCGTGAAGTCTTTGGGCTGGGGTCCGTGGCAAGGCGGCATGGTGTCGGCACATTTGCAGGCACGATTCGCGCAATTGGGTGTGCCCATGATTCCGCTTGAGCTTGGCGCACGCATGTTCGTGGATGAGATGCACGACGCCAGTGGCACGGTCGATCTGGTCTTGGGTGGCGCGCCGCGTGCGGAGGCTTTGCTATTCGCCAATGCCGGGATGCGCGTCGATCGATTCGAAATTGACATTAGCCAAGCTAGTCATGGTTATTTGTCCGGACACGCGGTCAACGGCGTGCCGGTGGTGCCTGCCGTGCTCGTCGCCGAATGGATGTCGCGCGCCGCACGCAGTGTGCGGCCGGGACTGTCGCTGGTCTCGTTGCACGATTTCAAAATTTTGAAAGGCATTCGACTCACGGAATTTCGTGGCGTGGGAAATCGTTTTGCGCTGGAGATGCGCGCCTTGCCGAGCGCGGAGGGTGCCGAGTTGCTGATCAAGCTCAGCGATATGCATGGCACGCCGATGTACAGCGCGCGTGCGCAGATGCTCGCCGTTTCGCACGCGCCGCGCGAGGCGTTGCCGCATCTGTCGCTGGACAGGTGGAAAGGCGAGCCGCTGTATGCCGAGTTGCTATTTCATCGCGGCGATTTTGAACTGATCCAGCAGATCGAGGGGATCTCCGATCACGGTGTCGGTGCCACATTGCATGGGGTCGAGCGCGCAGGCTGGATCGGAGAAGACTGGCAATTGGACGTGGCGGCGCTGGACGCCGGCATGCAGATGGCCGTTGTCTACGGGCAACGCATGCTCGGTGGACCAAATTTGCCGACGGCGGTGGACGAGATCCGTTGCTTCGGCCGCGCGCCCAGTGCCGGACTAATTCGCGCCGCAGCCTACAAACGCAGCCTCGGCGGCTCGGCCTTTACCACGGACATTCTGTTCACTGATGCGCAGGGGCAAAGATTGACCGAGTTACGCGGCGTGCATAACCACGCGTTGCCACGACACTAATTTATCGTGGTCATGACAGATCGCCAGCAGCCAGTGCTGCCCGTGACCGCCGCAAATGGCGCGTCCGCTTTCCTGCCGATCGCCATTGTCGGCCGCGCGTGCGTATTACCCGGCGCGTTGAGTCCGGAGGCTTTGTGGGCGGCCGTGGCAGCGGGTCAGGATTTACTGAGCGCCGCGCCGGTGGATCAATGGCGGCTACCGAAATCGCACGCGCTGTGCGATCCGCGCAATCCGGATCCCGACCGCGCCTGGAATGATCGTGGCGGCTATGTCAGCGGCTTCGATTCGGTGTGGAATCCGAATGGTTTTGCGCTGCCAGCAGCGGCACTGCACGGGCTTGATCGTTTGGTGCATTGGAGCTTGCATAGCGCACGCGAGGCGCTGAAAGATGCCGGCGTCGATTGGCTGCATGCTGTGGCCACGAATGCGCCGCGTATCGGCGCCATTTTTGGCAACTTGGGGTTCCCGTCGCCAGGAATGGTCGAGCACGCGATTGGCGTGTGGACGTCGAACGCAACCGGCGATCCGCGCAATCGCTTCATGAGCAGCGGCACTGCGCAGATTCTTGCGCAAGCACTGAATTTGAACGCGGGCAGTTTTTGCCTCGACGCCGCCTGCGCAAGCTCGCTGTATGCGATTGCGCTTGCCTGTGAGCAACTAGCCGACCGAAAGGCCGATGTGATGCTCGCCGGGGCCGTGCAGGGCGCCGACGATTTGTTTCTGCACATCGGGTTTTCCGCCTTGAATGCGCTCAGCCGAAGTGGTCAATCGCGGCCATTTCATCGCGATGCAGACGGCCTGATCCCGGCACAAGGCGCGGCCTTCGTTGCGCTCAAACGGCTCAGCGATGCCGAGCGCGATGGCGATCATATTTATGGCGTGATTCGCGGCATTGGTTTGTCAAACGATGGCCGCGGCAAGGGGTTTCTGGCACCCGCCCAAGAGGGCCAGCAACGCGCGATGGCGGCTGCCTTTTTAATGTCCGGCATCGCGCCAGCAGCCGTATCGCTGCTCGAATGTCACGCCACTGGCACGCCCATCGGCGATGCAACTGAGATCGCCGCAAGCGCACATATTTACGCGGCCGCCAGCGATCTGCCGATTGCCTCGCTGAAGTCGAATCTCGGCCATCTGATCACAACTGCGGGCGTCGCTGGCTTGATCAAAGTGATCGAATCGATGCGTGCGCAGAAGCGCGCGCCGAGCCTGCATGTGGAGTCGCTAAGTCCGGCTCTGGATGGCACGCCATTTCGCGTGCTGCGCGAGCTAGAAGATTGGCCGTCGAAGGGTCCGCGTATCGCCGCCATTTCGGCTTTCGGATTTGGTGGCAACAACGCGCATCTATTGGTCTCAGAGGCGATCGATGCGGTGGCGACAGACGCACCGGCGCAGGCCATTCCAAGCGATGACTCACCCTTGGCGATTGTCGGATTGGGCTGCGTGCTTGCTGGGGTCGCCAATCGGGCGCAGTTCGCGGCCGCATTGATGTCCGAGCCGAGCATAGGTGTCGAGGGCAATTGTCGTGAGCTGAATGTCGATCTCAATGGCCTGCGCTTTCCGCCGCACGATTTAAAGCGTTGCTTGCCGCAGCAACTAGCCCTATTGCCGTGTGCGCAGGAGGCCCTGGAAGCCATCGCTGCGACGCCGCGGGAGCGTACGGCGGTGTACATTGGCATGGAGCCAGACCCCGAGGTGGCGCGCTATGGATTGCGCTGGAATCTGAAAACACGGGCGCATGAAATTGGCGATTCGATTGTCAGCGCACTGGATTCGGCGGCCGTGGTTGGCTGCATGCCCAATATTCCGGCCAATCGGGTAAGTTCGCAGTTCGATCTGGCGGGCCCGTCGTTCACGGTGCAGGCCGGCGAACGATCGGGCACTGTAGCGCTGCAATTGGCGGCGCGGGCATTAAAATATCGACAGATCGATACGGCGGTCGTCGGCGCCGTGGACTTCTGCTGTGAGGCGGTGCAACGCAGCCTGGCTGTGTTCGCGCCCGGCGATGCGGCCATTCTGCTGGTGCTCAAGCGCTTGGCCGATGCGCGACGCGATGGCGATAAGGTGTTCGCGCTGCTTGACGATGCGCATCAGGAATCTGCTGCGGAATCGCCTGCCCGCGCCGCCTTGCGTGAGCGGTTTGGGCATGTCGGCGCGGCGGCAGCGCTGCTCGACGTCGCCGCCGCCAGCCAATGTTTGCACTACCGCCGTCACCTCGGTGGACGCCCGTGGCTGAGTCGCGTCACGCGCGAAACTGCTGCTGGCGAGATGCGCCTGATCGAGTGCATTGATCAACCACCCTTGCGCACCAGCCTCGTTCCACGTCTGCGTTGTTTCTCCGCACCAGACCGAGCCCGCGTTCGCCATGAACTAGCCGCGGGACGCGAAACCGCGCATGGCGATGCCAAGCTGGTGATCGTTGCCACCGATGCCGAGTTCGATTCGTTGCGCGGGCGCGCGGACGCATTCCTGGGTGGATCTGCTCCCGCGGGCCCCGCAATTCACTACCGCGATCGCCCGGTGACCGGAGAGACTGCTTTTTGCTTCGCCGGCGCAGGTGCGTCATATCGAGGAATGGGTGAAGATCTGCTCACGCAATTGCCGAGCCTTTTGCATTCGCTCGCCAAGCGGAGTTTGCGGCTCAGCACCGCACTGTCGTGGGCTTTCGAATCCGAACCACGACAGCCGAGTGCCACCGAACAATTGTGGGGCGCCTCAGCCTTGTCGCAGTTGCATTTGGAGCTGACGCGCAACGTGCTGGGCCTGCGCGCAGATGCGTGGATGGGTTATTCCTCCGGTGAGACCAATGCCTTGTTCGGTGCGGGCATTTGGACCGATGCCGATGCGCTGATGACACAGACCGAGCAGTCGGGTTTGATGAGCCATGAACTCGGCGGCGACTTCGCGGCGGTGGAACGGCAGTGGCGAATGCCGGTGCGCTGGGCGAGTTGGACGGTGTTGGCGCCAGTCGCCGAGGTGCAAGCGGCCATCACAGGCTTGAATAAACTCGCCGCGCGCGTGCATTTGGCGATCATCCACAGCGACCAAGAATGCCTGATAGCAGGCGATGCAGCGGGCTGCGCGCAGGTAGTGACGCAGATTGGATCAGCGCGCTGTATCGAATTGATCTACCCCTTGGCAGTGCATGTTCCCGAGCTACGTGATGTCGCGAGCGAATGGTCTGCCCTACACACGCGGGAAACGCAGGCCTTGCACTCGGCGCGCATCTACGCGAACGCATTCGGTGGCGCCTACGCGCCGACGCGCGAAACTTGCGCGCAGGCGATTCTGGAACAGGCAGTGGACACGCTGGACTTGCGTCCTGCCGTGCTCGCCGCCTGGAATGACGGGGTGCGCATCTTCATCGAGCATGGGCCCGGCAACGCCTATGGCCGCGCCATTCGCAATATTCTCGGTGAGCGTGAGTGCGTGGTGGTCAGTCTGGATCGCAAAGGGCAGGGCTTTGAGGCCACGCTCAATGCGCTCGCCGCGCTGATGGCCGCGGGCGTCTCAATGCGCGTGGATGCTTTGCATGCCTTGATGCCGGTGCGTTTGCCGCCATCGCCGCAGCGCGTGTTGACGATGCCGGCGCACCCGCCGGAAATTCGCTGGCCGACACGCGCGCCGCTGCCATCACCACCAACGCCCGTTACAGATTGCCGGGAGTGTCAGCCTGGATTCGAATTCATGCAGCCCGCGCCAGTAATCCCATCCAGCCATGTTTCGAGCGCGGCCACAGTTTCAACCGCGAGGGTCGATTCTGTGGTCAGAGACAAACCGACGCGCGCCATCGCCACGCAGTCAGAGCGCCCCTCGAACACGCCGAGAGAGGCACCGATGAGCAACCGACGACGGTCCGCAATCGCGGATCAATGGCAGTCGCTGACGGCGATCCACAAGGACTTTCTGGCGCAGCAGTCAGCCGTGCATGCGCAATTTCTGGTCGGGCGCGAGCGGGCATTGCAGACCTTGATGCGCCGCAGCGAGCACTCGCCCACCAATGCACCGACTATCGCGCAGGTCGGTCCGCTGCAGGTGCGGTCCTCCGTGACGGCGGCCTCGGTGGTGCCCACGGCGGCGGCCCCCGCGTCAGCCACCGATGTGCCGATGGCAATGAAAATGGCCAACGCTGCGCATACAGTTTCAAGCGCACTACGACCTGACGGCCCCAGCGGCCCGCGCTTTTCACGCGCGCAGTTGGAGACACACAGCAGCGGCGCAATCAGCGAGATCTTCGGCGAGCAATTCGCCTTTCTGAATGGTTTTGAGCGCCAAGTGCGTATGCCGCAACCGCCCTTGTTGCTCGCTGATCGTGTGACTGGGCTGAAAGCCGAAGCGATGTCCATGGGCAAAGGCACGATCTGGACCGAAACCTGTGTGTGTGCCGATAGCTGGTATCTGCATCACGGCCGTATGCCGGCCGGCGTGATGATCGAAGCCGGACAAGCCGATCTAATGCTGATCTCGTGGCTCGGCGTGGATCAGTTCAATCGCGGCGAGCGGGTTTATCGCTTGCTTGGCTGCGAGTTGACCTATCACGGCGACCTGCCAAAGGCTGGCGATTGTTTGCGCTTCGATATCCATTTGGATGCGCATGCCGCCCAAGGCGATGTGCGGCTGATGTTCTTTCACTACGACTGCGTCAACGCTGATCGTCCGCAACTTTCCGTGCGTTCGGGCCAAGCGGGCTTTTTCACAGATGCAGAACTGGATGCATCGGCTGGTTGTATCTGGAGCCCGCAGACGCAAGCGATCGATGCAGCAGCGCGCGTGGATGCACCGGCAGTGGCCATCACCCGGCGCGCTTTTGATCGTGTCCATCTGGAAGCCTTCGCGCGTGGGGAGTGTTTCGCCTGCTTTGGCCCAGGCTTCGAGCGCGCGCAGACGCATAGCCGCAGTCCCGCTATTCACCGAGGTGCGATGTTGCTGCTTGATCGCGTTAGCGAATTTGATGCTGCTGGCGGTCCCTGGCAACGCGGGTATTTGCGCGCAGAACTCGATATCGACGCGCAGCAATGGTTCTTTGATGGTCACTTCAAGAACGATCCATGCATGCCGGGCACGCTGATGTTCGAGGGCTGCCTGCAGGCTCTGGCCTTTTACTTGTGCGCCAGTGGCCACAGTTTGAATCGTGATGGCTGGCGTTTTCAGCCGGTGCCCGAACTTCCCTACCAACTGCAGTGCCGCGGACAAGTCACGCCGAAGTCGCGACGCTTGGTGACCGAGGTATTCGTCGAGGAAATTATTGCCGGTCCCATCCCAACGGTTTTTGCCGACCTCTTATGCACGGTGGACGGGCGCAAAGCCTTTCATGCGCGCCGTGTGGGTCTGCAATTGGTGCCCGATTGGCCGATGGAGTGCATGGAAGCAGATGCGGTCAGCGACCCGGAATCGGCGCGTGCCGCAGTTGCACCCAATGGCTTTCGCTTTGATCGTCAGAGCTTGCTTGCATGCGCTTTGGGGCGGCCGACGCACGCCTTCGGGCCGATGTATGCGCGTTTCGATGGCCCTGAGCGGGTGGCGCGTTTGCCGTCGCCACCGTATTTGTTCGTCAGCCGCGTGCTTGCTTTGAGTGGCGAGCCAGGTGTGATGAAGGCCGGTGCGCGCGTGCAGATGGAATATCAGATCCCCGCGGATGCCTGGTATTTTGCCGAGAACGGCGCGCCGGTGATGCCGTTCGCGGTGTTGCTCGAAGCTGCGCTGCAACCCTGTGGTTGGTTATCGAGCTATGTGGGCTCGACGCTAACCAGTCCCTCAGAACTCGGATTCCGCAATCTCGACGGAGATGCGCAGTTATCGGGCGAGTTGCGGCCCGGCGACCAAGTTCTAGTAACCGACGTTGAGTTGCTTGAGGTCTCGGCCACCGCGGGCATGATCATCGAGACCTTTCAAGTGCGCTGCCACACGGCCAATCGCGAGATCTATCGCTTGCGTACGGTGTTTGGCTTCTTTCCGCCGGCCACGTTGGCCGCGCAGGCCGGATTGCCGACCTCCGCCGAGCAACGCGAATGGCTGGCGCGTGCCAGCGATTACTCAATTGATCTGGGCGCGGCGGTTGGATTTTGGAGAGAGGCGAAGCGTCCACGCTTGGCCGGCGAGATGCTGCGCATGATCGACCGTGTCGATGGCTATTGGCCCAGTGCCGGCGCCGCCGCCTTGGGCCAACTGCGCGCCGTAAAAGATGTCGACGCCGACGAATGGTTCTTTAAGGCGCACTTCTTTCAAGATCCGGTGCAGCCAGGCTCATTGGGATTGGAGGCGATGGTGCAGTTGCTACAAATCTATCTATTGGCGAATGATCTCGATGCTGGCATCAGCAATCCGCGTTTCCAGTCCTTGGCGATAGGCAGTGCACACCAATGGAAATATCGAGGGCAGGTGTTGCCGCATCATCGGCAAGTTCACACCACGCTTGAAGTGACTGCGCTGACGCGCGAGTCTGATTCGGTGATGGCCGTAGCCAATGCAAGCCTTTGGGCAGATGGCCAACGCATCTACGAAGCCACCGGCTTGGCGGTACGCATTGTGTCTGAAGCCACATTCATAGCGGAACCACGCATGCAGCAGACGGACCGATAGCCATCAACCAAGTCAGCGTTTCACTGGCGATCCATCGATTGCAGGACGCGCTTGACGGCGTTCCAGCGGGCGACGATTGGCTGCACCAAAGTGAGTATGAGCGCTTGCAGGCGTTAAAGCGTCCCGAGCGATTTCGCCAATATCGCGTGGGTCATTGGCTGGCTCGAACGGCCTTAAGCGCGCATTTTGGTGGCGATCCACGGGCCTACACGCTGGTCGATCGGCGGGGTTTGCCACCCGAAGTCAGCGGCCCGGCTGCGTTGAGCAGCCTGATGTATCTGTCAATCACGCATAGCGGCGATTGGATCGCGGTCGCTGTGTCGGCGGATCGCGTGGGCATCGACATCGAGCAGAGGCCGCGTACGCATGCGCTGGATCAAGTGGAATCGCTATTGCTGGCAGAGGGCGAAGCACCCGGCAGCATTGATGCAGACGGCTTATTGATGCGCTGGGTCGCCAAAGAAGCCTTGGTCAAGCGCGATTGCGGCGAAGCGCTGCCGGGTGCCTTACGCGCGATGAAATTGCTCCCGGCAACCGCCGATGCCGGCCACGTCGTGATCTCGGCCAGCCCAGAATTCTACTTTGGACTGGCCAGCCGCGCCGCGGGATCCGTGCGCTGGCTCAGCGAGCCGCCCGAGCGAGTGGAATGCAGTTGGTGCGTCGCCGCCTAGCAGCCTGTCGGACTTGAAGAATCGAAGCGAAAATCTGACTGGGCGAAGCCAGATTTCGTCGATTTTGAAGGGTAATAGCTCTTCTATTGCCCCAGAAAGCGGCGGAATATGGATCGTCCAGGCGGATTTGCAGCCGATTTCCTTTAAGTCCGACAGGCTGCTAGTGCGGGCATCGCCCCAGCGTCGAACTGCGTTTTAGCACTTCGATGTATCGTTGTTTGCCCCAACGACGCCGCGCAGATGGGTTATCTCAGGAGAAATTCCGAAAATCTTCATGTTGCGCCCATGCTTAAACTGCAAGCTGCGCATCTATAGAGCCGGAGTCAGCAATGAAGATCGAATGGCAAATTCTCGTTTGCGCCTGCCTTGCGCTCACCAGCGTCGCTGATGCGCGCGCGCTTGCAGACTTGCCCAAAGATGCGATTCAGGTGGATGAAGTCAGGCTGGCCTCAGCCCGCCGTTCGGCTTTCACGCGCGATGAGCTGCTAAAACTCGGCACAGAGACGGCGCAACAGGCGCTCGTTCAACGAGTCAGCGAGCTGTGCGCGAGTTCTAACCCGTTGTTGTCCGAGACCAGCCTATCGATGTGGCTAGACAACGTGGTCGACGCCAAGCGTATTGGTCCACGTGACCAAGCTGCGCTGAAGGTTCTTTCGCGCTGCCAATCCCGCGTCTATGTGCTGCATGAGGAATCCGCGGGCCAATGGTGGCTGCCAGCCTTTCCGCTATCCACGCGCGCGCAATCGATGCTGTCCACGGAAAGCCTGCGCGCCGAGGCAGACCAGTTGGCGCACGAATGGACGCATTCGCGCCTCGACACTGCGCGTCGGTCAGTGGACGCAAGGACCGCGGCTTTCGCCGTCGATGTGCTCGATGCCGCTGCCGTCGAGAAGCTCGCTATTCAGGCCACCAGCTTGCCGGCCGCCGCGCTCGTCCCGCTCGCCCGGCGCCAATATTCGCCTTCGTTGTTCGCCGAAATGCGCGCGCGCAGTGATTCGGAGTCATTGGTCAGGGATTTGCCGAAGTTGGTTTCCATGGTGCCGTTGGCCGACCGTTTGACCTGGCTACAGGCCCTCGCGACGCGGCCAGAACTGGCATCTGTTGCCATCTCGGCGGCCGGCAGCCTGGACACGCCGCCCATGCGGGCTTGGCTCATGCGTTTGCTGGACCAGCCGGGCCAAGGCGCGAGCGCTGCACAAGCCTTGGCGCTGAAGATTTCCGCCGAGCAGTGGGCACGCATCGCCACCGACGATTCGCAATCCCGACCGCGGCGATTGCATGCACTGCTGGCCTTGAGACTACGCGGCGATTCCGAAGCACGATTGGCGGAATTGGCCGCTAGCGGCGCACTGCCGAGCGATCTGGCATCGGAACTGCAACGATGATCGGGAAACTCGCATTCCTGTGCGCTTCACTGACGCTGGCCACCCACGCCCAAGCGGCCAACTTGCAGACTTTTGTCGAGCAGCGCACTGGCAGTGATCAGCGCGTGCTCGGTTACCCGGTGCCATTGCCGATCGAATCGCAAACCGCAGTCGCGGGTTTTCGCAGCCACGCCAGCCTATTCGCCCGCCACCAAGCGCTGATGCTGGAAAGTGCGGATATGGAAGGGCAGATGGTCGGCAGTTCGATAGCCGGAAGGCCGATATGGGCCTATCGCATTGGCGATGCAGATCATCTGACGACTGACGGCGAAGTAGAAGGCAGTCTGCTACTCAATGGCACCATTCACGCACGCGAGTGGCAATCTCCCGAGGTCGCGACGGCGATCATGGAAGCGCTGATCGCCGGCGCTGGCGAGCCCGGACTGGAGCGCTTTCTGCTCGATAACACGCAGTTGGTGGTGCTGCCGGTTTCCAATATCGACGGATTCCTGCAGACCCAGCGATATCCGACGCAAGTGTTAAGTGGCGACGACCCGACGCGGGGTGAATGGCCACGCGATGGACGCATGCGGCGCAAGAATATGCGCGGTGTCGACGAGCTTCTCACCACGCAGCCGGATCATCTGTTCGGCATTGATTTGAATCGCAATCATGTGCCGTTCTGGGCCAGCAATTCCTCCAGTTCTAATAATCCGCGCACGCTCACCTATCACGGAACTCAGGCCGGCAGCGAGCCAGAATCCCAGGCGATTTTCGCAGCCGCCGCCTATGCGGACAACACGCGACTGCGGTTTTTTGCCGACCTGCATTCATTTTCGCGCGTCTTGTTTAGCGTCCACACCGGAAATATTGCGCGCGACAATTTTAGTGGGCAGTTGGCCGGCTTATTTGGCTTGGTTGAATCCGCCTATTCGCCGCCCGGCAGTAACCGTCCTTTGTATGAAGACAGCCCAAATCTAGCCGGAACGGGCATTGGTACCACCAGTGAATACTTCGCGTATACATACGATATCCCAACGTGGACCTTGGAGATCGAACCTGGCGAGCGCGGTTCATCGGAATATGGCTTCAGCGGCGGTTCGCATGACGGTTTCATCTTACCCGCGAGCCAAATTGATCGCGTACGCACGAGTTTAAGCAAGGCGCAGTTGTTACTGAACTACCGCATGGCAGGCCCCGCCTACGTGCGGGAATTGCGATTGACCGACACTGCCAACGGTCAGCTCGCCTATGCCGCACATTGGCTGAAACAGGGCGCCGTGCGCCGCTTGGCAGTGGCGCGTTCAAGCGCGGTAATCCCCGGTCATCGCTACCGATTGTGGTTGAATTTCAGCAAACCCATGCGTCTGCGTGAGAATGGGGAGATTGCACAAATTCCACAGCGTCCAGAGCTCGCAATCGATCTTTTCCCACGAATTTCGTTGGTCAACGGCGATCGCCGCTTGGCACTGGCGACGGCGAGCGGACGTTGGTTGGATCAGCCAGGTCCAGCCGAGTTTGGCTATCAGCGCTATCGAGATGACGTCTTTGTCATGGAATTTGAGGTGCCGAGCGATTGGAGTGGTGATGCGCGTTTCGAGTTGTCGACTACGGATATCACCGGCGACATGCTCGACGCCGACCCGGCCAGCATCGTCGACTTTATCGGTGGCAATTGGAGCGCATATCAACGCAGTAGTTTGTCACCCGATTCTCGGCACCAGATCGAAATAGGTCAAATGGATGCGCACGCCATCAAAATAGAGACACCGTCGTCGCAAGTTCAGGAGGGAGACGATCTGGTGTTGTCATTTTCGCGGGCCGATTCGTCGCTTTCAGCCAATTTTCAAGTGACTTTGATGTCCGGCACGCTGGAGCCGGGAGATTTACGCGAGGTTCCAGCGCGCGTGATTTTCGATGCCGGCCAATCGGCGGCCACGCTGCGCATTGGAACTACCGAGGACTTGATTGTCGAGCTGCCAAAGTCCTTTTCGCTGCAATTCGGGAGCGCCAGTGCGGGCTTGAAGTTGGACGATCGCGAGCTATTTGTGCATTTGGTCGACAACGATCGAAGTGATAAAGGAAACTGGCGGGTGTCGGAATCCGATGCCTTGTTAAATAATGGCGCGGCTGCAGCTTCCGTTCGCGCGGCAGTCGTCGCGGCGAACGCGGTGAATATTCCCGTAGAAATACGCCTACCCAAGGCGGCAACGATCGACTTCGACACGCCGTACCAGGGCAATGCGATTGCACCGGTGCGCGGCAAGATCAGCATTGATGGCAATGGCGGGCGTTGGCGTATTGGCCTGCCGGGGCGATTTTTTGATGTCGCCGCAGGCGGCGACTTGAGCGTTGGCCACTTGAGTCTTGAGCGACTAGGGATGTGGTCAGATGCCGGTGATGGCGGATTGATCCGCAACCAGGGTCGATTACATCTCCAGCAGACGCGTCTGATAAATGGGCACGGCCGCGACGGCGGAGCCATCTTCAGCGATGGGCTTGCATTGATCGAGCGCAGCGTATTTGTTGGCGGCCGAGCGACACGGGGTGCTCAGATCTTTGCACGTGGCGAATTGCACTTAAAATCCAGCAATTTGGTCGGTGCGCAATCGGGCGCCGCGACGATACATAGCGAAGGCAACACCGTCATCGAACAAATGAGCTTGGTTGAATCCAGCGCAACACCCGCTTTACGCCGTGCTCACGGTAATTTCAGCGTGCGCGGCAGCCTGATCAGCAGTGACGTTGTGTGCGATGCAAACCACGGCGTCACCAGCCTTGGACACAATTTGACCCGCGATATAAGTTGCGCGTTTGCCGCCAGCGGCGATCGTCAGGGCGTCACTGATAGTTACGCGCTAGATACGCAATCACTGGTGCGTCCGATGTCGGCGGCGCAGGATCTTGGACCGGCAGATTGCGCTAACACGGATTTGGAACTGCGTGCGCGTCCGCAAGGTGCGGCGGCGGCGCGTTGCGATATCGGGGCGATTGAGTTGGGTGTGCGACCGCAGCGCGGATTGTGGTTCGATCCTGCGCGCAACGGATCGGGCTTTGCGGTCGAAGTCATCGGCAATCTTCTATTTATCGTGTGGTACACCTTCGACACCAACGGCGATGCGATCGCCTACACGGCGCAAAACCCGTTGACTGGCTCGACGTGGGAAGCGCCACTGATTGCATTCTCGCGCACGGGGGGCGAGATTTCTTCGCGTCGGGTCGGCAGCCTGCAATGGCTATTTCGCGATGACACGCATGCTGACGCGCAGTTTGAATTCGACGGTGTCGGCAGGGGCAGCCTCGCCTTGAATTATCTGAACTTTGCTCAAGGCCCCGCACAGTTCCCAGTGGGTGGCGCCTGGGCCGCAGCCGCCTTCCCATTCCAGGGTTTTTCCATTGCGGCCGAAGGCGACACACTGGCCGTGGTCAGCTATTTCTACGCGGCAGACGGCACGCTACGCTGGGCACTGGGTACCGGTCCGGCAGCAGATGCAAGCACCGTCAGCATGCGTGGTTTCGTCGGCAGTTGCCCCACCTGCAATTACGTAACGCCTACGTCCACGCTCGCCGGAAGCATTCAATTGGCCTTTAGGAACCGCAATCTGGCCACGCTCGCGGCTGCCATCGAATGGCGCGGACGCGCTGCGTGGTCAACGAGACCGACCGCGTTGCAAGCCTTCCGATAACCCGCCAACGCAGCCGCGAATGCGCGGCTGCTATGGTGGACGGCATGACTCAATCCGATCACGACGCTTCGAATAGCGCCGATAAGGCGTTCGTGCATGAAACAGCGAAGTTGAAATCGCTGCACTTCAGCATGCTTGAGATTCAGAGCAGCATGTACAAGGCAAAACCCTTTGACCTGCGCCTGCAATACACGCGCTTGATGATGGGATTTTTGATGCTCCTGCCGGATCCCCGGCGCATCGCCATGATCGGTTTAGGCGGTGGTTCGCTGGTCAAGTTCTGTCATAGATTTCTGCCACTGAGCCGTATCGAAGTGGTCGAGATCAACCCAGACGTAATTGCGCTTCGCGAGCAATTTTGCGTTCCACCCGATGACGAGCGCCTGAGCATTTTCCAGGGTGATGGCGCCTGGTATGCCCGGCGTGCGTTCACGCGACCGATCGATGTGCTGATGGTGGATGGCTTTGCCAGCGAAGGCTTACCAGGGCCTTTATGCACGCAGCGCTTTTACGAGGATTGCAAACGCGCGCTGTCGGCAAACGGTGTGCTCGTGGTCAATTTGCACAACGGTAAACCCAACTTTGGTCTGCAAGCCGAGCGCATTCGCCGAGTTTTCGGTGACACGATCGAAGTAGGCGAGGAACTGATCGGCAACTGCATCGTATTTGCCAGTGCCGCGCCACTGCCGGCACACGCCAAACAGTTGGGACTCAGTCGTCCCACCGCTTTAGCCTCTGAAGCGTGGCCGCAACTACGCCCTGCATTCGCGCGCGTGGCGCGAGCGCTGGTGCGAGCTGAGCCGTAGTCCAATGCAATGCCGGCGCTCAATATCAGATCGCGCGTGAGGCCTTCGGCGCGTTATTTCTTGGTCCTGATGTCCCGTCGGACACAGACCCTCGGTCCCGGAACTGACGTTGTGACGCAAGTCGGCGCGTCGACGCGATCGCGCACAAAGCTCCCGTTTCCATAGCTTGTTAGCAGAGAGATTGGGGGTGAGTGCTATTCGTCTGAGAACAAAAAGCGTAACACCCTCATCCCCGGCCGCTCTCCCAAAACAGCCTGGGAGGGGGGAGCAAAACCCCTCGCGATGACGGATCAATGAATTCAGAAATTGGTGAGCGCAGCGATGCGTCCCGGCTCATTCGCCGCCTTACAGATTTTCAGCCGTGCGATCGGGCAGCGTATTCGGTTCCTCATGCTTGCGCTCGGCACCGCCATCGAGCGATTCAGGTGGCTTGGCGGGCGGCGGGGTGTGCGCTTCGGATTTTGATTGCGGTTGTTGCTCGGCATAACCCGCGCCGCCAGCGTGCGTGGAATTGGTGCGTGCGTTCGGATCAGATGATTTTGGCATTTGAGGCTCCCTCGACGGTGGCCCAAGCTGCACGGTCGCGCGTCAAATGGATGTCATGCGCAGCATCTACTCAGGCAGCCAAGTCGACCTTGGAACTGCCAATGTGTGCCAGGATTGCCGTGCTCAAGATCGGCAGCAAGCCCGGCGCAAAATCGTGGCCCATGCCGGGCACGATCTGTAATTTAGCACCCGCGATCTTCTGCGCAGTATCAACGCCATGCGCCACCGGCACCAACGGATCGGCATCGCCGTGAATCACCAGCGTCGGCGCCTTGATAAGTTTTAGGCTGGCCGAGCGATCGCCTGAGGAGACCACGGCGAGCAACTGACGCCCAGTCCCGCGCGGATCATAGCTGCGCGTCAGGTTATTACGCATGCGCTCACGCAAGTGTTCGGGTGGTGTCGGGAAGCCGGGACTGCCGATCACTTTGAACAACTTCACATAGTGCTCGACCAACTGATCCATCGGCGCATCGCGCGGCGGACGTGCCAACATCAGGCTAGATACGCGCCAACTGGCGTTCGGCAGTTTGCGATCGCCACTGGTCGACATGATGGATACGAGGCTCAAGCATCGTTGCGGATATTTCGCGGCCACCGTCTGCGCAATCATGCCGCCCATGGACGCGCCGACCAGATGCGCTTTGGCGATGCCAAGTGCATCCATGATCGCGATCGTATCTTCGGCCATGCTTTCGATGGTGTAGGGCGCCGGAACGGGCATCCGCAAAAAGTGCCGCAAGGCGGCGCGCTGAAGGCTCATGTGTCTGGCATCGATGCGCTGCGACAAGCCGATGTCTCGATTATCAAAACGCACAACCTGATAACCGGCATCAACGATGGATTGGCAAAACGCCATCGGCCAGGACACCAGTTGCATCCCCAAACCCATGATCAACAACACCGCTGGATCCTGCGGATTACCGTAGCGCTCCACCTCGAATTGCAGTCCATTCGCAGTTACTTGTGCCAAGACGCACTCCTTCCAGAATTCTCAACCGATCGTGCACTCGCGCTGCCAGAGGCCGCAAGCTAACCGGCTGATCGTGCACCGGTGCGGTTGAAGTACGTTCAGCTCGCACTGGGTACCACTCCGGGCGTGTTGCCAAGAAACTTGACCAAGACCCCAGCGATGAACGGACCCTTTGCCTGCGTATAGGCCGCTTTGTTCCGGCGATGCCGGACTGCAAGCGCCTGCTTGAGTGTGGCACCTCACTGAACTGCGTTGGCCAGGAATATTGGTATTTCAAGGAGGGTGACGGACTGCGTGGATCGTCCTGTGCGGCGTAAGGCGCTTTAGCGGATCTGAAAGCTATCTGCATCCATATGTGCCGGGAAGCGCGCGCGCCAGTCACGCAGGCTTTCGGAACTCAGCAGTGCAGTGACCACATTCGCCTGTGTGCCGAGCTCGACGATGGCTTCGCCCCACGGATCTAATATTGCGCTATCGCCCGCATAGTTGAGATCGTTGCCATCGGTGCCGACGCGGTTGACGCCGATGCAATAGCTTAAATTCTCGATCGCGCGCGCACGCAGCAAGGTGCGCCAGGCGTGGCGACGCGCATCCGGCCAATTGGCCACATAGATCAGCGCGTCGTAATCCATTCGCTGCGCGGTCACGTCAAAGCGATTTCGGCTCCACACCGGAAAGCGCAGGTCGTAACAAACTTGCGGACAAATGCGCCATCCATGCAGGTCCACGACCAGCCGCTCGGCGCCGCCGGCATAGCGCTCGTGCTCGGCGGCCATGCGGAAAAGGTGGCGCTTGTCGTAGTGCGTCTGGCTGCCATCGGGGCGCATCCAGATCAGTCGATTGAAGACCGATTCGCCTACCCGCATCACTAAACTGCCAGTGATCACCGCGCCCGTGTCGATGGCCAGTTGTCGTAGCCATGCCATGCCTTCGCCGTCCATGGTCTCGGCATTGGCGATGGCGTCGTTTGTGAACCCCGAGAGAAAAGTCTCCGGCAAGACCACAAGATCGGCTTTGTGCGCGAGCGGTCTCACCAACTCACCATAAAGCGCGCGATTGGCAGCGGCATCTCGCCAGATGGTGGCAGCTTGGACGATGGCAACTCTCAAATCGCGCATAAGCGCTCCGCGGCGGCGTCTAGGGTGGATTCTTGCTTGGCAAAACAGAAACGAATCAAGCGCTGATCTGGGGCTGTTTCGTAGAAGGCTGAGACTGGGATTGCGGCAACGCCGACGGATTCCGTGAGCCATCGCGAGAAGTCGACATCATTGCGCTCGCTGATCTGCGAGTAGTCGACCACTTGAAAATAGGCGCCTTGCACCGGCAGCAACTGAAAGCGCGATGCCGCCATAGCCGTAGCAAAATAGTCGCGCCTAGCCTGATAGAAATCTGGCAGATCGCGATAATGCTGCGGGCTGGTGCGCATGAAATCCGCAAGCGCCCATTGTGCGGGCTGAAAACTGCAGAAGGTCAGATATTGGTGCACCTTGCGGAACTCCGCGCTCAGCGCAGGTGGCGCGACGCAATAGCCAAGTTTCCATCCGGTGATGTGATAAGTCTTTCCGAAACTCGACACCGCGAAACTTCGCGCTGACAGCTCTGCATGCGCGAGCACGCTCTCATGGCGGCGGCCATCGAAAACGATGTGCTCATAAACCTCATCAGACAACACCAGCGTCTCGCTGCCGCGCAGAAGCTCAGCCAATGTGTCGAGATCCGCGCGGCTCAGCATCGCGCCGGTGGGGTTGTGCGGCGAATTGATCATGATCAAGCGCGTGCGCGCGCTGAGCGTATCGCGCACGCGCTGCCAATCAACGCCAAAATGCGGCGCGATCAGCGGTATATGGACGGCCCGGCCGCCACTTAGGGTGATCGCCGGATCGTAGGAGTCATAACAGGGGTCGAGCACGATGACTTCGTCGCCTGGACGAACAACTGCGGCGATCGCAGCAAACAGTGCCTCGGTGGCGCCGCTGGTCACCGTGACCTCGCTGTCTGCATCTGTCCGGCGGCCATAAACGGCCTCGGTCTTGCGCGCAATCTCTTCACGCAATGCCGCCACGCCTGTCATCGGCGCGTATTGATTTCGCCCCGCCTGCACGTGATGGGCTAAAGCGTCACGCAATGCTTGCGGGCATTCGAAATCTGGAAAGCCCTGACCTAAGTTAACCGCGTTATGTTTGGCGGCGAGCTGCGACATCACGGTAAAAATGGTGGTGCCAACCTTGGGCAATTTGCTGTCGATACGCATGCAGGGTCTTAAGCTCAGATCAAGCCGCGATAGTAGGCGATGCGCAGCGAATACGGCGTCAGCGGTGGCGACTACTGGCCGGTATCGAGCACGCGCACACTGAGCTTTGCGAATGCGCCGGATTGGTCAACGGCGACGAGGCGATAGTCGCCATCGCGCTCAAAAAGAATCTCGACCGGGGAATCCGCGAGGCTCTTAGCGATCCAGCGATCATCCAGTAGCCAGCGCACTTCGCCATCGGTCCCCAACGCTTTGACGCTCGCGCGTATGGTGCCGCGCCGATTGCTGGGATTGCGCAGTACGCTACCGTCATTGATACCGGTAATACGCAATCCGGCGCCGAACTCGTCAGCGACACACTGGCTGGCAAGCGCAGGCACGGCCGCTAATGCGCGTACCCGTCCGGCAAGCCACGGGTAAGCGAGTGCGGGCCAGCGCGCGACGGTTTCGAGCGCGGCATTCGGGTTCAAGCACGACAGATTCAGCCGTTTTTGCGTCTTGGTATCGCGCCAGAACTGCAAAACCGTGCCTTTCCAGCTATCCACTTGTCGATCTGGCAAAGTCGGCGGGATTACTCCGTTTAATAGCCAGGCGTCGAAACGCCGATGACAATGGGCCGGATTCGCCGCGTCCGGCACTGTGCCCAGCGGCCAGCAGATTTCTTGTTGGGCGACGCTCGGCGGCATCGGGCTCAAGTCGCGCGCATGCGCGGCTGGCAATCCGTCGACAATCTCTATCAGCAAGGGCAGGGCGGTCACGGCGCCAAACTGTCCCGGCAAGGGTGTGCCGTCGGGTCTGCCGATCCACACACCAATGGTGTAGTCGGGCGTCACTGCAAGTGCCCAGCTATCGCGAAAGCCATAACTTGTGCCGGTCTTCCAAGCCAGACTGACGCGACTGGCGCTGTCGAACTGGCGCACAGAATAGTTATCCGACGGGTGGCGTTCGAGCATTCGCCGTACGATCCAGGCTGCGCCGGGCGACATCAAATGGCGCTCGATGAGTGGATCTTCAGGCCGAAAGCGCACACGACCCGCCCGCCCGCCGCGCGCTAGCGCCGTGTAAGCGCCGACCAATTCTTCCAACGAGGTCGCGGCGCCGCCCAAAATCAGCGAGAGATTGGGCAGCGCGCCTTCGGCCATACGCAAATGCACGCCGGCATTCTGAAGCGTGCTGGCGAAGCGAATCACACCGACGCGATCGAGCAAATCCACCGCCGGGACATTCAACGAGAGCCGCAGCGCCTGCGTCGCACTCACGGGTCCCTGAAAGCTTTCCATGAAGTTTGACGGCTGGTAACCGTCGAAAGATTGCGGCGCATCGACCAGCAAGCTCATCGAATGAATCAAGCCCTGATCCAGCGCCATCGCATACAGAAAAGGCTTGAGGGTCGAACCTGGGGAGCGATTCGCCTGCACCATATCCACATGGCCTGCGCGGCTTGTGTCCAGCAGCGCCGCCGAACCGACATAGGCCAGCGTGTCTAGCGTCTGGTTGTCGACCACCAAGGCTGCGATCGATTGCCGCTCTGGCAAACGCCGTATCTGCGACTCGATACGCGCCTCAACACGCGCTTGAATGCTGACATCGAGCGTGCTCGCGATGACACTGCGTTCTGGCTCGGCGCTGCGCAAGCGCTGTGCCAGCAGCGCCGCACGCATCGGCGCGCGCAATCGCCGTGCGGCGACGTTTTCAATGCGCGCGTCGCTTGCCCGCGCACGCGTCCAACTGCCAAGATCGACCATGCGATCAATCACCTTGTCACGCGCAAGCTGCGCACGCTGCGGATGACGATCAGGACGCAATCGGCTGGGTGATTGTGGCAGCACCACCAGCAAGGCGGATTCGGCGTCACTAAGGTCTTTAGCCGGCTTACCCAAGTAGGCAAAACTCGCGGCTTGCACCCCCTCGATAGTGCCGCCAAACGGCGCCAGATTCAGATACATTTCCAGGATCTGTGATTTCTCGAAGCGCCATTCCAGTTGCAGAGCGCGCCAAATCTGTTTCACTTTTCCGCCCGGCGTGCGCGGAATCGGCTCCAACATGCGTGCGACTTGCATGGTCAAGGTTGAACCGCCTGAGACGATGCGACCGTGGACTATCGATTGCCCGAGCGCGCGCATGAGGCTGGTCGGGTTAACACCAGGATGGCGGTAGAACCAGCGATCCTCGAACTGCAAAAGCGCGTTGAGGTAAGCCGGCGATACCTCGTCCAAGCGCATGCGATAGCGCCAGACACCGTCGCGGTCTGCGAAAGCACGTAACGGTGTGCCATCGCGTGCGAGCACCAGCGTACTGCCCGGCGCATTCACTCGCGCCAGAGGCGGCGGACCGAGCCTATCCGCGATCCAGATTAGCGCTGGCGCCGCAACCGCGACGAGCGCCCACTGCAAGCAATTTACGCGCGCGCGAAGCATTCACGTCGGCCGGCATAGCTTCACCGCTTGCGCCAAGCGCAAGCACGATGAAGCTATGCGCATCCGCCCGGAATCATGGAGTCGCCGCGCCGGGCGAAACCACTTTCAAACGCGCCAGCGGCGTCGCCGCGACGCCACGCGTCGTCGGCCGATACATATCTTCGACATAGGCTGCCGGCACGCCGTACTCACCAGGCGATACCGCGCGCACCAAATAGTAGAGATCGACTTCGGCACCGGCGTCTGCCGAGATCGCGCCGACGTAGCGGTCTTCGCGGTACTCCTGATAGCGAACATTGGCGCTATAGCTGCGCCATTCGTCCAGATTGGTGCCCGCAACGACCATATTCGCCAACTGTTTGGTGTCCATCAAATTCAAGTTTTCGATCTCCAAGCCGCCCGGCAGTGGACCAATAACAATCGCGTCGGCGAGCCGTTCGGTGGCACGCACTTTCAGGTGAATGACTAAGCCTTCGCCCTCCTTCAAGGTGTCGCCGGTAAATGCTTTGCCATCATGCCGATACCACTTACTGACGATGCTCACACCGTTGCTGCTGGGCGCGGGATTGGCCAGCGGCACGCCAACGGTGTCTTGCACCAGGAAATAATTGCCGGTTGTGGACACGTCCAGTTGCGCGCCGGCATTCAAATCT
>Ga0105044_10001512_pt1 | contig 31163 bp, 22 predicted proteins | sample MAT01_FD_78092 | JGI IMG/M metagenome (GOLD analysis project Ga0105044, IMG submission 78092) | Freshwater microbial communities from Lake Fryxell liftoff mats and glacier meltwater in Antarctica - MAT-01 | ecosystem: Environmental > Aquatic > Freshwater > Ice > Liftoff microbial mat | place...
GACTTCGCGGCGGACGAGTTTGAGATCATCGTCGTCGATGGCCAATCCGACGATGACACGTGGGAATGCGTTCAGCGATTGAAGGACATGATTCCGCAGTTGAATCTCTGCGCCAATCCAAAGCGACTGTCGAGTGCGGCCCGCAACGTCGGGATTCGGCAGTCGACCGGCTGGTATGTCGTCATCGTCGATGGGCATTGCGAGATCCACGACACACAGTACCTGAAGAACGTCGTGGCTGCGTTTGAAGAAAGCGGGGCGGATTGCCTCGGTCGGCCGCAGCCCTTGCGGATGTCGGGGGCCAACGAGTTTCAACGCGTCGTGGCCGTAGCTCGCGAATCCTGGCTGGGGCATAACCCCGATTCGGACATCTACTCCGATCAGGCGAGGTTTGTTCCGCCCGACAATGTGGCGGTTGCCTATCGGCGGGAAGTGTTCGACAAGGTTGGCTTCTTCGATGAGCAGTTTGATGCGTGCGAGGATGTCGAGTTCAACTTGCGAGTTCGTGAAGCGGGGCTCACCTGCTACTTCGCCCCTTCGATCAAGGTTGATTATCAGCCCAGGCGTACTTTGCGAGGCCTCGCTTACCAGATGGCCCGCTACGGGCGAGGCCGGTCGCGGTTGTGGCGCAAACACCCGGGCTCGATCACGCTGCCTGGCTTGGTGCCCGCGGCCCTGCTGGTGTGGTTGATGACTGCCTTGGCGCTCAGTGCCGTGCATCGTGCGTTCGCTGTCGTCTTCCTGGCGACCGCGCTGGCCTATCTGCTGTCATTAACGGCCGAGAGTTTGCGCCTGTCTCGTCGGCACCCGCTGAGACTGACGGCCCGTGCCCCGCTGGTCTTCATGGCCATCCACGCCGGGTTTGGCTGGGGGTTCCTGCGAGATCGGTTGACGTTTCGACGAAGGCGGAACAGGCAGCGACCGTCAAGGAGCAGGTCACCGTTGCCCGCTCCCTGACGGTCTTGGCTCGTGAAGTCTGCGTTCACTTCGCCTCAAAGAACGGTTTGCCGAATTTCGGGCTGGATTGCACCTGTTCTTCCTGGATGCGCGGGTTCTTCGCGAACGGGGTGTACAACGGGTCGCCGATCAGGACGGTCATCCAACTGCTCAACAGCAGGGTTTTCGCATAGCATTCGACGAGAGTGTACTTGCCGGTCGCCAGCATGCCGAAGAACTCGGCCGGCTTGGGGAAGCCGACGGTGTACGGCTCGGCCACGGGGCCGATGGTGGCTGCGGCTCCTTTCTCTAACAGGTTCTTGCACCAGAACTTCACATCGGGCCGACGCAGCGATACTGCCTCTGAGCTGGCGAGGTGCCAGGCGATTTCCCCCGGCACAAACCGATTGCTGTCGATGAAGTTTGCATGGGAGTACCAGCCGCAGTAGAGCGCACAGTCGGGGCAACTGTTTGGTGCGAACAGTTCGGTGCGGTCATCCAGAACCACCTTCATCTTGCCTTCGTCCTTGAGCAGTTTCGCCATTTCGCGCATCGATTCGTCATAGCCGCCGTACCCATAACCATCTTCATTTTTTGGGTTGAACTTGATTCCGCGAGCATCAACGTACACCGTGCCGTCAAGCCCCTTCTTTTCGACGGCGATGGCCTGATCGACCAGCCCTTTGGCGATGGCCGGCGTCGGTCCGTCGAGCCGGCAGGTCATGATGAACGGCTGCTTGCCCTCGCGGATCGCGGCGGTGGCCTGCCAGTGCAGCAAGTTGTTCTGGAAACGTGCCAACCGGTAGTTATTCCACCAGAGCATCATCAGTTCGTTGTCGACGCAAGCCTGGCTTTCTGCCCGGCTGACGGCCACACGCCGGCGCGACAGCGTGAGCACCACTGTCTGTTGAGTTTTCAACTCAATGGCGGCCTGTACGGTCGATGGCCGAGACCAGGTGAATGGCCAGGCCCGAGCCTGCAATTCTGTAGCGGCGATCTCGGCCTGCAGATTGCGGACCAGTGTCTGCTGTTTGGCGATCTGAACTTCTATCGCCTTGATCTCTACCTTGTCCTCAGCGCTGGGCTCCTCGCCGCCGACGCGCAGGGGTACGCCGTGGATGCTCAGAAGGACCTTCGCCTTTTCTTTGCGGTCCTTCAGGACTTCGCGTACCGGAGCGACGATGCGTTCGTTGTAATCCTTCCGGCTGATGTCCTCGGTGGTGACGAGATCGAGGGTAATGATGTTCTCTACCGGCACTGCGCGCTGCTTGCAGTAGTATTCCGCCAGTTCCTTTGAGGCCGGTACGTTCTTGTTGACCAGCAGGAAAACCTCGCCCGGCTCAAGGGCAATGGCGATTGTCGGCAGGAATAGAAGCGTCAACAGTCGGATCATCGGTGTTCTCCTGCCGTGCAGTGTATCGAGATTCTTTGTGAATCTCTCTTAAAAATGTCCCCTCCAAGAGAGTGGTTTTACCGCTCCCATTGACTTCAACCCGTGCATCCTTTAACAGTTGAAGTACCGCCAGTATTTCCCGCCGTCCGCGCTTGCCGACCAAATGAAAGGATCTAAGCAATGACGTTCTCCCGATGGTTGTTTGCTCTCCTGTTGACTAATGCCGTGCCGGCCGATGCAGGTGCTCAATCTCCTGCTGTTGCCGACTACGATCATCTGTTTCCCAATGAATCGCTTCGGTTCACTGCGGCCGAACAGGTTCCGATCGTCTTCGTCAGCCGTGGGCAGAACCGCAAGGAATGGGAGGCTCTGCCGAAGTACTGGAACGACGCCACCGACGAGGTCATTGACCCCGTGACTGGGCAGATGTCGACCCGCAAGGTGGTGAAGATTAAGTTGCCGCTGGGCCTCAACCTGGCCCCGCCCGTGCCGGTCGAGAACCCGATGACCCTGGCCCGCTGGAAGCTCGGCAAGGAACTCTACTTCGATTCGATCCTTTGCAGCGACTTGACAGTCTCGTGCGCGACTTGTCACTCACCGACCTTCGGCTACACGGATGGCAAGAAAGTGTCCGATGGCATCAGCGGCAAGAAGGGCGGCATGAGCGCCCCGCCCGTGCTGAATGCCGCGTTCAATCGCCAGCAGTTCTGGGACGGCCGGGCTAGCTCGCTCGAGGAACAGGCTCAGGGCCCACCTCAAAATCCCGCTGAGATGTTCGACGGAAAAGGCAATGCCTGGCATGAAGTGGTGAAGCGAGTTCGTGCCAAGCCGGAGTACGTGAAGGCCTTTGAGAAAGAGTTCGGCCATGCCCCCACACGTGACGCGGTCGCCAAGTCGATTGCCACGTATGAACGCACGGTACTTGTCGGCAATTCGCTCAACGACCGGGCTGAAGTCGCGATGCTGCAACGGATTGAGGACGAGGAAAGCAACAAGCGAGAGATCCTGAACAAGGACTACGAAACGGTGCTGAAACAGGCCTTCGCTGCGAAGGACACGCATGCACTGGCAGCACTGCAACTGGATCTGGCGAAGGATCAGGACAAGATCGCCGATACGGCGTCCAGCATTAACCGCGGCCGGGTGCTCTACTTCAACAAGGCCCGTTGTGCCAACTGCCACGTGGGCGAGTCGTTCACTGACTTCGCCTACCACAATCTGGGCGTCGGCGTGAAGGATGGCAAACTGCCGGAAGGCGACCTGGGCCGTTACGGCAGCCTGCCGACCGGGCACAAGGATCATACGCAGATCGGTGCGTTCAAGACGCCGCCGCTGCGCGGACTGCTCAGCACCAAGCCATACATGCACGACGGCAGTGAGGATACGCTGGAGAAAGTGGTCGACTTCTACGACAAGGGTGGCAACGCCAACGAGTTCCTCGACCCGAAGATGCGAGACTACGATGCCGAGCAGGCGTATCTGAAGGCCAAGGCTGCCAACATGCCCTGGACCGGCCCGAAGGTGGAGTTGTTCACACGCGGCGGCCGACCGGTCATCCCGATGAAACTGAACCTGACGCCCGGGGAGAAAAAAGACCTGGTGATGTTCCTTCGGGCGATGGAAAGCGACCCGGTGGATGCAACCGTTGCGGACGAGCGGTGGTTCCCGAAATAGGGTTATGCCGTAAGCGGTTTATTTGAAGCATTCATTCAAAACAGTTGCCAACCGGATTCCGCCCTTCTTGAGTTGAGGGCGAACGAACTTCTCGTTTGCCTTCATGTAGTTCTCTTCCGTCAGGGCGGCGGCCGGCTTGTCCCGCGCGGGCAGGTCGGTGCCGTCCGTGAACTTGTAGACGCGGTCCAGCGTGATCTGATGGGAATCCCAGACCCAGTCGGTCACGGTCCCTTTCTTCCACGCGTCGCGTTCGTCATCGGTCATCTCATCGTTCAGGCGTGTCGCGAAATCGTTCACGGTCAATCCGCCACGGATCGCATCGACCAAGTGCCCGTCCCATACCTTGTGAAGATTGTGCGGCTTGCCGAAGTTGTCCTTGGCCGCCTTTCCGTTAACGATGATGCTCTCGATCGGCTGCTGGTTGCCGCCACGGTCGTCCTCGCGGTTGCCGGTGTGTAGCGGCTGATGCATGTCTCCCACGAAGTGAACCAGGAACAACAATGCTTCCTTGCGGTCCTGCTTGTCAGCCTTGGTGTCGGCCAGTACCTTCTTAAATCGTTCGATCGCGCCGATGACATCGTTCCCTTTTTCGTCGGCCTTCCAGCTGTCGTCGCGCTTCTGCTGCAATTCGATGTTGATGTAGTGCCAGGTATCGTTCTTCGGGTATTTGCGGTTCAATTGCCCGCTGCCGCGGATCAGGTCGGCCCAGTTGCACATGCGCGAATCGCTGATGGCGCGTTCGCCTTCCGGACCATCGAGCAGTTCCCTGATGCCGGTCTGGGCTTCCTTCGACAGATGTTTCTCGGCAATCTTCGCCACGATGATGTGGCCGTCTTCCCACCAGGCGAAGGAAGGGGAAGCAGCACTGACAATGACGGCAAGTGTGAACAACAAACATCGCTTGTGCATGACAGATCCTTGCAGCAATCAGATTAACCGCCGTTGCTGGCAGCATTCGATATAGGTGGCTTCGAGATCGAGCGGGACAAACAGGTCGCCGACCAGGCGTAGCGGCATGATTGGAAGTGTCTCGCCCGCAGTGAGTGATTCGGTCAAGATGTCGAGTTCGGTTGAGTCGTTGCGGACCACCGGTCGATACGTCGCGGCATAAAGAGGCGAGAGTGAGTCGTCAGTCTGCCCAAGAATCTTCAATAGTTCAGCATGCAGATTCGCACTCCGAGAGGTCACCATGTCGATGACAATCAGGCAGATACAGTCGCTGAGGAAGCTTGCGCATTTTGCGGTAAAGGCCCGTCGTTCTTCGGGACGGTCTTTGTTGCCGGGGCTGACAATTTCGATGGCGGCGACGAGTCGACTTCCGCCGTCGCGTTGATAGATGCGCACTTCAGTAATGTCAGGGAAGCTGAGCGGAACGGTACTTAAGGCGTCCGGAGGAGAGTAGACCGGAGCTTCGAGCAGGGCGCAGCCGCTGTGGCCGTTGATCCGACCAATTCCGGCAGAAGCGAGTTCGAACGTCGCAACATTGATTTCCACTTCACCGCCGAAGCACTGCCGCTCGATGGCGGTGAAATTTTCGGGCAGGATGCGATTCAGACCAGTGACCATTGTGCCGGCCCAACCGGAATGGATGGCTTCCCAACTGTAGATCTCGTCGAGATCGCTGTGAAAGTGATCGAGCAGCGGCATCTCATGTTCCGTGAATGGGTCGAACGTTCCTTCAACTGATCGTATCACGTCACCGCCCCGAGTTCGACATGGTTTCGCGAAACCCAAGTCTGAGGCTGGCCGGCGCGCCTAGAATCTGTGTATCCCTGAGATGAAATTTGGAGGTCAGCAGTGGTTGATACACAATCCCGTCCCGACAATCTTCGTGATCTGAAGGTAAGCGGTTGGCAATCGCGCACGGTCAAGGAAGAGGTTACCGCCAATTTCATGCGGCAACTGCAGTCGGGGGAGGAGCTGTTTCCCGGCATCATCGGCTATGAAAACACGGTAATTCCCGAAATCAACATCGCCCTGCTCGCCGGGCACGACATGTTGTTCCTGGGCGAAAAGGGGCAGGCGAAAAGTCGGCTCATGCGCGCACTGGTCCGTTTTCTCGACGAGTGGTTGCCATACCTCGATATCCCCGGCAACCCGATCCATGAGGACCCTTACCACCCGATCACCAAGGCTGGGCGGGACTATCTCGCGGCCCATTCGGAAGAAAATGTTCGCATCGCCTGGTGGCCGCGAAGTGAACGCTATGCGGAACGCCTTGCCCCGGGAACCAAGTTTGCCGACATCATCGGTGAGATTGACCCCGCCAAGCTGGCGCTGGGGACCAGCATGTCCGCCGAGGATGCGCTGCACTTCGGCCTGATCCCGCGCATGCATCGCGGCATCTTCGCGATGAACGAAGTGCCGGAGTTGGATGAGTTGATCCAGGTCGGCCTGTTCAACATCCTTGAAGAGCGCGACGTGCAGATCCGCGGCTATCCCATTCAGTTCGACATCGACGTACTGATCCTGTTCTCCGCGAATCCGTCGACCTACAACCGTTCGGGCAAAGTGATCCCACAGCTGAAGGACCGCATCGGCTCGCTGATCCAGACGCACTATCCGAAGGAGCGATCGCTGGGCATCGAGATTATGGAGCAGGAGGCGAACTTCGATGTCGGCGGCGACTTCCCCGTACAGGTGCCGTACTTCATGCGTGAGATCATCGAGGAAGTCAGCGTCGGCGCCCGCAAGTCGAAATACGTCGATCACCAGTCGGGCGTCAGCGCCCGCTTCAGCATAGCGAACTATCGGACAATGGTCGCCTCGGCCCGGCATCGCGGCATTCGGCACGGCGAAAAACCGGCCGTGCCGCGCATCAGCGATCTGGGGCATCTGCCGACATCGTCGCTGGGCAAGCTGGAACTCGACATGATGGGCAGCCATCAGATGGGCGAGAAGCAGGTGCTGGAAGCTCTGGTGGCTGAGGCGGTCGGCAAAGTATTCGACGAGTACGTCGACAAGCACGGCCTGGATGAAATCTCCGACGTTTTCAGCAAGGGCGTGAAGATCGAAGTGGGCGACATGTTGCCGTCCTCCGAATACGCTTCGCGCTTGAAACGGGTCCCCAAGGCTTGGGAGAAAGCGTTCGAAGTGAACGCTGGTGAAAGCGACGCTGTGCGGGCGTCGTGCCTGGAGTTCGTTCTGGCGGGCCTGCACGCGACCGAGCGAATTTCTCGATCGACGAAGCACGGGCGGATTGTGTATGAAGTATGAGGGGGGCGCTGATCGACTCGTTTCGGTAGAGTAGAGCCCATGGTATTTCGTATCGCGATTGTGTTCGTGCTCAGCCTCATCGAGTATCTTGCGGCAGCAGTGTTGAATTACCTCGAACCGCCGGGTGAAATTTGGCCGCCACAGCATCGGCCGTCAGTGGAATGGTTCCATATCGCAGTGGTCATCCCAATCGTCGTATTTCTCGGGTTGCCGTTGCTAAGTCAGCGAATTTGGCCCTGGTCGAGGAAGTGTTTCGCGAATCCGTTCGTTACAACGATTCTGGGGATAGTTCTAATCGTGCTTGGCTGGCTGCCCGAATCTCGAACTGTTCCGTGGAATGAAACGCGTGGACTAGTCGAACATCCAGAAGGGATTCGTGCTTCGATGGGGTGGATGCTCCTGCTGTTCGGGATTCTCTGGCAGCCAAGGTTCAGTCTCGGCCGGGAAGATCGGCTGATTTGATGGGAGATGTTGCGTTGCAAAACACCTTCCCAAGAATGGACCGGTACCTGGACCTCTCATTTCAGGAGTTCATTGCTTCGCTATACGCTTGATTCACACCGGAAGGCAATGATTCTCGCCTGAGGTCGCGAGATCGCGAGAATTATTCAGAGCCAGTGATCAATTCCGTCAAAACGACAGTGCTTCGTGTTGTCGCCAGGCCAAGCAGCCCGGTCCGTGACCCTGCTTGGTGCCGGGCGCTGCGGATGTGATTCTCAATCTACAGACGGCAACTGGGACGATCTATGTCTCCGTTGGCTACGACCAATTCGTCGATTTTTCTATTTCGCCGCTGGAGTTGCTAAGTGACGAGCAAGCTGTCGGCACACTCTCATCGCGGTATCCCGTCGGGATGCTCTCGCTACAAGGGTCGTTGAAATTGCTTGACCCGTCGTGTTCGTTCATCACACAATGTCATTATGCGACATAATCCAGGAATCCACCGTCGTACCTTCCTCGCCGACATGGGCATGGGCTTCACCGGGCTCGCGCTCGGGGCGATGCTTCAGCGTGAAGCAGTCGCGTCGGCACCCGGCAACTGGTCGCCGCCAAGCGGCCGGCCGCATGTGTCGCCGAAGGCAAAGAGCGTCATCTGGCTGTTCATGAACGGCGGAGTCAGTCAGCTTGAGTCGTTCGACCCCAAGCCGGAACTCGACAGGTACGCCGGTAAGTCGATCGCGGAGACTCCGTACAAGGATGTTCAGAACCCCGCGAAGTTGGCGCTGGCTCGGGTCGTTGTGGTCAACGACGCCAACGGGCAGCAACGAAACAAGCTGTACCCGACGCAGACGAAGTTCAAGCGATACGGTCAAAGCGGCATCCCGGTCAGCGATTTCTTCCCGCATTTGGGTTCCTGCGTCGACGACATTTCAATCGTTCGTTCGATGTACACGACCGACGACAACCACGGGGCGCAGACGCAGTTTCACTCAGGCCGGCACATGCTCGACGGTGAATACCCGACCCTGGGGGCGTGGGTTCACTACGGGCTTGGCTCGTTGAATCAGAACCTGCCGCAGTTCATCTCGATGGGCAAGCGAGAGTACTGGAACATCAAGGATGGCCACTACCTGGGGCCAGAGCACGACGCAGTGCCAATCCGCGTTGATCCGGCCAATCCGCTCGACTTCGGCAAGCCCGAACGCGACCTGTCCCGCAAGGAACAGGAGATCAATTTCAACTTGGTCGGCAAACTCAACACGCTGCGCGGCATCGAGTATCCGAACGATCCGGCACTCACCGCCCGCATAAAGGCATACGAACTTGCATATCGGATGCAGACGTCGGTTCCCGAGGTGCTGCGATTTCAAGACGAAACGGAAGAAACGAAGAAGCTTTACGGCATCGACGAGCCGGCAACCAAAGATTTCGGCCAGCAGTTGCTCGCCAGTCGTCGGCTGATCGAACGCGGTGTGCGCTTCATTCAGATCCAGCATGGTGCCGGCGGGGCGGGGGTATGGGACGCCCACAGTGGGCTGAAGGCCAACCATGAACGCAACGCCAGGCAGGTCGATAAGCCGATCGCGGGGTTACTGAAGGACTTGAAACGCCGCGGCCTGCTGGAGGAGACACTGGTCGTCTTCGCGTCCGAGTTCGGGCGCACCCCGGGTACACAAGGCAGCGATGGCCGCGACCATCATATCTACGGCTTCAGTGTCTGGATGGCCGGTGGCGGCATCAAGGGTGGCATTGTACATGGAGCAACCGACGAGATCGGTTTCCACGCGGTAGAAGATCGTCACTACGTGACCGACATTCACGCCACAATCATGCAGCAGTTGGGTCTGGATTCACGGGCACTGGAGATCCCGGGCCGCAAGCGATTGGACATCGATCACGGGAAGGTGATCGACGCGATTGTTTAGCGATCGACCCGTTGGGTCGCCCGCTGGACTTGCCGTTGTTCATCTCAGCAGCGGTAAAATCAAACGATCGACGTCCGACTCCGTCTCCACGGCGGGAACACTGCCGAACAGTTGCCAGCGTTCGCTCAGTTCGGCGCTGTCACCGGGTTCCAGTTTCGTCAGAACGCCGACGGTTTCCATTTCGAGCATGTCTTCATTCGAGAAGGTCTGGTAGCTCGTCCCCATGTCCGGGTAGGTCGCCCCTTCGACATAGGGGATTCGTTTGACGAACAGGTTGCCCAAGTTCAGGTAGCCAACCCAGCCTTGGCGATGCGCCAAGCCGATCTTTGTCGGACCTTTGTTCGGGTCCTGTCTCAGGAAGATGTACTTGCTGCCGAAGGTCCAGCGAGTGTCGGTAAAGTCGAAATAGGGCCAGAGGATCAGTTCCTGCGACGGCGCGAAGCAGGCCGGCGACTTGGCATTCTTCGGGTGCAGCGGGTGGTTGCGGTGCGGCGGCTGCGGGATGATCTCGATGCCGCCGGGTGCCATCACGGTCGGTGCCCAAGGGGCCAATTCAGTGAGGAGAGGGCCGGTGTTCGTCACTTTCAGTGCGATACTGACGCCGGTGCCTTTGTCATCCAGGCCCACGGTCAGTTCCTTCTGCACGCCGTACTCGTCTTCGGGCGGTGGCGTCAGGCGTACCTTGTTCTCACCCAGCTTGGTGAACTTCACCGGTCGGTTGTCGGGGAAGTAGGTGCGTGTCAGGTCCTCCGGGGCCAGCCAGAAGCGCAGGCCGCCGCGGATTTGCCATTCTTCCTCGCCGGTGCCGCCCATGTGCTCTTCGTAGTTTTTCAGCACATTGAAGCCGCCCGGCAGGCGATAGGCGATGACGCGCGGCCCCACGTCGAGCGTTACGACGACTTCTACGTCGCCGTTGCTCAACAGTAGATTGTTCTTCCAGCCGCGGTACTCGATCGGTTCGATCATGGAGAGCCTCAATCCTGGGCGGGGGCTGTCGGGGTGCTGACCCCTGGCTTTTCGTCATCGGGCAATTCCTTGCTGCCGACGATGGTCAGGTTCATGCCGATCTGCACCGAGACGGGCACCCCATCGATCTCGATGACGGTCTTGCCGTTCAAGTACCAGCCGAGCGAACCGGTTGAGAACTCTTTCGCGTCGGCGATCATGTTCGAGCCGGCGATGACAACAGGAACTGCTTTGGCACCTGCGCGAAACTGGGCGCGGTTGATCGGGCAGTTGGTCTTCTTGGCCATCGTTAGAATCCTCCATGCGTTCACGATCATCAGGCAAGTGGGGAAATGATACGAATGGCCAAAGGGGACAAGCAAGGGGAAATCGGCAACAGTCCTCGTGAGAAATTTATGTCGATCATCGGCAAAAATCGGGCTGAGTCGCCTTGCATTGTCCGGCGAAGGGCGTTAAACCCGCCCCCTTGTCGGCCCGAAGAACCGGGGGATGAAGCGGTACCAGTCGCTTCACGTTTCGCCGGGCCGACTCATCGGGAACCAGTTTTGATCGGGCCATGCATGCCGGGGGGCAGGCAGGTAACTGATCGCGGGAACCGGTGTCAGTGATGGATGGGGGCCACGCATGAAGCGCTGGAAGAACAAGCTGGCGATGGCGTTGCTGGTGTGCGGCACGATGGCGGGCTGCAAACAGCCGCTGTACATGTCGCATGACGACCACAAAGCGGTCACGATTGCCGGCTTGCCAAAAGACTTCGAGAACGACCCGAACGCCGCTGCCATCCCTTCGGCCGAGGGGCACATAGCCCCACCGACCGTCGATAAGCCCGACGCGCCGGTGCGGTACATGACGCTGGCCGAGGCGTTCGCCATCGCGCTGGAGCAGGGCACCCGCGGTTCGCCGCAGGTCTTCAATGCGCTCAATGCCTTCAATACCGTCGGTGGTGGCGGCCGCTCGGCCTTTGCGTACAGCGACGATCTGCTGACGTTCCAGGGCCGGTCCGTGGCCGGGGATGACGCGATCCGGGCGTTCGCGCTCGATCCGGCTATTGTCGGTGCCGACATTGAAGGTGCTCTTTCGAAGTTCGACGCCCGCTGGATCACCAGCATGGCCTGGCAGCGCGTCGACACTGCGAACTCGAACCTTCTGAACAACTTTTCGAACGGCGACACCGCCCAGTTCTCGAGCGGCATGTTCAAACCGCTGCCCACCGGCGGTCTGGCCGGCATCACGTTCAACACCAACTACACGAAGCTGTCGGCGCCGCCGGCCGGCTTCTCGGTCATCAACCCGGCCTATCAGCCGGCCCTGACGTTCAACTTCGAACAGCCGTTGCTCCGCGACTTCGGTATCGAGATGAATCAGTTGCTGCCATCGCATCCCGGCAGCACGCAGCAGAACATTCGCGCGTCGGGCGGCCGAGCCGAAGGCATCCTGATCACGCGCATTCGCTTCGAGCAGGCACAGCTCGATTTTGAACGCTCGGTCAACATCATGCTATTCAATGTTGAGAACGTCTACTGGGGCCTTTATGCGAACTACTTCTCGCTCTACGCCGCCGAGCAGGGCCTGCGTCAGGCATACTTGACTTGGCAGTTACGTTCGTCCGAACTCGCGGCCGGTAAGACCACCGCGCATGAGGTAGCACAGGTGCGTGCCCAGTTCGCCTCGTTCCGGACCCAGCGTATCGCCGCCCTGCAGCAGGTACTTGAAAGCGAACGCCAGTTGCGCGGTATGCTCGGCATGCCCGTCACCGACAATCGCCGGATTGTGCCGGCCGATGCGCCGACGCTTGCCCCGTACGAACCCGACTGGTCGAGCGCCTGGAGCGAAGCGATCGCCTATCGCCCCGAACTTCAGCTGGCCCGACAGGAAATCAAGGCTCGCCAGTTCGACGTGATGGTCCAGCAGAACGGCCAACGGCCCGACCTCCGCTTCTTCGCGAACTATAACATCAACGGCATCGGTACCCAGCTTGACGGGTCCGAACCGGCGAACGCCCTGAGCAACTTTGCCAGCAACGACTTCAACAACTGGACGCTTGGCTTCCGGGCCGACGTCGCGCTGGGAACACGCGATGCGAACGCGGCAACGCGGGCGGCCCAGTTGAACCTGGCCCGCAGCTTCGTGACACTGAAGAATCAGGAACTGAAGGCCGAGCGATTCCTGGCCGGCGTCTACCAGAACCTGTTCAGCGCCTACCGGCAGATCGAGACGTCCCGCGAACAGCGCGTCGCGCTGGGCGAGCAGTTGAAGGGCCTGTATGCCCGAATTCAGGCCGGTCGCGATTCGCTGATCGTAATTCTGGATGCTCAGCAGAAGTTCGCCGCAGCACTCAGCAGCGAGCACAACGCGATCGCCAACTACAACATTGCGATCGCAGGAATGCAGTATGCGAAGGGCACGCTGATGCAGTACAACAACGTGCAGATTGCCGATGGCCCGCTGCCGGCTTGCACTCTGGCCCGTGCTGCTGACCACGAAGCCCGGCGGACGGCCGGTATCGTCGCCCGTCAGCGGCAGACTGTGCCCACCAGTGATGGCCCGAACCCGTTGCCTGCGCTGATCGAACATCAGGGGGCACCGATCCAGTTGCCATCCGAGCTAGACCCGAACGCCCGGCCGATCATCGGCCGCGTGACGGCCCCGGCCAATCGCACCGGTGACCCGGTGCCGCCGGTCAAGCCGATCCTGCCCGCTAGCAGCACCAACGCTCCGATGCTGTTGCCGCCGCCGGAGAAGGAGATAATGTTGCCGCCAGCAGGTCGGCCGGTATCTCTGCCGCCGACTCGAAACTGAGTGAAGTTGGTGAAACAAACGAAGCCGGCGTCATTTGAGTGACGCCGGCTTTGTTTGTTTCCATTTCCACCGCGCGGGCAATGATGCGTGTCCAGTTCATACAAATCCAGCAGGCGGATCTCTTCAAGACGTTGCATTCGGGTTCATCATCATGTCCGACAAGCTGTTCAGTGTGGCCGACCAGGTGGTGCTTGTGTCCGGCGGCAGCCGCGGCATCGGCCGGGCGATCGCCGAGGGCTTCGCCCAGCGAGATGCGCACGTTATCATCACCGGCCGGGACAAGGACAACCTTGAAAAGACAGCCGTCGAAATCGCCAAACCCGGCCGTCCTGTCGCCGCCATGGTGTGTGACGTGGCCAAGCCGGAGGACATCAAGGCACTGGTGGCCGGGGTCATCGGGCAGTTCGGGAAGATCGACGTGCTGCTGAACGTCGCCGGGGTCAACCGTCGCATGCTGACCGAAAAGCTCACGGAAGACGACTACGACTTCATCATCGACATCAATCAAAAGGGGGCGTTCCTGCTCGCCCAGGAAGTCGGCCGGGAGATGTTGAAGCAAGGGAAAGGTAACCAGATTCATGTCGTGTCGCTGAACAACGACCGGCCAGTGAAGGGCGTGGTTCCCTACGCGATGAGCAAGGCGGCACTCGGGCACATGACGAAGGCGTTGGCGATGGAATGGGGGCCGAAGGGGATCCGCGTAAATGCGATCGCGCCGGGATTCATCCTCACCGATCTGACCCGTAAGCTCTGGTCGCAGCCAACGATGAAGGAGTGGGGAGCGAACAACACCCCGCTCGTTCGCATGGGCGTGCCCGATGACATGCTCGGCACGGCCATCTTTCTTGCCAGCGATGCGTCGGCGTTCATGACAGGGCAGATTCTTTACGTCGACGGCGGCTTCACCTGCGGCATGAACTGGCCCATCGACTTCGGAAGCCAGTGAGTTTTCTCGCTCGCAGCGTCGTCATGCAATCTTGTTTCACCTCTTTCCAATTCGAGTTACATTATGGCTCGCATACTTCCCGGCTTGCTGCTGGTCTTCGGGTTTTTCCTGCTCCTGAGCGATCCGCGGAGTGCCAGCGCCCAGAAAGGCGGCAACAATGGGACGATCACGAAGGTCGATGCCAAGTCGGGGGCGATCACCATCAACATGCTCGTCGTCGCCAAGAAGAAGAAAGAACTAATGGACAAGGAGTACTTTCTCAACGACGATGCCGTCGTGATCATCGTCGAAGGCGGCGCCAAGAAAACGCTTACGGGGAAGGAAGCGCTGGCCAGCGGTGCTCTGAAGACCGGCACGGCGGTGACGTTCAGCGCCATTAACGAACTGAACATCAAGGAACTGACGGTCGGCGGCGGGAAGAAGTAACGCCGTCACTTCAACTCATTCATCGGTGGTTTGTCGTTGTAGTCGCTCATCGTCTTCGCCACGAGCCAGTCTGGCAGGATGCCCAGGAAACGCGTCAGCAGCGACGTGCCGCGCGGGAAGCGGTACAGCTTCTTGCGCGTGCGGATCGCCCAGAGGATATGTTCGGCCGCGCGGTCGGCACTCATCAGAAACGGCATTGGGAAGTCGTTGACTTCGGTCATCGGCGTATTGACAAAACCGGGGCAGACCACTGTCACGCCGACGCCTTTTCCACGAAGTTGGATCCGCAACCCTTCCATGTAGGTGTTCAGGGCCGCCTTGCTGGCGCAGTATCCCGACTCGCCCGGCAAGCCTTTGAAGGCCGCCAGGCTGGAGACGACCGCCAGATGTCCCTGCTTGCGTTTCAGCATTTCCGGGAGAACAGCTTCCAGCGAGTAGATGGTGCCCATTAGGTTGATTCGGAACATTTTCTCAACATCGCTGATGTTGATCGGATCGAGCAGGGTCGGCGTGCCGACTCCGGCATTGGCAATCAGAACGTCGATCGGGCCCAGCGATTCGCGGATGGTGTTGATTGCCGCGTGAATGGATATCCGATCGCCTACGTCGGCAACCGCGACGGCGTTCGGGCACTGCAGTTCCCCCGAGAGTTGATCCAGAAGGGGCCGACGTCGGGCAATCAGGCCCACACGTGCGCCGGCGGTCGCCAGCCGCAGCACCAGCGCCCGGCCGATGCCGGATGAGGCACCGGTGACGATCACGACCTTGTTGGCAAAAGCGCTCGGCATGCGGTGGGTCCGTCGGTAAACGATTCAACTCCACCACTTCTATCGGCCGCCGCGGCCGGGTTTTTCCAGCCAAACGGGTGAAGCATCTGCCCAACGAAACCCTCGGGTACCGCATCATCCTTCACGCCGAAACCGACCGGTTCGCGATTCGGCATATGAACGGTACCGAAAAGGATGTCCCAGATCGGAAACATGGTTGCGAAGTTGCAATCGAGCCCCTCTTCATCGCTGGTGTGGTGCCAGCGGTGGTACGACGGACTGACGAGCGCGTACTTCAAGGGCCCGAACGAACAGCGGATGTTTGCGTGCAGAAAAACGACATAGATCACGATGAACGGTACGTAGGGAATCAGCACCATCGGCGAAAAACCTACCGCCAACAGCGGCAGGGTCTGTGCGACGCGCGAGCCCGCGTCGTTCAACGGGTGCATCCGGTAGGCGGACAGCCAATCGAGTTGCCGGGGGCTGTGATGCACGGCATGGATCTTCCAGAACCAGCCGTAGTGAAATCCGCGGTGAATCCAGTAGCCGATGAAGTCGGCCGTAATGAGCATCTCGAACGCCTGCAGCCAGAGCGGTTGTCGGCGGAGCGGGCCGAAGCCGTCGAGAGCCGCAGCCGTGAGCGGCCAACCAAGCATCAGGTACATCACGAACGCGGCGCAGACGAGCATCAGACTGGTGATCGATTTGGTGACGATCGGCGTAAACAACCAGTAGGCAACGTCGACAGCCATCCCGGGACGAATCGGGCACCTGCGCATCGCCGGGCGAAGACGCTCGAGAACGCTGAACGTGACGCCAACGGCTAGAAAGACTGCAAGTAGATGCTTCAGCGAAGGAGGTTGCGTGATCTGCATCACGGTTTCGACGACGGTCGACTGCATGGGTCGGGCCACCCACAGTGGGGAGAGTGCGACAATCCGAACAATTGATCCCGAGTATCGCAACTGGTGTGCCCAAGTTCAAGAATCAATGGTTAGGAGACGACCCAGTCGACAAGATGTGCTTCGGTGACATCGGGGACTTCCCAGCGATCAAGCAGGCGCTCGATGACACTTTCGGGCACTCGCCGACGACGCTGCCGATTCTGGCTGAACAGCCGTTCGGGAGAGGCCTCCACGTACACAATTCGCACATGCGCGCCGTTCTCGTGGAAGAAGCGAACACATTCGTTGCGGACATGGCGGCTGAGGTTGGCTGCATTCCAAACGAACGACCGCCGGGCCGCAAAGTGCTGGACGGCAATCTCACGGGCGCGTTGCAGCACGACTCCCTGCGGATCGGACGGCGCGACGCCCATGTCGATACGCAGCGCATCCAGGCTGATCACTTCATGGTTGGGCAGATGCCGGCGGATCCAGAAGTCCTTACCCGCGCCGGGCAGGCCGGACATCAGAACCACTTCCGATGCAAACTCAGCTGGTGGCGAGTCGTCGTGCTTCCGTTCGAGATCACGGAAGAAAACGAACCGTGCATGATCGGATGGGAAGACGAATGGCTGCCGGAGGCAACCGGCCGCGGCACATGCCTCGCGGAATTGTTCGACTTGGCCAATGATCTGGGCCGGGTCTGGGCATATGCGCCCGCGGGCATCCGACTCGGCCATGATGCCGAGCCAGTCGCAACGGGTCGTTTGGCTGACTTCGATCGCCAGACGTTTGGGCGTTTCGCTTTCACTGAGGAAGAATGGCACCAGATGATGACGCACGATGGCGGCCACTTGCTCTCGCTGCTGAAACGGCACGCCGCGCCGCCAGAGTATCTGCCGGGCACGAACGGCACCTCGCCAGGAATGTCCGCGAGAAGAGATCGAACCATCGGGTTCGACACGTGTGCAGACCGGCTTGGCGACATCATGCAGGAGCGCGGCAGTGAACGCGATTTGGCGTTCACTGTCGGGAAGCGCCTGCCAGGCCGGCAACGCAGCCATCGCCTCGCAGACCATGTGGACGTGAGTCCAGACATCGCCTTCGGCATGGCGGACCGGGTTCTGCGGGCAGCCTTTCAAGTCGCTGATCCAAGGGAAACCATCCAGGGTCGTCCAATCGATCGTCCAATCGGGCGGCTGCGGGATCGGCGGAAACGAACTGTGCACTACGCCTTCTCCGTTTCCGCTGAAATGGTACGAGCCAAGTTGCACGTGCCCGTTGCTGTGCTACAGCACCAATTGTATCGCGCCGGAGCGAGACTATAAACCAAGGATGTTGTGAGTCTGAAAGTTCGATCACATCACCGAAATTCTGCGGAATCGTCGGCAGCTGTAAATGAGGAGGCACGTCAAGCCGCTCAATAAATTTTCACTTGCAATGCCATTACTTTTATGATTGACAACGAATGTGAAGGTTTTTAGTATGGTAGCAGAGATGCGAGCCGGTCCGACGACGCGACTTGCTCGCAGTCCGTGAAAGTGGTTACCCTCCCGAGCGGTTGGATCCCCGAATCGCCTTTTGGATCGACATTTGTTCACAACAAGCCCGGTCGACTGACGAATGTTGCCGTGGGCGCCCGGCTTACTGTCGAATGTCGACTTATTGAATGCAATCGGACCGGGCTGGCGTGAGTGTGGTGTGGCGTCCCGTTACTTTGCCGGACTGGGAAGATTGTCCGGCCTTTGTCGATCGAACCGATTGAATCGCTGGATCGATTTGGCGGTTTCTGCCGATACGTATAAAAGGCTCTGGATGGGATTCTCCCGAGTCATTAATCCGGCAAGGATGTCAAGGCCTGTTCTCTGCGTGCCGGCTTCTGCCAGACGCTGAAGGACGGAGAAACCTCGCATGACCCTCGACCAGTTGAACGCCCTGAGCAAGAAACAACTCGCTGACAAAGCCAAGTTGTTGGGTATTGCCGGTTTCGCTTCGTTGAAGAAAGAAGACATCGTCAAAGCCATCGTTCAGGCTGAGAAGAAAAAGGCAGCCGATCGTGAGAAGGCGAAGCCTGCAAAGGTTGCCCCGACGCGTCCCGCTGCTGTGCCGGCTCGGAAACCGACACCCGTTGCCGCGAAGACGCCGGCAGCGAAGGTTGCTCCGTTGCCTGTCCCGCGTGCTGCAGCCGCGAAGCCCGCTGTCAACGGCACGGCCAAACCGGTCGCCAACGGCAAAGTGATGGCCACCGGCGTCAAGGTCCGTCCGCAGCGAACCGCTTCCCGCGACACTACAGCTGAGGCTCCTTCGGCCCAGGAGACGATCGGCCGCAGCAAGTTCGAAATGGGCGTGCCGACGCGCGACCTTTCGGCCAAGATGCCGAAGAACCTGCCCAACGGTTACGGCAAAGACCGAATTGTCTGTATGGTCCGCGACCCGTTCTGGCTGCATGCCTACTGGGAACTGACTCACCAGTCGGTTCAACGTGCCGAGGCGGCCCTCGGGCAGGACTGGCATGGCTCGAAGCCGATCATCCGCCTTTGTGACGTGAGTGCCGCCGACACGACCAGCACTGCGGAACTCGTCATCCGCGACATCGAAATTCATGGCGGCTGCAACAACTGGTACATTGAAGTCTCGCAACCCCCTAAGTCATACCGTGTCGACATCGGCTATGTCTCAAAGCGTGGTCAGTTCTACGTGATCGCCCGATCGAATATCGTCTGTACGCCGAAGGCTGGCGTATCCGACACGATCGACGAAAACTGGTCCGACCTCGATTCGAAGCAGGCCGATCGCATCTATGCGATGTCCAGCGGCTACGACCCCTCGGCCGGCGACAGCCTGATCCTCAAGCAGTTCATGGAAGAGCGCCTGCGTCGGCCGCTCGGCTCGCCGACGATGTCGAGCTTCGGCTCGGGTGCCTTCACGGCCCCGAAGGACCGCAAGTTCTTCTTTGTCCTGGATGCCGAACTTATCGTCTTCGGCAGGACCGAACCGAATGCACGTGTCACGCTGCAGGGCGAGCCGATCAAGCTCCGCCCGGACGGCACATTCACCATGCGATACAGTTTCCCGGATGGCCGACAGATCATCCCCGCCGTCGCGGCCTCGGCCGATGGCGTTGAAGAACGCACGATTGTGCTGGCCGTCGAACGGAACACGAAGGAACTTGAACCGATGATCCACGACGGCAGCAACGAGTAATCTCAGCCACACATTCCCCCGGTGCGAGAACGGCCCCCTTGAGGGGCCGTTTTTTATTTGCGATAATGCCAAGGTTGAGGTCGAGTCCCGAGAACGGGTGCGGCAATGACAATCGCCGAAGAAATCGATGACGATGTGATCGACGGCGTCTACTATCCCTCATCGGATGGCGAGCCCGTGGCCGAGATCGGAGTGCATCTCCTGGCGATGTTCTCCCTGTTTCCCCAACTGAAAAAACTGTTCGCCGACCGATCGGACGTGTACATCGCCTGCGATATGCTCTGGTACCGGGAACAGGGGAACCCCAAGGCCTGCATCGCGCCGGACATCATGGTGAACCTCGGCGTTCCGCCCGGCGACGAGCGGCGCTCGTCCAAATCCTCGACGGAAAACGGTGTGGTCCCTTCCGTGACGTTCGAAATGATGTCGAGGGGCACTTGGCGCAGAAACATGACGGTCACCAAGGACCGTTACGAGTCGCTGGGGGTGAAAGAATATTACATGTTCGACCCGCTGGGTCATTATCTAAAGGAGCAGGTTGTCGGCTTCAAATTGGTCAAGGGCCGATATCGACCCGCACTTCCGGATGAGGATGGGGCGATACCTGGCCCCAGCATGGGTTGCCGCCTGGTGGCGAGGGGCCGACTTCTGCGTCTCGTCGATGCAGCCACCGGTGAGGTGATACCGACAGAAAAGGAACTGAACGAACGCGCGTTCGCGGAGGCCGCATCGGAGAAGCAGCGTGCGGATCAGCAGGCAGCGCGGGCCGCATCGGAGAAGCAGCGTGCGGATGAACTTCAACAGGAGCTGGAACGCCTCCGTGCTCAGTTGGCGGGGCGACTCAACGGCCGTATCGGCGGCCATTCCAAGTGACCAATGATCAACCTCGCAGATATGCTCGGCAGCCCTGTTCTTTCCGACGAGCTTTCGCTCGTCCGCGCCGGTCGTCGGGCGATGGCGACTCAGTTTGAAGTGCTGCTGCCCGTCGATCAACCACTCGGCATCTGGGCCGCCGGTGAGGCACTCGACCTGATTGACGAACTCGAAGAGCAACTCACAGTCTACCGCGATCATAGCGAAATCAGCACTATCAACCGGACTGCCTTCGGAACGGATCTGCCGGTAGAGCCGCGGCTTTTCGATCTGTTGTCGTTCGCTTCGGCACTCACGCATGCAACAAGCGGTGCTTTTGACGTCGCCATGGGTGCGCTCATCAAAGCCTGGGGTTTCTATCAGAGGTCGGGCATGGTACCGACCGTGGCCGAACGATCGGCCGCGATGCAGCGTACCGGGATGAGGTACGTCATCCTGAACCAGGCAGCGCGAACGGCCCGTTTCCTTCGCGAGGGCCTGCAATTGAACCTCGGCGGCATCGGCAAAGGCTACGCGCTCGATCGGGCGGCCGAACTGCTGACGACGCTATGCGGCATCACTTCGGGGCTGCTGCATGGGGGCACCAGCAGCGTTCGCGCGATCGGACATCCTCCCGGCCGGCCCGCGGGATGGATGGTGTCGATCAAGCATCCCGACGATGAAGGCCGGGTGCTGGGGAACGTGAGTTTGAGGAACATGGCCCTGGGTACATCGGCGGCTACCTATCAGTACTTCGTGCATGAAGGCAAGCGATTGGGGCATCTGCTCGATCCACGACGCGGCTGGCCGGCGGAAGGGGTGCGGCAGGCCAGCGTTGTCGCACCGACCGCGGCAGAAGCGGATGCGCTTTCGACAGCTTTTTTCGTGATGAAGCCCGATGAAATCCGGATATACTGTCAGCAGCATCCCCACATCGGCGCGGTGATCCTGTCGCCGGACGCGATCGAACCGATAATATGGAACCTGGGGCCGGGCCAGTTCACGGCCGCCGGTCGTTAGCCTCTCCCACTCTGAGATTGATTCATGGTCCGCATCTCTTTTCTCACCTGCGTGTTTCTCGTCGGCCTGCGGTTGGTGATCGGCTGGCACTTCTTCTTTGAAGGCGTGAACAAGTACGAAAGCACGCTCAACGAAGGGGCCGAGACGTACAAACCGTTCTCGAGTGCCGGCTATTTCGCCGAAGCGGAAGGCCCGCTCGGCCCACTTATGCGAGACTTCATTGGCGATGCCGACAAGGAAACGCTCGCGAAGTTGAAGCTGGCGGAAGCGAACGGAGATAAGCCGTCGGCAAAGATGCCGGCACCACTCGGTGCCGAATGGGATACGTACGCGAAGCAGTTCTCCGACTTTTACAAACTCAACGATGAAGATCGGAAACTGGTTGTCGAGAAACTGAGTCAGTCCAAGGCGGACTATGTGCTCTGGCTGACCGACAAGGGTGCCAAAGATCCGAAGAAGGAAGAGGAGAAAGAGAAGGTCGACGATCCCCGCAAGAACTGGATCAAGGGATCGATTGTCGGCCAACCGGGCCTTGTCTACCGCCCCGAGGCCGATGTGCAGCAACGCATACTGGCCTATCAGATGTTCATCGAGAAACTCCGCGAGGACTATGAGAAGGTCCTGCGCACGATGGGTAAGGATGTCGAACTGACGCGCCTGCGGGGGCTCAAGACGGCGGTGGGCGACATCCGCAAGAACCTGTTGAAGGATATCGACGAGCATACGACCAGAATGAAGGAGTCGCTGGCGAAGACCGTCGGCACCCGGCTGGATGGCATCGACTTTTCCGCGAAGGACAGCCCGAAGAACAACGCACGCGTGCTGGAAATGGTGACGCCGGCCGGGCAGGGCAAGGAGCCTACGATCGACCGTATGCCGAAGGCACTTGCTGACCAATGGGATACGTACGTCGCCTTTCTGAAGACGACCGCGTCTGAAAAGAACCTCAACAGCCCAGCCCGCGTCGATGAGATCCTTCGCGATGCGAAGCTGCGCTATGTGCGTTTCCTGCTGGATCGTGAGCCTTATACCGGTGTGGAGATCAAGGCAGCCGAGGGTAATCACGTCGGGGAGTTTGAGGCCGCACTTACGGAATACCTCGAACTGGCCAAGAAGGGGAATCAACCGCTCACGGACAAAGAAAAAGCGGACGTTCGTGCGGCATTGGACTCGGCGATCGCCGGAGTAACCGAAAAGTCGCAAGGCAAACCGAACGCACCCTTTAACGAGCAGGACTATCAGTGGGCACTGGCGAAGCTCAGTGCGGCCGCGAAACGGCATGCGGATCCGGCCGGGACGAAAGCCGCTGAAAGCAAGTTGATCGAACAGGGCCAGTATGAGAAAGCACTTTCTCTGCTGCGGCCCGCCGACACGGCATCCAGGATCGCACTGCTGCAACTCACGCTCAATCGCCTGAACGACGCGGAGAAGGCCCACACCGCCGCGCCGACAAACGCGAACAAGGCAGCGGTCGAAGCGGCCGGCAAACTGGTGGCTGTGCCGCGCAACGACTTCATGGACGACATCAGACTGCACACCGATATCCTTCGCTACAACTTGGGTGGATTTCCCGGGGACACGGTCAAGGGGGTCATCGAACCGGAACCGCCGACGGTGAAACTGTTTGGCATCAGCTTCCCGGCTTCCCGCCTGGCCTGGTTGAACACCGTGACCCGCTGGACGCTCCTGATCGCCGGCGGTTGCTTGCTGCTGGGCCTGTTCACTCGGTTGGCCTGTTTCACCTGCATCGTCTTCCTGGTGAACGAACTGCTGTCGAACCCGGCGCTGCCGTGGTTGCCGACATCGCCGAAGATGGAAGGCAACTACACGTTCGTGAATAAGAACGCGATCGAGCTGTTCGCACTCTTTGTGCTGCTGACGCTGCCGACCGGCCGTTGGCTGGGCCTGGATGCATGGTTGTCGTGCCTGTGGCCCTTCCGCCGACGTAGTAAAGTCTAACCCCGCTGCTGATGGCGATGATCCCGCCGTTGACGGCGTCGCCTTCCATAACCTTTTGGTGGAGTGTGAGACATGGCTCTCGATCTGACTGCCGAACAGAAGAAGCTCGGGCAGGCGAACTTTCAGCAATCTTCCGAAGATCTGTCGCGCCGCGGCTTCATGAAGACGCTCGCGGCAGGCGTTGGCGTTGTGCCGGTCGCGGCCGCGGTCTACTTCGGCTATGAAAGCATCAAGGGCAGCCCGGTGAAGGCTGCCCTCATCGGCTGCGGCGATGAGGGTGGCGTGCTGCTGGGCGAGCACAACCCGGACTACATCCAGTTCGTGGCCGCGTGCGACATCCGCCCATCGAACAAGTCGCGCATCATCACGGGCGACCCGAAAGTACCCCTCCGCAAGGGCTTCACCAAGATCTACGGCAAGGACTATGCCGAGGACATTTCGAAGAATCACTTCTACAGCGACTTCCGCGACATGCTTGCGAAGGAAAAGGATATCGAAGCGGTCGTGATCGCGCTGCCGCTGCACCTGCATTGCGACGTGTCGATCGCCTGCATGGAAGCCGGCAAGCACGTGCTGTGCGAAAAGCTGATGGCCCGCAACCTCGAAGAATGCCGCAAAATGATCAAGACGGCGGAGGACACCAAGCGCATCCTCTCCATCGGTCATCAACGACACTACTCGATGCTGTACGCGCAGGCGAACGAACTGCTCAAGTCGAAGGTGATCGGCGACGTCAACCACATCCGCGCCCTGTGGCATCGCAACTTCTCTTGGGATTACAAGCCCGAGGACAAGCCGCTGCCGGGTATGGAAATCGCGATGGACACCATCCCGCCGCGCTTCCGCGACGGCTGGACGCAGCCCATCCTGAAGGTCGACTACGACGAACTGAAAGGGAAGCTCAGCCGCAAGAAGCTCGACAAGCAGCTTGACCCGACCGACTATGCGGACATCTACGAACTCGTTCGTTGGCGCCTTTACGAGCGCACCGGCGGCGGCTTGATGGCGGAACTCGGCAGCCATCAACTGGATGCCTCGTCGATCTTCCTCGGAAAAGTTCACCCGCTGGCCGTCCAGGGTGTCGGCACACGTTCGTTCTTCGGCCCGGGCCGGAATGAGCGCGAGATCGACGACCAGGTCTTCGTGACCTACGAATTCCCAGGTGCTAATCACCCGAAGGGCCCGAACCGCGGCAGCGACAAGAACGACGTTGTCGTCGTCACCTACTCGTCGATCAGCACGAACGGCTTCGAGCAATACGGCGAGTGCCTGATGGGCAGTCGCGGCACGTTGATCGTCGAAGGAGAGACCAGCGCCATGCTGTTCAAGGAGAATGAACCTGGCAAGAAGGGCGGCAAGCCGCGTGAGACGTCGGCCTCCGTCACTACTGTCTCCGCCGGTGCCCCGGCGCTGGCCAGCGGTTCGACGTGGGGCGGTCCCCCGCCGGCCGCTGCGGCATCGGCCACCATCGGTGGCGGGCCGGCCGAGGCGCCGCCGAGCCGAGGCTACCGCGAAGAGATGGAAGACTTCGCGTTCTGCATCCGCCAGTGGGATACTTCGACGGGCTACGCCCACGACATGAAGGACGGCAAGAAGATCTACAAACAGCGCCTGCCGCGCTGCCACGGCGAGATCGCCATGGCAGACGCCGTGCTGGCCCTCACCGCCAACCAGGCCATGGCCGCCCGCGAACGGATCGTGTTCAACGACGACCACTTCAACCCGAAGAGTACGGAAGTCCCCGGCGTCACTCGCAAGGGGTAATTCGATTGGCTGACAGTCAGCGGCGTGAGAGGAAGCGAGGTCGCACCTGCTTTCCCTCACGCCGTTCTTGTTAACGCTGTGCATCATCATCGTACACTTCTGAATTTCTCGATTTCGGACAACTTTCGTTGAACCGAGACCAACTTCGCGCGAGTTGCCGACCGCTTTCACCGAATTGGTGCGAGTGGCGGACAAATTGTCACCTGACCCCCTGTATTCCTCGCGTTTTCGGGGTTGTGCGCGCCCGTTTTGCAGATGTTTTTTCATTTCGCCCATCTCCTTACCAGCGCACCGCGCGCGTCCATACCCGTAAACACCGCCAGCCGCTTCCACCCGGCCTCAGAGCGCACCATGCACGCAGTGAAAAGCCGTTCGGAAAACGGTGTGAATGCTCCGGGATGTGCCATGACGAACGCGTGGTGAACTCCTCTGTGATTGAACTCGTTGACGCAGGCCTGTCGAACCTGCCCGGGGAAAACAACGCCCAAGGCTGCGCGCATTATCTCCGCGCAAGATGTTGGAATGCAGATAGTGCGGAGGGCGACGAAAAGGAAGCGGCAATCGTCCCGTAGAGTAGGCGTCCACGCCTGCTCCATCTTGCGAGCAGGCGTGGACGATTTTCGCCCTGCCGCTGCCCCCTGGTCGTTCGCTCGCACTTTTCTTTCCGGTTGCAGTCAAGTAGACTAAGGGCCGTTAGAATAAATTGCCGGGTTTAGAGAAGAGGATCACGAAAGCACGAAAGAATGAAAACACGAAAAAGCATGATGGTAATGCCGCATTTTCTCGTGCTTTCGTGCTTTCGTGCTTTCGTGATCCTCTTCATCGGCGCCGATACGATTCGGTAACTTATTCTGGCGCGAATCCTGACGCGGGCTCAACCCCATCGAGAGTTTGCCATGTCGCAGCCCGTGAAGCATGAGAACACCGTCGTTGGCCCGCCGCTCGCGGGGTCGCCAACCCATAGTAACGACGGCTAGAACACCCACGCTCCGCCGATCCTCGACGGTGACGGCACCAACATTGCCCACCTGTTCGCGCCGCCGCAGGGCGAGGGGGAAATCGGCCGGCTTGGCCATTTCCGCATCCTGAAGAAGCTCGGTGCGGGCGGCATGGGGATGGTGCTTCTTGCCGAAGACATCAATCTGCTGCGACCCGTGGCACTGAAGATCATGCTGCCCAAGTACGCGAAAAGCGGACAGGCGCGTGACCGATTCCTGCGAGAAGCCCGGACGGCCGCCAAGATTCAGCACGATCACATCGTCACGATCTTCCATGTCGGCGAAGACCGCAAAATCCCGTTCATCGCGATGGAGTTCCTCAAAGGCGCATCGCTGGATGAATTCCTGAAAGAGAAGAAGCGCGTCTCGCTGCCGCAGGCAATGCGGATTGGCCGCGAAGCCGCTGAAGGCTTGCAGGCCGCCCATGCGCTGGGCCTGATCCACCGGGACATCAAGCCCGCCAACGTCTGGCTGGAAGCACCGAAGGGCCGGGTGAAAATTCTCGACTTCGGGCTGGCCCGCGATGTGGCCGATGAAGCGAAACTCACCCACTCGGGTGCGATCATCGGCACGCCGGCGTACATGTCGCCGGAACAGGCGTGCGGCGATGCGGTCGATCATCGCACCGACCTGTTCAGTCTGGGCATCATGCTTTACGAACTGGTCACCGGGCGACTGCCGTTCACCGGCACCAGCAGTCTGAAGGTGATGCGTGCGATCGCCGAGGAGCCGCACCCGTCGATTGCCGCGTTGAACCCGCAGGTCCCGGCGGGGTTGGTGAAGTTGATCGATCGGCTGTTGGAAAAGAAGGTCGAAGATCGGCCGGCATCGGCCGGCGACGTGGTCAAAGCGATCGCGGAGTTGGAGCGACCGACGCAGCGGGCCGATGGCCAGCCGATACCCGAAGCCCTGTATGTGCCGATGTTGACATCGGTGGTGGAACCATTCGCGGTTATTGATGCAACCGATACGGAGATGAATGCGGTTAGCCGCCACGCGGCGGCTTCGGAGCGGAGCGCTGGGCCGGCGAAGACTCAGGGCGACGCCGCAAGCGGCGGGCGCTGGCGGATCCCCGCCGCTTGCGGCGTCGCCCTCATCGCGCTGATTGTCACGGTGTTTGCGTTCCGCAACAAACCCCAGGCGAACGAACCCACCGCAATGACCGTCGCGATCAATTCCCAACCCGCACCTCCGCTTAGCCGCGACTCGAAGAGTCGCGTGGACCCGCCCAGCAAGGTGGAACCGCCCATCAACAAGGTTGACGAACCCAAACAGATCGCCAAGATCGACCCACCCAAGATCATTGAACAGCCCAAGATCATCGAGCAACCGAAGAAAGTAGACCACCCGCCCGCACCCGTCACCAAAGGCGACGAAACCAGCTACGACCTGGGCAACGGCGTGAAACTGGAGGTCATCAAGATCAACGCCAAGGGCAAGACGTTCCTGATGGGTTCGCCGAAGGATGAAGCGGAGCGCAATCCGTACGAGAAGAACTTCGATGCGGAAGAGCAAGACGAAGTGACATTCGGCCACGACTTCTCGATGGGCAAATACGAGGTGACGCAGGAGCAATACGAAGCGATCATGGGGATGAACCCCGCAAGGTTCAAGGGGCCAAAGAACCCTGTCGAATCGGTGTCCTGGAACGACGTGCAGGAGTACCTCAAGAAGTTAAACGAGAAGTTCAAAGATCAGAAAGTGAAGTCCCGGCTGCCGAGTGAAGCGGAGTGGGAGTACGCGTGCCGGGCGGGAACGACGACGGCTTACAACACGGGGAAGTCGCTTACGAAAGAGCAGGCGGCGGCGTCCGACGGAACTGGTAACAGCGGCACGAAGGCGGTGGGCACTTACGCGGCGAACGCCTTCGGCCTGCATGACATGCACGGCAATGTATACGAGTGGTGCGAAGATTACTACGGACCCTACAGCAAGGCCCCGAAGGATGGCACGGCGCAACTGGTCAAACAGTCAAACGACGCTTGTGTCATCCGCGGCGGCCACTGGAATAACTATGTCCGTATCTGCCGTTCGGCGTTCCGCCACTCCAACTCGCCTTCGAGCCGCAGTTACAGCATCATCGGTTTTCGGGTCGTCGTTGCCCCCCAGGACTGACGTATCGCTTTGCGGTTTTTCACTTTTGCTTTTTACGGTTTGGGATTGTTCCGCGCTCGCGAAGCGAGCGCGCGGTACAAAAATGTCAATCTGACGTATGGTTGAACGATTTCAATCGATGATCCATTTGGGAAAACCCGCTTCAATGCAGAGTTTGATCCACAGCGGTTTCCTGCTGGCATGAGCAGCGTGCCCGATCCATGCAGCAATCCGGCCGCGAAGTTCCGCCCAAGTAATTTCCTGCCGCGTGACCATACGGCGAAGCATCTTCAAGCGTCTGCGCATCCGCCGAACGCTCGCGCGCGGCAGCCGGCAATGATGCGGGTAAACGCGATAGCCCGAGCGGCAATTGCGGGCATTATTGTTCCAGTTGCCGCCGCGGACGACACGAACGAGGGATGGTCAATCGTTATCAGCAAAGATCAGGCAGGTGAACGATCGGTTCAAGTAAATTGTGACTGATGGCGAACCGAATCGATTCTGGCTCTCTTGTTGGGTCGTGATGCCTGCTCTATCTTCCTGCATTGATCGATTCGATTCATGATGACCTGCATGCGACGCCGTGCGGGTTCTCACCCAAGTTTCGTCTCAATCGTCTTCACATCACCCCGTTCTCTGAGCTATAATCCCTGCTGATCGTTCCCGCACTTTTATCCCCCTCGGTACGCCGATGACGAATCAGAACTGGATTGAAATGCTCAGCGTGTTCCCCGAGGAGGAGCACAATTCGCTGGTCATCGTTCTTCAGAACGGTGGTGAAGTCAACGTCGATGTACTGTTTCGCCTCGAGCCGAATTTCGTCGTTCTTCGCGGTCGAGTCAGCGGCCAGACGGAAGAAGGGCGGGGTTTCTTTATCCCTTACAGCCAGATGCTTTACTTCCGCCTTGAGCGAGCCACCAATATCTCGGAATTGAAAGACATCATGGATGGCAGCAGTTCCAGGCGAGGCCAACCGGTTCAGGAGATTCCGATCAGCGAACCCGTCGAGGCCTTGCCCGCGGCACCTGCCGGCCCGGCCGTGACGGATGCCACAGCAAGCCGTAATGCGCTGCTCGACCGTATTCGGGCCGCACGCGGCGGTCAGCAGAGCAATCGGCCCAGCGGTTGATGCCCCGGAAATCGTCACAATCCGCAACTCCGGCCCCAATTCGCCCGTTGTCCCCGCTTTCCCCGCTGGCGTTCGTGTCATCCGGGCGTTACCCTGATGGGTGATGAGGGGTCCAAACCCCCGTCCCACCGCATTGACTCATCAGGGCCACGGCCGGCGAGGTTGCATGTTTCTGCTGGAGCGGCTGCGCGAACAGGGCCAACTTTCCGATGTCGACTTCCGCCGTGCGACCGACGCCATCGCCGCCGCACCGGACCGGCCGGTCCACGAAGTCCTGATTGAAAAATCGATCGGTAAGGAAGACGCCATTCTTCAGGCCCTCGCCGATGCGATGGGCCTGGAACTCGTCGATCTGAGCAATGCGGTCGTCAGTCCGGAAACCGTGGCGGTGATGCCCAGCAAGCTGGTGCATCGCAAGAACCTGATGCCGATCTCGCGAGAGAATGGCACATTGACCGTGGCCACCGGCGACCCGTTCGACGTGTACGCGCTCGACGAACTGCAGACGATGACCGGGTTGAACATCTACCCGGTGCTGGCCAGCCCGCGCGAAATCGCCCGCCTGATTAAGACGCATTTCGGCGTCGGCGGCGACACCGTCACGCAGATGATGCGGGAGCGCGACGAAGTCGAACTGCTCGACAAGATCGAGGCGGACGACAGCGAACTCGCCAAGCAGGCCCAGGAAGCATCGGTCGTCAAGCTCGTCAACGAGATCCTCATGGAGGCGGCCAACGACCGGGCCAGCGATATTCACATCGAACCGGAAGAGAGCAGCCTTCGCATCCGCTACCGGATCGACGGCCTGCTGCAGACCCAGGTGCTGCCGCCCGAAATCAACCGCTTCGCGAACGCCATCATCAGCCGCATCAAGATCATGGCGAGGCTGAACATTGCGGAGAAACGCCTGCCGCAGGACGGCCGCATCAAGATGCGTGTGCAAGGGCGGGAGATCGACGTCCGCGTGTCGATCATCCCGATGATCCACGGCGAAGGCATCGTCATGCGACTCCTGGACAAGGGGCGCATGGTCTTCAACCTCGCCAACGTCGGCATGCTTGAGGATGTGTACAAGACGTTCAAGAAGTTGATCGACCTGCCGCACGGCATCGTGCTGGTGACCGGGCCGACCGGCTCGGGCAAGTCGACGACGCTGTACTCGGCGCTCAATGAGATCAAGGATGAATCGCTGAAGATCATCACTGTGGAAGACCCTGTCGAGTATCAGCAGCCGCACATCAGCCAGATTCAGACGCACCAGAAGATCGGCCTGACCTTTGCCAACGCCCTGCGTTCCATTCTGCGGCATGACCCGGACGTCATCCTGATCGGGGAAATGCGCGACCGCGAGACAGCGGAGGCGGCCATTCAGTCATCACTGACCGGGCACCTCGTGTTCTCGACGCTGCATACCAACGATGCGCCGAGCAGCTACACCCGCATGATCGACATGGGCATCGAGCCGTTCCTGGTGGCGAGCACCGTCGAAGGAGTAATGGCCCAGCGTCTGGTGCGGACCATCTGCCCCGAGTGCAAGACCGAGTGGAAGATCGAACCGCGTGAAATACCGGAAGACTTCCCGGGTTTGGACCTGAAGGCGAACACGCACCCGACCGTCTGGCACGGCACGGGCTGCAAGGCCTGCCGCAATACCGGCTTCCGCGGCCGGACCGGCATCCACGAACTGATGGTGAACAACGACGCGATCAAGGAAATGATCGTTCAGCGGGTGAACGCTCAGGTGATCCGCAAGGCGGCCCTGGCAAA
>Ga0105044_10001514_pt1 | contig 31157 bp, 25 predicted proteins | sample MAT01_FD_78092 | JGI IMG/M metagenome (GOLD analysis project Ga0105044, IMG submission 78092) | Freshwater microbial communities from Lake Fryxell liftoff mats and glacier meltwater in Antarctica - MAT-01 | ecosystem: Environmental > Aquatic > Freshwater > Ice > Liftoff microbial mat | place...
TGACCACGCCTTTGACGGTGCTGCCGATCTTGATCGTCTCGAGGAAGCGCTGGCGCTTCTCGCTACGCTCCTGCTCGATGAGTTCGCGGCGCGAAAGGACGACGTTTTTCCGGTCGTCGTTGATTTTGACGATCTTGAAGTCGTAGGTGTTGCCGACGAACTGCTGGAGATCTTTCGGGGGGACGATGTCGATCTGGGAGCCGGGGAGAAACGCCTCGACGCCGATGTTGACGATGAGTCCACCTTTGACGACGGACTTGACCTTGCCTTTGATGAGGCCGTCGCCATGGAAGACTTTGACGATCTTCTCCCAGTTCTGACGGTAGGCGGCTTTTTCCTTGGAAAGGATGACCATGCCTTCGTCGTTTTCGAGGCGGCAAAGGAGGACTTCCACCTCGTCTCCGACCTGGAGGTCGTCGATGTCATCAAACTCGCTGGCGGAGATGATGCCTTCGGATTTGTAGCCGATATCGACGAGGACTTCGCGGTTGCGAATCTCCAGGATGCGGCCTTTGACGATGCTGCCCTCTTTGAAGTCGCGAAGAGATTTCGCGATCAGTTCCTGCATTTGAATCATTGATGTGCTCATTACGTTCCTCGGGTTTCCGGTTGGTCTTTCGCACCGGGCAACTCACATGAGGCACCAACGTCGGGGGAAAGAGGGCCGGACGGTAGCCGACGAATCCACGCTGGCAAGCGGTATTTTACAGGCGGGAGATTTTCCCCGCCCCCGGCAGCCGTGCGATCTTTTACGGCCGCTGAAAAGCGAGCCGGACGATGAGCAGGAGATCGGCGAGGCGCGTCTGGATGGGGCGGTAGCTGACGCGGTGCTGCCGGATGTAACGCGGCGCAAATTCGATGACCGCATTCACGAAAAGCAGCAGAACCGCGTAGAGCAGCGGGAAGCTGAAAATCGTGAGCAGCGGTGTGATTTGCCAGAGTTCCGAGAATTGCATCTTAATGGTCGCGAGTTAAGCAGGAGCGGTGCCTGCGTTCGTCATGCGCTCATTCATAGGGAAAGCGAATGTCGAGGCAAGCCTGGAATCCGCTTTTTGCAGAGCGGGCTGTTCAAAACACGCCATTGCTCCCGCTCGCTGTTCTCGTTTTTGTCAGTTTGTACTGCCCGGCAACTCAGCGGCCAGCGCGGGCAAGCTCCGCGGCGCGCTCGTATTGCTGCCGAAAATGGTCGGCGAGTTCCTTGGCGAGTTGGACTTCCTTGATCTTGTCGCCGCCCAGCGCCTCGCGCATGCGTCCGCTGGCGACTGCGTAATCGACGGCGCTGACATCTTCAAACGCGGCGGCGGCCTCTGAGGGGAAGCGCGCCGCGATCAGGGCGCGCCGGGCGGCGGTCAGTTCATTGTGCGTGTCGATGCACATCACGCGGAAGGTGAAGGCGATGGAGCGGAAGAGCGCGCCTGTCCATGCATCGTGGTAGGTGAAAGTCTGCGCGAGCGCGTACGGTTCCACCTCGGGGTCGGATCGCAGCGGGCGAAACTCCGGCGCGTAAAGCATGGGCAGCACCGGCAGGCGGCGCAGGGCGTAACGCTGTGGCCCGCCGGGCGTCCCGACTTTCCAGTTCCACAACTTCTGCCCGTCCGGCGACATGACGTAGGCGATGAACTCCCGCGCGACATCCCCGTTCGGGGCGCCCCGAAAGAGCCCGATGGGATCGACGCCCACGGACGTGCCGCCCGCGGCGTTGACGTATTGAAGCCGGGAACTCCCGTCGGTCTTGCGCACGGCCTCGCTTTGGAAGCGCCCGTAAAAGTCGATCGTCATCCCCGCCGCGGCCTCGCCGGCTTCCACATCGAGCGCGATCTTCGTCGAGGAGTCGGTGAAATACCGCGCGTTGCTCCCGATTTTCATCAGCAGCCGCATGGCGCGCGTCCATCCCTGGCTGATCCCGACCGCTTCCTCGGAAGGATTGGATTTCTGAAGACCGGGAGCCATGGCCAGAACCTCGTTCACCGCTTCGCTCATCTGCTGTTGGATCAGCATTTCGAAAGCCTTGTTTACCGAGCTGCTCTGCGTCGGGTTCGCGAGCGCGATCTCATGGACAAAACGCGGGTCCGCCAAATCCGCCCAGCGCACCGGCGGCGGCAGGCCGAGCCGGGCGAGCGAGTCGGGGTTGTAGCAGATGCCGAAACTGGAGACGACATTGCCGATCCAGCGCCCTTGCGGATCCCAGTAGGGCTCACCGCTCAGCGTCTGCGGAATTCTCCCCGCGCCCTCTCCGAAAAGCTCCGGGTGCGCCTTGAGGAAGCCGGAATCCACCAGCCGTCCGGCTTTCGCCTGCTGCTGGAAATCGTACGCGCCGCCGCCGAAAAAAAGATCGATCTTGCAGCCCACGTCCGACGCCAGAAACGCCCGCCGCGCCTCCTGCTCCGGCGTGTCCTGCGCGGCGTCCTGGCCCGGCACGACTTTCGCATTGTCGAAACTTCCCTCGACCGTCTTGCTCCACGGCTTGCCCAGCGTCCTCGTCCAGTGGGCCTGAAACGCGGCGAGATACTCTGACGCCACGTAGCGCCCGATCTCGCTCGTCCCGCCCGGCGTGCGCCAGTCCACGCGGACGCGCTGCCCCGTTTTTGAAAAATAATGCGCCTCGAAGGCTCGGCCGAACTCCGAGCGAATGGACTCATTGTGCGGCGTGACGATCACCAGCGCCTGTTCGCCCGCGTGGATCCCGCGCTCCTGCTTTGGCCGGAGTAAAATCGGTCCGATCAGCACCGCGGCGAGTGCGAGCAACAGCGGCCAGGTCGTTTTCATCCCGGCGGCAGCGCGACCACATCCTCCGGCTCCACGCTGGCGAACAGCTCGCGCTCCGGGCTGAGTTCGACGAAGCGCGGGTTGAGCTCGAAAACCTTCAGCACATGCGGCCCGGCGGCCAACTGGTACTGCGCCATTTCTCCCAGATACACGCGTTCGCTCAGCCGTCCGGCGACGGTGTTTTGCGTGCCGGGTTCCACCGACAGCCGCCAGCTTTCAGGCCGGATGGAAAGAGTGCAGTTTTCACCGGCTTGCGGCTGCCAGCCATGGCCCCCGAGCGTCGCCGTGAATTCGCGCAGCGCCGTTTCCACCACCACCCTGCCGCCGTTCACCGCACCGACTTTCCCCTCCAGGAAATTTGTCTCGCCCATGAAATCCGCGACGAACCGCGAATGCGGATGCCGATAGACCTCCGCCGGAGTGCCCGTCTGGCGGAGGTGCCCGCCCTCCAGGATCGCCATGCGGTCGGCGATCGAGAGCGCCTCTTTCTGATCGTGCGTCACGTAGATCGCCGTCAGGCCGAATTCCTTGCAGATGCGGCGGATCTCCGCGCGCATCTCCAGGCGCAGCCGGGCGTCGAGATTCGAGAGCGGTTCGTCCAGCAGCAGGCACCGCGGGCGGATGACGAGCGCTCGCGCCAGCGCCACCCGCTGCTGCTGCCCGCCGGAGAGCTGGTGGATGCGCCGCTCCCCGAGCGACTCCATCCGCACCGAGGCCAGTGCCGCCGCCACGCGCTCCGCGGTTTCCCGCGCGGACACCTTCCTCTCCTCCAGGCCGAAAGCCACGTTTTGCGCCACGGTCATGTGCGGCCAGAGCGCGTAGCTTTGGAACATCATCCCGGTGTTCCGCAGGTGCGGCGGCACGCGCGTCACATCCTCATCGCCGAACAGGATGCGCCCGCTCTCCGGCGTATAAAACCCGGCGATGCTCCGCAGCAGCGTCGTCTTCCCGCAGCCGCTCGGGCCGAGCAGAAAAAAAATCTCCCCTGGTTCGATGCGCAGATTCAGCCCGCTCAGGGCGACCGTTTCACCGAAGCGCTTCGTGAGATTTTCAATCGTGAGCGAGATCATGCGGCGGCGGAAAGGCAGGGACGGAATTGACGGAATTTTGCCGGATCAACGGAAGTACTTTGGTCCGAAACGAAAGGCTGACGACGCGATGGAATACGCCGCTTTCCCGCAGCGATGTCCATTTGAAACCTCACCCGCTTTCATTCCGTCATTTGGTAAAATTCCGTGTTTCCGTGCTGAAAGCACGCCTCTCCTTCCCTTCTCGGAGAGGGTGGGCCGGAACTCAAAAAAAGTCCGTCATCCTGAGCGGAGCGCCGCTTTGGGCGCGGAGTCGAAGGACCCCGGCGGTCCATTTCAGCGCTCTACGTCAATGAACCGCCGGGGTCCTTCGACTCCGCTGCGCCCGCCTTTCCACCTCCGCTCCGCGCAGGATGACACGCGAGGTGAGTTTTTTGACAGTCGCTTAGGATCACACGCTTTTGAGTTTCGCTACACCGTCCGAGAAATTTTCTCGCGAATCCCCGGCGGTTGGGGGTAATCCACTCCTACAAATGATTCGTCGAGATTACCTTATCGTCGGGGCGGGCATCGGTGGAGTTAGCGTTTGCGAAGGCATCCGGGAGTACGACCCGAAAGGCACCATCCTCCTCGCAGGCCACGAAGCCGCCCTTCCCTACCAGCGACCCCAGCTTTTCAAGTCGCTCCTCGGAAAGCGCGTCACCTCGCCGGAACATGTGCAGGTGCATGATGCCGCGTGGTTCGCCAAGCAGCACATCGACGTGCGCACTGACACCATGGTCACGCAGATCAATCTCGAACGCCGCGTCGCCGTGCTCGCCAATGGGCAGGCGCTCGAGTTTCGCAAAGCCTGCATGGCCATGGGCAGCCGGGCGCGGCGTCCGCAGGTCGCGGGCGGCACCCTGGGCAATGTCTTTTACCTCCGCACGCTGCGCGACGTGCAGGCGCTTCGCGAAGTCGCGGATCTGGAGCACGACATCGCCATCATCGGCGGCGGCTGCATCGCCCTCGAGACGGCGGCGCTGCTTTCCCAGTTGCCAAAGGCGCGCGTCAGCCTGCTGCATCGCGCCCCCCACCTGTGGGCGCGCTACCTCGGCCCGGAACTGGGCGCGTGGCTCGCGGATTACTATTCCGCGCAGGGCGTGAAACTCATGCTCAACCAGTCGCTGAGCGGCTTCGAGGGCCGGACCGTTTTGAAAAACATCGCCACGAAAAGCGGCGACCGTTTCTCCGCCGGGCTCGCCATCGTCGCGCTCGGCGCGGAGCCGAATCTCGGCCTCGTCGCCGGCACGCCGCTCGCCTATCCCCACGGCACGCCGGTCAATGATTATCTCGAGACCGACGAGAAAGGCATTTTCGCCGTCGGCGACATCGCCTCGTATCCCGACCGGATTTTTGGCGGCGTGCGCCGCTTCGAGCACTGGCCGTGCGCCGTCGAGCAGGGGCATGTGGCCGGCGCAAATATGAGCGGGAAAAAGCGCATCAAGTTCGACTTCTTCCCGCACTTCAGCAGCACGGTCTTCGACCTGCATTTCGATTTCGTCGGCGACTTCTCGAAACCCGCCACCCGCCTCGAGATCGAGGGCGACCGGGAGAAGAAGCGCTTCCTCGTCCGCCACTTCATCCTTGGCCAGCTCATGGGCGTGGCCTTCTGCAACAAGCCCGCCGAGAAGATCGAGGCGGCGAAGACGGAGCTGCGCGGCTGGCCGCGGGGGAAAAAGGCGGTGGTGGAGGAACAGGGATAGAGGCCGCGCGGCAAGGCGACGCTCCCAAAATCCCTGTTTCACTCCGGCGCGGTTCGCGGCTAGAACAGCCGCCCTATGAAAATCGTCGTCGCTTATTCCGGGGGTCTCGACACTTCCGTGCTGCTCACCTGGCTGAAGGAAACGTACTCCGCGGAGATCGTCGCGTTTTGCGCGGATGTGGGGCAGGAGGAGGAGCTGGATGGGCTGGAAGCCAAGGCGCTGAGCACCGGCGCGGGCAAGTGCTACATCGACGATCTGCGCGAGGAGTTCGCCCGGGATTTCATTTTTCCGATCATCCAGGCGAACGCGATTTACGAAGGGCAGTACTATCTCGGCACGTCCATCGCGCGGCCGCTGATCGCGAAGCGCATGGTGGAGATCGCGCGTGCGGAAAAGGCGGACGCGGTGGCGCACGGCGCGACGGGGAAGGGGAATGACCAGGTGCGTTTCGAGCTGACGGCGGCGGCGCTCGCGCCGGAGCTGGAGGTCATCGCGCCGTGGCGGCAGGAGCGGTTTCGCGAGCAGTTTCCGGGGCGCGCGGAGATGATCGCGTATGCGGAGAAAAACAAGATTCCCGTGCTGGCGAGCGCGAAGAAGCCGTATTCGATGGATCGCAACCTCCTGCACATTTCCTTCGAGGCCGGCATCCTCGAAGACCCGTGGTTCGACGCCAGCGCGGAGAAGGCGCGCGAGATGTATGTGCTCTCGGTTTCGCCCGAGGAAGCGCCGGACAAGGCGGAGCATGTGGAGCTGGTTTTTGAAAAGGGGAACTGCGTCGCGGTTGGCTATCACGAGCTGGATACGCTGCTCGAAGAACTCGGAGCCAAGCGCTCCTGCGCGCCCGGCGCACGTGAGGATGCTGCGACTGCGAATGCCGGGCGCGCGGGAGCGCTTGGCTCCGAGGGGCGGGCAGGAGCGCTTGGCTCCGAAGTCGGCGCTGCGTGCGGGATCGAGTACGACGCGGATAATCATGCGCGACTCTCGCCTTTGGAAATCATGCGCGTGCTGAACAAGCTCGGCGGCAAGCACGGCATCGGGCGCGTCGATCTCGTCGAGAACCGTTTCGTCGGGATGAAATCGCGCGGGGTGTACGAGACGCCGGGCGGCGCGATTCTGCACTTCGCGCACCGGCAGGTGGAGTCGCTGACGATGGACCGCGAGGTCATGCACCTGCGCGACTCGCTCATCCCGAAATACGCGACGCTCGTCTATAACGGTTTCTGGTTCGCGCCCGAGCGCGAGGCCTTGCAGGCGCTCATCACCGAGACGCAGCGCAATGTGACCGGCACCGTGCGGCTGAAGCTCTACAAGGGCAACATCATCACCGCCGGCCGCAAGTCCCCGCTCAGCCTCTACAACCCCGACATCGCCACGATGGAGGCCGACCCGACGAAGGCTTACAACCAGAACGACGCGACCGGCTTCATCGCCCTGAATGCGCTGCGGCTGAAAGTCGCGGCGCGCGTGCATGCGGCGCCAAAATAGCGCGGTATGGAAGACTTTTTTGGCGCGTTGGCGGTGGTCGTGGCTTTGGCTTCGTTGCCGTGCGGGTTTCTGCTGGCCCGGCGCTGCACAAAACACGTCTTCGTGCGGATTCTGCTCACGCTAGTTTTCGGGGCCGGCATCCTCGTCGCCGGCCTGACTGGGGTCATGTCCGGTTGCTCTGCGCTTGGTGGAAAAGTGAACCTGCACTGATGCAATGAAGTTCACGGCACCGCGCGGTTTCTGGCAGTGGCTGGCCTGCTTTTCGCCGGCGATCATCAACTGGCTGGCGGTGTATCAAGGTCCGCGCATTGAGTTCGCGATCTTCGGATACCCGCATGGCGAAAATGCTCATTTGGCGTGGGCTGTTTGGGGAATCTACAGCCTGATGTTTGGCGCGGTACTCTGTCTGGCGCTCGGCGGGTGGGTCGCACGCCACAGCGAGTCATACCAAGGGCGTGCCGCAGGCGTGGTGGTTTGTGGCCTCGCGTTGATGATCATCAATGCCGCCAGCGCTTTCGGCGGTTGCGCGTTGGCTATGTCGGCGGGCCTACAACCATGAACTTTCAACTCATCTCCGAAACGCTCCTCAAGCGCACCAAGTCGCGGTGCCCGGTTTGCCATGCGGAGTGTCCGGCGGAGGTTTGGAAGGTCGGGGACGAGAAACGGCAGCGGGTGTTTCTCCGGCGGACGTGCGCGGAGCATGGCGGGGCGGAGGTATGCATCGCGTCGGATGCGCGGTTTTACTGGCTCGCGCAGGGCGATCCGCAGAATGCGTGCTGCGGGGGCAACGCCTGCTCCGCGAGCGACGGCGCGGTGCGCGGCACGCTGGGGCGCAATGCAGCGGGGAGCGCGGGCTTCCAGCCCGCACCGTCCGGCATCCTGCCGGACGGACGGGATGGCGCGTTGCAGCACGAGGGCGCGAACGAACCGCGTGCGGTCAGTCGCCGGCAGGATGCCGGCGACGGCGGGCTGGAAGCCCGCGCTCCCCTCGACTCTCGCGTTGCGCCGTTTGAGACACTCTCCACCTGCCTCGCGCTGATCGAGATCGTGAATTCATGCAACCTCGCGTGCCCGACGTGCTTTGCGGATTCGCCGCGGAGCACGGCGGTGGATGCGGTGCCGCTGGCGGATTTGCAGCGGCGCATCCAGGGCGTGATCGATCGCAAGGGCGGCATCGAGATTCTCCAGCTCTCGGGCGGCGAGCCGACGCTGCATCCGCAGTTCGCCGAGCTGCTCGCGTGGCTGCACGCGAACCCCGGCATCGACTACGTGCTGCTGAACACGAACGGCGTCCGCCTCGCGCACGACGACGCTTTCCTCGACCAGCTCGGGAAGACGTTTCGTTACGGAAAATTCCAGCTCTACCTGCAATTCGACGGCCCGCAGGAAGCCGGCCAGCGCACGCTGCGAGGGGCCGATCTGCGCGCGACGCGGCGGCGGGCCATCGAGCGGTGCGGGGCGCTGAACATCCCGATCACGCTGGCGATGACGGTGACACCGGAGAACCTGGCGCAGGTGTGGGCGGCGGTGGAGTTCGGGCTGGCGTATCCGAATATCCGCGGGGTGGCGTTTCAGCCGATGTTCACGAGTGGGCGGGTGGGAGGAAATGACGAATGGCGAATGACGAATGACGAAAGAGGCCCGAAGTCCGAAGTCGATTTCGCGCCTGCGGATCGTCATTCGTCATCCGTCATTCGTCATTTGCCGCCCCGGCTCAACACCGCCGACATCATCCTCGCCGCCGTCGAGCAGGCCGCCGGGCGGCTGCGCTACGAGGATTTCACGCCGCTGCCGTGCGGGGATCCGAATTGCGCGACGATCGGCTATTTGCTCAAAACGCCGGACGGGCAGACGCGCTCAGTGAGCGAGTTCATCGACTTTGCGAAAGTGCAGGGTTTTCTCCGCGACAAAGTCCGCTACTCGCTGGAAGACCTGCTGCAATGCGGCTGCGAGAGCGAGCCGCTCGGCGCGGTGCTGAAAGAGTTTGAGCTGAACGAAACGAATACCTTCCGTCTTTTCATCAAGCCCTTCATGGACGCCGGGACGTGGGACGAAGACCGGATTGACCGCTGCTGCACGCACGTCATCCGGCCGGATGGGAAGCTGGATTCGTTCTGTCGGTATTATTCCGGCTTCGGTACTGATGACGCCTCGCCCCTCGCGGGAGCGTTCAAAAAACCCGTCATCCTGAGCGAAGTTCCCGGCGGGCGAAGGCGGGCGGGAACGCCGTCGAAGGACCTCTAACTATTTCCCCGCAGCGATGCGCGACTGCTTCGTTTACATCCTCACAAACAGGAACCGCTCGACGCTCTCCATCGGCGTGACGAACGACCTGGCGCGGCGGATTTCCGAGCATCGGAGCAAGGAGATCAAAGGCTTCAGCGCGGACTACTCGCTTTCGATCCTGCTCTATCACGAGACATATCCCGATGCGCCGTCAGCCATCGCGCGGGAGAAACAGCTCAAAGGTTGGCGGCGTGAGAAAAAGGTGAAGTTGATCGAACGGGCGAATCCGCGGTGGATTGATCTGGGTGCGACGCTGGAGCAGCCGGAAATAGTTAGAGGTCCTTCGGCTTCGCTCAGGATGACAGGGGAGGACGAGCCGGCCGCGGGGCCGGAGTTTTTGTGAAGATCGCTGGAGTTTGATGACTGCTGCTCCTTGCCCACCGACCCTCTTTGCCGTCGCCGGGTTGGCGGCCTCGCCCTACTCGCTGCTCATGCTTGCGGGCATCGCTGTGAGCATCGCGTTTTGGGTGCGGCTGGCGAGGCGGGATGAGCGGTTGCTGGTCATCTATATCGCGGCGCTGGTGAGCGCGTTTCTGGGGGCGAAGATCGTGTATCTCGCGGCGGAGGGCTGGATGTTTTGGGACGCGCCGGAGCGGTGGATGGTCTGGGCGACGGGGAAGACGATCCTCGGGGCGCTGCTCGGCGGGTATGCGGGGGTCGAGGTGGCAAAGAAGCTGACGGGCTACCCGCAGGCGACGGGGGATTGGTTCGCGGTGATCGCGCCGGTGGGGATCGTGCTCGGGCGGCTCGGGTGTCTGCTGCACGGGTGTTGTCTGGGGAAAGTGTGCGCGCCGGCCTGGTGGACGATGGCGGATGCGAGCGGGGTGGCGCGGTGGCCGGCGGTGCCGGTGGAGATCGGGTTCAATGGGCTCGCACTCGCTTTTTTCCTCGCGCTGCGCGGGGGAGGAGAGTCCACGAAAAGCACGAAAGGACACGAAAGAGGAACCTCTGCTTTTCGTGTCCTTTCGTGCGTTTCGTGGACCGATCTCGCGGCCCGGCTGCGTGGGCAGCACTTTCACCTGTATCTGATCGGCTACGGCGCGTTCCGTTTCGCGCACGAATTTCTGCGGGCGACGCCGCGGCTGACGGGAAATGTTTCCGGCTACCAAATCGCGGCGCTGGCGTGCGTGGCGCTGGGTGGCTGGCGGTTCGCGGTGCGGGCGCGCGGTCAGTAACGGGGGATGGACGGGTCGATTTCCTGCGACCAGGCGTCGATGCCGCCGGCGACGTTGGTCACGTCGGTGAAGCCTTTGCGGAGGAGAAACTCGACGGCGCGGCCGGAGCGCACGCCGTGATGGCAGTGGATGAGGAGCGACTGCGCGAGGTCGGCGAGTTTTTCCGTGGCGATGGCGGGCCACTGTGAAAGCGGGAGCAGCTCGGCTCCGGGGATGCGGGCGGCATCAAACTCATCCGCCTCGCGGACGTCGATGAGCCGGGGCGGCGTCGGCCCGGTGAGACGGCGCTGCGCTTCGGCGACGGAGATTTCCGGCAGCATGCCGGTCAGTGCGTGACGGTCACCGGCGTGCCGAGCGCGACGTTATAGAAAAACTTCTCGGCCATGTGCGTGGGCATGCGGATGCATCCGTGCGAAGCGGGGTAGCCAGGGAGGAAGCCTGCGTGCATGCCGGTGCCTCCGACGAAGCGCATGAAGTAGGGCATTTTCGCGCCGTCGTAAATCGCGCCGGGGGGTTTGCGGTCTTTGCGGGTGTCGATCTCCTTTATTAGGATGTTGCCCTCGCGGTCCACGTAGTCGCCGTAGAGCGAGGAGACGTGATCTTTGTTTTTCTGGATGATCTTGAAGCTGCCGGTATCGGTGCCGAAGCCCTCGCGCCCCGTGGAAATGGCCGAGATGCCGACGAGTTCGCCGCTTTTGTAAAAATAGGCGCGCTGCTCGCTAAGACTGATGCGGATGGCTGGAGGGCCGGAGACGCCTTCGCCGTCCCAGTAGGAGACGTTGTCGGCATTGGCGCGCGGCGGACGGGATTGGGCGGTGTGAAAGCCACCCATATAGACGGTGTCTTCGCTGTAACGTGGGTCGCGCGGGGCGCAGGCGGTCGTGAAAAGGGCGGTAAGGAGGAGAAGGCCAAGGATTCGCAGCATCGGGACAGGTTTTTTCAAAGGGCGGGACATTATCGGTGAAGTCGGGAGCGTCAAGGGTGGCGTCGCGGGCAGAGCACGGCAGGAAGACCTCTGTGGTGCCTGCGCGGGGCGCGAACAATCGTTTGCCGGGCGGCAAGCGGTCTGCTATCTCACTGCCTCCTTTTCCCGAGGAGCGCAAAACCCCGATGCCGACCTACGATTATCAGTGCGAGAAGTGCAAAAAGACCTTCGAGATGTATCAGTCGATGAAGGACACCGCGCTGAGCACATGTCCGAAGGTTCACTGTCAGCAGAAGACGTGGGGCAAGGGGAAGGTGAGGCGCTTGCTGGGCACGGGGGCGGGGCTGATTTTCAAGGGTTCGGGATTTTACATCACCGACTACCGCAGCGAGGGCTACAAGGCCTCGGCGAAGAGCGATTCGGCACCGGTGGAGGCCAAAGGCGGCGAGACCAAAAAGCCTGAGGCGAAGACTGAGACAAAGACGGCGGTCGAGAAACCCAAGGCCGCGGCGAAAAAAAAGGAATCCAAATAGACATGGCCAAGAAATCTAACGGCACCCCTGCGGCCAATCTGCCCTGCGGCCAATGCGGCTACGAGAATGAGGCCGAGCGCGTGTATTGCCACAACTGTGGTGCGAAACTCGACCGCTCGCTGCTGCCAAAAGAGGAGGAGGGGAGTGGCAAAACCGAAACGCCGGGGCAGGCGCGCAAGCGCATCGCCAAAATGACCAATCCGAAGACGGGTGGTGGGATGCGCGAGGTCAAGACGGCGATCAATGTGCTGATCTATTCCGCGCTGCTCGCGGCTGTTTTTCTGATCACGCAGAAGCCGGATGGAGTGCCGGAGCCGAGCCGGGAAGTGATGGAGCGCATGGCCGGGAGCGATCTGATGGATGCGCTGGCCGAACCGCAGCCGAAGCGGCTGGATTTCACCGAGGCGGAGATCAATGGGCACCTCCTGCAATTGATCAAGTCGAAGGACGGGGTCGTCCAGTTCAAGCGCGCCTACGTGAACCTGATGCCTGGCGTGATCCACATCGGTTCGGAGCAGCGCATTTTCGACCTGCCGTTTTATTCGGGAGTTCTCTACCGCCTCGAGGTGAAGGACGGTAAATTCACGCCGACGATCCTCGGCGGAAATTTCGGGCGGCTGGCCGTCCATCCGCTGGCCATGCAGTATCTGGATTTCTTTTTCCAAAAGCTTTGGACTGCCCTCGATCGGCAGCGCAAGCAGATGGATGGGATGCAGGCGGTGGAGGTGAAAAAAGGGACGATCATGCTCGTCACCAAGGCCGGGGTCAAATGAGCCGCCGGGCGCTGGCCGTGCTGGCGGTGCTGCTCGCGGCGCTGCTCCCCGCGGGCGCCATCGATCCGCGGCAGCACAGCGACAGCGCGTCAAAGCAGTTCAGCATTTTCTGCGAGGACGTGCGCCTGCGCATGCGCGTGGTCAGTTTTGCGGAGGAGGTGAAACGCGACGTCCTGCAACTGCTCGGCGAACGGGATTTATGGAAAGCGCCCATCGTCATCGCCATCGAGCGCATGTCCACCGCGCGGCCCGGCGAACCGGCGGCGCAGGTCCGGCTGATTGAATCGCTGCCCGGTTTCAAGGTCCAGATCGACGTGCGGATCGGCGGGGATCCCTCGGCCGTGAACCTGCAAAAGCAGATCGTCCGGGCGGTGCTGCTGGAGTACGCTTACCGCGAGGCGGGCGTGAAGGGTGGGACGGCTTTTCGCGAAGCGCCGTGGTGGGTCATCGAAGGGGCCATCCAACTCATCCAGCAGCGCGAGACGGGGGTGAATAGTGATCTGTTCAAACGCCTCATCGAGACCAACAAGCTACCGCCCCTCGAAGATCTCCTGACGGAAAAACCCGATGAACTCGGAGTCACGGCGCGGGCCGTGGATCAAGCGCTGGCGGCCTGCCTCCTGCAACTCCTCACCGGCCAACCCGGTGGCCGCGCCGCTCTCGCACGGCTGGTCCGCGATTGGCCGCAGAGCGACGGCGATCCCGTGGCGCTGGTGAGGAAAGCCTTTCCCGCGGTGGCCGGGGACGCGGCCACGCTGCAGAAGTGGTGGACGCTCGGTCTCGCGCGTTTCGCGGTGGCGGATCGTTACAAGGGGCTGACCGCGGAGGAGACGGAGAAGGAGCTGGCACTGTTGCTCGCGCTGGAGATTCCAGCGGGCAAAGGCGGAGACAAAAAGACGTTCGCGATCGGTGATTTCGCGCAGTTCACCAAGCTGCCTGCCAGCCGCCCATTGCTGGCCGAGCGTCACGCGCAGATCATCGCGCTCAGTACCCGTGCTCACGCGTTGTACCGGCCGGTGCTCGCGGATTATGAGAAGGTTTTCGCGCTGCTCGCGCGCGGCAAGAGCGGGGGAATTCGCGAGCGCCTCGTGCGCATTGAGGAATACCGCGCGTCGGTCCTGCGGCGGATGGGCGAGATTGCGGATTACCTCAACTGGTTTGAGGGCACGCAGATGGGCGCGCAGAGCCACGCCTTTGACGGCTATCTCAAGACCGCCCATGAAATTTCCGAGCAGGAACGGAAGCGCAGCACGCCGATCTCGCGCTACCTCGACGCGATCGAGCTCGAGTTTTGACCCAGGCGCGGTTTGCGCTTTGCTCGCGCGGGGAATTTGCGTTTCGTGGGCATCCTCGTTCCTGATGAAAGTTTCCGACCTGCGCGGCATCCTCCAATACGTCCCTCGTTTCCGGGAAAAAATCTTCGTCGTGGCGATCGACGGTGAGATCGTGGCGTCGCCGAATTTCGCGAACATCCTGCTCGATCTCGCGGTCCTGCGCTCGCTGAGCATCAAGGTGATCCTCGTCCATGGAGCCGGCCGCCAGATCGCGGAACTCGCCGCCGAGCGCGGCGTCACCATTTCCACTGCCGACGGCACCGGCATCACCGACGACGCCACCCTCAAAGTGAGCCTCGAAGCGGCGACGAACGTGATGACCGAAATCATGCAGGGCCTCACCTCCGTCGATTTGCGTGCGGCGTATGCCAACGCGATCATCGCGCACCCTGCGGGGATTCTGGGCGGGGTCGATTATCTCAACACCGGACGCGTCGAGAGGGTGGACACGAAGTCGCTGCATTTGTTTTTGACCGAGGGCATCATCCCGGTCATCCCGCCGTTGGGTTATGACGGTGAGGGAAAGACCTTTCGCGTGAACTCCGACGGGATCGCCCTCGAAGTGGCCGAGGCGATGCAAGCGATGAAGATCCTTTTTCTTACCGCGAGCGAGGGCGTGGTCGTAAACGGCGAACTGCTCGGCCAGCTCTCGATCTCGGATGCGGAGGATTTTGCGAAAAAGAAACGGACCGGCCTCGACTCGAGCGTGGTCTCGAAACTCGACCACGCCGCGCGGGCGTGCCGGCTGGGGGTGGCGCGGGTCCATTTGCTCAACGGTCTCCGCGATGAGGCGCTGCTCACCGAGATCTTCAGCCACGAAGGGATCGGCACGATGGTTTACTCAAATGAGTACCAGCAGATCCGCCGGGTTTTCAAAAAGGATGTGCGCGCGGTCATGACGCTGATTCGCCAGTCGGTGGACAATGAGGAACTCGTGAAGCGGACGCGGGCGGACATCGTGGCGCGGCTGGAGGATTACTGGGTGCTCGAGCTGGATCGGAATCTCGTGGCCTGCGTGGCGGTCCACACCTACCCCGAACAGCAGATGGCGGAACTGGCGTGTCTGTATGTCAGCAAAGGCCACGAGGGCGCGGGATACGGCCGCAAACTCATGGCGTTTGCGGACCAACTCGCGGCCGAGAAGGGGATGAAGCAGATCTTCGCGCTCTCGACGCAGGCGTTTAATTTTTTCCAGCAGAAAGGCGGTTACGCTGAAGCGACGCCCGACATCCTCCCTGCAGAGCGTCGGAAAAAGTACGATGCCAACGCGAGGAAGGCGAAGGTCATGGTCAAGGCCACCGCACCGACCGGTGTGGTGGACGCGGGCCGAGTGGGCTAGAAACACGCGATGAACATTCCCGTCCTGATCGATGCGCTGGTGCTCGTGATTTATTTCGGCGGCATCGTGGGCATCGGGCTCTACGCGGGGCGGCAGAACCGCGATCTGCGCGAGTTTGCGCTCGGTGGACGTTCGATCCCGTGGTGGGCGGTGCTGGGGTCAATCATCGCGGCTGAGACCAGCGCGGCGACTTTTCTCGGCACGCCGGCCGAAGGATTCAAGACGCGCGGTTTCATCTACGGCCAGTTGGTCATCGGCACGATCCTGGCGCGCGTGATCATCGCCTACACCTTCATCGAGCCTTATTATCGCTACCGGGTGCAGAGTATCTATGAATTCCTCACCGTCCGCTTTGGTGAAGGAACGAAGAACACGGCGAGCGCCATTTTTCTTTTCACGCGCGTGCTCGGAATCGGTGTCCGGCTCTATCTCGGCGGCGTCATCATGGTGGTCATCTGGCGCTACTTTTTTCCCGGAACGCAGATCGGCCTCGCCACGTATTTCTGGGGCATCGTTTTCGTCACGGTCGTGACCACTTTTTATACGATGATGGGAGGGATCAAGGCGGTGGTCTGGACGGACCTGATCCAGGCGACGCTGATGATCGGATCGGTCCTTTGCGCGATCTGGCTCTTGCTCGGCAAAATCGGGGGTGTGGAGGCGGTCCGCACGGCTCTCGGTGGCTGGGAGAATATCGCGTGGGCGCAGAGCGGCTGGGACAGTGCGAAGCCTTTCGGGCCGGCGCTCAAAGGGATGCTCGAAGAGCCCTACACGCTTTTCGCCGCGTTCCTCGGCTCGACATTTCTAACCATGGCCACGCACGGCACCGACCAGGACATGGTGCAGCGGATGCTGACCGCGCCGGACTACCGCAAGTCGCGCCTGTCGCTGATTCTAAGCGGGCTGGCGGACGTCCCGATCGTCCTCTGCTTTCTCAGCGTGGGCATCCTCTTGTGGGTGTATTACACGACCGTCGCGGGCGGCCCGCCGCAGATCGGCGGCAAGGCCATCGCGGACAACGAGATCTTTGCGCACTACATCGTGAACGAAATGCCCACCGGGCTGCGCGGGCTGATCATCGCGGGGGTCTTTGCGACGATGATGGGCTCGACTTCGGCGGCGCTGAACGCACTCGCCACCAGCTTCACGAAGGATTTCTACCTCCCGTATTTCAACCGCCAGGCGACCGACCGGCAGGCGGTCGGCGCCGCGCGGATCGCCACGGCCGTCTTCGGCGTCCTGATGATCGGCGTGGCCACGGTGGCGGCCTATTCGGTCCTGCTGAATCCGCACCTCACGATCATCCCGATCGCCATCGGCATCCTCGGCTACACCTACGGCGCGCTGCTCGGCGTCTTCCTGCTCGGCATGCTCACGACGACCCGCGGCCGCGATGGTGCGAATGTCGTGGCGATGCTCCTCGGCATGGCCGCGGTCCTCATCCTCTGCAAGGTGCAGATTCCTGGTGTGTTCGACTTCGGGCGCTTCATGCCGGCCTGGTGGCCGAAGATTTCGTGGCCGTGGTTTGTGCTCGTCGGAAGCTTCGTCACCTGCGCGACCGGACTGCTTTTTCGCACGCCGGAAGAGCAGGTCGAAAAGGCGCGGAATCACGTAGCCGCGCAGGCCTGAAACTCGTCATGGGCTGGCGAGCCTCGTCGGCTCTAGACTTGCGGGTGGCGCAATCTAAAAAGGCGATTGTGTGAAAAATAAATGTCGATTCCGAGGGCCATTTTTTCTTGGTGGTTGGGCGGCTCAAAAATAGTCTCACGCCCCACGGCGGGAAGGGAATCCCGCCTCTGTGAATAACTTGTGAACAACGACCAAAAACTCCGTGTTGGTGAAGAATTGCCCTCCTGCCCCCAGGGCTGACGGCAGCGCATGCCGGCGACTTCGATGAAATCTATGTTCCACGTCGTATCACAGCGCAAACGCTTGATTTCCAGCAGGTTGGATCTCGGATTCATTTCCTCGCAAAATTCGAGGTTTTCGCTGCGACCCTCCGCAAATGATGCTTTCGCCGGTTTCCAGCCGGTTTTTTCCTCACCCTAAACCCCTCCTGACTCCTGTGGATAAGACCCTGAACAACGCTGATTTGAAGACTACGTGGATGGCCATTACGACGGCTCTGAGGGCCGACGTGAGCGTCGATACCTACGACCGCTGGTTTAAGGACATTGACCTTGTGGAACTCGATTCCCAGCAACTCACGCTGCGCGTGCCGAACAACATCTATCAGCTCTGGATCGAAACCAATTACATCAGCCTCCTGCGGGCCGCCGTGATGCTCGTCCTCCAAGAAACGCGTGCAATCCGGTTTGTTTTCGCGGGAACCGCTGCGGAGCCGCCGCCCGCGCCCGCGCTCCAGCCCGCTCGAAAGGCGGGTGCCGCGACGGACGAGCCTCCGGAACCGCGCGTCACGGGGATGAATCCGCGCAACACTTTTGACGCCTTTGTCGTCGGGACGAACAATCAACTCGCACACGCCGCCTGCAAGGCGGTCTCGGATGCACCGGCGAAAACCTACAACCCGCTGTTTCTCTACGGCGGCGTGGGGCTGGGCAAGACGCACCTGATGAATGCCATCGGCCACGCCATCGCGGGGAAGAAAAAGGCGAAAGTCGTCTATCTCTCCAGCGAGTCGTTTACGAACGAGTTCATCGACGCGATCCAAAACAACACGTTGATCAAATTCCGCAAACGCTACCGGAACGCGGACGTTCTGCTCATCGACGACGTGCAGTTTTTCGTCGGAAAAGTCCAGACCCAGGAGGAGTTTTTTCACACCTTCAACGCCCTCTTTGACGGCCACAAACAGCTCGTGCTCTCAAGTGACCGTCCGCCGTCGGAAATGGCTGGCCTCGAAACGCGCCTGGTCTCCCGATTCGAGTGGGGGCTCACGGTGGAGTTGCTGGCACCCGATGTCGAAACGCGCGTTGCCATTCTCCGCAAAAAGGCCCAGGGCATGGAGGTCAAGCTGCCCAATGAAGTCCTGGAGTTTCTCGCCGAGCGCATCCGCTCGAACGTCCGCCGGCTCGAAGGCGCGCTCATGCGCGTGGCCTCGTACGTCTCGCTCCATGAGGGGCGCATTCCGACGCAGGAAAAGATGGAGCACCTGCTCAAAGACATCCTTCACGAGGAGGCGCGCCGCGCCATTACCATCGATCAGATTCAACGCCGGGTGGCCGAGCATTTCGACGTGCGGCTCGCTGACATGACGAGCAAGCGCCGCCCGGCGAACATCGCCTTCCCGCGGCAGATCGCGATGTATCTCGCCCGCGAGTTGACGAAGATCTCGCTGAGCGAAATCGGCGATGCGTTCGGCGGGCGCGATCACGGCACCGTCCTGCACGCGCACCGGCTGGTGAAAGAGCGAGTGCTGAAGGATGAGAAGACCAGGAATGTCGTCTCCTTCCTCGACACTCAGCTCACGCGCTGAGCGGGCTTCCGGCATATTCCGCAGCGCGCGCGGGAAAATGATTGCGCCTCCAAGGGCAATCATTCATCTAAACCAAATTCCACTCCTTATGAAATTTAGCGTCAGCAAAGAGAAGCTCCTCGCGGGTCTGCAGACGGTGCAAAACGTCGTCAGCACGCGCACCACGCTCCCCATTCTTTCCAACGTCCTGCTCCATGCCTCCGACGGCCAGCTCCGGCTGACCACGACCGATCTCGATGTCGGCGTGAGCGGCGGGATCGAGGCGCAGATCGAGAAACCCGGCGCCACCACGCTGCCCGCGCGGCGTCTTGCGAACATCGTCCGCGAGTTGCCCGCGGCCGAGGTTCAGATCGACATCGACTCGAAAAACGTCGCCTCGATCCGCTGCGGCCAGAGCTTTTTCAAAATCCTCGGCCTGCCTGAGGAGGAGTTTCCCCCGCTGCCGAAATTCGAAGGTGCGAAAACCTTCACCCTCAACCAGCAGGCGCTGCGCGATGCGCTGAAAAAGACCAGCTATTCCATCTCCACCGATGAGACCCGCTACGTGCTCAACGGCATCCTGTTTTCGTTCAAGGAGAACAAACTCACGATGGTGGCGACGGACGGACGCCGGCTCGCGTTAGTCGATTTGGAGGTCGAGTTTCCGCGCAGCCAGGAGGTTGAGATCATCGTTCCGACGAAATGCGTGACGGAACTGGGCCGGCTTCTCGGCGAGGAGGGCGACGTGAAAATGAGCGTCGGCGAGAACCAGGTCGCGTTCGAGATTGGTGGCACCCTGCTCGTCTCGAAACTCATCGAGGGCAACTACCCGAACTACCGGCAGGTCATCCCCGGCGAAGCCAAGGAGCGAATCACGCTGGAGCGGGAAGTTTTCCTCAACGCCGTGCATCGCGTCTCGCTGCTTTCGAGCGAGAAATCGAATTCGGTGAAGCTTGTTTTCTCCAAGAACAACATCGAAATCGCCGCGAACACCCCCGATGTCGGAGAAGCGCGCGAGTCGCTCGCCGTTGCCTACAAAGGCCGGGAATTTTCCATCGCCTTCAATCCCGAGTTTCTCCAAGCCCCGCTCCGCGCACTCTCGAACGACGAAGTCTATCTCGATCTGATCGACGAAATGAGCCCCGGGGTGATCAAGATCCAGAGCCCGTTTCTCTACGTGCTGATGCCCATGCGCATCAGCTAGCGCGCGGCGAGTTTTTCGGTTTGCGCTTTTTTCTTCGGGGTCTATCGTGCCCCTCCCGTCGCCGGAAAACCTGCGGCCAAGGATGCTAAAGCTCACGTGGCGGAATGGCAGACGCGTACGGCTCAGGACCGTATGGGGCAACCCGTGGAGGTTCGACTCCTCTCGTGAGCACCACCCCAAGCCCGCCGGGCTTGGGGTTTTGCCTTTCACGTTCCCAGGTTACGCGACGCTGGCCAACGGCTCGGCTTTTTCCATCGCTTGGAAAATGGCGCGGCGAAGATCCGCGTGACTGACCGGCTTGCCGAGAACCAGATCAATGCCGGGGGGATGGCCTCCGATGGCGAGCATCTCATCGCCGAAGCCGGTGAGGAGCACGACGGGGGTTTCGGGTGAGATCGCCTTGATCGCGGCCCCGAGTTGCACGCCGTTCATCATGGGCATGGATTGGTCGGTGATGACCAGGTCGAAAAAGCCGTCGCGGAACAGTTCCAAGGCTTCATGGCCGTCTGCGGCGGAGGCCGTGGTGTGGCCGTCGCTGGCGAGGTGTTCGGCGATCAATTCGCAAATGATCTCCTGATCATCCACGACGAGGACACGGAGCGTTCGGTCCAGCCGCTGAGTGACCGGCTTGGCGGCTTCCTTTTCCGCAGTCGTCGCCGGGAGGTGGATGGCGAACGTCGTGCCAACGCCTTTTTCACTCGCGATCTCGATGGTCCCGCCATGGCGCTGAATGATGCCATACACGACCGCGAGGCCGAGCCCGGTGCCGCGTTCGCCTTTCGTCGTGAAGAACGGTTCGAGGCAGCGTTCGCGCTCGCTTTCGCTCATGCCCGTACCGGTGTCAGTCACCGTGAGTGCGACACCGTCGTCCAGTTGCGTCGTGGCGATGGTGACGAGGCCGCCGGCTGGCATGGCATCGACGGCGTTGAAAATCAGATTGGTCATCACCTCGCGCAGTTCGGCGGCGTTGGCGGCGACGAGCGGGATGTCGCGCAACTCCGTCTGCACCTCGATCTGCACCCCTTCCGCCAGGCTCCTGCCCTTCCATTTCGGGGCCGTCAGCGAGATGACTTGCGCGGCGATTTCATTGAGATCGACCGCGACCCGGATCTCGTTGTTCTCTGCGGGCCGGTAGAACTGGCTGAGGCGGCTGACGACGTGGGTGGCGTCCTGCGCGGCAGCCACAATGTGATTGAGGTAGGCCTGCTCTCGTGGCGAACCGTGCTGCTTCAGCCAGGGGAGGAGGAGTTCGCCGTAGCCGAGCATCATGGTCAGCGCATTGTTAAAATCGTGGGCGATGCCGCCGGCCATCATGCCGAGGGCGCGCAGGCGCTCTTGTTTCACGACCTGCTCCTGCGTGGAGCGCAATTCGTGGAGCGCGTCCTCGAGCCGCGCGGTGCGCTCGCGCACCTGGTCCTCGAGGCGGGCATTCTGCTGCTGCATCCCGAGGTGCAAAAAGCGGGTCTCGAGGAGGTTCCTGATGCGCAGGACGACCTCGGTGTGATCGAGGGGTTTGATCACGAAATCCTTGGCTCCGCCCGCGAGCGCGCGGCGTCTCGTTTCCGCGGTGATATCCGCGGTGAGGACAAGAATGGGCAGATAGTCTTCGGTGGACACCGCCGACCGGAGTTGCTGCATGATCGCGAAGCCGTCGAAGTGCGGCATGTTCAGATCGAGCAGGACGATGTCCGGTGCGAAGTCGAAGTAGAGAGGCAGTGTCTCCCGTGAATCAGTGACTCCGCGGACATTTTTGCAGCCGGAGATTTCCAGGATGCGTTCCAGCAACCGGACGTTGGACGGTTCGTCGTCCACGATCAGGATCTTCGCTTCGGTGAGATAATCTTTGGGCATACGAGGGAACTGCGTGCAGCCGGGGATACCCCGGAAACGCACGTTGGATTCGACATCCAGTAGTCAGCACATGGTATGCCTTGGCGATGAACTTACTCACGATGAGAAAGGCGGCCTGATGCCCGCTCAGGCCACGCAGGGGCAATTTGTCCGCAAGATGTTTGCGGTGATCGCCCGCCGCTACGATCTCGCGAATCATTGTCTCAGTTTTGGGATGGATTATCTCTGGCGGCGCACCGCGGCGCGAATCGTCCGTGCCTGGCATCCGGCGCGGCTCCTGGATTTGGCGACGGGGAGCGGAGACCTGGCGCTGTCGTTGCGGGCGGCATGCCCGGAGTCGCTGATTGTCGGAGCTGATTTTTGTCTGCCGATGCTGCTGGTCGCCCAGCGGAAGGGTCTTGGCAATCTCGCCGTCGCCGACGGGATGCGCCTGCCGTTTGCGAATGGCAGTTTTGACGGCCTGACCGTGGCTTTTGGACTGCGCAATATGGAGTCGTGGTCCGGTGCGCTTGCGGAAATGCGCCGCGTTCTCAAAACCGGGGGCCATCTGCTCGTGCTCGATTTCTCGGTTCCGGCCGTGCCGGTGCGGTGGATTTACCGTCCGTATCTGCACCATGTCCTGCCGCGGCTGGCCGCATTTCTCACGGGTGAAAAGGCGGCTTACGACTATCTGGGCGATTCCATCGAGAAATTTCCCTGGGGGCCGGAGATGTGCCGGTTGATCGAGAGCACGGGCTTTGCAGAGGCAAAGTGCGAAGCGCTGACCGCCGGGATCGTTTCCCTTTACACGGCGCGACGAATCTAGTTTGGCGCCGATGGCTGCGGGGATGCCGGGGGAGCCGGAACCACGGGTGTCTCGGGCGTTGGTGTCGCCGCGGCGGGTGCCGGGTTGGCCGCGGGCTTATCGATGATCGGCAACTCAAAGGCGGTGAAATCCGGGTGGCTGATCGCAAACGCGCCCGTCAACCCCTCGGCGGCCGCGTAGTGCAGACCGTCGGCCGTGGCTGCACCGGCGACGATTTTTCCATCCACCTTGCCACTTGTCTTGAATGTCACGGTCAGTGCCGGCTTATCGAGGCCATGCTCGGGCTTTGCCTCGCCGATCCAGCGCACGGCACGCAGAGTGGCGAGAGTATTGACGAGCGACTGGATGTTGGTCTGGTTGACCTTGCCGTCGCCTTTGGCCAGCGACCAGCTTTTGTCCTTGCCGCGCTCCAGCGTGAGCGTGGACTGGCCTTCGCGGATGATTTCGAGGTTTGTGAACTCGTCCGCCTTGTTTTTGTAAATCGCGAGATCCTGCCACGAAAGCGGGTCGGTCATCGCGAAGTCGAGAATTGTCTTTGGAACGCTCACCACGAACGGTTCGTCGTCGAGCTTCGCATAGACGATGTCCCCATCGGTCTTGCCAAAGAACACGCTGAGAATCGGTTTCTCGCCGGCCTTGGTCTCGGCGGTGTTTTCCGAGGCGTAGGAACTGAGCGTCATTTTCACCGCCGGCTGATCGAGCCCGTATTTTGGAAGGTCCGTCGCCACGTCGGTGATGAAGCCGGCCACCTGCTGCCCGCGCACTTCCGAAAGCAGGCGCGCCGCTGCGGCGGCGTTGATCGGCTGGTCCTTGTCGCCCGCCTTGCGGACCCACGATTCCCCGCTCCGCGCCAGCACGATCTTGTTTCCGTCCGCACCCTCGATGGTGATGCGATCCACGATGTCCGCCTCGACGCGCACGAGGTTTTTGTCGCGCAGGTCGTTGGGCTTTGTGTCGAGCAGGGTCTCGACGCTTTTCGGCACCACGCACACTGCATCGCGCGTTGAGAGCTTTGCGTAGATTTTCTCCTTATCCGTCTCCGTCGCCGCGCCGATCTGCAGCACCGTGGGTTGCTCGTTGCCCTCGGTGAAAAGAGTGACCGTCCCGCGCGGCTCTTGCAGCCCGAAAGCGGTCAGGTTCGATGCGTCGGTGGCAAAGGAACTGACCTGCGCGTTTGCGACCTGCGAAATGAGGTCGGCGATTTTCTGATCGTCGCCCCGCGCCTTGAGGGGCTTGGAGAGCGACCAGTGCCCGTCCTTTCTGGCGGACTCCATCTCCCCGGCGGCGGTCTTGATGACGATTTTGTGGACCTGAGTGGTGGCGATGTCGGTCAGTTTGTGATCCCGGAATTCGTCGGTCTTTTTCGTGACCTGGGTTTTCAAATCAGTGCTGATGACGTGGACGACATTTGAGTCGTTCAGCCGGATGTAGAGCTTCCCCTCGACCGCCGCATCCTTGCCGAAAAGCAATTCGACCGGCTTATCTCCGCCGCCGAACGTCAGGCGCGTCTCGGGATTCGCGACGCCGAATTCCTTCAACTGCTCTTTGCTTGCGCCCTTCGTGTCGCTGGCCAGAGCCTCGGATTTCAGGGCCTCAGCGGTGGTGAAAAGCTGGCTGACCGCCATGGAATCGGCGCGATCTTTCACCGGTTTCTCCATCATCCAGGCGCCGTCCTTGGTCTTGCGCAGCTCGATGGTCGTCTCGGTGTTCTTGATGGTGATGGCGCTGATCTTATCGCGTTCAAACTGCACGACCCGCCCGGAGCGCTCGGCGGATTGCGGCGAAGTGGGGAGGCCTTTTTCGTAAAACTGGATGAAGCCCAGAATGGCGAGGGCCGCGACGAGAAGCAGGAGGGTGTTTTTCAGTTTCATGTTCGGAAAAATGAAAGCGGCTTAGCTGCGGCGCTGCCACCAATTCAGCAGGCCAAACACCGCGACGATCCCGGGGATGACCGCCATGACGGCGATCTGGATTTGGCGAAGCTGTTTGTCATCGAGGCTGAGGGTGACGTTCTTCTTTTCCTTGGCCGGGATGCCGATGAGTTCCTCGCGGTCGAGCAGCCAGTTGAGGGCGTTGAGGGAGAGATCGATACTCACACCTTCCGACAGTCGGTAGGCGTTACTGCCGAGCATCTCCGCGTTGCCCACGACGACGAGACGGGAGGTCTCGACCTTCACGCGCTCGTCCTTGATGCCGCCTTTCTCGACCGCGACAGCGAGGTTGAGCGGTCCCATGTGGTCCTTCTTTGGGTCAAACGCCGCCTGCTCCTCGTCGCCAGCCAGGTCAGTTTCGCCCCAGAATCCCTCCACCGAGGCCAGCAGCGGGATGATTTTCAGCTTCGCGATCTGTTCCCTGGCCTTGTCGATCTGGAGCGATTGCGTGGTGCCGAGCAGACGCTTGCTGACGCCTTGGTAATCCTTGGTCATCTTGGTGTGGCTGTTCAGCACCACGAAGCCGGCTTCCTTGATCGTCCCTTTGGTCACCCTGGGATTTCCGCTCTCATCGGTGCCGAGGAAACTGCCCACGCCGATCACGCGGTCTTCCTGTGGGAGGATGGCCTGCTCATTGAGCCAGGCAGTCAGTCGCGGCGTGCGGGCGAAGGGATTGAGCAGCACAAAGATGCGACCTTTCTTCTCCCAAAAGCCTTCGAGCAGTTTCATCTCGAGTTCGGTAAAATCATGCTTCGGCCCGCAAATGATCAGGCTGCGCGCATCCTCGGGGACAGCGCCCACATTGAGCAGATTCAGCGGCGCAGCCTCAATATTTTGACGCTTGAGGCTCTCCGCGAAAAGCTTCAGTTCCGGCCCGCTGAGATCGGGTTCTCCGTGACCTCCCACCGCATAGATCTTGTTCGCCTTGCCCTCGGTCAGTTCCAGCAGCGCGGTCGTGATCGCCTGCTCGCCCTTGAAGGCTTTAATCCGCGGCTGGGTCTGGCCCATCATCATCGACATCTGATCGGGCATCTCGATATCGGCCATGTCTGCGGCGTTCACGAATTTGCTGCGCCCGTCGTAGTCGAGGATGAGGATGTTCTCGTTGGCGCCGAACTTGTATTTCGTCTGGAGATCCTGCGCGCGGGTGAGGCTGCGAAAGGGATCGATGTACTCGGCGGTGAACATCTTCTTCGAGGCAAACTCATACTCCCGCATCAGGCCCTGCAGGTCGGGCACGAGTTCCCCCGCGCCGGAGAAGAAGATGACCGCCCGAACGGGTTTCTTGAGGTGGGAAAGAAGGTTGGTGGTCTGCGAACTGAGGGCAAACTTACGATCCCGCGAATAGTCCCACCGCTTGAAATGCCGAAAGCTGAGATAGTTCAGCATCAGGACGATGCCGGTGACCACCACGATTTGGACGAGGGTGTTCAGGCCGAACTGAAACCGGTGACCCTGACCGCCAAGCAGCAATCTGTACCCGATCCCAACGAATAGGACGCCGGCCAAACCCGCGGCAATAAGAGCCCAGCGGTCGCCGAGATGGTAGCGCTGCGCGAGCCAATAGGCGCCCAAGCTGAGGGCGACGGAGAGGACGACGAGCAGGACAGCAAAGATGCCTTTGCCCTCGTTCCACTTCCTTGCCTGAAAAACTTGGAACGTAAAAAATATCGCGAGCCCGGTAATGGAAAAATACCAGACGATCTGCCGGGAATCGATAATCCCCTTCGAGTAATCCTGCATGTGCTGGAGCGTGGAAATGTACGAGAACAAATCCGTAATCGCCGGCGAAGTGAGATTCAAAACCTGGGGAAGCAGTCCGACGAAGAGCAGAACTGTGATGGTCGTAAAGGAGATCGTTGCCGCATTGATCTGATCCTTGGTCATGGCCGAAGCCAGGCAGCCCACGGCGCTGTAGAAACAGCCGATCATGAAAAGGAGGGAGTAAGTTCCCCAGTAGGCACCGGCCGCATTGGCGGTGGCCTGGCCGGTGAAGTAATGAAAGGCGGCAAACGAGCAGAGGGTGGGGGACCAAAGGATGCAGAAGAAAATGAGCACACCAAAAAACTTGGCCAGGACGACCTGAAGGTCGGTGACCGGTGCAGTCGTCAGCGTTTCAAAGGTTCCCATTCGGAATTCCTCGGAATAACTGCGCATCGTGATGAGGGGGAAACTCAGGATAAACGGAAACCAGAAGATCGCGGTGGCGAAGAAGCTTTCGACGATGGTGATCTCGGTCGGGTAGCCGTTCATCGCATTGATCTGCATGTAGAAGTTGTATCCCGAAAGAAACAGGAAGTAGAACAGCACGACGTAGGCGATCGGAGAGTAGAAGAAAGACTTCACCTCGCGGGAGAGGAGGGTGAGAAAGGTTTTCATAGGTGGTTTTTTAAGATGGGAAAAATGGAAGGGGAGATACCGCACATAACTCTTCCTCTTCCGCTTCCGCTTAATCTTCCTCCCGCCGCCAGCGCAGAGAGGAAGATTAAGCGGAAGAGGAAGAGTGGAGCTGTCAGCTATCCGAGTGCGTCAACTCGACGAAGACATCTTCCAGAGTGGCGCGGCGGCGGGTGAGTTCCCGGACTTTCCAGTGCTTCTCAGTGGCCAGACGCATGGCGTCTTCACAAGGGTCCGCGTTGGCATCGAGCTTAAGCTGGAAGATGCTGTAGTCGCCGTCTTTTTCCTCGGTCACGTCCTTGACGCCGGGGAGTTTACTGAGGAGTTCGCGCCCATCAGTCGCGTCTTTGGCCTCGAGGCGCATGTGGCCGGCAGCCCGGTGGTTTTTAAGCAGGTTTTCGGCGGTGTCGCTCGCGCGGATTTCGCCTTTGTGGATGACGATTACGCGCGAGCACATGATCTCAACCTCGGGGAGGATGTGGGTGGAGATGAGGACGGTGCGTTTGCCCCCGAGGTTTTTGATGAGTTCGCGGACATGGCGGATCTGGTTGGGATCGAGGCCGATGGTGGGTTCGTCGAGGATGAGCAGTTCGGGGTCATGGACGAGGGCGTCCGCGAGGCCGACGCGCTGGCGGTAGCCTTTGGAAAGGGAGCCGATGAGGCTGCGCTCCCGGTCGCGCAGGCTGCAGAGATCGAGGACGTCGCCCACGGCCTGTTTCACCTTGCGGCCGGCCACTCCCTTGAGATTCGCGCGGTAGCGGAGGTATTCGCCCACGCGCATGTCGGTGTAGAGCGGGGTGTTTTCCGGCAGGTAGCCGATCCTCTTCCGCGCTTCGACGGACTGCTCGAAGACATCGAAGCCCGCGATGCTGGCAGTGCCGGAACTCGCCGGGAGGTAGCTGGTGAGGATTTTCATCGTCGTGCTTTTGCCCGCTCCGTTTGGCCCGAGAAAGCCGACGACTTCGCCTTTCGCGACCTCGAAGTTCAGCTGGTTGATCGCGGTGACGCCCGCGAAGCGTTTGGTCAGGTTTTCGACTTTGATCATGGGGAAGTTCTATTTGGCGATGAGCTGCACGGTCTCGCTTTGGCGGAAATTCCGCCCGCTGGTGCGGCGCGTTACGCCGACGGTAAAATCGACCTGCGAACCGCTGTCCACCGCCTTCAGCAGCTCTTCGACTTGCTGGACGGACGCGACTTCGTAGCGGCCGACCTGCGTGATGACAAGCCCCTGCTTTAAGCCGCCGGACTGCGCCACGCTCCGGGCATCCACATCCGCGATGAGCACGCCGCTGCCCGGCTCGAACCCGAGCGTCTCCGCGAGCTTCGGCGTGAGGTCCTGCAGTTGCAGGCCGAAAAACTTCCGCGCCAGCGCGCGCGCCTGCTCTGCTTCCTTTGCGGCCTGCGGGTTTGCGGCGATCTTTTTGAAATCGACCACGCGATCCCGCACGACCTCGCCGGGAACCGCGAAGCCCAGCCCCTGCGTCGGCACGCCCTGCGGGGTGAAGGCCATCTTCACCGAGCTGACTCCCACGAGTTTGCCGCTCAGGTCCACCAGCGGCCCGCCGCTGTTCCCTGGATTGATGGCCGCGTCCGTCTGGATGAGGTTTCGGAATTCCGTCTCGCCGAGTGCCACCGTGCGGTTCTTCGCGCTCAGGATGCCGCGGGCCACCGAGCTGCCGTAGCCGAGCGGATTGCCGAGCACGAGCACGGTCTGGCCGAGGTGGTTGGGCGAAAGTTCGGCTAGATTGAGGAAGGCGAGCGGCTCCTTCGTGTCGATCTTCAGAAACGCGAGGTCGAACTCCTGCGAGCCTGCGATGTAGCGGGCGGTGTGGGTTTTTCCGTCGTTGGTCGTCACGGAAATCTTCAGCTCGGCCGCGCGTTCCACGACGTGCTCATTGGTGACGATGTAGCCCGCCCCATCCACGATGAACCCGGAGCCAAGACTTTGGACCTTTTGCGAAAGCACGCGCGGCCGCCGCATCGGCCCGCCAAAGAACTGGTTGAACAGCTCATCCCGCGGATCGCGCACCGTGCGCTGCACGATTCGCTCGGTATTGATATTGACGACGGCGGGCATGGCCTTGCCGACGGCGACGACGGACGGCTCGCTGGCGGGATCGGTCTGCGCACGGGCCGGGACGATAACGGCGCATGCAGCGAGCAGCAGGAGGAGCGGGCGGAGAGTCATCATTCGGTTGGGGCACCGTCAGACACGTGCGACGCGCGGACGTTGAAAGAAACTCGCGGCAATGGCGAGTCCGTTGCGGGCTTGCGTCCAGCGCTCGGGCTGATAACGCGATTGGCGAAAGGAGTCTCCGGCGCTGAAATCCCGTCATTTTACGGACTTGCGGAGTTTGTGAAAAGAAGCCGTTGACGCTGCGTTCGATTCCCCCCCCTAAATCCCTGTCGCTCTCCCCAAAGTGGCGCAGTTTCAGTTCAAAAATGTGAATGATGGTTTGAAGGTTCAGGGCCAGGTGGCGTGCTGCTGCGAGAATCGCGGACGCGGGAGACTGTGGCTGTCGGTCATCCTCTGCTTGCTCGGGGTCTTGCTTCCCGGCAGTCCTAGCGATCGGCGACTTTCGCTCTGGTAAAATGCTATTTAATGGCGGCTTAGGGCTGAACAGCGAAGGCAAATGACACATACCAGTAAAACAGAGCGTTGCCGCCGCAGGAGTTGTCCCCAGACCCTCAGTCTGGCGACGAGGCGGGGCGGATAGGCCGGTCAAAATGGGGGGATGAGACGGTCGTGCCACGTTTGAAAGACTTTCGGAATTTGGTGAAGGAAGCGGTTGACGCTGTGGTTGCGCCCGGCTAAATCGCTTCCGTTGTCCCCAAGGTAGCGCGGCTTTAGTCCCAAAATATGAATGATGGTTTGAAGGTTGGAAGCCAGGCGGCTTGTTCCTGCGTAAGGCGCGGAGTCGGGAGACTGTCGCTACCCATTACCCTTGTCTGCTCGGGTTCTTGCTCCCCAGCGTGTCGCCGGCCCAGACACCGGGTTGGCGATTCAACCCAAAACGTTTCGGATCAGTGATGGCCGAAGATGGGTGGGTGGTGGATCTCTCGCTGGGCCGGGTCAGTGGCTCGCCGGAATTCGATTTCCCTTTGCAGCTTGTTTATTACTCCGGGCGCACGCAGCGCGGCGGGTTTGGCGGGCAGTGGTTTTGCCCGCAGCTCGAAAGTCATGTGCTGCCGAGAGAGCGCGGGCTGCTCGTCTGGACGCTACCCTCGGGCGGCGTCATCGGACTTTTCGCGGATGAAAAATCCACGCGCCTGACGGACAAGAGCGGAGAAAGTCACCGGCGCGCTCATCACCATCTCGAACGCCGTCGGCTGGGAATACGCCTACCGCTCGGGACGGCTGATTTCCGTGCAATCGCCCAGCCAGCGCCAGTTGGAGTTCACCTACACCGGCTCGCATCTCCGGCAGGTCACGCTGCGCGATCTGGCCGGCGGCTCCGCCCGCGTGCTCGTCACCGTCGGCGGCGACGACTCCCGCATCGCGGAGATCACCGTCGGCGCGATCAAGCACAGCTTTTCCTACGAAAACGGACGCGACGGCCATCTGGCTGGCTGGGTGCGCACGGGCCAGGCCGCGCCGGACCTTTTTGCCTACACCAAGGAGGGTGTGCTCACCGCGATTACTCCGGCCGCCGGCGAGCGCCTCGATTTCAAGACCCAAGCCATCAAACCCGAGAAAGGGCGAGGCCAGCCGAACCCAAACCCGGCGGAGCAGGACAAGGTCGCCAACTATCGGCTGATCGAAGATCCCGCCTTCAAGTACAGCTATCCAAACGCTTCCCCGATGCCCGTCACGCTGACTGACAAAGCGGGCGGCACGCAAACCTTTGATTCCGCCGTCAATCGTGGCATCGAGACGAGCCGGGACGCCGCGGGCAACGAACTCAAGACTTTCTACTACCGCGCGCCGGGGAAGAAGCACGATGGCAAGCTCCGCCGCGTCGAGAAAAACGGCGAGATGCTCGTGGAAAACTACTACGACCCCGCCACCGGAGCCTTGCTGGAAAGCCGCGACGCCACCGGGACGAGCACCTTTTACGAATACGACGCTCCCCGCCGCAAGGAGGCCACGATGAACGCGGCCGGTGGCGGCACGCAGGCCCAGGCTCTCAATCCGCAACCGGTCCGCATTTTGCGCGGTACGAAA
>Ga0105044_10001516_pt1 | contig 31142 bp, 22 predicted proteins | sample MAT01_FD_78092 | JGI IMG/M metagenome (GOLD analysis project Ga0105044, IMG submission 78092) | Freshwater microbial communities from Lake Fryxell liftoff mats and glacier meltwater in Antarctica - MAT-01 | ecosystem: Environmental > Aquatic > Freshwater > Ice > Liftoff microbial mat | place...
CAAATTTTTTCACCCATCACACTACCCAAACTACCACCAATAAATTCGAAGTCCATGCAGGCTATCACAAGATCTAACCCATTCACTTTTCCATGAGCCACGGTGATACTATCGTGAACATCCGTTTTTTGGTAGGTTTCTTCGAGCCGGTCTTTGTAGGGTTTTAAATCAACAAATCCCAGGAAATCTTTACTGCGGATGTTGGCAAATAATTCTTCGTACTGATAATCATCGAATAGTATCTCAAAATATTCATCGCTTCCTATGCGGTGATGGTGTTCGCATTTTGGGCATACAAATTTATTTTCACCCAGTTCTGCTACCGTACAGGTGTATTTGCAGTTCGGACATTTGGACCATAAACCTTCTGGTGCGTCTTTTTTATCTTTTGTGCTGGTTAAAATTCCTTTTTTGATACGCTTAAACCAGGATGATTTACTTTCTTCAGCAATTCCATCTTCTCCTGCAAGGTTGGCATCAAAATCTTCTTCTCGGTTCATAGTTATTTTTTTATCAGTATGTCTGTTGCATCCGCCCTAAGACTTATTTCCTGTAATCAAAAAAAATTAAGCATTGCTTCGGATACCGACGCTTTTACATTGGCAAAACGATCTTTTATGGATGACCATTCCAGACTTTATCAGGCATTTCTATTAATGCAGTTCAGATCGTCAAAAGCAATTTCGAGTCTCTTAATAAAACTTTCCTCGCCTTTGCGCAGCCAAACTCTGGGGTCGTAATTTTTTTTATTGGGTTTGTCTGATCCATCAGGATTACCTAACTGTGCCTGCAGATAGCCTTCGTATTTTTTATAGTTTTCCAGAATTCCTTCCCAGAAAGCCCATTGTAAATCGGTATCAATGTTCATTTTGATGGCACCATAACCGATGGCTTCTCTGATCTGGTGTTGAGGTGAACCACTTCCACCATGAAATACAAAATACACTGGCTTAGTACCAGTACCTAACTTTTTTTGGATATACTCCTGACTGTTGTTCAGAATTTCTGGCCTTAGTTCTACATTGCCTGGTTTGTACACCCCGTGTACGTTGCCAAAAGCAGCAGCTATTGTAAACAACTGACCAACTTTGCTCAATTCCGTATAAGAATAAGCCACATGTTCAGGCTGTGTGTACAGCTTATCGTTTTCTACCTCACTGTTATCCACACCATCTTCTTCACCGCCGGTAACACCCAATTCAATTTCAATGCTCATACCTAAGGGAGCCATGCGTTTGTAAAATTCAACAGAAGTAGCGATGTTTTCTTCGAGCGGTTCCTCACTTAAATCCAGCATATGGGAACTGTAGAGTGGCTGTCCTTTTTCTTTGTAAAACTGTTCACCCGCATCAATCAATCCACTTACCCAAGGCAACCATTTTTTTGAAGCATGATCCGTATGCAATACCACCGGTACGCCATAATATTTGGCCACATTGTGAATATGTAGTGCACCAGACACACCGCCTGAGATATTAGCTTGTAATTGATCGTTGGGCATCCCTTTGCCGGCAACAAACTGAGCGCCACCATTACTGAATTGTATAATGACCGGAGAATTTACTTTGGCTGCTGCTTCGAGGGTAGCATTAATGGTATTGGTACCAATGCAGTTGACCGCCGGAAGCGCAAACTCATTATTTTTTGCATCATCGAACAGTGCCTGTAGTTCTTCACCATGTAAAACCCCGGCTTTGTATTTACTCATAGTTGGTTGTTTTTTTGTAAAAGTAAGAGAATTTAGGTTTTTACGAAATGTTATTTAATTCGTTTGTATTCAGATAAATGTAAGCAATAGTTAGAGAATAGTGAAGTGAAAGATCTACATATTTTTAGGGTACAAATGAATTTCATCCATCAGTTGCGCAAAATATAGAGGCGCTTCTAAAAGCAAGCTGCCATACCAACTAAACATTTCTCCGTTTACCAACAGTACTTGAACATCTGGTAGTTGTGCTTTCCATTCATCGATATCGGCTTGTTTAAAAGGGTAAGGTTCGCTGCTCAGTAACAATACTTTGCAGTTGGATTGTTGAATATCCCTGATAGTAACTTCCGGATACCTGGTTTGATGGTCAAACACGTTATTGAAACCTGCTTGTATCATCATATCACGAATAAAAGTGTCTGATCCGACGCTCATGTACGGATTCTTCCATATCAAATAGGCTGCTTCAAGCGGTGTGTTATTTTGCCTGGTCAAAGCTAATTGTCTAAAACTATCCTTAATTCCTTTATAAACAATCGAGGCTTGGGAAGTCCTTTTAGTAATTTTTCCAACGGTTTCTATCATGTCCAGGGCTTGGGCAAGATTGTTTACATCGGTCAACAATACCGGAAAATCTGTTGCCAAGCTTTCAATTTGAACTTGAACATTCTCCTCCCTATTGGCAATAATTAAGTCTGGTTTTAATGATGCAACTTTTTGAATATCAACATTTTTAGTTCCACCAACTCTAATTTTATTGCGGTACCATTCGTTTGGGTGAATACAGAATTTTGTGATACCGATGGTTTCTTCTTCCAGTTCAAGTGTATGTAACAAAGCTGTGATAGAAGGCACTAGCGATACTATTCGTACGGGTACATTTATGAGCGTATGTTGGGGGGATAAAAACATGCCGCAAAGGTAGTTTGAAGTAGGGGCAATAAAAAACTTCCACAGAAATTTGCCGCGCAAACCTACTGTGGAAGTTGATGTTTTTTGCGGCCACTGCCGCATTTCAGGAATTTTTTATTGCTGAGGGGGCTCAGTACAGTAAATAAGTTGTTCCTGGTTTCAGATTCATTTTACGAAGGGTAAGAATGCTGTTTGGTTTAATTGGATATTGGTCGTTGGTCTTCTGTAAGGATTGGATCGGTTCGGTTTACTTGGATATTGGTTTCTAACTTTTCGTTTTTTAAAGGATATTGGTCAATGGGTCACTTTCTATTGGATATTGGTATTGTTTTTTAAAAAAGTAGAAGTTGACTGATATTGAATTTTAATGGCTTTCTAACCTACGGTTTGGGATATTGGAAGCACTTTTTTTGGTTTATCAGGATTTTGGACGATGATTGATATTTAATCTCTATCAATCAACTTCTGACACAAAGATGCAATGCTTTTTAAAAGTAAACAAGCGCGAATTTGCTCTTTTTTCAGGATGAAGTAATTACTGCCCGCATCGTATATCAACTGTTTTTTGTGGCGTAGTGCTACTCAAATAGGACACGTAAATATACGCTGCATTTGTTTTGGAGGAGGGTAGTTTTGAGACTAAAAAACAGGGTACAACGCTGTATAGCCTTGCCTTTGGTGAAAAACGTAAATTTTCAGTAGCGTCTGATGATGATCTTTAAATATGTAATGGTTATACCATCTATCACCCTACAATAAAAACTTCCACAACGTTGGTATTTTGAAGTACCTGCTGTGGAAGTGAATGCTTTGAACCAACTTAAACACTAGTTGTCGGTTTTTCAGGATCAGATTTTACTATTCAGAGTAAAACTCTGCAGTAAATGAGTTGTTCCTGGTTTCAGTGTTTCGTTTTTCGCCATCATCGCTGGTGGTAGGCAGCATAGGCTTTAGGATAAAGGAAATCTACGGGTGGCCTTCTGCAGACCGTGTTTTGGTTTTCCATCTTTGCTGTATTGGACAACGCAGATGTGTTGGATGTTTGGATATTCGTTGGCTTTTGTTTGACTATCATCGCTTTTAACAGCATAAGTCGGATATTGGTTTTTGTCCGCTGTAGGATTTGGACCTTCCTGGTTTTTGACCATCATCGCTTTTTATAGCATAAGTCGGGATATTGGTTTTTTGTCTTTTGTAGGATTTGGATCAGTTGGTTTTTGACCATCATCGCTTCTTACAGCATAGGTCGGATATTGGTTTTAGTTCTTCTCCTGGATATTTGGATATTCTATTATTTTTTTAAAAAGTAGAAGTTGACTGATATTGAATTTTAAACGGTCTTTCTGTTATTTAGGATATTGTAGAAACGTTTGGCTTTTTCTGGATGTTTGGATATTCTATGATTGATATTGTCTTTATCAATCAACTTCTAACACAAAGATGCGGTGCTTTTAAGTGCCGCACAAGAGCAATATTGCTAAATTATTGTAATGAAGTAATTACTGCCGCCATCGTACTATCTGCATGTTTTAAATGATAAAACCCCTTAAATTTATTACGTAGAAATACGATGGTGAAGGCTTTGTTTAACAAGGTTGAATTTAATAAATTAGTACTGAAAGGCTTTGAAACACTGCTTATCACGCCAAAGGTAAAATTACCTTGCAGTAAAGTTGGACTAATGATACCCACGAATACTTATTGATAATATTTGATTTGATGGGTATTGTATGTTACCCAAATCATCAACCTGGTATTTTATAAAACCTATTCTGTATAAAAAACCGCCCTTCAGAAAAGGACGGTTTTGTTCAGTTTTGTCCAACTCGTGGTTGGTTTTAAATGGATTTTCAACAATACGACATCGTAGATGGCGTACTAAAAGGATGATGGATAAAAGATTGGTTTTAAGGTATTGGATGTAAGGTTCGTTTGCAAGACCATCCGATTAAAATGGTTTTAATGATTTAGACAAATTTATGTATGATCGTTTTGATAGGTTAGCGTTGTTTTCGTCATTGTATTTCTTTTACATTTTAAAAGTAGAAGTTGACTGATATTGAATTTTACGGCTTTTCTTAGTTTGGATATTGAAAAAACTTGACCGGTTTTATCAGGATTTTTGGACAATGATTGATATCTTCTCTATCAATCAACTTCTACCACAAAGATAAAACACGCAGTATCCCCAGCTTATAGTCGGATGGTGATTAATTGAGTTTTTTTTATCGATTGTTGGTTCCATTAATAACTACAAAAGGGTTTATAACTGTTAACTCAGCTCTGTTTTTGCGAGCAAACTCTCTAACCCTTTCTTTTCAACTACAAGGGCCGCACATTGCCATTCAACAAATATTTTAAATCGATATCCCAAAAATAAAATGGTATTTGAAAGGTTGATGTGAATCCGATTCAATTTGTTAATTGAAATAAACGGACAGATTGAGTATAAAAATTCAATTCAGAAATTGATCCTGGGTAAAACGTTAAAATTCGAAAAAAAAAATCCGCAATTTCTGTTGTGGCAGAAACTGCGGAAGCCAATTGTTTGTAGGGAGGGTGATGTTTTGGGTTTTATCGGTTTCAGACGAAATACTTGGTTAATATCTAAATCGTTGCAATGAAATAGATAGCGGCGTTAGCGCCAAAATTTGAATGACTATATTATTTTTAAATTTTTACTATTAAAGAAGTTGAAGGAGATACAAACCTTTGGTTTTCATAGAATTTGAATTTAAACGGGCTTCATTTTATAACATTCATTTTTGAGAATCTAATAACAATCCGGCAAGATTTTAATGATGGTTAATACTCTTCAACTTCTATGCAAAGATGGGTTGTATAATTATCTTAAAAAATAGGACAATCAGCAAATCTCTTAGTGAATTTTGGCTATTTAGATGTCGTGAAAGTAATCGTGATTTTGTAGTAGGAAATGCGACTACATTCGTTAAATAGCTAATAACTGATTTAAAAAATGCGTTTATAAAAAACTTCCACAGGAATTTGCTGTTGCAAAGATGCTGTGGAAGTTTACAATTTTACCAATTGTTGATGTTAGCAATCGGCTTTTCAGGATTTGGTTTCGCTTTACCAGCTATGGCTGGCGCAAATAATGTGTCCTGGTTTCAGTTTAAACGGTCTTTGCCATCATCGCTGTGGTTGGCAGCATAGGCTGTAGGATAATTGGCTTGGTTTTTTGGTCTTTTACAGGATTTGAGTTGTTCTTTGTTTCGCCATCATCGCTGTATTGGCAGCATAGGCATGTGGATGTTGGTTTTGGTTGGTTTTCGTTGTGTACCGGATAAGGATTTTTTCAAAATACTGGATTTCAAAACGGGTGCTATCGTCGCCTGTTAGAGCATAAGCAGGATATTGATTTATTGGTTTTTCAAAGGGATAAAATATGATCGATATGTATCTTTTTAAAAGTAGAAGTTGACTGATATTGAATTTTACAGCTTTTCTTAGTTGGATATTGGAAAACACTTTTTGGGTTAATTAGGATCTTTGGACAATGATTGATATTTAATCTCTATCAATCAACTTCTGACACAAAGATGCAATGCTTTATGTCGCTAAACAATAGCGTCTTTGCTCTTTTTTAACACATATAGAATTACTGTCGCACTCGTACATTACCGGTAAAAAAGCGGGGGTAGTTCCGATTCAGTTATGCGTAATTCTACGTATGGCCATCAACAAATGATGAGCATAAAAAAGTGCTACATCGGTCACAATGCAGCACTGATCTATATATTATAACTATCGTATAATTTCGAAACGATTATTTGGTCAAACTCTGAATGATATCGTATTTGGTCACAATGTGATAGAAACCACTGTCATCTTTGCTTAAAACCGCGCCATTTTCTTTATTTATGAAAGCACTCAAACGCTCTACAGGTGTTTCAAATGCTACTTCCGGATAGGCTTTTTCCATTACTTCGGCTACCAACGCAGTTTTAATATCTGCATTGTTCAAAATTTTGGTAAACAAACCACTTTCAGAAATGGCTCCTACATTATTGCCATGGTCAAATACCGGCACATTTTCGATGTCATATTTCTTCATCAGCTCAATCGCTTCCAAAACGGTTTGTTGGGATGTTATACAGATGGTCTTTTGCGTTCCTCTTCCACTGGTAAGGTCTTTAAAAGTTTTTACTTCTAAAAAACCTCTTTCCATCATCCATTCATCATTATACACTTTTCCAATATACCTGCTTCCATGGTCGTGAAAAATACACACTACTACGTCATCTTTTTTCAATTGGTCTTTTAGGTTAAACACACCTTGCAAACAACTGCCAGCGCTGTAACCGCAAAACATTCCTTCTTCCTTCGCAATTCTTCTGGCCATTACTGCACCATCTTTATCGGTCACTTTTGTAAACGCATCTATCACACTCATATCATAGTTCTCCGGCACAAAGTCTTCCCCAAATCCTTCACTGATGTAGGGATACACTTCTTTCTGATCAAGCTCTCCGGTTTCAAAATATTTTTTGAGCAAAGAACCATAACTATCGATGGCCCACACTTTAATGTTTGGATTTTTTTCTTTTAGGTATTTACCCGTTCCCACAATGGTACCACCGGTTCCGGTGGCTACCACAAGGTGCGTTACTTTGCCTTCGGTTTGTTCCCAAATTTCCGGGCCGGTTTGTTCGTAGTGCGCCTGTCTGTTGGCCAAATTATCATATTGGTTTACATACCAGCTATTGGGCACTTCGGTGGCCAATCTTTTCGATACAGAATAATAGGAGCGGGGATCTTCGGGTTCTACGTTGGTCGGACAAACAATTACTTCGGCGCCGACCGCTTTTAAAATATCTGCTTTCTCTTTACTTTGTTTGTCGGTGGTGGTAAAAATACATTTGTATCCTTTTACACAGGCGGCGAGGGCCAGTCCCATTCCGGTATTTCCACTGGTTCCTTCAATAATGGTTCCGCCTGGTTTTATTTTACCTTCTTTTTCTGCCACTTCCAGCATTTTAAGTGCCATACGATCTTTGATGGAATTGCCAGGATTAAAATATTCAACCTTGGCTAAAACGGTGCAAGGCAAGTTTTTAGTGATTTTATTCAGTTGAATGAGCGGAGTATCTCCAATCGTTTCCAAAATGTTGTTGAGCCACATATGATTGCAATTTTGGGCGCAAGATACGCATTTCTGCTGGAGGAGGTTTATACAAAACAGAAGTTCCCGTGAATCAAAAAAGGAAGATCAAGCACCATTGGAATGAATTAATAACGAAAGAACCATTCAGGAATGTGCAAAATTAAAATAAGAATTAAGAAATAATCCTCCAGAAAATCAGTTAGCCTGGCTTATAATTTCATTTGCTCGTTTAACGTGTTCATCTTCTTTGTTCATCACCCGGTAATATCCTTCCAACCTAAATAATTGACGGGCGATGGAAGCCTTTCCGGCTTGAATGATGAATGCCTTGTCGCCTGGCACCAATTGATTAATGTTAAGAGAATCTTTTGAGGCCAACTTTTCTAAAAATTGCCATTCCTCCTCACCCCAAATAAAATTTGTGGAGAATGCAGCGGGCGTTTTAAAATTTGTTTTTAAGGATGGATGCTGCAAGAAATAACGATAACCAAAATCGTTCATTACATTGCTTCGAAACAATTTTGAAGCCAAGGCACTTATTTTACCAGTGTCTGCAGCAACAAAAATATCAGGAGAAATACCCCCGTTACCATATATTTTTTTACCGGCTTTGGTTTTGAATACTTTGCTGCTATCCAGCTTAGCACTATCGGCGTTCATCATCGAGCCATTGGTGTACCTGTTGTAAATTTCATCATAATAAGCTTTGCCGCCGTTGGCATAAGGTTTTTGAATACTTCTTCCTACAGGGGTATAATAACGAGCCACGGTAAGTCGCAATCCAGCGCCGTTGCTCAGGTCATATTGCTCTTGTACCAAACCTTTTCCAAAACTGCGTCTACCCACAATCGTTGCCCTGTCCCAATCTTGCAAAGCGCCCATCAATACTTCACTGGCGCTGGCGCTGCCTTCGTTTGCCAATACCACCAAAGCACCTTTTTCGAAACCGCCTTCGCGCCGGCAGCGATATTCCTTTTTGTCGGAATGATTACCTTTGGTGTAAGTAATCAGTTTGTCGCCAGTTAAAAATTCATCCGCAATTTCTACAGCTTCATCCAAAATACCACCGCCATTGTCTCTCAGGTCAAGGATCAGTTTTTGCAATCCTTTTTTCTTTAAATCTTCTAAACTCAACATAAACTCACGATAAGTTTGTTTACTGAATTTATTGATGCGAATGAAACCTGTGCTGGCATCCATCATAAAGGCCGCATCAATGCTGCTTACGGGAATGATCCCCCGCTTAACCGTCACAGTCATTGCTTTCCCTGAACGAATGATTTGCAGTGCTACGTTGCTACCCATTGGTCCGCGGAGGTATTTGCGAATGGTTTCGGTACCCACTTTTTTTCCACTAACGGTGCTGTCGTTTGCTTTGATGATCTTGTCGCCCACCATTAACCCTGCAATAAATGATGGACTATCTTTCAACACATTGATCACATGCAAAGTATCTTCCAAAATATTAAATTCGATTCCGATCCCAAAAAAATTACCTTGGATATCTTCATTGGCAGCTTGCAGATCTTCGGCAGGTAAATAAACAGAGTGCGGATCTAATTTAGATAACATAGCTTGTATGGCAGTGTCTGCCAATGTATTCAGGTTGACCGTATCAACATATCGGTTTTGGATAATATCCATCACTTCCTGCAAAGGACGTTTGTGCTCGAGGTAAAAAAAAGACCTTCCGGGTATTCCATCCCTCATTTTATAACCGATGAACATACCCGCAATCATAGTGACGCTGAATAATAAGGGTTGCCAGATATTTATTTTCTTTTTTTGCATGTTGCGTGTGAATATTGAATGACTATTTCAGATTTACTGAATACGCAGCGAAGGTAATTTTTTGTTGCTTAAACTGTATTTTTTTATACCTTTTGGCGGGATTGTTTTAACTTACCCGCTCAAATACCAATGCGATGAAATCGATTTTGATAGCAGATAGTGGTTCTACCAAAACAGAATGGTGCCTGCTGCAGGATAATAAAAAAAAGAAAGTAACTACCCAAGGGCTGAGTCCGTACTTTTTAAATGAAGATCAAATCAGTGATGTATTGCTCAAAGAGCTGTTGCCTAAAATGAAAGGCGCAGTCCCAGTGGAAATTTATTTTTACGGAACAGGCTGTAGCAATCCGGCCAATGCTATCATCGTTAAAAAAGCCATTAAAAGGCATTTTAAATCGTCAAAAATAAATGTAGACCACGATTTGATGGGTGCTGCCAAAGCGCTGTGTGGACATGAAAAAGGCGTTGCCTGCATTTTGGGAACCGGAAGTAATTCTTGTTATTACAATGGCAAAAAAATTGTAAAAAACAGTCCAGGCCTTGGCTACGTGTTGGGCGACGAAGGGAGCGGAGCCTATATGGGTAAAAAAGTAATCCAGTATTTTTTGTACAATACTTTTGATGAAGACCTGATGGAACGCTTCAAAGCCAAATTCAATACCAATTCGGTAGAAATTTTAGAAGCTGTGTACAAAAACCCACTGCCCAATAGGTATTTGGCTAGTTATGCTATTTTTTTAGCAGAAAACAGGGGACATTATATGATCGAAAACATCATTGAAGATGGTCTCAACGACTTTTTTTTCAACCACATTTATAAATATAGAGAAAGTTGGACGATGCCCATCCATTTCATTGGTGGCATTGCCTTTGGGTTTAAAGATGTTTTAAAAGACCTTTGTAGTTCCTATGAATTAGAACTGGGAAAGGTTTTGAAGCAGCCAATGGAAGGATTGATAAAATATCATCAACAATAAAGACATGCACGGGTATGGCATTTAAGAAAATAACAGAAACGGATTCTCATTACAGGCACCTTGATCAAATGTCGATCTTTGAAATTCTCAGGAATATCAACAAAGAAGATGACAGTGTTCCAGCGATCATCGCCCAACAAATTCCCCAAATTGAAGCATTGGTGCAGGCTGTATCAGACAAAATGCTGATGGGTGGCCGACTTTTTTATATTGGCGCGGGCACCAGCGGCAGACTTGGTATTATTGATGCAAGTGAATGTCCACCAACCTTTGGCGTGCCCTATGGCCTGGTGATTGGCATTATTGCTGGAGGTAACAAAGCCATTACCGAAGCAGTAGAATTTGCAGAAGATGATACTACACAAGGCTGGCAAGACTTACAAGCATATAAAATCAATACAAAAGATGTGGTAGTGGGTATTGCCGCAAGTGGCACTACGCCATATGTAATTGCAGCTTTGGAAAAATGCCGCGAAAATGGGATCATCACCGGAAGTATCAGTTGCAACCCCGATGCACCTATCAGTGTTGCTGCAGATTATGCCATAGAATTAGTGGTAGGCCCGGAATTTGTAACTGGTAGTACCAGAATGAAGAGCGGTACAGCACAGAAACTGGTTCTTAATATGATATCCACCAGCGTCATGATTCAACTGGGCAGGGTAGAAGATAACAAGATGGTAAACATGCAACTCAGCAACGATAAACTAGTAGATCGGGGCGTAAAAATGGTGATGCAAAACTTACACCTAACAGATTACGATCTGGCCAAAAATCTTCTTTTAAAACACGGTACAGTGAAAAAAGCCATGGAAAACTACCGCTCTTAAAATTTAATTTTTTCATATAATCATTAATTGTAAATTAGAGCATTCAATTAAACTTAAATATGCTCTTATGAACTACAAAATTTTACTCTCTTCTGCACTTTTTTTAGTGGCGTCTTCCGCAAATGCACAAACAGCCAACAAAGCATACGCCATTACCAGTGATGGAAACCAGGACCATGTATGGATGAACATCCGTCAGGTTGATCTCAGCACCGGCCTAATTACACAAACCCTATTTCAAAGAAGCAAAACAAATTTTGTACTCACAGATGTAAATTCAAAAAAAGTTAGTACAGCTTCATCTGCTGAGACCGGAAATATTTTTCAGTCGAAAGATTATCCAACAGGTTCAATGGTAGCAGCGGCAGCTTTTGATCGCAGAAGTAATAAATTATTTTTTACACCCATGCGCGTGGGTGAGCTGCGTTGGTTAGATCTCAACATCAAAAATGAAACGCCTCAGTTCTATACTGCAACATCTCCTGTGATTGACTTTGGTCCTTCTATCGACGAAGCCACGCATATTACCCGCATGGTAATTGCAGCGGATGGCAATGGATATGCACTCACTAATGATGGCAATCATTTTATCAAATTTACTACCGGTAAAAAACCAGTGATCACAGATTTAGGCAATTTGATAGATGATGAAAAAAATAATGGTATTTCTATTCATAATAAATGTACCAGTTGGGGTGGCGATATGCTGGCAGATGCATATGGTAAATTATACGTCGTTTCTGCCAATCATCATGTGTTTGTAATCGACATCAACAGCAGGGTATCAACTCATCTGGGAGCCATCACCAATTTGCCGAATAACTTCACTACGAATGCAGCCGCAGTGAATGAAGCAGGAGAAATTGTGGTAGGAAGCGCCAACGTTTTTGCAGGTTATTATAAACTTACTTTAACAGATCTTAAAGCTACACCAATAGAAGGCAGTGATAAAACGTACAACGCATCTGATTTAGCCAACGGCAATTTATTGTTTCAAAAAGAAGCAGATGCAGCCAGACAAAACTCATTAACTGCAGCGGCACTTTCGGCCAATACTTTCGGAAATGCAGATCAAAGAGTTTACCCCAATCCCGTTACATCTAATAATTTTAACGTGTTTTTCGACGCACAAAAAGCGGGAAACTTCCACATTACACTAACAGATTTGAGTGGAAGGGTTTTACAAACTGAAAAAGTGAATGTGGGCAAAGTTCAGCAGATAGAAAACATTCAGTTGAAAAGTCGCCCGGCAAAAGGAATGTATTTTGTAACCGTAGTAGATGAAGGAAAACAAATATTATTTAAAGAAAAAATCATCATTCAATAATGCACAATATTCTTGGGTTAATAAGTAAGAGGCTGTTGGGAAACAGCCTCTTTTTTTCAACCATGATACCCAACCGCAAAATTGGGTATCAAGCCTACTTAATTTTGTAAGAATCATTTTACCTAATCAACATAAAACCGTCGAATGAAGAAAAGTGCCATTGCCCTACTTGGTTGTTTATTTTTACTAAGTGTATATGCAGCAAAACCGAATCGTCCGGGTTATCACACAATAGATGCTAAACAGTATTTTTTTCCACTGGATGAAAACGGAAACAAACTATCCTTGTTCGAACTTTCCCACATCAGCAAGCAAGAACTGCAACAAAAAACTGGAAGAAAAATGAATCATTTGCAATCTATTTCTTTTAAAGTCGTACAAAAGAAGTTGAATAAAATGATAGATGCAGATGGAAAAATCGCGGTGCGCCTTCAAGACCCAGAAGATGATCCAGCGGTTAAACCAGGATTTGATGGAGGTGGTTTTGCACTAGGATTTATCGGCGGATTGTTGGGAATTCTCGTTGCATATTTGATCAAAGATGAAAAAAAGAAAAACAGGGTAAAATGGGCATGGGTTGGGTTTGGCATTCGGGTAATCATACTTCTGGCGTTGGCGATACTTTGGGTATCTGGTTTCTGGGGCCCTTAAAATCTCTAAAGGTCAAACAGTTTAGCTTAGATACTTGTGTGATGTGAAATATATTTTATATTGCAAACACAATGACCCCAACTAACAGCAAAATTCCCATTATCTTATTGAATTGTATTCCTATAGTGGGCGTGGCGTTTTACGGCTGGGCTCCCTTTGAAATGTTTTGGTTGTTCTGGGTAGAAACGCTCATCATTGCTCTGTTCAACGCCATCCGCATTTTTTTTGCACAGAACAATCCTGCGGATCAACCCTTTTCTTCTACCGGTAATAAATACAATAAATTCATGTCGGTCAGATACCTGTTTGCGCGCATAGGTATCTTTTTATTTTATTCTATTTTCATCATTGTGTTTATAGGTATATTAGGTAGTAAGGGAAGAGGCCTGGAAACGTTAGGAAGCATTTTTTTTCAAGATATCTTGTTCAATCTTGCGCTAATATTGATTGTTGTGAACCAAACCTTTTACCTGATAAAATTTTACTTTATGAATCAGGCATATTTCTACGACAATCCAAAGTATTATACCGCAATTTTTGATGGTCGACAAATAGTCATGCACATCGCAATTATTATCGGATCTTTTGGTGCGGCCTTTCTCTTTAAAGAAGATGATACTGCTGGATATGGGGCCATTTGGATGATCAGCATCCTTTGTCTGCTAAAAATATTGTATGAAATCTATACGGTGAAGCTAACAATACCTAACCCTTGATTTAAGGAGAGCCTCCATTTTGTTGATCACAGATAGTAACTATAAATTAACAAATTGCACTGTATTTTCTTTGGGCTTATTTCAGGAGTTTTGTAAAAATTACAGTTCTATTTTTTATGCAAAATATCGAACCATATTATAATTGGCGCCACATGTACACGTCCGAAGAAGACGAACGCTCTCCATTTTTTGGAAGAACCTACAGTGAATTCGAATATTCACAAACATTATACAATTATTACATACACCCACAGTGGGATGAATTTGGAAGTAAGACCCTTTACTTGAAAATTCTTTATGCAGATTATGAATTACAATTTGCCATCATCGAATTATTAGGAGAATGGAACGATGCCATTGAAAATGATATCATGACTTTGCGAAGAAATATCACCGATATCTTGTATAAAAAAGGAATTACTCATTTCATATTGATTGCAGAAAATGTCCTCAATTTTCACAGCAGCGACGATAGCTACTATGAAGAATGGCATGAACAACTAGAAGACGACAATGGATGGGTGGTTATTTTAAATATGCCGGAACAAAGTAAATATGATTTTAAAAGAGCCCGTCTTACCCATTATGCACAACTGATGGAAATGGAACAATGGCGCACCTTGAAACCAGAACTCATTTTTCAAACCATACAACAGTTGATGAACAAAAGGCTGGATATATAAATGTGTTTGTTTAAACCCGTGATCTCCAACTAAATAAATTTTCGCCAAAACGTTTTATTTTGGCTTTGTGACGTATTTTTGTGAAAATATTTTTTTATAATATTCTGACATTTATGACCTGGAATCAGTTTTTTACTTCTTCAATTGGCAAAAAGTTTTCAATGGGTCTGACTGGCCTTTTTTTGATTTCATTTTTGATAGTGCACGCAGGTGTAAATGCTGCAATTTTTTTAAACGACGGAGGAGAAACCTTTAACACCTTCGCCCACTTTATGAGTCACAACTGGATCATTCGTTTTCTGGAAATTGGCTTAATGGCAGGTCTTATTTTGCACATCGTTCAAGGTTTTAAACTTTGGAAACAAAATACAGATGCACGTCCCGTAAAATATTATGTAGAAAAAGCAGAAAAAAACAGCAAATGGTACAGCCGCAGTATGGGTATACTGGGAACTTTATTGCTGCTTTTTTTAATCATGCATATGTCGCACTTTTTTGTGGGGACCAAAATAGCATTGTACGGTGGCGATCAACCTCACAACCTTTATGAGGAAATGAAAGCCGTGTTTAGTGAGTGGTATATTGTTGTACTTTATTTGATTGGTGTAATTTCATTATTCTGGCATTTGTACCATGGTTTTCAAAGTGCCTTTCAAACAATGGGTATCCATCATAAGAAATACACCCCCATCATTCATGCGTTGGGAACAGGTTACAGCGTCATCATTTGCCTCTTATTTGCATTGATGCCGGTTGCTTTGTATTTTGGATGGATCTCGTAGAACCAAAATATCCGTTCATTTGTTACTCTAATGATAACTAAAAACTATTCAACAAAAATCAACTGACCATGATGGCTTTAGATTCGAAAATACCAACCGGCAACATGAACGAAAAGTGGAACGATTACAAAGGGCACGTTAAATTGGTGAATCCAGCCAACAAACGTAAACTCGAAATAATTGTAGTTGGAACGGGGCTTGCCGGTGCATCTGCAGCAGCCTCACTCGGTGAAATGGGATATAAGGTAAAAGCATTCTGCTTTCAGGATAGCCCGCGCCGTGCACACAGCATAGCAGCCCAAGGTGGAATCAACGCAGCGAAAAATTATCAAAATGATGGAGACTCCGTTTTCCGTTTGTTCTATGATACTGTAAAGGGTGGCGATTACCGTGCTCGTGAAGGAAATGTACATCGTTTGGCGGAAGTTAGCACCGCTATCATCGATCAGTGTGTTGCACAAGGTGTGCCCTTTGCCCGCGAATATGGCGGACTGCTCAGCAACCGCTCATTCGGCGGAACGCAGGTGCAACGTACCTTCTATGCTGCTGGTCAAACTGGCCAGCAATTGTTACTTGGTGCCTACAGTGCCCTTGAAAGACAAGTAGCTTTAGGAAATGTTACCATGTATAGTCGCCACGAAATGTTGGACGTAGTAAAGATCGAAGGAAAAACAAGAGGTATCATAGCACGTGACCTGGTAAATGGTAAACTAGAACGTCATTTCGGACACGCTGTTCTATTGTGCAGTGGTGGTTACGGCAATGTGTTTTACCTAAGCACCAACGCCATGGGCAGTAACGTTACCGCCGCCTGGAAAGCACACAAACAAGGCGCCTATTTTGGTAACCCCTGTTTTACTCAAATTCACCCAACTTGTATTCCTGTAAGTGGCGATCACCAAAGTAAACTTACTTTGATGAGTGAGAGTTTACGCAATGACGGTAGAATTTGGGTGCCTAAAAAACAAAATGATACCCGTAAAGCGGTTGAGATACCTGAAGAAGAAAGAGATTATTACTTGGAAAGAAGATACCCGGCATTTGGTAACCTGGTTCCAAGAGATGTGGCTTCCCGTGCCGCAAAAGAAAGATGTGATGCTGGATATGGAGTTGGTACTACTAAAATGGCCGTTTATCTCGATTACGCAGATGCAATCATTCGTTACGGAAAAATTGAAGCAGGAAAACAAGGAAATGCTACTGTAGACATGGCTACCATTAATACTTTAGGCAAAGCAGTTGTGAAAGAAAAGTATGGTAACCTGTTTGAAATGTACGAAAAAATTACCGGTGAAAACCCATATGAAATGCCGATGAGGATATATCCTGCAGTGCATTATACGATGGGTGGTTTGTGGGTAGATTATGAGTTAATGACCACCGTGCCTGGATTGTACGCATTGGGCGAAGCCAATTTCAGTGATCATGGCGCCAACCGCCTGGGTGCATCTGCATTGATGCAGGGATTAGCAGACGGCTATTTTGTAATTCCTTACACGCTGGGTAATTACCTGGCAGATGACATTCGCACCGCAAATATTCCTACCGACCATCCGGCATTTGTTGAAGCAGAAAAAACAGTGAACGATCGCCTTAATAAACTGATGAGCATCAAAGGAACACAGACTGTAGAAAGTTTCCACAAACGTTTAGGTAAAATTATGTGGGACAAATGCGGTATGGCCCGTAACGAACAAGGTTTGAAGGTAGCTATCGCAGATATTCAGGAATTGAAAAAAGAATTCTGGAGCAATGTGAGAATACCGGGTGAAGCCAATGAAATGAATACGGAATTAGATAAAGCCGGAAGAGTTGCTGACTTCATTGAGCTGGGAGAATTGATGTGCTTGGATGCTTTGACCAGAAATGAAAGCTGTGGAGGCCATTTCAGAGAGGAAAGTCAAACAGCGGATGGAGAAGCCCTGAGAGACGATGAACACTTTAGTTTTGTTTCCGCATGGGAAAGCAAAGGTGACTCTAGCTGGGAATTACACAAAGAACAATTAGATTTTGAAGTGGTAAAACCAACTCAAAGAAGTTATAAGTAATCAATGCAGAACCTGCCGATGATGCATTTCTTTGAGGATTCTTTGAAACCGGCATACAATTAAAACAATGTAACTGGCTTGCTTCAGTACGTTTATTTAGGAACAGTATAATCAACTACGCATATGGAACATTACCACATGAACCTCACGCTAAAAGTTTGGCGTCAGAAAAGCAACAAAGACAAAGGCCGATTCGAAGATTACAGGGTAAACGATATTTCTTCGGAAATGAGTTTTCTAGAGATGATAGATGTGCTGAACGAACAGCTTATTTCTGGTAATAAGGAACCCATCACTTTTGACCACGATTGCCGTGAAGGTATTTGTGGTGCTTGCAGTATGTACATCAACGGGCAGCCGCATGGTCCCTGGCAGCAAAATACTACTTGTCAATTGCACATGCGTGCATTTAAAGATGGAGATACCATCGTAGTAGAACCATGGCGGAGTAAGGCTTTCCCGGTAATCAAGGATTTGATGGTAGATAGATCTGCCTTCGATAGAATTATTCAGGCGGGTGGTTATATCAGTGTGAATACGGGAAATGCTGTAGATGCCAATGCCATTCCGATCGATAAAAAAAATGCAGACGATGCTTTTATGGCGGCTGCCTGTATAGGATGCGGTGCTTGCGTAGCCGCTTGCAAAAATAGCAGCGCCATGTTGTTCGTAAGTGCAAAAGTTTCTCAATTGGCACTGTTGCCCCAAGGAGCGCCAGAGAGGGAATCGAGGGTGTTGAACATGGTGGCACAGATGGACAAAGAAGGTTTTGGTAACTGTACCAACACCTACGCTTGTGAAGCTGAATGTCCAAAAGGGATTTCTGTATCGAATATTGCACGTATGAACAAAGAGTACTTATTCGCTGGTTTAAGCACAGAAGCATAATCAAACAACAACTTTTTATAAAATACCTTCCCGGCGGAAGGTATTTTTTTGCAGCAAACTGAAAGGAAATACAGTCTGGTATAATAGTGTTAATTTTAATTCGTTATAATCCAAACAATTATTTGAACCTACCAAGGATATACCTGCTGCTAATGAGCATGTTTCTGGCGCATTTGCTACATGGGCAAAATGGCAATGCACCTGCATCTAATTTGCGAAAAAAAATAATCCAGGTTACAAAGGAGCCCCTCCAGCTAGATACCTTGAGTATTGCACCCGGAACATTCAGTATCGTAGGAATTTCAGAAGATTTTTACATACTTGATGAGATCAATGCCAGGCTCCGATGGATCCAATTACCCCCTACAAATATCGTGACGGTGCAATACCGTGTATTTCCCTACAAACTTAATGCCGTGGTGAAAAGATTGGAGTACGACAGTATCCGAAATAATTTTCTGGCAGAAAAAGCCATCAAAGTGCGAACGGGCAACAAACCGGTCAATCCTTTTATGGATTTTGGCGGACTAAAAAGTGAAGGTAGTTTTGGAAGAGCCATCTCATTTGGTAATAACCAGGATGCAGTGGTGAACAGCAGTATGAATTTACAACTCAACGGATTCATCGGTGATAGTTTAGAACTAACGGCTGCCATCACCGACAACAATCTGCCAATTCAACCCGATGGCAATACACAAGATCTGCGCGACTTCGATCGAATTTTTCTGCAGGTAAAAAAGAAAACATGGCAAGCCAATTTCGGTGATATCGATATCCGCCAAAGTAAAAACTACTTCTTGAATTTCTACAAAAGACTGCAAGGCGTTTCCTTTATCACAGATAATAAAATAGGCAAAAATAGTAGCAACTCTTTATTGGCCAGCGGGGCCATCGCTAAAGGGAAGTTTACCAGAAACTTCTTAATTGCACTCGAGGGTAACCAAGGCCCCTATAGATTACAGTCTGCCAACAACGAATTGTTTTTTGTAATTCTGGCTAATACCGAAAGGGTTTTTATCGACGGGGTATTGCTGGTTAGAGGTGAGGATCAGGATTATGTGATCAATTACAACACGGCCGAAATCACGTTCACGCCTAAACGAATGATCAGCAAAGACAGCAGAATTCAAGTTGAGTTTGAATACAGTGATCGTAATTTTTTGAACTCACAAATTTATCTGTCCGATGAAATGCAGTTGGGCAAAAAACTATCGGTAAACGCTGGCATTTACTCCAATACCGACGCCCGAAATTCTGCCATCGATCAAACCCTCGATGTAGTACAAAAACAGTTTTTAGCAGATATCGGCGATAGCATTGGCAGGGCCTTTTACCAAAATGCCGTAGTGGATACTTTTTCAGCCGGTAAGATACTGTACAGAAAATATGATACCACTTACAATGGAACACAAACAGTAGCGATCTATAGCCAATCAAACGACCCCTCACAAGTGCTGTATAACCTCGGGTTTAGCTACCTGGGGCCCGGACAAGGTAATTACCAGCAGTTGCTGAATGCTGCCAATGGGAGAGTATTTGAATGGATACAGCCCGATGCCAATAACCGGCCACAGGGCGATTGGGAGCCCGTTACATTATTGATAACACCCAAACAGTTACAGGTATTTTCACTGGGTGCCAATTATCAGATTAATGCAAAAACCTTGGTTCAAACAGAAATGGCCATGAGCAAGTATGACGTGAATTTGTTTTCATCCAAAGATAAAGGCAATGACAATGGCTATGCGGCTAAAGTGGCCATGAAAAATGAGATTGCCACGCTCAACGTAGCCAGTAAAAAATTACAACTACAAACCAATGTTGGTTATGAATACGTACAAAGTAGATTCAAGCCATTGGAACGTTTGAGGAACGTGGAGTTTTTGCGCGACTGGAGTTTGCCATTCGACAGGCAGGTAGCAGATGAACACATTACTACGGCCGGAATTAGAATGGGCGACTCTGCAGGTAATTTTGTGCGTTATGAAATCGTACATTATGCCCGCAGCGATGCGTTCAGCGGATGGATGCACAAACTGCAGCAGAACCAACTCATCAAAGGTTGGAAAATTGCTTCTTTGGTTACAATCAGTAAAATTGATGACCAGCTGGCAGAGGGTGGTTTCGTAAGGCCTTACGTTGATGTCCATAAAGTATTCTCCAAATTTAAAAATTGGGAAACAGGTTTCAAGTACACGGGCGAACACAACAGATTATTTAATAAAACAACAGATACCTTAACAGCATTGAGTTTCGCCTTTAATATTTACGAAGTATATCTCCGCACCAATCAGCAAAAACAAAATAAGTGGGGAGTTTCCTATTTCAGAAGAAATGATTTGTTGCCGGTTGGCAGTTTCTTAAAACAGGCTGATAAAAGTAACAACTATAACTTGTTTTCGGAGTTGATGAAAAATGAAAAACACCAGGCAAGGTTTAGTGTAAGCTTTCGGGAGTTACACATAGATGATCCTATCCTAAGCCGGCAACAACCCGATCAAAGCATCCTTTCCAGAACTGAGTATTATGTAAATGAATGGAATGGATTTTTGACAGGCAATGTGTTGTATGAACTGGGTAGCGGGCAGGAGCAAAGGCGTGAATTTTCGTATGTTGAAGTTCCGGCAGGTCAAGGACAATTTACATGGATCGATTACAACGGGAATGGCATTTCCGAACTCAACGAGTTTGAAGAAGCCCTGTTTCAGGATCAACGAAAATACATTCGTGTGTTTTCTCCTTCTAACCAATACGTAAAAGCAAATTACCTGCAATTCAACTACAGTGTTAGCTTGTCTCCAAAATCATTGCTAAAGCCAGAACAGAGCAGACGAGGTTGGAGAAAAATTGTGTACCGAACCAGCACAAGCTCCGCATTACAGATCAATAAAAAAGTACAAAGCGACGGTAGCTTTTTATACAATCCCTTCGAAAAAAATCTGGTAGATACTTCATTAATCACACTCAATTCTTTTGTTTCTAACACCGTTTTTTACAACAGAATCAGTAGCAGATGGGGCATGGAATTCACCCACAGTCAGAACTCCTCCAAAGCGCTATTGGCATATGGTTTCGAAAGTAGAAAGTTGGATAATATTACAGCTAAGTTGAGGGTAAATCTGAAGAAAAACTTTCAAAGCAACCTTAGCTTAAGAAAAGCGCAATCTGTGCTAAACACCAGTAATGCTAAATTTGACAATCGCAATTACAATATAGAAAGTTACATCATCGAACCCAATATTTCTTACATATACAAATCGAATCTTAGGGCTAGTTTGGGTTATTTGTTGTCTTTCAAAGAAAATAGAATCGACTCTATGGAACGTGCCAACAATAACGCAATTAAAGCGGAAATTAAATACAATACCCTGGCTAATAGCAGTATTACTGCCCGCCTCACATACGACCAGATATCCTTCAAAGCATATTCTGGTGCAGCCAATACCACTGTAGGTTATATTTTATTAGATGGGTTGTTACCTGGCAAAAATTATTTGTGGAATATTGATTTCACCAAACGGATCGCAGGTAATATTGAAATGAGTATAAATTACGAAGGTCGAAAACCAGGTACCGCGAAAACGGTACACATTGGCAGGGCCTCTATCAGAGCGCTATTTTAAAAAAAGGTTCTACATAATCGTTATAGATGCTCCCCACAATATTTACAAAAACTAGCATTGGTATCGTGCCCTTCTTTAAAACATTGCGGACAAGTTTGTGTATTAACATCATGTTTACTCATTTCTTTGGCAATACTTGCCGATACAATACCAGTAGGTACGGCAATGATACAGTACCCTAATAGCATGATAAACGAAGCCAGGGTTTTTCCCAGTGCAGTAATAGGGGTAACGTCGCCGTAACCCACCGTCGTAAGGGTTACAATGGCCCAGTAAATACTTTTAGGAATACTGCTAAATCCGTTGTTTTGGCCGTTTTCGATCATGTACATGACTGTGCCAGCAATAATGGTGATTAAAATTACCGCAAAGAAAAAAACCATTATTTTTCGCCTGGCTGCCCACAAAGAGTTCACTATAACCAAACTGTCTTTTAAAAAATTGAGCATGCGAAAAATTCTAAAAATCCGCAATAAGCGCAGTGCTCTAATGACCAATAAAAAATGTAGTTGAGGAAAAACAAGTTCTAATATTGTAGGTATGATAGCCATCAAATCTATGATTCCGTAAAAACTTTTGGCAAATTTCATGGGCTGTGGCAATACCCATAATCTCAGAAGATACTCTAATGCAAATATAAATGTAAAGGTTAATTCCAGCGTATGAAATAAAGGCCAGTATTTTATTTGAAGCGATGGAACACTTTCTAAAAATATTACTACCACGCTAATCGTGATCAATGACAGTAAAAAGACATCAAATATCTTTCCCGCAACTGTATCCGCCTCAAAAATTATTTCGTATAATTTTCGCTTCAATGGATGGGTAATTTTTACCTTGTTCATAATCAGCTTTTAATAAAGTTTAAAGTTAAGTTGCAAAAAAGGATTTTGCCAACAATAAAATATTCTTATTAACTTGACCAATATCTGGTACGAAATGAACATGTATGCAAACTTCTTTGATCATCATAGTTATAGGATTATTTATTTTTTTCGGCCATTACTTAAGCGGAGTTTTTGAGCGAAAAAGTATTCCAGACGTACTTGGATTGATGTTGATTGGCATTTTAATTGGTCCTGTGCTGAATTTGGTTGACCCCGCGTCTTTTGGTAAAATTGGGCCGGTATTCAGCAACCTGGTACTTATTTTTATCCTATTCGAAAGTGGTACTGATCTTAAAATAGATGAGATCAAGTCTTCTTTTAAAGATACTGCCGGTATTACATTTTTTGGATTTTTATCTACCTGTGTAGCGATCTCCCTGATGTGTCGGTTTATTTTTGACCTGCAGTGGCTTAGTTGTTTTTTCATAGGTGCTTCATTGGGCGGAACTTCCTCTGCGGTAGTAGTAGGGTTAACCAAAAAATTAAAAGTACAAGCCAAAACTACCACCACGCTCATCATGGAGTCTGCCGAAACAGACGTTTTTACATTAGCCATACCCCTAAGCATTTTAGCAGTGATGACAACTGGCACCCTAAATGCCAGCACATTGATCTCACATTTTTTTTCTTCACTCATTATGGCCCTCATCATTGGTATTGGAGGTGCTTTTTTATGGAGTTTTATTGTGAATAAAATACCCTATCTAAAAATAACTAAATTTTCTACTCCGGCATTTTTGTTCATCTTGTATGGCATTGCAGAATACCTCAATTTCAGTGGTCCACTCACAGCCTTGTCTTTTGGAATTGCCATCGGAAATCTTCAATTTCTGGAACCAAAATTCATAGAAAGAATTATTCCTAACCAGAATATAGTGCTACCTAAATCTGAGAAAGATTTTTTTAGCGAACTCATTTTTCTGCTTCGTACTTTTTTCTTCGTATTTATCGGTATGAGTATCCAGATTAACAGATCGGATATTCTCTATTGGGGTGCAGGCATTACCGCTATTTTGATTATTGTTAGGTTAGTAATGATAAAAATCATCATTGATAAAAATACACCCACAGAAGATAAAGCCGCACTCTCCATCATGATTCCAAAGGGATTGGGTGCCGCAGTGATCGCCACGCTGCCATTGCAGCAGGGAGTACCAGATGGATCAATTATACAGTCGATCTGTTTCGCCATCATTCTTTTTAGTACCATTTATTGTGTAATATTGTTTTTCTTATTGAAAACCAATATCAGTATTCCATTCTATAGAAGTTTTTTTGATAAAAAACAACCAACGACTACAGAAATAACGCCTCCATAAAACCAATAGTTATTTATAACTGATTGTTTGTAAGTATTAAAAATTGCAAAATAAAAAGGGCTAAACAATTACGTTTAGCCCTTTGGGTTAGTTACAAATGATGCTTTAAAGTACTAGTACTTTCTCACTGATGACTATTTGATTATTTTGATTGGTCAACGTTACGATATAAGTCCCTTTGCCATGGTTCCTTACATCAACGTTCATTCTTTGATAAGGTATGTTGATATCGAATGTTTTGCTGTTAACCCTCGCCCCCTTAGCATCGTGAACTGTTATTGTATTTTTAACTGCCCCATTGCTATAATATGCCACCTGAAAACTACCGTTATTCGGGTTGGGATAAATGAAGAGTTGGCTAGAGGCAGAGTCAGCAATCGGCAGTAATGATGAACTGTTGCTACAACCCGCACCATTCGTTACCGTTACACTGTAATTGCCCAACTGGTCTACGTTTACCGGTAATGTTGATCCTGTTGCAGCATTGAGGAGGTTACCATTTCTAAACCAGGTATATGTTACCGGAACAGTAGAACTGGCGGTGAGAGTAGTATTTAAACCAGGGAATAATCTGGTATAAGGAAATGCAGATAAACTTACCGTTGGTTTGGGATTAACATTCACCAGTGTGGATGCCGATGTATTGCTGCAGCCGTTCGTGTTGGTGACGGTTACGCTGTAATTGCCAGCGGCAGATGTAGCAATGTTTTGACTGGCTGCTCCATTACTCCACAAGTAAGAACTACCAGGGCTGGCGCTTAGGACCACATTATTGCCTTCGCAGAAACTGGTAGGTCCGGCGGCAGTGATTACTGCTGATGGCAGCGGGTTTACCGTTACCAAAGTGGGTGCAGATGTATTAATACATGCGTTGCCCTGGTTCACCGTCACTGAATATGAACCAGCATTGCTTACAATAATCGAAGGAGTAGTGGCACCGGTACTCCAGGTATAACTATTACCTGCGGTTGCTGTAAGTGTTACGCTGTTGCCTTGGCAAAAAGTAGTGCTGCTATTGGCAGTAATATTGATGGTGGGTAATGGATTCACTGTAACAGTAGTTGGCGCGGAAGTATTGATACATCCACCTCCCTGATTTACAGTTACCGTGTAATTACCAGAAGTGTTTACAATGATTGAAGGAGTGGTGGCACCATTGCTCCAGGTGTAACTACTTCCGCTAGTCGCGGTGAGCGTAACACTGCCTCCGGTACAAAATGCGGTAGCGCTGTTGGCGGTTATCGTAGGTGCCGCAGCAGCAACGATGGTGAGTATTACGGGTGTTCTGCTATTGCTTTCACAAGCGGTGCTCGTATTTCTACTGGCGGCGTAATAAGTTACCGTTCCCACACTGTTTAGGGTGGGGGTAGGTACGATCAAACCACCAGTTGCGGCTTCGTACCAAATTACTTCAAAACCAGCCGGTACGGTGGCACTAGCGGTGAGCATGGGTAATGGATTTGGATTGCAATAAGATTGTGTTTGATTACCACCACTTACAGGCACTGCAACAACGGTACTACTAACGCTGATGGATAACGTAGCGGTGCTGGTTTGACAGGCACCAGCAGTAGCAAATACTAGAACGTTTCCGCTGCTGCTACCCGCGGGATAATTCACTGAAATGGTATTGGTTCCTTGTCCGCTTGCAATCACAGCAACACCAGGAACCGTCCAGGTATAGGAACTGGCCCCGGGAATTACAGGCACTGTGTAAGTTATATTGTTGACAGCACCGCAGATGATGTTGTTACCATCGATTGATCCAATGGCTGCAAGCTCGGTAGCAGAAATCACCCTGCTAAAGGCGAGGGATCTTTCACTTACAGCACCTGTACTGCTGTTTTTTGCTATAATACTGAACCAGATCGTAGCACCCGGAGTAAGACCCGTTGCTGTATAACTGGTTGCGATAATATTGGAAGCCAAAACTTCCCAAGCACCATTCACTTCGTTTAACCTTAAAATATCGTATTGATTAGCAGTAGCAACGGCATTCCAGGTAAAATTAAGTTCGCCTGCAGCACAGGTAGTTGCCGAGGTATTAAAATTTGTAGGAATACCTTGAATGCTAAAGTTTGCATCACTAACATCCGTCAATGAACCACTCGTTACGCGTACCAAAGCCGTAGAGGTGTTGGCACCCGCAGGCGGCGTCCAACTCAAACGGGTAATGTTTGCGGCTACAGTGTTGGAGATGGTTGTCCAGCTTGTACCATTATTGAGAGAATACTCTACTGTCTGATTTCCGGTAATTCCTTTTTGATCCCATGTAATAGTTTCTGCAATACCAGGGTTAAACGATTCAGCCCCATTTGGAAAAATCATTTCTATAGAAGGCTCATCTACCGTCCAGGTTACAGCATATTGTTGAGGCCCAACCGGGATGGAGGCACCTGCCACACGAATAGTGTAAGTTCCGGGGGCAGGGAAGTCGATGGTAACTTGCTCGATATTGCTAACATTGTCAGTTGCTTTTGTTGCCGGGACTCCAGGATTTGCAGGATCTAATATCCATGGTAAACTGGTAGTGGCACCATTGATCACGGTGAGGTCGAGATTGTTCACCAACGCAGGGTTTGCATTGGCAGTACCGGCAGGATCATTCCAGGTAAGCATCACTTGCAAACGAATGGCAGTGGCAGGTACCGTAACGGTAATGTCGGCGCTGTTTCCATTACTGATACTATTGACAATATACCTGTTGTCTTCTAAAATTTTTACAGCAGATAATGCATTCAATCTACCATAGCCAAATCGATAGTCAGGCCCAACATTTCCAAGATCCTGTGCGGTATTCAACAAAGTATTTTTGATCAGAGAAGATATGGGGTTGGCATTGCCATTCAATTGACGGAACCGTTGTACCAACAGTGCAGCCGTACCCGCCACACCCGGGGTTGCCATAGAGGTTCCTGAAATGGTTCCATACGCGTTGTTGGGGTAGGTAGATAATACACCAGTGCCAAAGGCGCTGATCTCTGGTTTCACCCTGCCATCTGCTGTAGGGCCGCAACTACTGCTACCCGATAATGCTTCTGTGGTAGTAATATTGGCCACCAAAATATTATTCTTCGAAGTTTTTCCACTACCCGTGATGGTACTCCATCCCCCAGTGCAGGAGGTTTGCGAATTTCCGGATGAATGTACATGCAAGTGATTCGGAAAGTTGTTGAGGTTTACATCGGTATTGCGACTGGTAGTTGAATACGCTACGCCGGAACCTGTGAGACCGCAGGTAGCCGTGCCTCCGTAAGAGTGACTACTTACAGAAAGGCCATAAGTGGGAATTCCATTAGCCGCTTCTACCGCAATATTGCCGCTGAAGTTCCAGGAAAATATGCTGGATTTAGGCGCCATCCCTCTTGCCTTTGGATTGATATATCCGCCGCCGCCGATGGTACCCGCGCAATGAGTAGAATGACTCGATGGGGTTCCGGGCTCAATGATATTCAGCCTTCCGGCAATAGGCGTAAAATCGAGGTGACCAAACACCGCATTCTCATCCCAGATGCCAATGTTAATCCCTTCACCCTTTAAATTGCGAAGGCCATCGTTTAATACATTTACGCGATGAAGGGTTCTTCCCAATAAGTTTTCAGGAACATTGGGTGGGTCGATCGCCTCTACCCATTGCACAAAATTTAAGCGAACCAATTCCATAAAACGCTGCTGCGGAATACGAACGGTGAAGCTTTTAAACATGGGCATGTCTTCGAGCACAATGATACCCAGGTTTTCAAAAGTAGCATTGATGTTCTCAAGCGACAATCTTTCATAAGTAGTGACCGTTAAATCAACTGTGCCAGCCTGTTTTACTGCATGTACAGGGAAATTTCCCTGTATAAATGACGGAATAGTTTTTTGTTGTACACTTAGTTGAAACACGCTTCGGATGCCGTTTGTGGCAAAACGGTTGACATCTGTACCCTGACTTACTGCTGCCATAAAAGCATTGTTGGGAAGATAGTCAAGCAATCGAATCCCATCAGCAAGCAATTGATTTTTTTGAACATCGTTGGGCAATTGATGAAATTGCAGTACAACATAGCGCTTCTCTAAAAAGCTACTTTTTTCAAGGATAGTTAAAACCGCTGCTTTATTCGTACTGTTTTGTTGAGGTATAAATTTTCCTTCATTCAACAGAATTTCAAAAGACTTTTTTTCCTGTGCCTGAGCATTAAAAAAATAGAGCAACAGGAAGCCGAGGGCCAATGATCTACAAATTATTTTTTTCATTTAAAAGAGATTATTTTTTTAAAGGATAAATATAAAACAAATAGGCTGTAGAACAGCCTTTACAATCCAATATTTAGAATAAAAATAGAGCATTTCACATAATTCGGAAGGAATTGGTAGAATCACTTCAAATTAAATAGTGTTATTACTATTGAAAAGTTTTTTACTAACTTAACGCTATGAAGCATTTCAAATTTTACAGCAAACACGATATTTTATCGCTTACCAAAGTAAGACGATTTGAAACAAAAGTAGGAGAGCGGATTGAACAGCTCAGAGAAAATGGAGAATGGCCTGAAGTGCTTCAGCGTTCTTCGGCAACCTATGTTTTGTTGGGTATCCCGGAAGATATTGGCGTAAAAGCAAATTTTGGCAGAGGAGGTGCAGACAGCAACTGGTTACCTTTTTTAAACAGTTTTTTAAACACCCAAAGCAACGATTTTTTTACGGGCGAAAATATGCTTTTGCTTGGGCACTTTGATTTTGGTGATATCAAATACCTCATCGAAAACAATGCTTATGGTCCCGATGAAAAAATTGATGCATACAGGCATGCCGTCAATTTGATAGATGAAGAGGTGGAGGCACTCTTAAAAGTCATCGCAGCCTCAGGCAAAATTCCGATAGTAATTGGAGGTGGACACAACAATGCTTACCCCATCATAAAAGGGGTAAGCAAAGGTTTGCACAAAGCTGATAAAGTTCCGCTGGCTCAAATTAATTGTATTAACCTGGATGCCCATTCAGATTATCGTCCTACAGAAGGCCGCCATAGCGGCAATGCTTTCCGTTATGCAGAAACAGATGGTTTTATGGGCAAATATGCCGTGATTGGCTTACATGAAAACTACATACCTCAAACCGTTTTGATGGATATTCACAATAATCCTTTTATTCAATACTGCAGTTATGAAGAAATATTTGTGCACGAACGCAGAAATTTTATTCAGGCAGTAGCGCACGCCACGGGTTTTACAGAAGATACGTTTACGGGTATTGAACTGGATTTGGATGTGATTGAAAACGTACTCAGCAGTGCCTGCACGCCCAGCGGTCTTTCCGTATTGCATGCAAGACAGTACCTCAACTTTACTGCAACCGATTGTAAAGTGGCCTACTTACACATTTGCGAGGGTGCATCGCAACTAACGGATGGTGCTAAAAACGAAGAAACCGGAAAACTGATTTCGTTTCTGGTAACAGATTTTGTAAAAGCCAATACCAATGTACAAGCACCCAACAGCTTTAAATGAATAAAAGAAGAAAGGCTGCCTTTTTAAGACAGCCCTTCGCTTATTTTATTATCCAACACTGGTTTTATTGAACCGGCTCCAGGTATTGTGCATAAGAATATCCTTCTTCTCCGTCTGCGGTTCTTACCAACCACCACTGATCGTTGCTGCGACTTACTAAAGTAATGATCTCATCTTTAGCTGCTTTCCCAACAATTGGTTGGTCAGTGCCGGGTCCTTTGCGGATGTTCAAATTGCTGGAATCTGTAACTACTTTTACGTGTGTTACAGCAGCATCCATCGCAACATTAACGTTGAGGATCAAATCGCCCGAAGTAAAGTTAGGGTCTACTTGTCCGTAAACATCCCACAATTGATCTTTCACCGCACCACTCGGAGCAGTGCCATCAATATACAACACGCCGTCTTGCTCTCTCACTTGTAAATTTGATACGCCTGCTGCTGTTGCTGCATTGGTGATTGCCTGGTATTTATCTTGTAGTGCCATAATATAATTCCTCTGATTATTTTATTTAATGGTTAATTTATTCTCGATTTTTTTAGGCTTCAAAGAATTCAAGGCCATCATCAATTTTGGTAATTGATCTTTTTTGATTTCACCAGTAAGGGTTACAACACCATCCACTACTGCAGCAGTTACGCCAGCAAAATCTTTGGTAGCATCTTTAACCGCTTGTGTTAGAACATCTGAAGTTGCAAATTCAACAGGAGCTGGTGAAGGGGGTGGAGGAGGCGTAACGGTTGTGTTGTTGGTCACAGATTTTACTCCTTTCATCGCTTTTACAGAAGCTTCCAATGCAGCTTGAGCAGCAGGGTCAGCAACTTCACCACTCAATGTAGCTACTCCTTCATTTACCATCACCAATACGCCGGCTGTAGAAGGATTTTCTTTTAAGCTTTTTTCGATGGAGGCTTTTACGTCTGCATCTTTTGGTTTGCAGCTTGTAAAGCTGAGACCGGCAACCAATAAAAGTGCGGGAATAAGTCGTAGAATTTTCATTTTTTTTTGTTTAGTTGGTGAAAAAGTTGTGTAACAAATATAATATTCCTCTATTAAAATAATAGCATTTCTTTTGTTTATAAACTTGTGAGTCGGCCACCATCTACTGGCAAATTAATTCCATTAATGTAGGCCGCTGCCGGGGAAGCTAAAAAGGCCACCGCTGCCCCAAATTCTTCGGGTTGTCCAATTCTCCCAGTGGGTATTTCTTTCACTAAAGCAGCCAAAACTGCTTCCGGCGTTTGTCCGGTGTCCGCCGCTTTTTTCTCAATTACGTAATCTGCACGAACCGTTTGCGTAAACCCGGGTAAAACATTGTTAACTGTAATGCCAAAACTGCCCAGTTCAAACGACAAGGTTTTGCTCCAGTTGGCTACGGCTGC
>Ga0105044_10001517_pt1 | contig 31138 bp, 20 predicted proteins | sample MAT01_FD_78092 | JGI IMG/M metagenome (GOLD analysis project Ga0105044, IMG submission 78092) | Freshwater microbial communities from Lake Fryxell liftoff mats and glacier meltwater in Antarctica - MAT-01 | ecosystem: Environmental > Aquatic > Freshwater > Ice > Liftoff microbial mat | place...
GCCCGCTTTCCACACCGGTGTGCCCAACGTGCGGCCTTATCAACTGGCCACCGGAAAAGGCGGCGACCCGCTCGCCACCGGCAAGCCGTTCGTCAACAATTTCCTGCCCAACGGCGGGGATATGCTCCGCCTGAACATGGCTGTGCCGCCTACCGACCGAAACGATCCTTCCTTTAGCTCACTGGGCCTGATTCAGGCCGCGGTGCTGGGATTGACCGATCCGGCTTACACGGCCACCATTGATTTGCAGTGGATTCCAAACATGGATGGTTTCCCCAACGGCCGCCGATTGGAAGATGACGTGACCCGCATTGAACTCCAGGCCGTTTCTGGTGTGGTGTTGGCCGCAATCGGCTTGTGGTACGACGACTACGACCCGACCGACCCGATGGCTACGGTGCTGACCACGGACTTGTTCGACGTACTGGGCTATTCCACCGGAATTGAGGAAAACGACGCTTCTTTTAACAGTAGCTTTCCTTATGTTTCTACGGCGTGGTCCGGCACGGGCGAATGCGGGGGCGAAATTGCCGGCGCCCTTGCCAATTGTGGCACTCCTACTGACTTAGTAGCCAGCTCCGTAACGGAAAATTCTGCGGTGTTAAGTTGGTCCAATGAAGGGGTGACTAATTACAAGGTCCGCTACCGCAACATGAGCAGCGGAGGACCTGTTACGAGCGCGCTGACCAGCAGCACCAGCTTTGGGCTGAGCGGCCTGGATGCTTGCTCCACCTACGAATTCTTGATTATGGTCAAGTGTCCGACCACGGGTGTCTTTACCTCTGTCACCACCACTTTTACTACCACGGGCTGCTTGCGCGGCGTGGATCCTGGTGCCGCAATGGACCTTTCGCTTTACCCGAACCCTGCGCAGAACGCACTCGAAGTGCGGTACAGCGCAGCCGATGCAGAACGGATGCAGTACCGCATCGTTGACCTGACCGGAAGGGTTCTGCTGGAAAACAAGGTGGCAGCTAACGGCAACGGCAGTTTCCAAGTGGACATCAGCACCTTGCCTGCCGGTAATTACTACCTGCAATTGATTCAGAACAGCCAGCAGACGGTTCGTCCGTTTGCCGTCTCCCGGTAAACGATGAGCCGCGGAAATCGCGGTGCATCAAAACCTTCTCCTCCCTGTTTGCAGCCGCCGTAATGGGCGTGCCGGGTTGCCCAATTCTTGGGCGACCCTTTTTTTTGCCCTGACCAATCCGGGAGCGGAATTATGCCGTAAGTCGGGAGAATGCCATTCGGCCAAAACCCCAAACCGATGAGAACTTATTTGACTTTTACGCAACAAAGTTGCCTCCTGCTTATCCTGCTCCTAAACCTCGCTGTCTTCCAGGGTTGTACCCAGGTCAAAAAAACCAAGGACCGAGCGGAAATTCCGGCCATGAAGATCCGCCATGATGCGCTGGGCAGTGCCGAAGAAGCCGAGGCCGTGCTCAACGCTTACGATCGGTTCCTCACAAAATTGAAGGAAGATCCCAACAATGCCGGTGCAGCCATTTCTATGGCGGAGCTGTTCATGCAGGAGGCGCGGGTTACCGGCGAGCACGGGTATTATTTTCCGGCTGCCGCCAACCTGCTGGAGCCGCTCGTAGAGCGCGATGATTTGAACGAAGGGGATCGCTTTATGGCGCTAAGCTTGTACGCCGGGGTGATGGCCTCGCAACACCGTTTTGACGTGGCGCTGGAGCATGCCGAAAAAGCGATTGCATTAAACGCTTATAACGCTGCTGTTCGCGGCATCCAAGTAGATGCGCTGGTGGAACTGGGTCATTTGGATCAAGCGGTGAAGGCGTGTGATGCGATGGTCACCCTTCGCCCGGACTTAAAAAGCTACTCGCGGGTGTCCTACCTGCGCGAACAGCACGGCGACCTCACCGGCGCTATTGAGGCGATGGACCTGGCAGCATCGGCTGGCGCTCCGGGTTCGGAAGCGGCGGCCTGGTGCAGGACCCATTTAGCCGCACTGTTGGTGAACGACAATCGCATGGAAGAGGCCGAATACCAGTTGCAGCTGGCGCTGGAACAGCGCACAGATTATCCTTTTGCTCTGGCCGGTCTGGCTGATTTGCGAATTCAGCAACAGCGTCCGGACGAAGCCGAAAAACTGTTGAAGCAAGCGCTGACCATCATTCCCGAAATCGGATTCGCCGAGCAACTTCTGACGCTGTACCGCGAGTCCGGTCGAGCCAAAGAAGCCGGGCAAATGATGGGCGAAGTGCTGGCGATGTTTGAAGACGACCGCGTGCACGGCCACATCATCAATTGGGATTTGGCGAAGTTCCACGCCGCCTATACCGGTGACTGGCAGGCTGCCTTGGAAGAAGCAGAAGCTGCGCTGGCCCAACGCCCCGACCACCCGGAAATTCAAGAATTCGTGGCCGACGTGAAAGCGCAGCAAGCCATGCTCGCGGGGAGTTGAGTGACCCTTTGTGCACAGCATTCCAAACACCTTAGACCACACCCCACTGCGATGAAACTTTTAAACTTAACTCAATCTTCTTTTGGCCAAATTCGAGTCGGCTTTGCAGCGCAAGCGCCGATGGCTCCCTTGCGAGCCTTGTACCGGGCAGCCTGCATCGTGCTCATGCTTTTAGCGGCGGCGCCACTTGCCGCTACCGATCTTCCGGGCAAGATCACTGACGCCTCCTCTGGCGAGGGTCTTCCGGGCGCCAGTCTGTTTGTGCTGGAAACCGAGCAGGGCACGGCTACCGATCCACTTGGTCGCTTTACGCTGCGCGGTCTTTCGCCCGGAACGTATACTGTAGAAGTTCGCTTTCTGGGCTATACTCCGCGCACCTTGGCGGTAACAGTGACCGAAAACGAAACTGAGCCGCTGACCCTGAAGATGGAACCTTCGGCTTTGAATCTGGAGACCGTCAGCGTTCGGCTCAATGAAGCCCAGCCGGTCAACCTGCTGAGTGCTGTGGATTGGAAAATGCGCCCGGTAAACACCGCACAGGACATGCTTCGCATGGTACCCGGCATGGTCATCGCCCAGCACGCGGGGGGGGGCAAAGCCGAACAGCTTTTTTTGCGCGGATTTGACCTGGACCACGGCACCGATATTGCAATAAACGTGGAGGGGATGCCGGTCAATATGGTTTCTCATGCTCACGGGCAGGGCTATGCAGATGCTCACTTCATCATCCCCGAAACGGTACAAAACCTGGAACACGAACTCGGTTTGGGCGACGTGCGCAACGGAAACCTGGCGACGGCCGGCTCCATAACATATAATTTGTTACCTTCAATTGAGCAAAGTAGTTTTCAATTGGAGGCGGGCTCCTTCAACAGTTATCGGGCACTGGCCCTGATCAATTTACTGGGCGAAGGGGCCCGCGATCGCGGACACAGCGCTTACGCAGGTGGCAGCTTTCGCTACGCTGATGGACCTTTTGAACCCAGCCAGGGGCTAAAAGCCTACAACGGAATCATTCGCTACCGCATGTTGGGCAAAGCGGGATCCGTGACAGAATGGACAGGCATGGCGTTCCAAAGTTCGTGGAGTGCATCGGGTCTTTTAGCTCCGCGAGCAGTCGCTTCGGGATTGGTTGATCGCTTTGGAACACTGGACTCTGCCGAAGGCGGCGCCACCGCTCGCTACAACGCCGCGATGTCGTGGAGCAAGCCCATCCAAATGGGCATCCTGGACGCGGAGCTGAGCTATGGCTACTACGATTTTGACCTGATCTCGAACTTTACCTATTTTCTGGAAAACCCCGAATCCGGGGACCGCATTCGCCAAACTGAGAACCGCAACCTGGGGAATGGCCGTTTGCGCTGGCGCAACGAATGGACTTGGTTGGACCGGCCTGCGCCCTTTGAAGTTGCTGGTGGATTCCGGGCCGACTTCATTAATGACCTGACCCTTGGTTTCATTGGAAGCCCCGAACTTATAAATGCCCCAACTATGAGTGGAAGCGGCCAGGAAGTGAACGGCTGGACCTATGCTGCCCAAGCGTTTGAGCCTGCTCAAGATCTGGTGGTGGAAGGGGGTGTGCGCATGGATCAATTTTACTTTGCTTACCGCGATGCCGTTGCGGGCAACACCCAACGCAGCACAACGCGAACTATCCTTTCGCCCAGAATCAAAGCAGACTGGACCCTGACCGACCGCCTTGCCTTGTTTGCCAAAGCGGGCAAAGGGTTTCACTCTAACGACTTGCGCGTGCTCATTCAGGACGAAAATGTGGACCCACTTGCCCCTGCGTATGGCGTTGATTTTGGTGCGCGCATCAAGCCCGTTTCGCGGGTACTGGTTCAGCTCACAACCTGGTGGTTGTATTCCTCCAGCGAATTGGTGTACGTGGGCGACGGCGGCATCGTAGAAGCCGGCGACCCCAGCCGACGCATGGGCGTTGACCTGTCGCTCCGCACCGAACTGACCAAAGGCCTTACCCTGGACGTCGATGGCAACCTGAGCAAGGCCCGCACCGTTGGCGCGGCAGCCGGCCAGGACCGGGTACCCCTCGCGGCCTGGTTGACTAGTACCGGCGGCTTGCAATACCAACACAAGAGCGGCATTGGCGCCTCGTTGCGCTACCGCGCTGTCTCGGACCGTCCCGCTGATGAAACAGGAGATTTTGTGGCCGAAGGCTTTGTGCTGGTCGATGCCGCCCTTCGCTACGATGCCAATCGCTTTTCGCTCTGGGTGCGCGGCGAAAACCTGCTCAACCGCGAGTGGAAAGAGGCTCAATTCCTGACCACTTCGATGCTGCCTGGCGAAACAGAGCCGGTGGATGAAGTGCATTTTACGCCGGGTTTTCCTATCGGTATCCAAGCGGGCCTCCAGGTTAGACTGTAGGCTATGCGTTGCGGCCATTGACGCTTGTCTCTGCTCGCGCTGATCTGGATGATTTTTCCAGTGCAGAAAGTTAACCGACTTTTGCAGCGTGGAACCGAAATACCTTACCCCAGAAGAAGCGGTCGCCGGAATACGTTCCGGCGATACCGTTTTTGTGCACACCGCAGTTGCTGCTCCGCAACGCCTGGTGCGGGCTCTGTCCAACCGGAAGGACGAATTGCGCAATGTGCGCGTCGTGCACCTGCACACCGAAGGCGAAGCCGGCTATGCCCAACCGGATGCCGCCGAGGGCTTTGAAGTGGTGTCGCTGTTTATTGGCGCCAACGTGCGCAAAGCCATTGCCGAGGGCCGGGGCAGCTATATTCCGGTTTTTCTGAGTGAAGCTCCGATGCTGTTCCGCACGGACGTAATTAAAGTGGATACGGCCCTGATCAGCATCTCCCCGCCGGACCGGCACGGCTATTGCTCGCTGGGGGTCTCCGTGGACACAACCAAAGCTGCCGTTGAAAAGGCCAAACGCGTAGTGGCCCAGGTAAACCGCAACATGCCGCGCACGCATGGTGACGGCGTCATCCACGTCTCGGCCATCCACGCATTTGTAGAAGGCCATGATCCTTTGCCAGAAATTCCTCCGGGCGAAATTACTCCGGCGCAGCAGGCTATCGGCGAGCATGTAGCCACGTTGGTGGAAGATGGGGCTACGTTGCAACTCGGCATCGGGGCCATTCCCAATGCTGTCTTGAATTGTTTGGGGGGGCACAAAAACCTGGGGATCCACTCGGAGATGTTCTCCGACGGGGTCCTTCCCCTGGTAGAAAAGGGCGTGATCAACAACAGCCAGAAGGACATTTTCAGGGGGCACATGGTGGCCACGTTTGCCATGGGCACGCGCAAACTCTACGATTTTCTGGACGACAATCCGGGGGTCATGATGATGGATGCCAGTTTTGTTAACCGGACGCACATTATCCAGAAAAACCCGCGCGTTACCGCGATCAATTCCGCGATTGAAATTGATCTGACGGGGCAGGTTTGTGCCGACTCCATTGGGACGCGGTTGTACTCGGGGGTGGGGGGCCAAATGGACTTCATTCGCGGCGCTTCGCTGTCGCGGCGCGGCAAGCCCATCATTGCGCTACCGTCTACGACCAGCAACGGAGAGAGCCGGATTGTGCCCACCCTGAAAACCGGGGCCGGTGTGGTGACCACCCGCGCGCACGTGCATTTTGTGGCCACGGAATACGGCTGGGCCAACCTGTTTGGCATGAGCTTGCGCGAAAGAGCCAGGGCCCTGATCAGCTTGGCGCATCCAATGCACCACGATTCGCTGGAACAGTCCGCCCGGGAGTCACGCTTGCTCTGAGGGCGCGGCTTCTGCCCTTAGAGCGCGAGGCGCTTGCGTTTAGTCTATCACGAAAACACCGTCGCGGAGCACCGGTACTACTTGGCTGTTGTCCAGCTCCAGGCAGTGGAATACGTCTTCGCGCATGCCCTTGTCAACCAGGCGTTTGTAGTGGCTGGTGCGGCGCGCCCAGTTGCGCAAATCGGAACGAGCCGCCTCCCAAACGGAAAAAGCCGACCAGGTGGCATCGTCGCCGCAGGCAAAGTGGGCAACAAGGGCTTCGGTGATAGCGCCAGCCAGCAAGGTGTCTTCCAGGTTGGGGCGATCTTTCCACCCGGCACAGAACAACACGGCATCGCGACCGGTGGCGAGCAGGTAGCGGGCCACCGCCGAGCGGTTGCGCAGCGCTCCAGCTACAATTTCCTCTGCGTCAAGGCTCAAGGCCACGCAGCGGGTGCCGTTGGTCGTGGTTAAAGCCAGGCGCTTGCCTTTCAAATTGAGGTCCTCGCGGTACTGAAGGGGTGAGTTTCCGTAGAAAAATCCCTCGGCCACATTGCCGTCTCGCTCTGCGGCGGGCAGGTAATCCTGTTCGGCCAGCGCGTACGCTTCCTGCAATTGCAGGACTGGCCTGACTTCAGCAATTCCCGCCTCCAGCGCTGTGACAATTGTGGTGGTGGCGCGAAAAACATCGATTACCACCACGGTTTTGCCCTTCAGGTCGTGTTGACCGATGAGGGCGGGGCTCAGGCAGGTTTCCAGAATCGGGCGCATACGCGGTTGGGTTCAGGCGAAACCTTAAGGCTTGTAAAAAGGAAGTTTAACAATCTGCGCAGCGAGCGGCTTGTTTCTGACCATAATATATATTGTGTTACCTTCTGCCGTGTGGGCCTGGTCCACGTAGCCCAAGCCGATGGCCTTGCCCACGCTGGGGCCCATGGTCCCTGAGGTAACTTTCCCTATGATGGTGCCGCCTGCATCCGCTATGGGGTAATCGTGGCGCGGCACACCGCGGTCAACCAATTCAAAAGCGACCAGGCGGCGGCTGAGGCCTTTGGCCTTGAGCGCCAGGATCGCTTCGCGGCCGGTAAACAGGTTGTTGGCGGCCTGTAATTTTGTAATCCATCCCAAACCAGCTTCCAGCGGGGAGGTGGTGTCGTCAATGTCGTTGCCGTATAAGCAAAAACCCATTTCGAGCCTCAAGGTGTCGCGGGCGGCCAGTCCGCAGGGCTTGATGCCGTGGGCGGCACCGCTTTTCATCAGCGCATCCCAAATGGTGGCGGCGTCCTTGTTGTAGAAATAGATTTCAAAACCTCCTGAGCCCGTGTAGCCAGTATTGGAAACCAAAACCTTTTCTACGCCGGCCACCGTTCCCTTGGCAAACGTATAATAAGCCATGTCTTGTAGGTTCATGTCAGTGAGCGGTTGCAGCACCTCCAGCGCTTTGGGGCCTTGCAGCGCTAATAACGAGGTCTGGTCAGACACCTCGTAGCACTCCACCTGTTCTGTGTTGTGCTTTTGAACCCAGTCCCAATCTTTTTGAATGTTGGAAGCGTTGACGACCAGCATATAATTACCATCTTCCAGATAATATATGAGCAGATCATCTACGATGCCACCTTCCGCATTAGGCAGGCAGGAATACTGCGCCTGGCCCGGCTGCAACTTGGACACATCGTTGCTGGTAACGCGCTGAATGAGGTCGGCTGCCTTGGGGCCTTTCAAGATAAATTCCCCCATGTGTGAGACGTCGAACAAGCCAACAGCTTCGCGCACTGCCTGGTGCTCTTCGTTAATGCCCGTGTACACAATCGGCATATCGTATCCGGCAAACTCGGCCATTTTGGCGCCGAGTTGGCGGTGTTTTTCGGTAAGGGGGGTCTGTTTCATGGCAAAATGAAGGGTTCGGGCGAAGGACCTTCGTCGTCCTTGCAACCCGGGCGGCAAAGTTAGGTCTTTGGTGGCACCTATGGCATCGTCCCGATTTGCGCGACCGCCTTACCTTTGCGTTTTGCCTGTGAAACTACCTCAAACCCATTCCCTCGCCGACCTTGCCGCGCTGTTGGATTCCAGCCACCAAGCGCATATTGTCGGTCCTTCCGATGTGCTGGTCAAAGGAATCAACGTCATCCACAAGGTAGAACCGGGCGACCTATCCTATGCGGACCACCCGAAATACGGCGAGCGGGCCCTTTCCTCCGTGGCTTCTGCCCTGATTTTGGCCGAGCAACCCCTTGATTTACAAGGTAAAAGCGTGCTTCTGGTCCGCGATGCATTCTCCGCCTTCCGCGACTTGCTCCAGATTTTTTCGCCCTACCGGCCACTGATGCATTGGGTAGATCCCAGCGCGGTCATCGGTGCCGGAACCATTCTTGAACCCGGTGTCATTGTGGGTCCCAACGTGATCATTGGCGAAGATTGCCTGATTCACGCCCACGCCGTCATTTACGACAACGTCATCCTGGGCGACCGCGTCGAAATCCAGTCCGGCGCCGTTATAGGGGGGCACGCTTACTTCTTTAAAACCCGCGCTGGCAATCCACCTGGCAAGCGCTACGAAAAAATGCCGACGGCCGGCCGCGTCCTTATCGGCGATGATGTGGAAATTGGCGCCAACAGCACTGTAGACAAGGGCGGCACCGGCGACACGGTCATCGGCCGCGGCACCAAACTGGACAACCTCGTGCACATCGGCCACGGGGCCGTGATCGGCGAAGACTGCCTGCTCGCCGCCCAAGTAGGCGTCGGTGGCAAAGCCATCATCGGCAACCGCTGCATGTTCTGGGGCCAGGTTGGCATCTCCAAAGACCTGACCATTGGCGACGATACGGTGGTCTACGCCCAAAGCGGGGTCAAGGACTCGCTGCCCGGCGGCAAAGTCTGGTTCGGCTCCCCGGTCCGCGAAGCCCGCGACAAAATGCGGGAACTCGCCGCCACCAAAGACCTCTACGCCATGTGGCGCGGTTGGGAACGGGGGAATGGGGTGGAAAAGTAGTGGCCTGGTTTTTTTCGTATACGATTTATTTATCCGTGTCTAAGTTAGTGGGGTAAAAAAATTTGAACCCGTAATCTCGTTCAACCTAAACGTTGAAACTTTGATGCGTTTTCAACTTAAAGGTTGAGTCAAAAGTGGGGTTCACAAAAAAATTAAGGGTGCTCCTAAAAAGCCCTCTGCTAACTTCGGAGACATTGGTCTAAACTCGAATTCAATGGGACACCGCGCGGCAAGACGGGATCACAGAATGGGATAGGAGACCGGGATGGGACAACGGCGTGCGACGCCGGGGCAGAGCGCCAGCACCGCCAAACAGCACAGCACACGCCTTAGCGCATAACCCGAAACTTCTCTGCGCTCTCGCGGCGCGCAAAGACCTGCGCAAAAGGTTCACCGCTGAGTTGGCTGTCGAGCCAGCACACGGCGTCAAAGCTGCTGAGGTGATTTTTCTCAAACGGATTCTCGCGCAGGGTTTGCAGCTCTTCGCGGAGCAGAACAAAGTTTTCGCGCACCGCTTCGGGGCTGGAGGCTCGGAAGGCGCGGTGCAGGGCAAAGAGGAAGGTTCGTTCTACGGTCAGGCCGCGCTGGCTGTGCTCCAGAAAGAAGTAAGTGGAGGTCAACTCCTGGTCGAAGATGCGGCGATCGCCCTGTTCGAAAGCAATGATGTGGCGCAACACCAGGGCGCTGACACGGGCGTCTTCGCGGAACTCGGGCACATCCAGGATGCGGTCAATCCAGTTCTGGGCCTGATCTGGCAAATTGTTGAGGTAGGCGAAATAGGCGAACAGGAAATAGAACTGCGCTTCAAAGTAGGGATCGGGTCGAAGCGAACCGTCGCGGAGTTGGTCGGCTACCCGCCCGGTGCGCTGGAGCCCTTCGACATACATAGCGCGATGTAAGAAATACTTAATTTCTAAGAAGCAGGCGCGCTCGAGCACGCGCTGCCGAAATTTCGGGCTTTCAAAACGGATGAGCGACGTTGGCATGCCGCGGAATTCTTCTAGGCGATTGGCGAATTCGTCGTATTCGCCCAGTTCCAGCGTGAGCGTGAGGTTGTTGAAATAGGTGACCATGAATCCGTCCTGCGACAAGTCGACCAGGAAGGGTTTTTGGCGGAGCAGGTGCAACAAGCGTGTGCTCTGGTCCCAGGCCATGGGGAGGTCGCCGAGGAAATATGCATAGGTGCTGCGCAGATGCAAAAAGTAATAACACGCGGTGAAGGTTTGGGCGAGTTTTTCATCGCGCAGCAGCGGCTGGACAAAGACGCGCTCCAGTAGGTTGAGGCGGCTGCCCTCGTCCGACATTTCCGGCCGGCGGTAAATTTCCGTGATTTCCTTGGCCAGATTTCGGTAGGCCATGTAATTGTGCAACTGTTTCAGCACTTCGGATTCTTCAACCTCGAGCTCCTGGCGTCGAAGCGTGGCTTCTTCGAGCGACAAAATGTGCTGCAAGCTGGACTTTTGGAGGTTGATGATCTCCAGCGATTCGTAGAAGCGCTCAAAATGGGCCGAGAGCTCCCGGCCTTTTCGCAGGGTGGTTTCGCTTTGGTGGAACAAGCATTTGTCCTGGAGCACCTGGGCTTCGGCAATTCGGCTGCGTATTTGTGACTGGATATCCCGGTCGTCGTACAAGAAACGGAGGCTGCGCCGCAACTCGCGCGAGAGCCCTTCGGAGACTATCTCGTCAACCTCGATGCGGTTAACATGGCCTGAACTTCGCCTCGTTTCGTCCAGCAGGGCTTCGAACAGCGTGGCCTGGTCAGCCGTGGGTCCACCCGGGTGACTGACCGCAAACAGCCGGAAATACTCAACTTCCTGGGGTGTTAAAGCTGAAACAAGTTCGTATAAGTTTTCTAATATTTTCAAAATGACCGGGAGTTTGTCCACGACTTTTGGAGGGCATTCCAAGGCCAGGGCGCAGAAGCAAGGTACCCGACAAGCAGCGCAAATTGCCCATCATTTTCCGCGCAATTGGGACAGCGACAATCGGGCTTTGCAAGCTACTCGCTGAACAATTCACCCTGAACGGGCAGCGGCTGCCAGCGAAAACTGCGGCGGTGTTCAGCGGTGGGACCCAGCGCCTCAATAGCGCGCCGGTGCTCACCTGTAGGATAACCTTTGTTATGCTGCCAGCCGTAGCCCGTAAACTGGATATCGAGGGCTGCCATGTGGGCATCACGGTGGGTTTTGGCCAAAATGGATGCGGCGGCGATGTGCCGAAAACGGGCGTCGCCTTTGACTTGTGTGGCATAGGGAACCTGCTTCCAGGGTCGAAAACGGTTGCCGTCAACAGCCACGAAATCAGGCTTCAGCGCGAGCTGATCCAGCGCCAGGTGCATCGCTAAAATAGAGGCTTGTAAAATATTGATCTGATCAATCTGTTCCGCAGAAACAAACGCTACGGCCCAGGCCAGTGCTTTTTCTTCAATGATCAGCCGCGCTTCCGAACGGGCGGCGGCATCCAATTGCTTGGAATCGCGGAGCAGGGGGTGCTGAAATTCTGGTGGAAGGATCACGGCTGCCGCAACAACAGGTCCGGCCAGACAACCGCGGCCCGCTTCGTCACAACCCGCTTCGAGCCCGTCGGGCTGGCAGCGGTCAAGCATGTCGAGGAAGGACGAAGTGGCCATTTCGCCCGAAATTAACAGACTTTAAGCAGCAACACGGGTGCCCAAATGACCGACTTGCCGCCATATCGCATACTTTCACACCAAATTGAAGGCTTGAACAACGTGTTAAAAACCCAGGCCCTGGCCAAGTCCTACGGGCGGATTAAGGCCGTTAAAAGCCTTGATCTTGAAGTTTCGGAGGGCGCTGTCTTTGGCATTTTAGGACCCAACGGCAGCGGGAAATCCACCACGCTCAGCATGTTGCTCGGCATTTTGACGCCGGATGCCGGCAGTTTTACCTGGTTTGGGCAGGCGCCGGAACCCGCGCTGCGAAAGGACATCGGTGCGCTGCTTGAGCAGCCCAATTTTTACCCCTACCTCAGCGCCCGAAAAAACCTGGAAATCGCGTGCCTGATTAAGGAGTGCTCCACCACCCGCGTGAACACGGTGCTGGAGCAGGTGGGCTTACTACCCCGCGCCGAGAGCGCGTTCAAGACCTTTTCGACCGGCATGAAACAGCGCCTGGCCATTGCCTCCGCGCTGCTGGCCGACCCCAAAGTGCTGGTGCTGGATGAGCCGACCAACGGCTTGGATCCGCAGGGCATCGCCGAAGTGCGGGAGCTGATTATTGCTATTGCCGAGCGCGGCAAAACCATTTTGCTGGCCAGCCATATTTTGGACGAAGTGGAAAAAGTCTGCACCCATGTTGCGGTGATCAAGCAGGGTCAACTGCTGGCCCAGGGGTCGGTGCTGGACATTTTGCGCAACCAACACCAGGTGGAACTGCGCGCCGACGACATGGCAGCGCTGGAACAAGCGCTTGCCGGATACGCTCCCGCAGCGCAGCGCCGGCGCGATGGCAACCTGATTGTGTTGTCCATGATCGGCGAACCTGACGGCACCGCGCTGAACCGCTACTTGTTTGAACAAGGTCTGGTGCTGAGCCACCTGAGAATTCACAAAAAAAGGCTGGAAGAGAGCTTCCTGGAAATTACTGCCAAAGCATGATGCGCCTGCTCCGGATTGAATGGAACAAAATCCAGCCCTACCGGGCTTTCAGGATTTTGATCGGCCTGTACTTAGTGTCGTTCATTGCGCTGCCTTACTCCATGGAGCGCATTCCCTTTTTGCAGAACTGGCAACAGCTTTTTGAATTCCCCACCATCTGGTTTTCGTACTACTTCGGCGCGGAGTTTCTCAGCTTCGCCCTGGCCATTATCATCATCACCATCACCACCAACGAGTACAGCAACCGAACATTTCGCCAGCACATCATCGACGGGCTAGGCCGCAACGACCTGGTGACGGGCAAGCTCCTGCTCATGGCTGTTTTGGCCGCCGTGCTGATGGTGCTTTTCGTGGTCAACGGCTACATCGCCGGCATGATCAACGCTTTTGAAGCGGACTATTCCGGCGCCTGGATCAAGGCGGGCTACATCCCCGGATTCTTTCTACACACCGTAGGCATCATGGCGTTCAGCTTCTTTCTGGCCAACCTTTTTCGGCGCACCGGACTGGCCATTTTCGCCTTCATTGCCTGGGTGTTTCCGGTGGAATTAATCTTGCGCGGCCTGCTGGTCGGAGTGGCCAAAGACGGCGGCATGATCTCGGATCGGCTGCCGGTAGCGGTCATCTACAGCAGCAATGTCAACCTGGGCGAGATGTTCTCGAACCCCACAGCCATCTTAAACCTCAACGAGTTTATACCGAGCAGTTTGGGCCTTGAAAACACGCTGATGAAAATTGGCTGGACCGTGGTCTTTTTCGGGCTGAGCTGGTGGATGATCCGCCGCCGGGATCTTTGAGGAAGGGGTGGCGGGCAGCTATGCGGGCGCTTAACAGGTGTCCCGGTTAAAATTGGGCGTAACGCAGTATCCGGGGTTCTTGGGCGTTTCTTTCAATGGCACGGGGGAATGGCCTCCGTTTCCGTCACAACGGTTTCGGGCAAATTCGGGCTGAGATAGGGAATGCCCAGGTCGAAACCGCGCAGGATAAGCAGCAGCCCCAGCACCAACATCCACCCCTGCATGATGGGTCGCAGGTTACCGCGAAAGGTCCGGTCCAACCAACTCCCGCCGTACGAAAGCCCGAGCATAGCCGGCCAGGTGCCCATGCCAAAGAGCGCCATAAAGGCGGCCCCGCGAAGCGGATCGCCGAACGAAGCGGCGGCGGCCAGGGCCACGTACACCATGCCGCAGGGGAGCAGCCCGTTCAGATAGCCCGCCATGAATTGCCCCGGAAGGCCGGAAGTGCTGCGCGCTAGTTGAAAGCCCGGGAGCAGCCGGCGCGCAGCGCCGGCGGTGAGCCTGGCCTGAAGTTGCTCCAGCCAGCCGGACCGCAAACCCATCCAAAGCACCAACAGCCCAGCCCCGATGGACAACCCGCGCTGCCAACCGGCAAGTGCCAGGCCAGCACCAAGCGCACCAACTAGAGCGCCCAGTCCAGCATACGCTAGTGCTCTGGCCATGTGGTAAGTGACCCTGTCTGCGAATCCCGCACCCCCACGTCCGTGCAGGCTCAGAACCAGCGGGCCGCACATGCCCAGGCAGTGCAGGCTACCGGTCAGGCCGGTGATGAGGGCGGTGAGAATCCACATGATAGAAAAGGTTATGGAGGCGAGGACGGGGCGATCAGTAGGCTACCAAGAAGCAAGCTATGAACGATCACGGCGTGACAAAAAAAGCAAGCAGCAACCGATCAGGGAGCCACCAACGTTGTCTCGTTGAAATAAGCGCTGCCACCAGCTTCCCAGTCCAATTGAACGCGCCAGAAGCCAGCGCTGAGCTGGCTTAGGTCAACGGTGGTCAGGCTATCCAAACTGCCTTGCAGCGCAAAGACGCGATCCTGACTGGCATCCGAAGGGCGGTAGAGGTGCAGGGTTCCGCTGTTCAACGACGCCCCTTCAGGAAAAAGAAGCTGAAGTTGCTTGCGGTCCGAAAGCCATTCGAACTGCATGGGCTCTTGCAAACGCTGGCTGTTAGCCCGTGCATCAATTCGGTCTTGATAGGCCAATTCGCGGGCGTAATAATCTTCGCTGACCAGATCGTTGTTTTGACGGCTCGCGGTGACAACCATACTCAGCATCCCCACCACGAAAGCGGAGTAGACTACTGCTATTTTCCATCCCCAGTTCATGGTGCAGGTATTTGCGTAATAAAAATTATGTTATGGAGCGGCATCGGGCTATTTGTTAAAACCGGGTATGGGTCCGAGAAAGTTCGTTTTTACCTGATCCACCAGGGTGTCGCCCCGAAGCACTTCGAGATTAATTTTGGTCATTCGGCCATCCAATTGATCCTTGCTGAGCACCACAAAGAAGGAGCCCTTGGCAATTTCCTGACCCCCAAGCGGAATAGTGGGTTGCCCGATCATTTCCAGCGAACCGGCTTCCGGTTCCGCCAACCGGATCTGAAGCGTAACCGGTTGCATGGTTTTGTTGACGATCTGGTAGTTGTATAGGTTGTTAATTCGGCCGTCTTCCAATTCGCGAAACAGCATGCCGGGCTGGCGCAGAATAGTGGCCTCAACCGGGTTCCGACCCCGTGTCATGCCGAAGAACAATATTGCCACTAACAACACCAGCACCCCGCTGTAAGCGTAAATGCGCGCTGAGGGCTTAAAGTATTTTCCCGAGGCCAATTGCTGCTCGCTGGTCACGCGGATCAGTCCTTGCGGCCGTTCCACTTTGTCCATGACCTCGTTGCAGGCATCAATGCAGGCCGTGCAGTTGACACACTCCAACTGGGTACCGTTGCGGATGTCAATTCCCGTAGGACAAACCTGAACACAAAGGCGGCAATCAATGCAATCGCCCTGGCTTTGACCTAGTTCTTCTTTCTTCTTGATTTTGCCGCGGGGTTCTCCCCGCAGGTAGTCATAGGCCACCACCATCGATTCGCGGGTTAACAAGACGCTCTGAAGGCGGCCGTAAGGACAGACCACAATGCAGGCCTGCTCCCGGAACCAGGAGAATACCAAAAAGAAAACGGTGGAAAAGACAAGCGTACTGATGAACAACCCAGGGCGGGCAGCCGGACCGTTTTGCACCAGGCTCATCCATTCGTCTACCCCCACGATGTACGTGAGCGCCAGGTTGCCAATCAGATACGCAATGATGGCAAACACTGTCCACTTCAACCCTTTCTTGCGGATTTTCTCGGCGTCCCAGGCTTGTGCGCTCAATTTGCGCTGGCGGTTCGCGTCGCCTTCAATCCAGTATTCAATCTTGCGAAAGACCATTTCCATAAACAAGGTCTGTGGACAAGCCCATCCGCACCACACCCTGCCAAAGACCACCGTAAAAAGAATAATGAAAACTACGAAGGTCAAAAAGGCCAGCACAAACAAGTGAAAATCCTGCGTCCAGAACGGCACACCGAACACCACAAAACGGCGCTCCATGATGTTGAAGAGAAAAAGCGGATGCCCTCCAATGTGGATGAAGGGCGCGCTGACAAACAGGAACAGAAAAAACCAACTGACCCAAGTGCGGGCCATGTAAAGTTTGCCCGAGGGTTTTTTGGCGTAAATCCAGTTTCGCTTTCCGTCGGCGTTTACGGTGCCGATATGGTCCCTAAAGGACTCATCATTGTAGAATTCTGACGTTGGTGTGCTCATTGTGGCGGCACAGTCGGAGGTGCTATGCTATCGCCAGATGCCGAGGCTTCCGGGGTGTACAATTCGCCTTGGGGCGGCAGCGCACCTGCGGGATTCGTGCCTTGCAGCGAGAGAATGAAGCTGGCCACGTGCTGAATTTGCTTTGGGGGAAGTTGATCTTTCCAACTGATCATGCCTTTGGCGGGCACACCATAGCGGATGGTGGTGTAGAGGTCGCCAATGGCCCCTCCGTGAATCCAATACGGGTCGGTAAAGTTGGGACCAGCACCAGCCAATCCCTGCCCTTCGACACCGTGGCAGGTCATGCAATTCTGCATGAAAATGGCCTTCCCAGCCGACAAACTCGCCGCATCGGCCAAAAGAGTGACGGTGCTGGCATTGAGCTCATCGCCAGCCAAAGCCAGGCGTTCTTCGCGTTGAGTTCCTGCCAACAAGACCGCCTTTTCGTACTTCTCTACCGGGGAATCGCCGGTCTTTAACACGTGGAAATGCACCATATACACCACAGCAAAGACCGAAGTCAAAACAAACAACCCGGTCCACCACGGTGGAAGGTCGTTGTCGAGCTCCTTAATGCCGTCGTAATTGTGGTCCAGCGTAATGGCAGCCTCGTGTTCAATCGGCACGGACTTTTGGAGCAGGTCCATCAGCGAGCGCTCCTCTTTAACCGTCAACCCGGGCTCTGGTTCTACTTCAATGACTGGCACAGGTTCCACCCAGGTACCGTCCAATTTTTGACCTGCCGTAGTCAATTCTGTGTCCAGGTAACGCGTCAATTTGAACAGCGCATAAAACGCCCAGGCAATCACGGCAGCGGCCAGGACCACCACGCCCAGGTACCAATCAAAATACGGGATGTCGTAAACCTCGCCGGACGCCGCCTGGGCGGTCAACACGGGCAGTGCACTGGCAAAAAGAAAGAAAATGCGCTTCATCGGTCGTGGGTATTCTGGATCAGCGAATAAGTATTCTTCTGGAAAATTCTTTTGGAAGTCAGGCCTTTGCGGAAGGAGCAGCTTCAGTGCCCGGCGCTGTCTCACCCCCATCCAGCGGCAAGTGCTCCAGATGCTCCACCTCTTCGCGGCTCTTACGCCAGACGTCAACCAGCACCAGCAAAAAAAACGCGAAGAAGACTATCAGGGCCAGGGAGGCCATAAACGCCTCCGTGTTCATGGTTCTCAGGATTTCCTTGTACATGGTCGGAGCGAGTTTAAGGTTGAGCAAGAGGAGCGGAAAGCGAATCAGCAGGCGTGGTTTCGGGGGAAGTGCCTGGCGCGGGTGTGGCAACAGCGGTCGTAACAGCCGTCGCAGCAGCGGGCGCAACAGCCGGAGCGGTTGGTACCTCGCGGTCCTTCAAGATGTCCACGCCGAGCCGCTGCAGGTAGGCGATCAGGGCAATGATGTCCATGTTTGGAGAAGCCTCCAGCCCGCTGTCCTGCAAGCCCTTCGCAATTTGTTGAGCCTGCTTGCGCAAATCCGCTGCGGCGATGGCTTCGTAGCCCTCCGGGTAAGGAACGCCGAGCTTGCGCATGGCTTTAATTTTAGCTGCCGTGCTAACTGTGTCCAGACTGCCTGCTTTGTACATCCAGGGGTAGGCTGGCATGATGGATCCCGGGGACGTGCTCCTTGGCTCGTACATGTGGTTGTAGTGCCAGGAATCGGGTTTGTACATTTTGCCGTTCACATAGCCCGAGCGCGCCAGGTCAGGACCGGTCCGCTTGGAACCCCAGAGGAAGGGGTGGTCGTACACAAACTCACCGGCTTTGGAATACTCCCCGTAGCGCTCCGTTTCCCAGCGGAAGGGCCGGATCATCTGTGAGTGGCAATTGTTGCAGCCTTCGGAGATGTATACGTCCCTGCCCTGCAATTCCAGCGGCGTGTAGGGCATCACGGAAGCCAGCGTCGGAATGTTGCTCTTGATGGTAGCCGTGGGAATGAACTCTACCAAACCACCAATCAAAATCAAAACGGTTGAAGCCAACACCATTTGAATGGGGCGGCGCTCGATCCAGCGGTGCCAGTTTTCGCCTTCGCGGGCCGGAGCTGGCGGACCAATTAATGCAGGAGCACTGGCTTCTTCATTAGCCAGGAAGCTGCCCGCGCGGATGGTCTTGACCAGGTTCCAAATCATCATCAACATTCCCACGATGTACAGGCCACCCCCGACCGCGCGAAGCGTGTACATCGGGATGATCTGCGTCACCGTTTCCAGGAAGTTCGGATAGGCCAGGAAGCCGTCAGCCGTAAATTCCTTCCACATGAAGTGCTGCGTAAAGCCTGCCCAATACAGCGGAATGGCGTAGAAGGCGATGCCCAACGTACCCATCCAGAAGTGCGCATTGGCCCACTTGTCGCTGTACAATTTGGTTTGGAACATCCGGGGAATAAGCCAGTACAAAATCCCGAAGGTGAGGAAGCCATTCCAGCCCAGCGCTCCGATGTGAACGTGCGCGATGGTCCAGTCGGTGTAGTGGGTCACCGCATTGACGCTCTTCAGGGACATCATCGGCCCCTCAAACGTGGACATGCCGTAGGCAGTGACCGCCACCACCATAAACTTGAGCGTAGCGCTGTCTCGCACCTTGTCCCAGGCCCCGCGGAGCGTCAAAAGGCCATTCAACATACCCCCCCAGGACGGCGCAATGAGCATCAGCGAAAAAACCGTGCCCAGCGATTGTGCCCAATCCGGGAGCGCCGTATACAACAGGTGGTGCGGACCAGCCCAGATGTAAATGAAAATCAGCGCCCAAAAGTGAATGATGGACAGCCGGTAGGAATACACCGGGCGATTGGCCGCTTTGGGGATGAAGTAGTACATCAGCCCCAGGTAGGGCGTGGTGAGGAAGAAGGCTACTGCGTTGTGGCCGTACCACCACTGCACCAGCGCGTCTTGCACTCCGGCGTACACCGGATAGCTCTTGAACAGGCCTACCGGCAATTCCATGGAGTTGACCACATGCAGCACGGTTACCGTGACAAACGTGGCAATGTAAAACCAGATGGCCACGTACAGGTGGCGCTCCCGGCGTTTGAGAATGGTGCCAATCAGGTTGGCCCCAAAAGCCAGCCAAATGACTGCGATGGCAATGTCAATGGGCCATTCCAACTCCGCGTATTCTTTGGATGTAGTCAGACCCAGGGGCAGCGTCAACGCCGCCGAAACGATGATCATTTGCCAGCCCCAAAAATGGAACCAAGTAAGCCCGTTGTGCCAAAGTCGCGTTTTCAGCAAGCGCTGCAGCGAGTAATACACCCCCATGAAAATGCCATTGCCCACAAAGGCGAAAATCACCGCGTTGGTGTGCAAGGGTCGCAGGCGGCCGTAGCTCAGCTCGGGGATGAAACCCAGAAAATCGGGAGCCACGAGTTTGATGGCGATAATCAACCCTACCAGCATGCCCACTAAGCCCCACAGAATAGTGGCGTAGGCAAAGGCGAGCACGATTTTGTTGTCGTAGGCGAACGTTTCGACCGGGCGGTCTGACGGGACCGCGTGACTAGCTGCGGCGCTTGCGTCGCTTGTCGTCATCAAAGAGGATTCGGATGGCTGGTGTGGTGTCATCATCGTATTGTCCGTCTTTAACCGCCCATAGAAACAAGCCCAAAAACCCCGCAGCAACGGCGAGACTGGCCAAAATCAAAAGGACGATTACGCTCATTGGTTTTTAGGCTGTGGGTTGTCTGGCATTAGAGCCAGGCTGCTCAGCGGCGGCAAGTTAGAACGGGTGCCTATCGGCTATACAGGACGCCGGTCAATGGCCGGTGTGAGGGTCGTCATTCCTTGGGAATTGGGCGGAAGAGGTTCGGGCGCAAGCAAGTCAGACCTAATAATTTCGGGCGAAAGGTCAGGGTGGCTTTCCACAGCGGTCAGACCGGCCTGCCAGGCGCGCAGCCAAGCCATGCTGAGGCCGACGGCGGCCACCGTCAATGAGCTGAGCGGCATCAGGATAGCGGCCACAAGCGGGGTCAACAATCCCGAGACCGCAAACGTCAGCCCCACCACGTTGTAGGCAATTGAAACGCCAATGGCGGTCCAAACGGCGGCGCGCATAGTGCGGGCATAGCGCAACAGCGCGGGCAAACGACCGAGCGAACGCGCGTGCAATACCCCATCGGCTGCCGGAAAATAGCCGCTGAGGTCATCGGCTACGGCCAACCCGACGTCAGCTGCGGCAAGCGCTCCCGCGTCGTTCAACCCGTCTCCGAACATGCCCACATAGTGCCCTTGGGCTTGCAAGGCCTCTACGCGCTCCAATTTCTCAAAGGGCGAAACACCAAAACGCAGAGCGGCATCTTCGGGAAACAATTGCCGCATGCGCTCCTGTTCCAGCGCTTTGTCGCCGCTGAGCAACTCCAACCCGTATCGCGGGCTTTGGCCGTTGCGGGTAGCCACCAAACCTTCCAGCGCATGCCGCGCCCCTCTGCGCAAAGCGGGTTCCAGGATGAGCCGGCCGGGCACAACATCGTTGAGCGAGAGAAAGACGCCTTTCGCCGCGTTGCCGTCCGGGTCCTGCCCGTACCCCGCAAAAGCCGCAGAGCCGATCCGCACGCGGTATTGGCCCGCGTTACCGCTAACCCCCGCCCCCGCCTCCTCGCGAACTTCGGAGGCCGACGGGAGCAGCGCGCCCCCCCACTCCCCCGCAATGCGCACCGACAAAGGATGCGCCGAACAGGCCGCCACCGCGGCCACCGCGGCGCGCTCGTCCAGGCTGAGTTCCCGGCCTTCATAGCGCAACAAACCCTGTCCGGGCGCCGTGAGCGTACCCGTTTTGTCAAAAACCAGCGTGTCCAACAAGGCGAGGCGTTCGAGCGCGCCGGTGTCGCGCAGGTGCAGGCCGGCCCCGTCCAGGAAGCGCAGTGCGTGACCCAGCGCAAACGGCGCGGCCAGGGCCAGCCCGCAGGGACAGGCCACGATCAAGACTGCGGTCAGGATTTCCAGGGCGCGCGCGGGCCCTGCACTCCACCAAAACGCCGTGGCCACAACGGCCAGTACCAGGACAAAAGGGGTAAAGGCCCGGCTGAACCGATCGGTGATGCGGGTCATGCGGGCCGGGCGCAGCGAAGCCGCCAGCGGGGGGGGGACGGCATCGGGCGGCATGTCAGCAAGCGCCGGATCCGAAGGCAACCCCACCAGACCCCGCGTCTGCCCGCGCAGCGCATCGCGGTCCCACAACGAGGCCAGGTAGCTGCTGGCCAGCGCCTTTTCCACGCGCACTTGCACCGGGCTTTCCAGCACCCGCCCACCGCCGTAAACACGCGCTCCTGCCGCCAGAATTTCCGGCTCCGATTCGCCCGTTATAAAATGGTAGTCCAGGCGAGCCGGACTCATCAACAACCCGTCAGCGGGTATGATTTCTCCCGGGCGAATGAACATGACGTCTCCAGGCAGCAGCTCGTCGGGCACAACAGGGCGTCGGGTCTGGCCCTCCACTTTGAGCACGGCAGCTGGAAAAAACGATTTGTAATCGCGCTGAAACGAGAGAAATCCATAGATCCGGTCTTGAAACCAGCGGCCGATCAGGAGCAAAAAAACCAATCCGGCCAGTGAATCCAAGTAACCTGGACCGGTTCCGGCCAGGATGTCGTAGAAACTGCGAACGCTCAGCGCCATCATGCCCAGCGCAATAGGGATGTCCACAGAAGGGACGCTGCGGCGCAGCGCCAGCCAGGCCGATTTCCAATAAATGGACCCGGAATAGAACAAAATGGGCAGCGACAGCAGCACTTTTAACCAGGTGACCAGGCCCCACATGGGTCCCGCGGTGGCCGGATCCCAGTTCAGGTAATCCGGGAAACTCAGCAGCATAATGTTGCCGGCACAGAATCCGGCGACGCCCAGCCGCTTGATCAGCGGGTCGCTGGCGCGGTTGCGCTCCTGCGTCCCGTCCAAATCGGCGCGGTTAACGTCCGGCGCGTAGCCGATGCGCTGCAACTGGACGGCCAACGCAGACAGCGCCAGCACGTCGGGGTTGTAGTGCACCTCTAGTTCGCGACGGCCAAAGTGTACCCTGGCCTCCTGCACGCCGCCCACAAATTGCGGCATGCGCTCCAACAACCAAACGCACGAAGAACAGTGAATGGCGGGCAGCCTGAATTGCACCACCGCCCGCGAAGCGCTGCGGAAGCGGAGCAGGCGCTCGCCCAAAACGGGGTCGTCCATCCAACTGTAATCATTCGCCGCCTGCCGCACGGGCGCACCAGGGCGAACGTTGAGCGCGTAATAATCCTCAAACCCCAGCTCGTGGATGAGTTGGTAGGCCGTTCTGCAGCCGCTGCAACAGAACGGCTTGTCTTCAAAAAAGATGGCGTGCGCCTCGCAGGCATCGCCACAATGGGCGCAAGCCTGGCCGCCGCGGTTCTGATCCGTGGGTTTTAACGGGGAGAGCACAGAAACGGACACGGCAGCAAAATTGGGAGACTGCCCTCAGCAGCTCCATGACGGTGGTCAGGCACGGGGGAAATACGCATCAATGCTGCTCAACTCCCTACCCCGCAGCCTACTCCTCTACTTTGCTCTCTTTATCGTCTTTGGTGTCTTTATCATCTTTATCCCGGCGGAAAATGTCGCCGATGCCCTTGCTGATGCGCTCAATGGTTTCCAGGCTCCGATTCAGCGGCTCCGCGGAAACGTCGTCGTACACGTCCAGTTTTTCGCTCGTAGCTGCCTGCTGCGGATAAATTATTATTTTGCTTATGAATTCTGCGTGGCGATCCATTTTAACCAGCAGGTTGTCCAGCGCGTTGTCATACGAGACAAAACCCTTCCGCGAGGAAACCACAACCAGCAGATCGTTTTCCTGCAAACGAGCAATTTGCTGCGGAAAACTATCGATGTCATCCAGGTACAGAAAGCTAAGGGCAGGAGTCAGGCTAAGCGCCTTCAACGAATTTTGTAAAGCAACGGCTGTGGCTCCCGTGCTGCAAACGTGCACCTGGGCACTCAATTCCTGGGCCAGCATGCCCACTTTGAGGACCCAACGGTCAAACCCGCTTTCGCGTTCGGCCAGGGGGGGGGCAAGCACTACAATCCGCTTGTGCAAGACCAGTGGTTTAAGCAAGTCGCAGACCACCACCACTTTGTCGGTATTGGCCACGATGCTTTCCACCTTTTCGCCGATCAGCTTTTGCAGTACGCCGCTCTTTTGCGGCCAACCCAGCAGGATCAAATCGGCCATGACCTCGCGGGAGGTTCGGGTAATGCCGCTGGCAATGTTGTGGTCAATAGTGGCAACCACGTTGACTTTAGCTTCCGTAGCAGAAGCCTGACGGACGTATTCTTCCAACTTGGTTCGCGACTTGAGAATGTTAAGTTCTGCTTCCTCGTTGTTGGGCACCACCGTCAACAGCGAAACCGGGTTCTTCGATGATTTATTGCGGATAAACAACGCCAATTCCAACAGTTTGCTAAAGTTGGCAATGTTGGCCAAGGGAAGGAGAATATGTTCTTCGGTCGGCTGCCGTTCATCATCCAGGGGTTGAATGCGCTCTTCTGAACTCAACAGCACTTTTCTGGCGGCGCGTTCCGTGGCAAACGAAGCCACTACACAGGTGACCAAAATCAGAATAATCGTACCATTTAAAATGTTCTCATCCAGGATACCCGCGTTATAGCCCACCAGGATTACCGCCAAGGTGGCCGCAGCGTGCGCGCTGCTCAAACCAAAAATCAACTGGCGCTGAGCCCCGGTAAAACGGAAAATCAATTGGGTAAACAGCGCCGCAAACCACTTTCCGAACAAGGCCACCGTGGTCAAGGTGGCTGCAACAATCAAAGCTTGCGGCCCTTTCAGGATGACCCCGATGTCTACCAGCATGCCGACGGAAATCAAAAAGAAGGGAATAAACAGCGAGTTGCCGATGAACTCGATGCGGTTCATCAGAGCCGATGAATGAGGAATGAGACGGTTTAGTGCCAGCCCGGCTAAAAACGCCCCGATGATGGGTTCTACGCCAGCCACTTCGGCTAAAAAGGCGGCGAAGAAGACCACCGACAACACGAAAATGTAGTGCGAATGTTTTTCGCTTTCCAGCGCACTGAAAAACCATTTGGCAATCCTGGGAACCACCATAAACATGAATGCCGAAAACAGGGTTAGTGAAACGCCCAACTGAATCCAGAATTCCTGGTTCAAGGTGCCCTCAGCCTTTCCCATCACCACGGCAAGAATCAAGAGTACCGCCGTGTCGGTAAGAATCGTGCCGCCTACCGTAACGGCTACCGCCAGGTTTTTGGTCACCCCAAAACGACTGACGATAGGATAGGCCACCAGCGTATGGGTGGCGAACATGCTGGCCGTCAAAAAACTGGCGTCAAAATTGTACCCGAGCAGGTAATAACAGACTGGAAAGCCAATGGAAATAGGAATGATGAAGGTGAATAAACCGAACAACAAACTTTTGTTGCGGTTGCGCTGAAAATCATTCAGGTCCAATTCTAAACCCGCGATGAACATGATGTACAGCAGCCCAATGGTGGAGAACAATTCCACCGCTGAACTTTTTTCGATCAAACCCAGGCCATGCGGACCTATCAGCACACCAGAAATAATAAGGCCAATGATGCCCGGAATGTTGAGCCGCTTGAGCAAAATCGGCGACAACAAAATAATAAAGAGCACCAGGGAAAACATCAGCACCGGATTGCCCAGCGGCAATGCAAACTCGTTCTTCAACTGGTCCCAAAATGCCTCCATGGTGGCGAATATCGCCCGAAATGGCTGAACAAATGTTCAATTTATTATCCGCCCAGGCTGCCGGGGCACCCCTTTATGCCTTAGCGCAACAGCGTAACGTTGCCCTTCAACGTCACCTCTTCGCCCGTTTCAGAACCCTTGCGGAAACGGATTAGCCAAACGTAGACGCCGCTCTCCTGGTCCTTGCCGCGGAAGGTGCCGTCCCAACCGGAGCGGATGTCGTCGGAGCGGTAAATCACCTCGCCCCAGCGGTTGAAAATGGCCAATTCAAAAACCGGATACAGCACATCATTGGTGACGCGGAAAACGTCGTTAAGGCCATCGCCGTTGGGGGTAAAAGCGTTCGGAAGCACCAAATCAACCTGGTTAATAAGCACCAGCACAGAATCAGGCTCGCCGGGGCACCCGTTTTGAGTGCCGAATACCGTGTACACCGTTGGCGTTTGGGGAAAGGCCAGCGGCGAAGGGCAATTGGCGCAGGTTAAGGTGGCGGCGGGGCTCCAGAGGTACGACACCAAACCCGTAGCCGTCGTGCTCACGGCCAGTTGGCCCAGCGATCCGTCGTCAATGATCAAGGTATCGGGCACGGTATTGACCACCGGCGGCTCGTTGAGCACGGCCACAATGGGGGCACTAGTGCCGCTGCATCCGTTGCCATCCGTAACCTGCACGGTGTAAATGCCCGCAGTGGTTACGCTCACCGTTTGCGTGGTCTCGCCGCTGTGCGGCCAGAAATAGGACACAAAACCGGGGCCGGCGTCTAGTTGCACACTGGGTATGCAATCTGCAAAAGGACCCGGAGCGGGGGCTGGAGCGGGCAAAACGGTGACGTCGCGGGTCACGGTATCCGTGTTGCCGCAAGCATCAAAAATAATAGACGTATACGTAATATCGGTGGAAGGGTTCACGTACACCGTGTCAGCGGTTACGCCAAGCGGCAACCATAGATACTCGTATGGAGGCACTCCCCACTGTCCGGTGGGCGTGAGCGCCAGCGTATCGCCCTCGCAAATGGTAAAGTCCGGTTGGTCAGGCGACAGAATGACGTTTTCCGTTACGGTCCGCCCTTCGATGGTGATTTTCCAACTGTTGTTGGGCATAAAGTGGCAAATAACCCCGCAATTGGGGCCGTTGCAGGAACAGTGAAACGTGCGCATCTCAAAGGTCAACACATGGTCGGCACAACTGGGGGGAATGCAGTTGATGGTGTTAAACATGTTCAGGGAGTCGCCGTAACAAGTGCCTGCGCTGTCGCCTTCCGGGGGTAAACAACTCCAATACGAACCAGCACTGGGAGACGTCTCGCAGGGCCCGACAATCTGGAAGGCAGCTTCGCGCATGAGGCAGTCTGTCATGCCGATGACGCAACCCATCAGCACGCTGAAATACTGCGCGTCAAACCAGGCATTGGTCAGGGTGGTCATGCCCGGAACGGTTACCGTCAACGAAGCGTTGCAGTAGTCAGTCAGGTCAAAACAGGTGGCGTCGTAATCAAATCCGATGTCGCCGCCCGTATAAGTAGCTATGCCATAGAGAACAGGGTCAACGGTGACCGGATAGCTGCGCTCGGCGCTTCGAAGCCAGGCGGCATCCACCACCGTTTCCACCACAAAGCCCGTGTTGGTGTTGTACCAGCGGTATCCGATGAGGCCTGGTGTTTCCAAGCTATTTGCCCCGGAGGCATCGTAGAGCAACGGAGCCTTCAGGCCCAGCAGCGCAGCGCCCCTGGCAGTGCCGCCAAGGCTGCTGGCTTCGTCGATGCTGCGCCCGGCAGCGTCGCTGCGCTGAAGGTGGAGTTCTCCGGTAAAACAGCGCTCGCCTGCCAGCGTGATCCATTCACCGCTGCCGGGTTGCTCGGATAACTCGTATCCTTCCGGCAACTCCCAGCGGTCGCGGAAAACGATGCGGTCGCCGGCGGGCAGCGCGGCGCGATCGCGGATCACAAAGTCCGTTTCTATTTCGCCTTCGCGGAAGAGCTGAACCATGTCAATGCCGGGCCATGCGTGGTAAGCGCGCACACCGTCACGACCGACGTAGGCGTGGCTCCGGAGGTCTGGAGCACCGAGCGCGAAAGCCAGCGGAATTGATTTCATGCCGCCGGCTGTCATGGGCACATGTGTCTCGCCAGACAAACGCTCCGCGCCTGAAAAGCGCAGCGTTACCCCGTCAGCCATTCGGATAAACGCGCGGCCTGCAGCCAGATCCAAGCCGGTGGGCAACTGCTGTGAAGGGGCGTGGTAGCGGCCAGGCTCGCCTGCGGGTCTTAAAAAAGGATCGCGCGTGAGCCAGCCGCCCTTGCCGTCAGCAAAATGCAGCGGACCGGAGGACTCCTGCACAAAAAAACGGGTGCCTTCCGAGCCGTTGACCACAAAGTAGCGGCCGGTTTCGGTGCGGCGAGCTGGCAGCTCTACACAATCCGAGCAGGGGGCATCCCAGGGCAAAATACCGTACTCGGGATGCTGTCGATCGCGCACGGTAGCCAGGCGTTCCAGCTCCGGGCTAACGCGGCGCTCATATGCGTCAAACGTGGAAAAATCGGGTTTGCGGGCTCGCATGCCCGGGGCAATGACCGGGTCATTCGTCTCCATTTGACCAACCTGCTGCGCAGCGAGCGGGCGCCCTTCGCCCGAAAGAAAGGCGGTAAGCAACGCGCCGGCAGCCTGCGCTAAAAACACCTGCCGATACCAGGAAAGTACCCTCACCGGACCAGGAAGATTTCGCCGCGCTTCTCTACCGGGAACCCATCTCCGCCCACCGCAACGATGTTATAAATATAGGTGCCCACTTCCTGCAGCTCGCCTTTGTAGCGGCCGTCCCAGCCGCTGGTCGGGTTGTTGACTTCACTCGCGTTGTTGGACGTGTAGAGCAATTCGCCCCAGCGGCTAAAAATGCTGATTTGGTACTCCAGCACCGCCTGCCCGTAAATGGTAAAGTAGTCGTTAGCGCCATCGCCATTAGGCGAAAAAGCGTTGGGTACGTACAGCAGCGCCTCGCATATTTCAATGACTTCGTACACTGGAAAATTGAGGGTGACAGGGCAGGCTTCTTCCGGGCTGTTGATGACTACCTGGTAATCGCCGGGAGCGCGGACATCCACCACCTGATCGGTCTGGCCGTCGGGAACGCTGGTCCAGGAATAGGTGCTGCCGGGGAAACCGGCGTCTAGTTCTGCAGTGCCGCCGGGGCAAATGGGCAGGCTGTCGCGGAGTTCGCTTCGCGGGTATTCCACCGTTAGGAACACCGTGTCTTCGTCAATGCACCCAAACGCGTTTGTGCCAAACAAGACCGTGAACTGGCTGGTATCCGGTTGCAACGCTAAAAGGCTATTTAAACTGGCTGTTGTGTCTGCTACCAACCATTCGTAGGCAAGAATGTCTGGACTGGAACCGTCAAGTGTGAGGCTCTCGCCGATGCACAACGTTCGGTCCGTCCCGGCATTGACCGCGGTGGACGCGACCACTTCCAGGGTCTTGGTGCCCGTGCCAGAGCCGCAAATGTTGAGTCCGAAAATGCTGACATCGTAAGAACCCGGCTCGTCAAACACCATGCGAATAACGTTGTTGGCCGTGTCGGTAACCGTGCCGCCACTGACCGTCCACTCGTAAAAGGTTTCCGTAAAGAAAGGTACGCTCAGCACAATGGTGTCGCCGGTGCATAGTGGACTCGGTGCCGTAATGTTGACGATGGGCACGTCAATGACGTCAATGGTGGCTGTATCAGACCAGGGGCCGGCGCATCCAAAGTTGATCTCGCGAACGCGAATAGCCAATTCGCCCGTAAAACCTGCCAAATTGACCAAAATGGGGTTGAAGGCCCAGATGAATGGTGTGCCGCCAGGCAGGAACTGGAACTGATACCGCGATCTAATGTTGTAGGGCGACACCAGGAAACTGGCCAAACCGCCTTCGCAAACCAGCGTTTCCGCAGGCGTCAGGGTGGGCGGATCGTCAGCAGGCGCGCCGATGGTCAGGTGAATAAGCGTGCCCAGGCTGTTCTCCGGGTCGGACGAACACTCAGACACAATGCGCATATACCAGATGCCCGCATCAAGGCCCAGCGCGAGCAGGTCAAAATACCCCGGGATAGTAATAGTTACGATTGTGTCGCCGTCTGCCACCACCAGACCAAGTTCGCCGTAACTGACTTGCGTAAAAAACATAGTTTCTAATATCTCTACCACGAACACATTGGTGTCGCAATAGTCAATCAGGCTTTCCCAAATGTTGACGCCAATGGGCACGTCAACCGTCACGCCGGTTTCTTCAGTGATGCAGACAAAAATATCCTCTATTTCATTTGTTTCTATATCACATTCCTGAATACAGAAAGGGCCCCATACCGCGCCAATGGTCGCAGGGATGTTGCTCACTACGCGAATGTAATACCCGCAACCCGGCGGCACCGTAGGCACCAGGCCCGACACTGTGCCCGGCAGCGAACCGAGCAGCGGGTCAAACGTGGCCGAACTGCTGAGCGTGCCAATGGTGACCGGACTGGCAAAACTGCCCGTGGAATCGCTTAATTGAGCTGTGTAAGTATTGCCGGCAATGAAGGCGCCGGTGGAAAAAAACGGTACATCAATCACCGAATTGACGCACACCGCGTTAGAGTCAAGCGTAACGGCAGGCTGCAATGTGGTGATGGTGTTTGGACAATCCTGAATCTCAAAACACACCGAAGCAATGCCGGTGATAACCGGTAGCGGAGAAACCCTGACCAGCCGGATGCGATAACAGGGATTGGGTACGGCCGTGCTTGGAATAGGCAACGTGAAAACACCACCAAGCGTTGCGGCATCGCCGATGGTGAACACGCCCAGGCTGGTGGGCGTAGCCGGGAACGTTCCGCCCGGCGCGGAAAGCTGAATCTGGTACTGCCCGCTGCAAAGAGGTTCGGAAATTTCCCAAAACAAAAGCACGTTGGAGGCTTGGCAAACCGGGTCTGGCGACACCGACGTGATTTCTATGTCAATAGGATTGAGCACGGGATCATACGTAGCCACGAGCACCGCGTCGTCCACCGAAAAAGACGTGCTTTCGGTGGAAGTACCTCCGTTGTTGACCCAACGGAAACCAAACTGCAGATCCTGCACGTTTTCAAACAAGGGATCAGCAATGGATTCAAATTGCCAAAGCTCTTTTGCGTTGTACTTGCTCAGTCCAACGGGCGTCCAGGGACCGCCATCAGCGCGGAAATACACCTGGCCGTAGTCGTTGGTATTGCCATCGCACGTATAAAAGAAACTGAATGTCACATCCGTGAGCCCGAGCGTGCAATAGCTACCGGGAATTTCCGCAAAGGCATCGGAGGCGGCCGCCGGATCGTAATTGGCGTTCTGCACGGCCGGTGTTCCGCTGTCCGCAATGTGCAGGTAGCGGCTGTTTGGCGCGCTGTTAATGGTGCCGAAGTAGGTAGAGTCCTGGCTCGGCGTGCGCGGGTAAATTCCCCCACCCAAATACTGGTTGTTGATGACCCAGCGGTTTGGACCGGTGCTACCGCCCAAACTGGCGGTATTCAGGTCGAAAATGGAGGTGCTGCCCTCAAATGTTTCGAAAAACAATTGGAAGGTCTGGGCATGGCTGAATAACGCCAACAGGGAGGCCAAGCCGGCGAGTAAGGTCCTTTTCATGGATAACGATCTCCTCTAAAGTAGACAAAACGCGGAAATTATCGCGCTCGGCGTCAAGTTGTGGGCGCCGTTGCCGTCTCCGGGCTGCTTGGCGTCCAGCATTGGAGGTAGCCCCCACCCCCCGCGCCGCAGAGCTTGACCAAGGCTCCGAGGGGAATTTGTAGGGCTGCCGGCCCGGGGCTAGCTCCTACCCCGGTTCCGGCTGCGGCTGCGACCTCGGTTCCGGCTCCGGCTGCGGCTCCGGCCCCGGCTCCGGCTCCGGCTGCGACCCCGGCCCCGGCTCCGGCTCCCGCCCCCACCAACAGAAAGCCAAGATGTTCTTGGGTAAAGGCGGCGATCTGGCTCAGGGCCTGGCCGAAGGCGGGGTCGGCGGCTGGGGCTGACGCTGCCCCTGCCCCTGCCCCTGCCCCTGCCCCTGCCCCTGCCCCTGCCCCTGCCCCTGCC